>JAAUYH010003297.1_pt1 | contig 15554 bp, 12 predicted proteins | sample 7278061 | NCBI WGS metagenome assembly JAAUYH01 (sample SAMN14350203, study PRJNA611818) | marine sediment metagenome | isolation source: surface marine sediment (0.6m) | place: French Polynesia: Moorea | collected 2018-08
CATAATAATAAAAACCCCTCTGTATCCGGTTACCGAATTTGCAATTGCCTCTTTTGATAACAAGAAAGAGAATCTAGCCCCGCCGCTCACGCCGCGGGGCTTTTTGTTGGCCGATTTCGAGGGGAACGACATGAGAAACACGATCTGGATGCTGCTGGGATTCGCCCTGCTCGCAGGCTGTGGCGAATCCGCGGCGCCCGCCCCGTCTGTCTATGAGCAGGCGGTCGGTAGCACGACGCGCCTCGAAGGTGACTACGCTCGCGACGCAGACCGCAAGCCGGCGGCCGTTCTCGAATTCGTCGGCATCAAGCCCGGTGACAGAGTGCTCGACATGTTCTCGGGTGGCGGTTACTACAGCGAGCTGCTGGCCAGCGTCGTCGGGCCCGAGGGCCACGTACTCGCGCACTCGAACCAGGCCTATCTCGCCTTCGTGGGCGACGAGTTCAAGGCACGGCATGCTGAAGGCCGTCTGCCGAACGTCGAAGTGCTGATGGCCGAGAACAACGAACTCGAGCTCGAGGCCGGCAGCCTCGATGCCATCATGCTCGTCCTGAGCTTCCACGATCTCTATTACGCGAACCCGGATCGCGGCTGGCCGCAGATCGATGACGGCTCCTTCCTTGCGGAGCTCTACAAGGGCCTCAGACCGGGTGGCGTCGTGGGCATCGTCGACCACGCGGCCAAACCGGGCTCTTCGCGAGAAACCGGGGGCACCGTGCACCGTATAGATTCCGCTATCGTGCAACAGGAGATGGAGCTGGCAGGATTCGTGCTGGAGGCGACGAGCGACATACTCCGGAACCCGGACGACGACCACACGAAGAGCGTGTTCGAGCCCGAGATTCGCGGCCAGACCGATCGATTCGTGATGCGCTGGGTGAAGCCGGCAAGCTGACCGGCGTCACATACCGGATCTGAAAGCGGCGCCAGACCCCGATTTTGCGACATGGTAACGCGCGGTCGGGCGCCGATTCTGGCCCAATGGCGGGACCACGATAACGGCCCCTGGAAGCCATGTTCAAAGCGATTCGAATCGGCGTATTGCTGCTCATCCTGTTCTTCGTGGCCACCAGCACGTGGCTGCGGGCGGCGCGCAGCACCGACTGGAACAACAGCCTGTACGTGAAGATCTACCCGATCAACGCGGACGGCAGCGCCTCGGTCGGCCGCTATATCGACAGGCTGAAGGTCGACGACTTCCGGGACATCGAGGTGTTCATCGCACGCGAAGTCGGGCGCTACGGCAAACCCCTCGATCGTCCGGTACGCATCGAGCTGGGCCGCCAGGTCTTCCAGCAGCCGCCCGAAATCGACGGCTCGTCGAACGTGGTCGACGTGATGCTCTGGTCTCTCAAGCTGCGCTGGTGGGCATCCGGTATCGGCGAGAAGCAGGATAAGATCAATCCCGACGTGCGCATTTTCGTGCGCTACCACGCGCCGCAGGCATCGCCGATCCTCGAAAACTCGGTCGGTCTTCAGAAAGGCATGGTCGGCATCGTCAACGGTTACGCCGGTCGCGGGCATCGCGGCACGAACAACGTCGTCATCGCCCACGAGTTTCTGCACACGCTGGGCGCCACCGACAAGTACAGCATGATCGATGGCCACCCGATCGCACCGCATGGCCTCGCCGACCCCGACAAAGACCCGCTGTACCCGCAGTCGAAAGCGGAAATCATGGGCGGGCGTATCGCAACGGCCGAAGACGATTCGATCATCCCGATGAGCCTCAAGTATGCGGTCATCGGCTCGCTCACGGCCGAAGAGATACGGCTCGCCAAGTAAATCCCGCTCAAGTACCCTGCGCGCATGAACGATGCGCACGCTCCACTGCAGGCCAGCGAACTGCGTGTCAGCGTGCCCGGTCGCCTGCTCGTCGATGCGCTCGACTTCGACGCGAACGAGGGCGAGTTCATCGCCGTTCTCGGCCAGAACGGTTGCGGCAAGTCGCTGTCGCTGATGACGTTCGCGGGTCTCCGGGACGCCGAGGGCGGTACCGTTACTTTGCATGGCGAGAACGTGCACGCGATGCCACGACACCGGGTTGCGACGCGGCTGGCACTATTGCCGCAGCACAGCGACGACCAGTTCCCGGCGACCGTTCTGGAGACTGCGCTGACCGGTCGGCACCCGCACATCGGGCGGTTTCGCTGGGAGTCGGAAGACGACCGCCTCATTGCGACCCGCGCGCTCGAAAGGATGGGGATTGCCGATCTCGCGATGCGCGACGTGCTCACGCTGTCAGGCGGTGAGCGCCGGCGCCTCGCGATTGCTCAAGTACTGACCCAGGCCCCCGGAGTATATCTGCTCGATGAGCCGACGAACCACCTGGACCCGCAGCATCAGATTGACGCGCTGCAACTGTTTCGCAAACTCGCAGATGATGGCTCGACGATCGTCGCGAGCCTCCACGACGCCAATCTCGCGGTCAGGTTCGCCGATCGCTGCTTGCTCCTGTACGGCGACGGCAGCTGGGACCTTGGCGCTGCGTCAGACATTCTCGACGCCAGTCGACTCAGCCGCCTCTACAACACTGCGATTGAAGCCGTGCCCTGGCGAGCGGGCGTGCTGTTCGTTTCAGTGGGCAAAGAGACTCAGGAAACGTAGCCCCTCAGTCGCGACTTGTAGATCGCATGCAATGCCGGATTAGCGGCCAGCACCGAGCGAATCTCAAGCGTCGGCTTGTTGCCGTTGAGATCAGTGAACACACCGCCTGCCTCCTCGACGATGATCGACAGTGCAGCGATATCGAGGATATTCACGTCAGATTCGATGACGGCCTCGATCTTGCCCGACGCGAGCAGGTGGTAGTGGTAGAAGTCGCCGTAGCCGCGGATACGATCGGCCCTTGCAACGATGTCGGCGAGCTGCTGCCAGCCATCGCTTCGCGCCAGTGATTTGAGATTGCCCGTCGATACGGCGGCCTTGTCGGGGTCGACGATGTCGCTGATAGCCAGCCGCTCGTCGTTCAGCCAGGCTCCCTTGCCCTTCTCGGCCCAGGCCAGCTCGTCCATCATCGTGCCGCTCGACACGCCGAGCACGATCTCGCCGTCGTGCATCAGGGCGATCTGTGTGGAGAAGAACGGGTACTGGCGCACGAAACCCTTGGTACCGTCGATCGGGTCGACGAGCCAAAGATAGTCGGCGTCGGCCCGCGTCTTGCCCGTTTCCTCACCGTAGAAACCGTGCTCCGGAAAACGCTCGAGTATTGTCGCGCGAATCGCCTGCTCGCACTCGACGTCGGCCTGCGTGACCGGCGTCATGTCTTCCTTGGTCGTGACCGTGAAATTCCCGGCGTAATACTCGCGGCTGATACGCGCGGCTTCGCGCGCGGCGGCGAGGGCTGCCTGTAGTTCGGCCGACGCGTTGCGCTCGTCAAAGGTCGTCATGCCGCGCACTATGGCGGCTCGCGCAGTTCGTGACAAGACCGTGCCTTGACACACCCCCGGCCGCTGCCTAAGGTGAGCCGCTCATCTGGTGAACCCGAAACTGGCATTTCGGGTGAACGGGAAGCCGGTGATCGCAATGCGAGATTCCGGCGCTGCCCCCGCAACGGTGATCGAGTAACAACGTAGCCACCTTTCGCGCCAGCGGAAAGGAGCCACTGCGAAGGCCCTGCAAAAGAGCCACCGCGGGAAGGCGCTACGCGAGGAGAGATCCGCTCGTCAGCCCGGAGACCGGCCCGGTGAATCCGCAATAACGACAAGGCGTGCGGGCGGCACGCAACGGAGACATCGTGATTCGAAAATTCAGATCCGTTTACTGCGTGCTGGCCATGCTCGCCTGCGCTTCTGTGTCTGCGGACGACGTGCTGCACGCTGACACGATCATAGTGACGGCGACCCGTACCGAGATTCCATTGCGCGACGCGACCGTGCCCGTATCGGTCATCACCCGCGAAGATATCGAGCTGTCACTCGCGACCGATCTTGCCGAGTTGCTACGATTCGAAGCCGGCGTCGACATCGGCCGCAATGGCGGTCCGGGCCAGGCGACCTCCCTGTTCCTGCGTGGCACCGAGAGCAACCATACGCTGGTACTCGTCGACGGCGTGCGCATCAACCCGGGCACGCTCGGCGGTGCTGCGATTCAGCACGTCGCACCCGAGGTGATTGAACGCATCGAGATCGTCAAAGGCGCACGCTCATCATTATTCGGCACCGATGCCATCGGTGGCGTCATCAACATCATCACGCGCAGGGCCGATTCGGCCTACGTCGAGGGCGGCGTCGGGGCCGGCAGCTTCGATTCGCGCACAGGTTTCGTGTCCGGCGGTGACCGCGGCGAAGGCTACGAGTTCGGTGCCACGGTCAACTGGCAGGCGACGGACGGCTACGCGCAGCGCACCGACTCCGACGTTCGGCGCGGCTACGACAATGTGTCTGCCAACCTGTACGCACAGCGAACCTTCGGCAACACGGACGTAGGCCTGAGGCACTGGCACGCGGAAGGCAACGTCGAGTACCTCGATTTCTTCCTGACACCGGTCGACCAGGACTACGAAAACGGTGTGACCGCGCTGGAACTCACGACGCGCTGGTCGGATGCGGGCAACAGCAAGCTCGTGCTGTCACACATGAGTGACGATATTCGCCAGGTGCAGTCGCCCGACTTCGTCGAGTCGAGTCGCTTCAGCGTCGACTGGCAGTATAGCCATGCCTTCGACCGGCACACCTTCACGGCCGGCCTCTACGCCGTCGAGGAAAACGCCGAGACGCTGTCGTTCGGTTCGGGTTTCGACGAGGACACCACGACCCGTGCCGTGTTCGTGCAGGACCAGTGGTCGCGGGGCCGCCACACGGCATTCATCGCGCTGCGCCTGACCGACCATGACGCGTTCGGCAATCACACGACCTGGAACGCGGAGTACGCGTTCGAGATCAACGAGAACTGGACGCTGAATGCCGGCATCGGCCACGCCATGCGTGCTCCGGATGCAACCGATCGATTCGGTTTCGGCGGCAACCCGAACCTCGACCCGGAGCTCGCCGACGAAGCCCAGCTCGGCCTGCGCTTCGCGCCCGGCGGCCGTCACAGCGTCGATTTCGAGCTGTATGCGAACAACGTCGAAGACCTCATCGAGTTCGACTTCGAGACATTCACGCTCGCGAACATCGACGAGGCGGAGATCCGCGGCGGGCAGCTCGGCTACGAATACCGCGCCGACGCGTTCAGTGTGCGCCTCGACCTCGTCAGGCAACGCGCGGACAACAAGCTGACCGGCGAGCGTTTGCTCAGGCGCGCAGAGGAAACGGCAACGCTCAAATATACCCGGAACATCGGCAAGCACCGCCTGGGCATATCCGTGCTCGCAAGCGGCGACCGGGTCGATTTCGGCAATGTGAGTCTGCCCGGATACGTGCTGACCAACTTGAGCGGACAGTTCGCTTTGGGTGAGCATCTGCAGGCACACGCGAGGATCGAAAACCTGCTCGACACCGAGTACCAGACCGCGGCGAATTACCGCATGCAAGAGCGCAGCGTTTTCGTCGAACTAAAATACGCATGGAGGTAACGATCTCATGGGTCACCGCCTGAGCAAAATCTACACGCGCACCGGCGACGACGGCACGACCGGCCTCGGCGACGGCACGCGTATCGACAAGGACGCTATTCGCGTCGAGGCTTACGGCACCGTAGACGAGACCAATAGCGCCATTGGTGCCGTACTCGCCGAAGACGTGGTTCCCGGGGACATACGCAAATCGCTCACCGCGGTGCAGCACGACCTGTTCGAACTGGGCGGTGAGCTTTGCATCCCCGGGCACAGCGCCGTTACCGACGAGTACATCGAGCGGCTCGAGCGCGACCTGGACGCCTTCAATGCCGACCTGCCACCGCTGAAGGACTTCATCCTGCCGGGCGGCGGCCGTGCGGCCGCTGCCTGCCACCTGGCGCGGACGATTGCGCGGCGCGCGGAGCGACGCGTTACGACGCTTGGGCGCGACGAGGACGTGCGCAGCGAATGCGTGCGTTACCTGAACCGGCTGTCCGACCTGCTGTTCGTCATTGCCCGGGTGCTGGCCCGGGCCGAGTCGGGCCAGGAGGTTCTCTGGAACCGGGATCGGACATAGCCGCAGCAGCTCGTCCGCGCCTGCCCGATTCCAGCGCCGTGCATATCTGCCTGCCCGCCTCGACGAGGCGAGGCGTCGGCCGACTGCTGGTGTCGGCGCTGATCCGGAAATGGTTGCCGTAGCGATTTGCGGCGATGTCGGGCCAGCGCTGCCATTCGGCAAACGGATCGTTGTCGGCGTCGCTTGCAATCATGACTTCCGGATCGCGCAGAACGACTGCCTCGTCCGTGATTGCGGGAGCGAGCTCGTCCAGGTCCTCGAATACGTTCTTGCCGCCACAGAGGCCGATCAGTTCGCTGAGGAAGTGCTGGCCGTTGATCGTGAACAGCGGCCGGTCAGAGACCTGATAGAACACGCGGATGCGCTCCATGCCCGTGAAGTGCGAAGCAAGTGACACCAGCTCGGATCGGTACCTGTCCGCCGCGTGCCTCGCCTGGCGTTCGTGACCCGTCAGTTTGCCGAGCCGCAACATTGCCAGTGCCACGTCCTCGACGCCATGCGTGCGTATGACTTCGACGCGATACCCGGCTGCCCTCAGCTGGTCGACGGTGTGAGCCGGCATGCCGCTTTCCCAGACCAGCAGCAGATCGGGGTCGAGCAGCGCGAGTTGTTCCTGGTCGACGGTGAATGCATCGCCGATCACGGGTATTTCCCTCACGCCTTCCGGAAAGTCCGACCATGCGCTGACGCCCACGACGAGGTCGCCGGCACCGATTGCAAACATCAGCTCGGCGAGATGCGGGGCGAGCGTGACCACGCGAGCGGCCGTTTCGCTGGACGGCTCCAGCGTTTGGTTTTCGCAGGCGACCGCGAGCAAAGCTAGCAGGGCCAGCAGCACGCCGGCGCGGCCGATCACTGCGTCAGGCCATACAACGTCATAGCGGAGATCAGCACGGCCCAGATCACGAGCAGCCGGAACACGAGGCTGTTTGCGGCACGCGCTCCCCTGACTCCGCGCTCGGTTATCGATTCATCGGGGCGATCCTGGAGTGCGAGTGCCGCAGTGCCGACACGCGCAAGCAGACGGTCGCTGTGTTCGTGTGTCGTGGTTTCCGGCTCGTCACCCGGTGTGCGTAGTGCCGATATGGCCTCGTCGAAATGCCCGGCCGTGGCGTAGCCGACGGCCGTCAGTCGCGCCGGAATCCATGCGAGCAAGCCGTGCAGCGCGATCGAAGCGTCGCGAACCTTTCCGGCGGACGTTGCGTCTTCCTCGCTACGCATCGCTTTGAATACCGCGCGACGACGCACGAGATCAGTGACGCGATAGGTCCATGCGCCGAGCGCGCCCAGCGGGCCAGTGAGGATGAACCAGAAGATCACGGCGAACAGCCGGTTATTGGCCTGCACGCAGACGGCCTCTTCGACCTTGTGCGTGCGTTCGAGCGGGTCATCGGGTATGTCGCTCTCGACGAGTGCCTTGGCCGTGCGGACTATCGCGTCTTCGTCCTCCGACTCGAGCGCTTCACAGTAGTCGTCAACTTCCTCTCCGATGTCCTTCGGTCCCAGCGAGAAGAACAGCACGACGACGGACAGCAACAGGTGTGTGAAGCCCCACAACGTGTCGCGCAATCCCCAGAGGATGATGAACAACGGCAACACGAGCAGCAGCACGAGCAACACTACGGGAATCAGTGCAGGCCAGTTAGTGTGCTTCTCGGTCTGGTGGAAGCCCCAGTCGATGATGCGATCCAGCCAGCGCAGCTCGCGCAGGTGAAAGAGGCGTGTTGCGAGGCGCTCGACAGCGAGGCCGATCAGTAGAGCGAGCAGATTCATACGAGACCATCATACAACCGCAGCCAGTCGAAAGCAGGACCGGGATCGGTCTTTCGGCCCGGCGCCACGTCGGAGTGGCCGGCAATCTGCCGCGCCGTGATCGAGGGATAGGCCAGGCGAATTGCGCCGACCACGGCTGCCAGGACCTCGTACTGCGGATCCTCGTAGTCGATGTCATCCTCACCCTCCAGCTCGATGCCGATCGCATGATCGTTGCAGCGCTCGCGCCCTCGAAACGACGACGCGCCCGCGTGCCAGGCACGCTCGTTGAACGAAACGAACTGGACGACTTCGCCGTCGCGGCGGATGAGCAGATGCGTCGACACCTCGAGACCGTGGATCTCCGAGAAATACGGGTGCGCGTCCCAGTCCAGCGAGTTGGTGAACAGTGCCTCGATTTCGCTCCCCCCGAACTCGCCCGGCGGCAAACTGATGCCGTGCAGCACGATCATGTCCGGCGCACAGCCATCCGGCCTGGCGTCACGATTCGGGCTTTCACAATACCGCGCGGGCTCGATCAATCCCGACGCGGCATCGACTTCGAATTCCATGCAGCCAGTGTACTGAATTACACTCCGCCCTGCGTATGCGACAGACACGAATACACATCGACGAGCCGCTCTCGACGGGACGCTACGTCGAGCTCGACGGCGACAAGGCACGATACCTCGGCAAGGTCCTGCGCCTGCATACCGGCGATACCATTACGGTGTTCAACGGCAGTGACGGCGAGTTCGAGGCGGCGCTGGCCGGGCTGAAGAAGAACAGCGTATCGCTGTCGATCGGCAGACCCGTCGAAAACGATGCCGAATCGCCGCTCAACGTGCACCTCGTGCAGGGCGTGTCGCGTGGCGAGCGCATGGACTTCGTCGTGCAAAAAGCAACCGAACTCGGCGTCAAACGAATAACGCCCGTGTTGACCGAGTACGGAGTCGTCAAACTGTCGGCGGATCGCGCGAGGAAACGGCAGGAGCACTGGCAGAAAGTCGCCATAAGTGCCTGCGAACAGTCCGGACGCGTACGCCCACCGCTCGTGGAAGCGCCGATTGCGCTGAAGACGTGGTTCGGCGGCGGACCATCCTCCGCCGGTACCGACCTGATCCTCAAACCGGGAGCCGCGACGCCGCTGGCCTCTGTCGCGCCGCCCGAAACGAAGGTGTGCCTGCTCATCGGCCCCGAAGGCGGCTTCAGCCAGACCGAGTACGAGGATGCTGCTGTCGTCGGCTTCACACCGGTGTCACTCGGACCGCGCATACTGCGCACGGAGACGGCTGCCGCCGCGGCCCTGTCCGTGGTGCAGGCGAACTGGGGCGATTGCGGAGATTCAAACGAATGAAAGTTCTTTTTTTGTGCACGGGCAATGCCTGCCGCTCGCAGATGGCCGAGGGCTGGGCGCGCGTTATCGGCGGCGACGATGTCGAGGCTCTATCGGCAGGAATCGAGGCGCACGGCAAGAACCCGAGGGCCATCGGCGTCATGCAGGAGGCCGGGGTCGATATTTCCGCGCAGGAATCGACGAAGCTCACCGACGAGATGCTCGCGTCCGCCGACTGTCTCGTCACCGTGTGCGGGCACGCCGACGAGCATTGCCCGGCGCCGCCTGCGGGCATGCAGAAAGAACACTGGCCGCTCGATGATCCGGCGAAAGCTGCGGGTACCGAAGACGAAATCATGGCCGTGTTTCGCGCCAGCCGGGATGACATCCGGCGACGCGTCGACGAGCTCCTTGGCCGGATTCGCTCGTGAGTATTTTCGAACGCTACCTGACCGTGTGGGTCGCGCTGTGCATCGTTGCCGGCATCCTCCTCGGAAAGATCGCCCCGGAGGTCGCGCATACCCTCGACGGAATGGCCATTCAGGTCAACGGCGCCCCTGTCGTCTCGATCCCGATCGCAATCTGCCTGTTCTTCATGATGTACCCGATCATGGTGAAGATCGATTTCCACGAGGTCGTGCGTGCCGGTAAAGCCGCGCGTCCCGTCGGGCTGACGCTGTTCGTCAACTGGTGTGTCAAGCCCTTCACGATGTATGCGATTGCAAGTTTCTTCCTCGGCACGCTTTTTCTCGGCTTCATCGGTCCGGATGCGGTCGACCTCGTCAAGTTTCCGCTGGGCGCCGACCTTGCCGTCGGTGATACCTACGGCGCAGGCACGGTCGTGATGGTCGATGGGGTGCGCATGCTCGAGGTGCCGTTGTGGCGAAGTTACCTGGCAGGCTGCATCCTTCTCGGCATCGCCCCGTGCACGGCGATGGTTCTCGTCTGGGGCTATCTTTCGAAAGGCAATGACGGCCATACGCTCGTTATGGTTGCCATCAACTCGCTGACCATGCTCGTGCTGTTCGGTGTACTTGGCGGCTTCCTGCTCGGCGTGGGCAAGCTGCCGGTGCCATGGGAAGCATTGCTATTGTCGATCAGCATCTATGTCGCACTACCCCTGTTAGCCGGCTACTTCTCCCGCAAATGGATCTTCGCAACGAAGGGCGAGGCGTGGTTCAGGGAGAAGTTCCTGCACGTGCTGACGCCGATCACGATTACGGCGCTGCTCATAACGCTCGTGCTGCTGTTCTCGTTCAAGGGCGAGACGATCGTGCAGAACCCGTTGACGATCCTCTGGATCGCCATACCGCTGTTCGTGCAGACGGTGTTCGTGTTTGCGCTCGGCTACGGGCTGGCGAGGCTTCTCAGGCTGTCCTACGAAAACGCGGCGCCGACTGCGATGATCGGTGCGTCGAATCATTTCGAGGTCGCTATCGCGACGGCCGCGATGCTGTACGGCCTGTCTTCAGGTGCGGCGCTCGCCACGGTAGTGGGCGTTTTGATCGAGGTGCCGTTGATGCTGATGCTGGTGCGGTTCTGCCTGCGAACGCAGAACTGGTTTGAGCACAGTCGCGGCGGGACGCCGCTCCCACAATGACGTGGGAGGGCCGTCTCGGCCCGACAGGCCCAATCTTCAAGCCTGGACGGATTCTTCGACGAGCAGCGCCTCGAGGCGCTCGAGATTGGGAATCAGCGGGAACTCGTTGATCATCTTCACCCGGCAGAGCACCGGTGCGCCATCGGGCCAGCCGTCTTTGGATTCGAATTTCAGCACGTCGCGATTGACGCGAACGAGTTGCGGAAAGCCCTGCGTCAGCAGGCCGAAGTATCCCGTTTTGAGCTGGCCGGTACTCGCGTAGAAGACGACGATACGCGTGCGGCCTGTTGCCGGCGGCACATCTTTGCCCAGCGTTCCCTCGAATGACACGACCGGCAGGTCCCGACCGTTCCAGTTGACGGTGCCGAGCATCCAGTCGTGCGCACCCTCTTCCTGCTCGGGCTTCGAAAAGCGCACGACTTCGGCCACGCAGGCACGCGGTACGATCAGCCGGTCCTCCGACAGCGGTACCAGCAGGCTGTATAGCTCTTCGGTTTCGGCACTCATGCCAGGCTGATTCCTTTTTCCTCGAGCTGCCGCGAGATCGCCTCGAGCAATTGCGCATCCTGGTACGGCTTGCCGAGGTAGTCGTTGACGCCGAGCTCGATGGCGCGCGCGCGGTGTTTATCGCCGACACGCGAGGTAATCATGATGATCGGTACGTCGTTGTAGCGGTCGTCGTTCCTCACGTGCGACGCGAATTCGTAGCCGTCCATACGGGGCATCTCGATGTCGAGCAGAATGACGTCGGGCTTGTGGTCCTGCAGCACACTGATCGCGTCGATGCCGTCCTTGGCTGTCTCTACGCGCATACCGTTCCTGTGCAGGAAACGCTCGGTGACTCGCCGCACGGTGATCGAATCGTCGACGACGAGTGCCAACGGCCGGTCGTCGGCGGGCTTCGGCGCCGCCTTCTTGAGCTCGACGACCGGTGCACCCATGCGCACGAGAGCAAGAATGTCGAGGATGAGCACGATGCGGCCGTCACCGAGGATCGTCGCGCCTGAAATACCGCGAATGCTGGCGAGCTGCGGCCCGATCGACTTCACGACAATCTCGCGGCTCGCGATCATCTCATCGACGAGCAGTGCCGCCGAGTATTCACCTGCCCGAACGAGAATCACCGGGATGAACGCCTCGTCTTCCGGCAACTGTGCGGCCTGTCCGCCGAGATACATGCCCAGGTGCCGGAACGCGTAGGTCTGTTCGCCGTACTGGTAGCTGGGCTCTGACTGACTCAGCAGGTTTTCGAGTTCGGCGCGCGGAATGCGAGCGACACCTTCGACGGTGGGCAACGGCAGCGCATAAACTTCTTCGCCGGTCCTTACAATCAGTGCCTGGGTAATGGCCAGCGTAAATGGCAACCGGACCGTGAAGTTCGTGCCCTGTCCGGTTACTGAGGAAATCTGCAGCGAGCCGCCGAGTTTCTTGACCTCGTTCGCCACGACATCCATGCCGACGCCGCGTCCGGCCGACTGCGTGACCTTGCCAGCCGTCGTGAATCCCGGCGTCAGGATGAGTTCCATGATCTCGGCATCGGTGACCTTGCTTTCGGGTTGCAGCAGGTCGAGCTCGTAGGCTTTGCGCCGAATGGCATCGACGTCGAGGCCGGCTCCATCGTCGGACACGTCGATCACCATCTCCGCGCCCTCCCTGTGCAGGCGAATCGTGAGGCGGCCCATCGCCGACTTGCCATTGCCCTGGCGAACGTCGGGATCTTCGATGCCGTGAATGACGGCGTTACGCAACATGTGTTCGAACGGCGGCAGCATCTTGTCGAGCACCTGTCGGTCGAGCTCGCCCGATGCACCTTCGACGGCGAGCTCGGCGCGTTTGCCGACTTCCTGCGCGGCCTGCCGCACGAGGCGTGTCAGGCGCGGCACGTGACGTTCGAACGGCACCATGCGCGTACGCATCAGGCCGTCCTGCAGTTCTGCCGTAACCCGCGATTGCTGAACGAGCAAGCCGTCCGCCTCGGACGTCAGCGACGACAGCGTGTCTTTGAGGCTGCCGAGGTCATTGGCCGACTCCGCCAGCGCCCGCGACAGCTGCTGGATGTTCGAGTAACGGTCGAGCTCGAGCGGGTCGAAGTCGCGCGCCACGAGCGTGTCCTGGTGGCCGTGCATGATTTGCGCCTCGGTCTCGATCTCCAGCTTGCGCAGCTGCTCGCGCAGTCGGGCAACCGTCTGGTCGAGTTCCTCCACGTGGAACTCGAACGAATTAATCTGCTGGCTGAGCCGTGAGTGGTAGATGCTGATTTCGCCGGCCGCGTTCAACAGATCCTCGAGCAATTCGGCGTCGATGCGCGTAAATTCCTGGCGCTGCTCGGGCTGCTTGAGCGCACGCACCTCTGCGGGTTTCGGCTCCTCTGGCTCTGGCTCGGGCTCGGGCTCCGGATCGGGCTCGGGCTCTGGCTCGGGCTCCGGTTCGGGCTCTGGCTCCGGCGCCTGTTCCATGACGGGTTCTGGTTCGGGCTCTGGCTCCGGCGCCTGCTCCGTGACGGGTTCTGGTTCGGGCTCGGGCTCCGGCACCTGTTCCATGACGGGTTCCGGCTCAGGTTCCGGCTCGGGTTCGGGTGCCGGCTCAGGCTCAGGCTCAGGCTCAGGCTCGGGCTCGGGCTCCGATATCAGCGGCGGTTCCTCGGCCGTCGGCTTGCCGATCTTGGCGAGCTCATCCGCGAGCGGGCTGTCGACGATGACCATGCTGATCGTGTCGTCGGGCTCGACCGTAAACTCTGCGGTCGGTGCATGCTCGACATCGGCGGCAGCTATCTCGACTTCGCTGTCGTCGGCCAACTCGAATCCGGCATTTGCCTGCTGGATGCGCTGTTCGAGCTCCGCGGCCGCGCGCACGGGTTTGGCGGCGATCACCAGGTCGCGCATGTGGTGCAGCTCGTCGAGCGAGTGTTGCAGCAGGTCCACAATGCCCCGCGTGGGTTTTACGCGGCCGTCGTGGACCGAGATGATCAGTGTCTCGAGCTCATGACTCAGATTGCCCATCGCCGAGATGCCGGCCATGCGTGCGCCGCCCTTGAGCGTGTGCAGGTGGCGCTTGAGCTCGTCGATCGCGTGCCCCGACGTATTGTCCGCCGCCCATTCACCGAGCGCCTTATCGGCCGACTCGAGCAACTCGGCCGATTCCTCGGTAAAGATAGCCGCAATCTCGGCGTCGTACTCCGCTTCCTCGGGCGTTTCCTCTACGACAGGCTCTTCGACGACCTGGGGCTCCGGCTCCGGCTCCGGCTCCGGCTCAACCTCGATGACCGCCGTTCCGGGCTGCTGCACCGCATTGGTCAGGTTGGCAAGGTGTTCGATCAGCGACATGTAGTCTGTGCGCTCGCGATCCGGCTGGTTGATGTCTGCGACGATCGTCTCGATGGCACGGGACGCAGCCTCGAGTCCGTCGAGGCCCGATGATTCGAAACCGACCTTGTAGTCGTAGACGCGCCGCACGAAACGGTTGAGTGCGCCGGTCACGGCGACGCCGCGCTCGACGTTGGCCATGTTCGCACTGCCGTGCAAGGTATGGCAGGCGCGATAGAGCTTGTCGGTTACGGCGTACGGCGGGCTGTGTCCTTCGCAGACTGCAAGGTAGTCGGTAATGACCTTGAGATGCCCCGCCGTCTCCTTGGAGAAGATATCGAGCAGGACCGGGTCCATCTCGAGCGCCGGCGCTTCTTCAGCTGGCTCGCCCTCGGCGGCAGGCCGGGCAATCGTGAGCACGGCCGCGTTCGGGTCACCTTCGGCAAATGCATTGGCGCGTGCGATCAGCAGCGCGATATCGGCTTCGGGCTCGGTGCCGACCTCGAGCTGTTCGATGAGCTCGGCGACGGCTGCGGCAGCCTGCACGATGAAGTCGACCATCGGTGGCGTGCGCACGAGCGTGCGGTTGATGAGGCGATTGAGCAGGTTTTCGACGCTCCAGCAATACTCGCCGATGCGTTCGGCGCCAACCATGCGCCCACTGCCCTTCAGCGTGTGGAACGAACGCCGCACCGTAATGAGGGTCTCCATGTCATCGGGCGCGTTGGCCCAGGCCGGCAGGTGGCGATCAATCGAGGCAACTTCCTCGCGAGCCTCTTCGATAAACAGTTCGAGCAACTCGGGATCGAGGTGCTCGGCATCAGGCGCCACGACGGGCAACGGCATGACGTCCGTTTGCTGCATGGCCGGCTGGTCGGCCTGCTCGGCTTGCTGCGCCTGCTGCTGGATCGCCTGCTGGTCCGCGAGAATCTGGGCTTCGAGCTCTGCCATGTCGGGCTGCTCGATTTTCTGCGTCGTCGTAACGTCCGACGCCGTCGGCACCGCTTCCGGCACCGGCTCGGGTTCCTGGTCGAGCCGATGCTCGACGTCGCGCAATACGGAAAGGCAGGCTTCGGCATTGTCGAGCATGTACCAGGGCTCGCTGCGACCGGCCTTAACCGTCTCCATGTAGTACTCGATGCTCACGATGGCATCGGCAAGGCGATCCGTTTCCTTTTGCGTGAGCGCCTGCGGCCCACCGGCCTTGAGCGTCTTGGTGATCAAGTTGCCGATACGCTCGACCACCTCCATCGCGCGCGTCTTGTTGAGCATCAGCAACCCGGCCTTGATGCCACGGACGAGCGACGGCACGCTGTCGAGGCCCTGCGACGGTGCTTTCGATGCAAGGCTCTGGCTGATCGTCTCTTTTATGCGCGCCAGGTTGATGATGCACTCGCGCATGACCGATTCGGCAACCTGCCGGTAGTCCGCATCGTCGGGCTGCAACTCTTCGTCATCGCCCTCTTCGGCCGGCGTGACCATGCGAACGA
>JAAUYH010247182.1_pt1 | contig 15554 bp, 16 predicted proteins | sample 7278061 | NCBI WGS metagenome assembly JAAUYH01 (sample SAMN14350203, study PRJNA611818) | marine sediment metagenome | isolation source: surface marine sediment (0.6m) | place: French Polynesia: Moorea | collected 2018-08
CCCAGCCGGGCGTGCCGGATTGGGACTTCATCGAAGAGGCGTGGCAGCCGCTATCGGACGCGTTGGAGTCGGTGCCCGCGGCGGCGGTGGCGCCGATGCGCCCGGGCCTGCAGACCATCATCCGCTATGCCGAGTCGATCCCGGAACCCGATCCGGCCGAATCCGAATCCGGTGACCGCCGCATCTATTTCGTCGATCTCAGGCGCAGGCTGACCGCGCTGATCGAGGCGCCCGCCGGCCAGGCTTGACGCGTGCCCTGGCGGCCGGTGCTTTCCGCTGGTCAATCCGACGTGCCGAGCAGCGAGTCCATGGCTGCCGCATCGTGCGCCGGATTGAAGATGCCGTCCCCTTCGAGCGCGTCCGCCAGCATGGATTTGTAGTCGGCCTGCGGCACTTCGATGCCGCCGAACTGGCGCAGATGCTCGGTCGTGAACTGGGTGTCCAGCAGCCGGAATCCGCCATAGCGTAGCTGGGCCACGAGGTGGACGAGCGCGATCTTGCTGGCGTTGGTGGCGCGGCTGAACATGCTCTCGCCGAAGAAGGCGCGCTTCAGCGACACGCCGTACAGGCCCCCGACCAGTTCGTCGTCCTGCCAGCACTCCACGCTGTGGGCATGGCCGATCTCGAACAGCGCGCCGTAGAGCGACACGATGCGGTCGTTGATCCATGTGGTAGGCCGGTCGGCGGCCGGCTCGGCGCAGGCCTTCAGCACCTCTTCGAAGGCGGTGTCGAAGCGGACGGTGAAGGGGCGGCGCCTGACCTCGCGCCGCAGCCGTCGAGGAATGTGAAACGCCTCGAGAGGCAACACCCCGCGGATCGGCGGATCGAACCAGTAGAGTTCGTCCGATTCCGCCGACTTCGCCATCGGGAACAGCCCGTGGGCATAGGCGCGGAGCAAAAGGCCCGGGGTGATCTCCATGACACGTCGCCCGTCAGCGCGGCAATGGCGGCGGCCTCGCGGACAGCCGCCGCGCCCAGTCTAGCCGTGTCCGTCCAGCAGCTCTTCCAGCCAATGGATGTCGTAGTCGCCGTTGATGAAGTCCGGTTGCGAGATCAGCGCCTGGTGCAGCGGCAGGGTCGTGGACACACCCTCGATGACGAACTCCTCAAGGGCCCGGCGCAGGCGCATGAGACACTCGTTGCGCGAGGTGCCGTGGACGATCAGCTTGGCGATCAGGCTGTCGTAGTAGGGCGGGACGCTGTATCCGGAGTAGAGCGCGCTGTCGACGCGCACGCCCAACCCGCCCGGCGCGTGGTAGCTGCCGATGCGGCCGGGGGACGGGGTGAAGGTCTCGGGATCCTCGGCATTGACCCGGCATTCGATGGAGTGGCCCTCGAACCGGATGTCCGACTGGCCGTATCCAAGGGGCGTGCCGGCGGCGACCCGGATCTGCTCGCGCACCAGGTCGATGCCGCTGATCATCTCGCTGACCGGATGCTCGACCTGCAGGCGGGTGTTCATCTCGATGAAGTAGAACTCGCCGTCCTCGAACAGGAACTCGATGGTGCCGACACCGCGATAGCCGATGCTGCGCGCGGTCTCGGCCGCCAACTCGCCAATCCGGCTGCGCTGCTCATCGTTGAGGGCCGGGGACGGCGCCTCCTCGATGACCTTCTGGTGCCGTCTCTGGACCGAGCAGTCGCGCTCGCCGAAATGCACGACATTGCCGTGGGTGTCGGCGAGCAGCTGGATCTCGATGTGGCGCGGCCGCGCCAGGTATTTCTCAATGTAGACGGTATCGTCGCCGAACGCGGTTCGGGCCTCCGACCGGGCGAGGTTGAAGGCGTCCGCCATCTCTTCGTGGGACTGGGCCACCTTCATGCCGCGGCCCCCGCCGCCGGCCGCAGCCTTGACCAGGACCGGATAGCCGATGCTGTCGCCGAGTTCGATCGCCTCTTCCACGCTCGAGACGCCGCCATCGGAGCCAGGCACCACCGGCAGCCCGGCCGCGATGACGGCCTGCTTGGCGGCGATCTTGTCGCCCATGATACGGATATGCTCCGCCGTCGGTCCGATGAAGACGAACCCGTGCTCCTCGACCATCTCGGCGAACTGGGCGTTCTCGGCCAGGAAGCCGATACCCGGATGGATGGCATCGGCATTGGTCACCATGGCCGCCGAGATCAGCGCCGGGACGTTGAGATAGCTCTGTGCGGAGGCGGGCGGCCCGATGCACACGCTCTCGTCGGCCAGCCGCACGGCCATGGCGTTGGCGTCGGCGGTGGAATGGGCGACCACCGTCGAGATGCCCATCTCGCGGCAGGCGCGATGGATGCGAAGCGCGATCTCGCCGCGATTGGCGATCAGGACCTTGTCGAACATGTCCGCGCTTACTGGATGACCATGATGACTTCGCCGAACTCGACCGGCTGGCCATCCGACACCAGGACCTGCTGCACCGTCCCGGCATGGGGTGCGCGGATCGGGTTCATCACCTTCATCGCCTCGACGATCAGCACCGTCTGACCCTCGGCCACCTGGTCGCCGACCTTCACGAAGGGCGGCGCGCCCGGCTCCGGCGCCACATAGGCGGTACCGACCATCGGCGAGGTCACCGCGCCGGCCTGCCCGGCGGACGGTGCTGCGGCGGCGGGTTCGGGCGGGGCGTCCGCCGCCGCCGCCGGCATGGCCACGGCTGCGGGCGGGGCGGTGGCAACGATTCCGCCGCTGGCGCGGGTGACGCGGATGCGCCGCTCGCCTTCGGCGAACTCGATCTCGGTCAGGCCGGTTTCGTCCAACAACTCCGCCAGGTTGCGGATCATGTCGCCGTCGATCTTCATGCCGGCGCTGCGTTTGCTTTCAGCCATAGTCGTCCGCTAGCTGTTCGCCCCGATGAGACCGGCCATCGCGTCGAGGGCCAGCAGATAGCCCTGGCCGCCCAGGCCGCAGATCACGCCCGTCGCAACCTCCGAGATATAGGAGTGATGCCGATAGGGTTCGCGTTGATAGATATTGGAGAGGTGCACTTCCAGCACCGGAAGCTCGGCCATGCGCAGCGCATCGACGAGGGCGACGGAGGTATGCGAATAGCCGCCGGCGTTGATGATGATGCCGTCATGGCCGCCGCGCGCCTCCTGGATCCACGAGACCATCTCGCCTTCGAGGTTGCTCTGCCGAAAATCGACGGAAAGACCAAGCGCTTCGGCACGCTCTGCGCACGCCGACTCGATGTCTCCCAAGGTGTCCGGCCCGTAGAGCGACGGCTCCCTGACGCCCAGCATGTTCAGGTTGGGACCGTTGATGATCAGGACCGTCGGTTCGTCCGACGGAAGTGCCGTCACGGATCGATTACCTCATTCGCTTCGCTTCGAATGGCCCTTATAGCATGGCGCGGTATCTAAGCAATGGCCCGCCCCCAAGGGACTGGCGGCGCCTGCCATGCGGCGCCATGCGGGGGCGGTTGATGCGGGCGATTCGGTGCCTGCCGGAGGCGTTCAGTCGATGTCCGGACCGCCGTCGTCGAAGGTGGTGGCGGACGCCTGCAGCCGCACCAGCGAGGCCATCAGGGCGTCGGCCTCGGCCTTGGACAAGGCCGACAGGATTCGCGCTTCCCGTTCCCGGGCCATCGGCACGATGCGCTCATAGATGGCGCGGCCGCGGTCCGTCAGGCTGAGGATGGATCGGCGGCGATCCTGGGCATCGGTGGTGCGGTGAACCAGCCCGCGGGACACGGCGCGGCCGACCGCCCGGCTGACCCGGACCTTGTCCATGGCCGAACGCTCGCACACGCCGTTGCCGGAAATCGGCCCGAAGCGGGCCAGGATCGCCAGCAGGCGCCACTCCGCGATGGTCAGGTCGTGCTCGGATTCATACAGTCGGGCCAGCGCTCGGGTCACGGTGTTGGCCAGCACCGACAACCGGTAGGGAAAGAACTGCTCCAGGTCGAATCCGTCTGCGCTTTCCGATTTCTTCCCGACCGCCCGATCGCTCGCCATGCGCCAACCTTGTAGATGGTTTCATTTGCAACTATAACCGGGAGACCGTCGGCTGTCACGCCGGCGACGAAACTGCGGGAATGCCGATATGCCCTTGAAACTCGCCTCGTTGAAGGATGGTGGCCGCGACGGATCGCTGGTGGTCGTCAGCAAGGACCTGAGCCGCGCGGTGCGCGTGCCGGATATCGCGCCGACCCTGCAGGCGGCGCTCGAGGACTGGTTGGAGCTGGCGCCGGAGCTGAAATCGGTCTACCGGCTGCTCAATCAGGGCGAAGGCCGCGACATCCTGCCCTTCGACGAGCTGTTGGCGTCCGGCGCCTGCGCCGCGCCGCTGCCCCGGGCCTATCAATGGGCCGACGGCTCTGCCTATCTCAACCATGTGGAGCTGGTGCGCAAGGCGCGCGGCGCGGAGATGCCGGCCAGCTTCTGGGAAGACCCGCTGATGTATCAGGGCGGGTCGGACCGCTTCATCGGCCCGGTCGACCCGATCGAGGCGGTCTCAGAGGAGCATGGCATCGACTTCGAGTCCGAGGTCGCGGTCATCACCGACGACGTCCCAATGGGCGTGACGCCCGTGGCCGCGGCCAGCCACATCAAGCTGGTGCTGCTGGTCAACGACGTTTCCCTGCGCGGCCTGATCCCGAACGAGCTGGCGAAGGGCTTCGGCTTCTTCCACGGCAAGCCGGCGACCGCCTTCTCGCCGGTGGCGGTGACGCCGGAGACCCTGGGTGGTGCCTGGCGCGACGGCAAGCTGCACCGGCCGTTGCTCTCGGTGCTGAACGGCCAGTCGTTCGGCCATCCCGATGCCGGCGTCGACATGGCCTTCAGCTTCCCGCAGCTCGTCGCGCACGCCGCCAAGACGCGGCATCTGGGCGCCGGCACCATCATCGGGTCGGGCACCATCTCCAACGCCGATCGCGCGGTCGGCTCGTCCTGCCTGGCCGAGAAGCGCATGATCGAGACCATCGAGGCCGGCAAGCCGGAGACCCCCTTCATGGCCTTCGGCGACCGCATCCGCATCGAGATGCGAGACGACGCCGGCGACAGCATCTTCGGCGCCATCGACCAGCAGGTGGTGCGCTACGAGGGGCCCTGATTTCATCCGCCGTTCCCGCTCTTGCGGGACTGCCGAGGTGTGTTCGACGGTCAGAGCAATCCGTGCTCTTGCAGATCCGCCCGTAGCGTCTCCGCGTCGGTGAACCGCACGGCGTGCATGCCGACGGCACGGGCGCCGTCGACATTCTCCTGGACGTCGTCGATGAACAGGCAGGCGCAGGCCGTCAGCCCATAGCGATCGAGCAGGGTCTGGTAGATCTCCGATCCCGGTTTCAGAGCCTTGATCTCCCCGGAGACCACGATGCCGTCGAACTCGTTCAGGAACGGAAACAGGGCGCGGGCCTGGACGAAGGTCTCCGCCGCGAAGTTGGTGATCGCGTAGAGCGGGCGGCCGGCGGCCTTCAACGTCTCGAAGATGGCGACCGTGTCGTCGTGGGCATAGGGGATCATCTCGGCCCAGCGGTCGCGATAGGCCTCGATCAAGGCAGCCTGGTCGGGAAACCGCGCCACCAGTTCCGCCACGCCCTCGTCAAAGGTCATCCCGCCATCCATGCGGCGATTCCATTCCGGGGTGCAGACCGTGGCCAGGAAATGCTCCATCGCCGCCTCGTCGTCGAACAGCTTGCGGTAGAGGTAGCGGGGGTTCCAGTCGAGCAGCACACCGCCAATGTCGAACACCGGCACGGTCGCAGTCTTGGTCATGGATGGCTCGCAGTCGGGAATAGGGCCGCCGGCTTGGCGCAGAGTCGGGATAATATGCCGATGAATCGCGCCCTGGCACGGAGGAATTCGGACATGAAGCTCTACACCTATTTCCGCTCTTCCGCCGCCTATCGGCTGCGCATCGCCCTGGCGCTGAAGGGGATCGACTACCAGTCCGAGTTCGTCCATCTGCGCGAGGGGGCGCAGCATGGCGACCAGTATGGCGCGCTGAACCCGCAGCATTTCGTGCCGACGCTGGTCGACGGCGAGCATGTCCTGACGCAGTCGCTGGCACAGATCGAGTACCTGGACGAAACCCGTCCGGCGCCGCCTTTGCTGCCGAAGACCCCGGCGGAGCGGGCGCGGGTGCGGACGCTGGCCTTGGTGATCGCCTGCGAGATGCATCCGCTCAACAATCTACGGGTGCTGAAGCATCTGGGCTCGGCGCTCGGTCTCTCGGAGGATGCCCGCAACGCCTGGTACCGGCATTGGATCGACGAGGGTTTCCGCCCGCTGGAGCGCATGCTCGCCGACAGCCCGGCAACCGGCCGGTTCTGCCATGGCGATACTCCGGGCCTGGCCGATATCTGCCTGGTGCCGCAGGTCTACAATGCCGAGCGCTACAATTGCCCGATCGACGCCTATCCGACTGTCCGGCGGATCAACGCAGCCTGCCTGGAATTACCCGAATTCCAGGCAGCGGCACCCGGACGGCAACCGGACGCCGAGGAATAAGGGCTTGATCGGCCGTAACTGAAGGGTTACGGATATTCGTAACCTTGGAGTTACGACTATGGCCGATGCTGCCGAGATGGCGCTGGACGCCCTGGGCGATCCAACACGCCGCCGGATCCTGGAACTGCTGGGCCGGCGGGCCCGCTCGATCACCGGGCTTTCCGAGAGTTTGCCGGTCAGCCGGCCGGCGGTGTCCAAGCATCTCGTCAGGCTGCGCGCCGCCGGGCTGGTTGCTTGCCGGGTCGTCGGGGCGCGGCATGTCTATGCGCTTCACGAGGACGGATTCGCGGCGGTGCGGGACTATCTCGACGAGTTCTGGCCGCTTGCAATGCGGCGGTTCAAGACCGTCGTTGAGAACCTGGCCGATGAGGATGACGGCGCGCAATGAGCCGGGACCCGGTCATACACAGTCTTTCGGTCGCCGCGCGCCGGGACCGGGCCTTCGAGGTCTGGGTCGGCCTTATCGATCTGTGGTGGCCGAAGGCCGGGCACACACGGAGCGGTGATCCGGCGACGACGGTCTGCCTCGAGCGTGGAACCGGTGGCCGCTTCTACGAGCGGACCGCCGATGGCCGGGAGATCACTTGGGGCCTGATCGAGGCCTGGGAGCCGCCCGGCCGCATCGCCTTCACCTGGTGGATGGGCGCCGAGCCGGAGACGGCGACCCAGGTCGAGGTGACGTTCACCGAAGGCGCAGCGGGATCGACCGACGTGGTCGTGCGTCACAGTGCGGGACACATGCCGGAGGCCGGCTGGGCCGCCATGCGCGGCGACTTCGAGCGCGGCTTCACCGCCGTCATCCGCGCCTATGAAGGCGCCATCAGGAACGAAGGAGGGACCCCATGAAACGCGTCATGGTGCGGTATCGCGTCAAGCCCGACCGGGTCGAGGAGAACGAGCAGTACATCCGGGCCGTGTTCGCCGAGTTGGAGAAGAGCGCGCCGGACGGCGTGCGCTATGCGTCGTTCAAGCAGGATGACGGCGCCAGCTTCGTGCACATCGCGTCGATCGAGGCGGAGGCCAACCCGCTGCAGGACCTGTCGGCGTTCAAGGCCTTCACGGCCGACATCCGCGAGCGCTGCGACGAGCCGCCGGTCGCGGTCGAACTGTCGGAGATCGGCTCCTACCGCCTGCTCGGCGGCTGAGCCGCCGGCCTAGCTGGACCGTGCCCGCTCGATCGAGGCCTCGATCTCCTGCAGGCTGCGGGCCCCGGGAATGATCTCTTCGCCGATGATGAAGGCCGGCGTGCCGCGGATGCCGAGCTGCTGGGCCAGGCGGATGTTGTTGTTGAGCTCCTCGCGGATCTCCGGCGCCTGCATGTCGCGACGCAGCTGATCCACGTCCAGGCCGACATTGGCCGCCGTGTCGAAGATGACCTGGTCCGAAAGCTGGCCGCGATGACCCATCAGCGCGTTGTGATACTCGGTGTACAGGCCCTGGTTTCGCGCCGCGAGCGAGGCGCGGGCCGCCACCACCGATACCGGCCCGAGAATCGGCAGATCCTTGAACACGACCCGAAGGCCCGGATCGTCCTCGGCCACCGTGAAGACATCGTCCAGCACCCGCTTGCAGTAGCCACACTGGTAGTCGAAGAACTCGACCAGCGTCACGTCGCCGTCCGGATTGCCCATGAACGGCGAGCTCGAATTGAAGATCGCGTCGTGCTGGTCGACCAGGGCCAGGCGCTGCCGTTCCAGCTCGGCCGCCTCTTCGCGCTGTTGCAGGATGTCCAGCGCCTCGGTGATGATCTCCGGGTTCTCCAGCAGATACTCACGCACGATGGTTTCGATCGCGGCCCGGTCGCCGGCATCGATGGTGATCGTGTCGGATTGCGCCGTGGCGATCTGCGCCGACCCGGCGATGCCGACTGCGGCCGTCATGCCGATCAGGGCGGTCCTGAGGACCGGACGGCGGATCTCGGGGCTTGAAGCCATCATGCGTTCCTATTCATCGTAGTGGCGCATCAGCACCTAGAAATGGCGGTTCGCCGATATCGAGGCAAGGTCTCGCGCCGCCTCCGTAACGACAAGTTGACCGGATCTCGGTTGATATCCCGTGAAAGCGGCGGAAATCAGGTGCCTTCGGCCGCGCGCTGCACGTCCTGAGCCCGCAGCCAACCAATCGACCCCTCATCCAGGATCTGCAGGGCGCGCTCGGCCTGCTGCCGGGCGGTTGCGCGGTCGCGGCGGGCCAGTGCCTCTTCCGCCAGCGCCACCGCCGCCATGCCAATATCGCCGTTGCGACCATAGGCCGTCGCCAACAGGCGCCAGGCCAGCGGCGAGCCGCCATATTGGGTCGAGACCGCTTGGTTGAGCAGATCGATGGTGCGATCCAATTGGCCATCCGGCTGCGTCGCCAGCATGGTCTGGGCCAGCGGCACCATTATGGTCGTTTCGTTCGGGAACAGCGCGTTGGCGCGCTCGTATGAGCCGCGAGCCGCCGCCGGATCGCCGTTCTCCAGCAGCATCTGGCCTTTCAGCTCGTGGAAGAACGGATTGTTCGGTTCCGCGGCGATCAGCCCATCCATCAGGCCCAGGGCGTCGCCGAGATTGCCAACCCGGAACTGGGCGATGGCGCGCGCATAGCGGCCGGGAACCGTCTGGTCGTTTCGGTATCGGGAAATCGCTGCCCGCGGCTCCAGGAAGCCGATCAGCTTCGCCTGAATCCGGCTGTAGGCATCGATGTCCTCCGCCGGCAGAGGGCGGCCGGTCGCCGGGGAGTTGCGGACGTGCTGGCGCACGAATTCGATCCGGTCGCGGGTCAGCGGATGGGTCCGCACATATTCCGCCTGCCGGCCCTGCGGCAGCAGCTCCTGATCCTCGAGCTGCTCGAAGAAGGTGAGCATGCCTTCAGAGGTGATCCCGACATTGTCCAGATAGGTGACGCCGGCCTGGTCTGCGGCCGTCTCCATCGCGCGCGAATAGGTCAGGAACGTCCGTTCCGCGACCTGCTGGCCACCTGAGATGACGGCAGCGCCGGCGCCTGCGTCACCGGCCGCGATCGCCGCGGCAACCCCGAGCAGAGCCGACACGAGCGCCGTGCGCTGGGCGGATTCCAGCTGTTCCTGGCCGCGGGCCAGATGGCCGCCGGCCATGTGGCCGGTTTCGTGAGCGATGACTCCGATCAACTGATCGGGCCCGGTCGTCTGTATGAGCAGACCGGTGGTGACGAACATGTTCTGGCCGCCGGTCACGAAGGCGTTTGGCCGGGAGTCGCTGACCAGGTAGATGCCGACCGCATCCGGGTCGATCCCGGCGACCTCGAAGATTGGCTCGGAGAAGCGGCCGATGATATGTTCGATCTCCGCGTCGCGAATGAAGGACAGACGGCGTCCCTGTGCGGCCGCAGGCGGCGCGGTCAGCACCAGAATCATGCCGCCGAGCAGCAGAATGGACAGATACGTGCGCAAGGACCCCAACCCGATCACCCCACTGAAACCCAGGACCAGTCATCAGTTTAGCGGAAAATTGTGTCTGATCGGTGGAATCCTTGTCGCGGCTCTGGTCATCACCGGATGCACCCAGAAGGCCGGCCGCGATGCGACGATCTTCCGCATCGCGGTCGCCAGCGACGAGCCGCGGGCGACTCTGGCGGGCCGCGACGTGCTGGCCGAGGGCGGCAATGCAGCCGACGCCGCCGTGGCCATGGCGATGACCATGACCGTGACACTGCCGTCGCGCGCCGGGCTGGGCGGTGGCGGAGCCTGTCTGGTGCACGATCCGGAGACCGGCATCGTGAGGGCCCTCGATTTCCTGCCGCGCGGTGCCGCGGGGCAAGCCGGCGCGGGGGTACCGCTGATGCTGCGGGGCCTGTTCGCCCTGCACGCGGAATATGGCGCCCTGCGCTGGGAGTCCGACGTCATTGATGCCGAGAACGCGGCCCGGTTCGGCGTGCCGGTCTCGCGCGCCCTGGCACAGGACATAGCCGCCGCGCCGCAGTCGGTGTTGGCCGGCGCCGGCATGATCGACGCCTCCGGTCTGCCGTTTCGCGAGGGCTACGAATGGGAGCAGCCGGGACTTGCGCAGCTGCTTTCCCAGATCCGGTCCGGTGGCGCGGCCACCTTCTATGGTGGCGGACTTGCCAGGCGCTATTCCGAGGCGGCGACCGCCGCAGGCCTGCCTCTGCCGGTCGGATCGGTTCGCCAAGCGCGACCGAGATGGATCGATCCCGTCGTCGTGCCCTTCGGCAACGACAAGATGTACTTCCTGCCCGATCCCGGGGCGCCGGGTGCCGAACAGGCGCTGATCTGGCAGGTGGCTGCGGAATTCGTCGACTACGATGAGCTGGCCGCAGCCGACCGTCTGCATCTGCTACTCGAGACGGAACGGCGGGCGGCCGCCAGTAGCGGTGTCGCCGCCGACGAATCCGGCGTGCAGTTGCTGATGGCCGATTTCTCGCCCGACCGGGCCTTGGCCGGACGCGGGGGAATTGCCACGGCCGGCCACAGCGCCAGCGTGGTCGCGCTGTCCAATGACGGCATGGCCGTGGCCTGCACCTTGACCGTCAACGGGTTGTTCGGGTCGGGCCGGCTGGCGGGCGATACAGGCGTTCTGATCGCCGCGCCGCCGGCGCCCGGCGGATCGCTCGTGGCCGGAGTCGCAATGCTGGTCAACGAGCCAAAATCCCAGTTCATCTATGGCGGCGCCGCCGATTCCACGGTCGCGCTGATGCTGCCGATGCTGGAGATCCTGCTGGACGAGGCGACGGTCGGTGAGGGAATTGCGGCACCGCGCGCCGAGGTCGAGGCCAGCGACGGTACGGTGCTGGTGGAGGCGGCAGCGCCGCAGACGACGGTCACCGACCTGCGGCAGCGCGGACAACCGGTCCTGACCGTGCCCGACATCGGGCGCGCGGCGTTGATCTTCTGCTTGTGGGACCGGGCGTCGAGCAGCTTCTGTTCCAGCGCCGCCGATCCCCGCGGCGCCGGCCTCGCCTATAAGATCGAAGGATAGGAGCGCGGCGGTGGCCTTGAAAGCGTCGCGGCGGGGCATGATCCCGCCGTTCATCGTCATGGATGTGATGACCGCCGCCGCGGAACGCGAGCGACAAGGCGGCGATGTCCTGCATTTGGAGGTCGGCCAGCCCGGCACCGGGGCGCCGTCAAAGGTGATCGCCGCGGCCCATCAAGCGCTCGATTCCGATGTGCTTGGATACACAGTGGCCCTCGGCATCCCGCCGCTTCGCGAGCGGATCGCCGCGCATTACCGGGCCGCCTATGGCGTCGATGTCCCGATTGAGAGAATTGTCATCACCACCGGTTCGTCCGGGGGGTTCCTGCTGTCCTTCCTGGGGGCGTTCGATGTCGGCGACCGGGTGGCGCTGGCGGCGCCGGGATACCCGGCCTATCGCAACATCCTGAGCGCGGTCGGCGTGACGACGGTCGAGCTTGAGACCGACGTCGAGCACCGCTTTCAGCCCACCCCGGAGCTGCTGGCGGCGCTTGAGGACCCGATCGACGGGCTGATCGTCGCGAGCCCTTCGAATCCGACCGGAACCATGCTGTCGCCGGACGAGATGGGCGCCCTTGCAGCGTATTGCGGTGAGCACGGCATCCGATTGATCTCGGACGAGATCTATCACGGCATCACCTATGGAATGGATGCCGCGACGGCGCTCGCAGTCTCGGACAGCGCCGTGGTCATCAACAGCTTCTCGAAATACTACTCGATGACCGGGTGGCGTCTCGGCTGGATCGTGGTGCCCGAGGACCTTGTTCGGGCGGTGGAGTGCCTGGCCCAGAACCTGTTCATCTCGCCGCCGAGCCTTTCCCAGCATGCCGCAATCGCCGCCTTCGACTGCAAGGACGAGCTGGACGCGAATGTCGCGCGCTATGCGGCGAGCCGGCAATTGCTGCTCGAGCGGCTCCCGAAGGCCGGATTCGACCGGCTGGCACCGGCGGACGGGGCCTTCTACATCTACGCCGATGTCGGTCATCTGACGAACGACAGCCAGGAGTTCTGTCGCCGCATGTTGGCCGAGACCGGAGTTGCGGCCACACCCGGCGTGGATTTCGACCCCGGGCGGGGCCATCGCACCGTGCGGTTCTCGTTTGCCGGGCCGACCGAGGTTATGGCCGCAGCCGCCGATCGGCTATACGACTGGCTGCGCTAACCCCCGAGCCGCAGGGGCGTTGAGTCGACGCATTGGTGATCCATGGCCCGCAGGTCCAGCAAGAGACGCGGCAAGACCGGCCCCAGCCTGGCAAAGCGAATCCGCAAATGGGCGCTTGGTGTGGTGCTCGCCGTGTTCGGTCTGGTGGTGGTCCTGCCGGTGGCATTCGTGCTGATCTTCCGGGTCGTTCCGCCGCCCTTCACACCGCTGATGGTGATCCGTCTGATCGAGGGCGAGAGCATGGAGCGGGCCTGGACCCCGTTGGACGACGTCTCGCCCTTCGTCGTGCCGGCGGTGCTGGCCGCGGAAGACGCCCGATTCTGCCTGCACAACGGCGTCGACTGGCACGAGTTCCGACAGGCGCTGTCCGACTATCTCGGGGATGGTCGGCTGCGCGGCGCCAGCACGGTCAGCATGCAGACCGCCAAGAACGTCTTCCTGTGGCCCGGCCGCAGCCTGCTGCGCAAGGGGCTAGAGGCCTATCTGACCGCCATGATCGAGCTGCTCTGGCCCAAGCGGCGCATCGTCGAGGTCTATCTCAACGTGGCCGAATGGGCGCCGGGCATCTACGGCATCGAAGCCGCCGCCCGGCATCATTTCGGCAAGCCCGCCTACGCCCTGACCGAATGGGAGGCGTCGCTGCTTGCCGCGGTGCTGCCGAATCCGCGGCGCTGGTCGGCAGCGCGGCCGAGCGGCTATATCCGCGGCAAGGCGGCGACGATCCAGGTCCGCTCCCGGATCGTCGCCGAGCAACAGCTCGACTGTCTGTGAAGGCCGGTCAGGCGGCGGACCCGGTCGCGCAATCGGCTAGCCGTCCATTACGCGCCGCCACCAGCCGCGACGCGGCTTGGCCGGCGGCTGGTTGACGATCTCCTGGACCGTCCCACCTGCGGCATGATCGGGCTCATCCGGTCCGTTTCCGCGGTTCGATGCCAGCCCGGCATCTGCCTCGGCCGATGCGGCGAGGCCGATCGGGGAAGGCTCCGGAGCGGGCGCCTCGGCCGGCGCGGACACCGGCGCCTCGCCGGCACTGTCGGCGTCCGGGAGGCTCGGCTCCGCATCCGCGGCAACCGGCTCCGCTTCCGCGGCAACCGGCTCCGCTTCCGCCTTGGCCGGCTCACCGTCCTCCTTGGCAGCCTTGCGGCGGGTGCGGCGCTTGGGTTTGTCGCCGGTCGCACGGCTTCGCGTCGCCCGCTTGCGCTTGGGTTTCTCAGCCGGCGCTTCGTCTTCGGCCGGCTTGGCCTCGACCGTTTCCGCGTCGTCCGGCGCCGCGGCCTCGGGTTCTACCGCGGCCTCCGCCTCATCCGGCGCGGCCTCTGCCTGGGCGCTCGGCTGATCCTCGCCCGCGGTATCCGATTCCGCCTCCGCCGTGGCGTCGGCCGCGGTCTCGGTCTCGCCCGCGACCTCGGTCGGAGCATCGGTCCCGCCAGAGCGACGGCGGCCGCCACGGCGCCCACGCCGGCGTTTCTTGCGCGGCTCGCCCTCGGCCTGGGCGTCGTCCGACGCCGCCTCGGCCTCGCCGCTCTCAGGCGCGGCTTCTGCCGGCTCGTCCGCCGGCGCCTCGCCGGCCGCCGCAGCCTCGTCCGCGGCCGCGACCACCTCTTCTCCGCGTTGCGCATCGTCGCGACGACGGCGTCCGCGCCGCGAGCGCCGCTTGCGCCTGGGCTGCTGCTCTTCGCCGTCCGCTCCCGCCTCGGTCGGCGCTTCCGCGCCGGCCTCCTCGGCATCGAAGCGGATCTGCTCGACATCGATCGCCGGACGCTGGGTGTCGTCGGCCTCGCCGCGGGCCCGGGTGGACTGCAGCCGGTGGTCCGGCGCGATCAGCGTGTCGTCGCCGCGCAACAGCACGCGGAACCCGTAGCGCTGCTCGATCTCGACCAGCGCGTCGCGCTTCTCGTTCAGCAGGTAGAGCGCGATCTCGGTCGGCACCGTCACGGTGATCTCGGCGGCACGCTGGCGGATGCCCTCCTCTTCGATGGCCCGCAGGATGTGCAGCGAAGCCGAGCCGATCGAGCGGATCAGCCCGACGCCCTGGCAGCGCGGGCAGGTATCGAAATTGGTCTCCACCAGGCTCGGCCTGAGGCGCTGCCGCGACATCTCCAGCAGGCCGAAATGGCTGATCCGGCCGACCTGGATGCGGGCCCGGTCATGCCTCAGCGCGTCCTTCAGCCGGCGTTCGACCGCGTTGTTGTGGCGGTCCTGCTCCATGTCGATGAAATCGATCACGATCAGCCCGGCCAGGTCGCGCAGCCGCAACTGCCGGGCGACCTCCTCCGCCGCCTCCAGATTGGTCCGGTAGGCGGTCTCCTCGATGTTGCGCTCACGGGTGGCGCGTCCGGAGTTGACGTCGATGGCAACCAGCGCCTCGGTCGGGTTGATGACGATGTAGCCGCCGGATTTCAACTGCACCGTCGGGCTGTGCATCGCGTCGATCTGGGTCTCGATCTGGTAGCGTTGGTAGAGCGGGATGGCTTCGTCGCGATAGGGCTTCACCTTGCGGGCATGGGACGGCACCAGCATCCGCATGAAGTCCTTGGCGGTGCGGTAGCCGTCGTCGCCGGCCACGTCGATCTCGTCGATGTCCTTGGAGTAGAGGTCGCGGATCGCCCGCTTGATCAGGTTGGCTTCCTCGTGGATCAGCGTTGGCGCTGTCGATTCCAGCGTCGTCTCGCGGATCGAATCCCACAGCCGCAACAGGTAGTCCAGGTCGCGCTTGATCTCGGTCTTGGTACGCTCGAGCCCCGCGGTGCGCAGGATGACCGCCATGCCCTCGGGCAGGTCCAGCTTGTCCAGGATCGCCTTCATGCGCTTGCGATCCTTGGGATTGGCGATCTTGCGCGAGATGCCACCGCCACGCGGCGTGTTGGGCATCAACACACAGTACCGGCCGGCCAGCGACAGGTAGGTGGTCAGCGTCGCGCCCTTGTTGCCACGTTCCTCCTTGGTGACCTGGACCAGCATGATCTGCCGGCGCTTGATCACCTCCTGGATCTTGTAGCTGCGGCGGATCCGGG
>JAAUYH010044538.1_pt1 | contig 15553 bp, 13 predicted proteins | sample 7278061 | NCBI WGS metagenome assembly JAAUYH01 (sample SAMN14350203, study PRJNA611818) | marine sediment metagenome | isolation source: surface marine sediment (0.6m) | place: French Polynesia: Moorea | collected 2018-08
CGGCTATACTGTCTGTCAAAAACTCAAAGCCAACCCCCAAACCCAAGACATTCCCGTGATTTTTGTCAGTGCCTTCGATCAAGCCTGGGATAAAGTTAAAGCCTTTTCTGTCGGAGGCAGTGACTACATTACCAAGCCCTTTAAGACGGTTGAGGTATTGGCTAGGGTGGAAAATCAATTAAAAGTTCGACGTCTCCAACTTCAGCTACAAGAGAAAAACCGTCAGTTACAGCAAGCTCTCCACCAGTTAGAAAAAATTACAGGAGCAACACCCCAAAGTGGCATCGACCTAACCCATTCTGAACAAGGGATTGACGGGCAATGAAGATAACCTGGTAATAATTCTACTAGACCATAAGCATCGTGAGCATAATTCGTTTTTGTTGATTCAACTATCGCCTAACTCTCAAGCAGAAAAAATCGCCTAAAGTTGAGAAAAGTTCAGGAGTGGTACTAAGAAAAGTTCAGTAGATCGAAAAGTTTCCAGGTGTAAATTATCCGGTAGTGATTCCCCTGTAGTGAAATAAAGCGCGATCGCTAGTCTACTAATGCTTCTGTACTTAGATGGCGGAGAAACCCCGCCCTGCCTCGCGCTCATGAATGAGGAGACTGCATATCCAAACTTCGGGCTTTACTTATTACTTATTACTTATTATTTCAGCCCGAAGGGCGCGGTAAGTTGAGTCAGTGAGCCAAGAATCCCACGTTTACGCTGACGCTAAAAACGTAGGAGTGTCAAAATTTGCAATTAAACATACAACATTATGTTGAAAATGTTGAAAAGTCAAAAGTCAAACTCATACTTATAATAATGCTTGAAGTTATAGGATTTTTTGACATGAAACAAAAATGGTGGCTGTTAATAGTCTTGGGATGGGTAATAGTTTCTCTGATTCACTGGTTAACTTTTGCTGCTGCGTCTAAAACAGAAATTGACTATCAAGTTTATCAACAACCCAACAGTATTGTTCACGTCGTAACTATTCCCTCAGATAGCAATTATGTGATTACTCCTGAAATAGCAACTACCGAACCTTTAACTTCTCTCGATAGTTTTGTTGCACAATATAATACTGTCTCGCAAAGCAAGGCGGGAAAAGCGACCGCAGCTATTAATGGCGGTTACTTTGACCCCAAAAATACCAAAACTACATCTTATATTATTCAGCAAGGAAAGTTAGTTGCCGATCCTCGCACCAACGAAAGATTGATCGACAATCCTGATCTTAAACCTTATCTTGGTAACATCTTAAATCGCGGGGAATTTCGGCGTTATACTTGCAAAAATAAGAATTATTACGATATTACCTTTCGTTACTCTCCCATTCCTCCCAATTGTCAACTGCAAGATGCCATTGGTGCTGGACCCCAAATCTTACCGATGGATACTTCTGTGACAGAAGGTTTCGTCGCTTATGATGATGAGGGTAAAGTCATTCGCAATGCCATCGGGACAACTTCTCCTAATGCTAGAAGTGCAATTGGAATTACTGATACAGGAAATATTGTTTTAGTAATGGTAGCTCAATCTCCTGATAAATTAGGGATGTCTTTACCAGATTTAGCCGACTTTCTTTCTAGTCTAGGAGTGGTAAAAGCGATTAATCTCGATGGCGGAAGTTCTTCCGCTTTGTATTATCAAGGGAAAACTTTTTACGGCAAGCTAGACCGAGAAGCTCAACCAGTAGTGCGTCCCCTAAAATCAGTATTATTAGTCAAGTAATCAGTAATCAGTCATCAGTAATTAGTCATCAATCATCAGTTCTGTCCAAAGTTAAGGGAAATGCAGTAAAAAGTATAACTCCTGTAGGGACGTTCCATGGAACGTCCCGTACGAATTCCGAACTCCGCGCCTCACCTTATAGTAGAATTGACGGTTGTATTCTGCGACACAGACTGTGATAGAACGCTATACTTTGCCCGAGATGGGCGCAATTTGGACTGATACTTATAAACTCAAAACCTGGCTAGAAGTGGAAATAGCAGTCTGCGAGGCGCAAGGGGAACTGGGTTATATTCCCACGGAAGCTGTAGAAGAAATTAAAGCTAAAGCTGATTTTGATCCTAAAAGGGTTTTAGAAATTGAGGCGGAAGTACGCCATGATGTTATTGCCTTTCTGACTAATGTCAATGAATATGTGGGAGATGCAGGAAGATATATTCATTTGGGACTAACTAGTTCTGATGTGTTAGATACTGGTTTGGCATTACAGATGGTAGCTAGTCTCAATCTGATTTTAGAGAAGTTAGAAGAACTGATCCATGCCATTCGCTATCAAGCCCAACAACATCGTTATACTGTCATGGTGGGACGTTCCCACGGTATTCATGCTGAACCGATTACTTTTGGGTTTAAGCTGGCTGGATGGTTAGCAGAAGTTTTGCGAAATCGCGATCGCCTGATCAAGTTAAGAAAAGATATTGCTGTAGGTAAGATTTCAGGGGCAGTAGGTACTTATGCTAATATCGACCCTAAAGTAGAAGCGATCGCCTGTCAGAAATTGGGACTAGAACCCGATACAGCCTCAACTCAAGTTGTCTCTCGCGATCGTCATGCCGAATATGTCCAACAATTAGCGTTGCTTGCTGCTTCTATCGAAAGATTTGCTGTGGAAATTCGCAACTTACAACGTACTGATGTTTTAGAAGTAGAAGAATTTTTCACCAAAAAACAAAAAGGTTCTTCTGCTATGCCCCATAAGCGTAACCCGATTCGTTCGGAACGTCTAAGTGGAATGGCGAGAATTATTAGGGGTAATGCAGTAGCAGCTTTAGAAAATGTCGCTTTATGGCATGAAAGAGACATTTCCCATAGTTCAGTAGAACGAGTGATCTTACCTGATAGCTGTATTCTGACTCATTTCATGTTGAAAGAGATCACTGGCTTAGTGAAAAACTTGCTGGTATATCCTGAAAACATGGAACGGAATATGAATGTCTATGGCGGGGTTATCTTTTCCCAAAGAGTTTTACTGGCTTTAGTAGAGAAAGGAATGAACCGAGAAGATGCTTACCGTGTAGTTCAAGGTTGCGCCCATACTGCGTGGAATACCACTGATGGCAACTTCCGTGACTTGATTAGTAAAGATGAGACAGTGACTAAAATCCTTTCCGATGCAGAAATCCAAGCTTGTTTCGATCCGAAACATCATCTGCGTCACTTAGATGAAATCTATCAAAGGTTGGGTATTTAAGGAATTGATAATTGATAATGGATAGTTAATAATTGTCAATTATCCATTATGAATCAATCTTCTACTGATCTGATAGATAATCAGCCCTCTGAATTAGAGTCAATCATAGTCGCAAAAGATATAGAGAAATGGTACGATAACAATTTTCATGTTTTACGGGGAGTTAATCTCAATGTTAAAACCCAAGAAGTTGTAGTAATTATGGGCCCGTCAGGGTCAGGAAAATCTACTTTTATCCGTACTTTTAATGCTCTTGAACCCTATCAGAAAGGTAGCATTACTATTGATGGGATTGAACTATCCCGTGACTTGAAAAATATTGAGGCAATTCGTCGGGAAGTAGGGATGGTATTTCAGCAATTTAACCTATTTCCCCATCTTAAGGTACTAGATAATGTTAGCCTTGCTCCTATTTGGGTGCGTAAATGGTCAAAATCGAAAGCAGAAGAAATCGCTATGCAACTCCTAGAGAAAGTTGGCATCCTAGAACAAGCTCACAAGTATCCAGGTCAACTATCAGGAGGACAACAACAAAGAGTTGCGATTGCTCGTGCTTTGGCTATGCAACCAAAAATCATGCTATTTGATGAACCCACATCCGCTCTTGATCCCGAAATGATTAGGGAAGTTTTAGACACGATGCGTAATCTCGCTGAGTCAGGAATGACGATGGTATGCGTCACCCACGAAGTAGGCTTTGCCAGGGAAGTAGCAGACCGAGTGGTATTTATGGATGAAGGGATGATAGTAGAAATTGCTACTCCTGAAGACTTTTTTAATAATCCCCAAGAAGAACGAACGAAAAAGTTTCTCTCCCAAATACTTTGAGCAGTTATCAGTAAGCAGTTATCAGTTAACACCTGGTAATTATCAATTGTCAATTATCAATTATCAATTAGCTACTCATCTTTCAGTAGCCAAAATCCTGTATAAGTCATCCCAGAATCATCGGGTTGAATCAGAAGGAAATGTAGTCCCTCACTTATTTGCTTATTGTCTTCGTAACTTCTTGCAGCTTGAGCCACTGACGGGTCTTCAAAAGTATTAAATATCCAGCGATCTACTAACCCAGATTCTAAAACCAAGCCCCCAGATTGACCAATTTCAGTGGGAATGTAATTTAATGCTACTGGTTTTTGTTCCTGTAACCAACGGCATAGAGAGAAAGAATTTCTCCCTCCATAAACCACAATTCCAGGGACAACAACATTAGAAGCAATCCCTAGATTAATCGGAAGTAAAGATTCTGGTATTTCCTGAAAAGGAATAGGACGATCTTCGACAAAATTAATAATTTCCCCCGCAGCTATACTGACAAAACTCCAATTTTCTCCCCAAAGAGATTCTGGTAGTGGCTGGGGTGGTGGTTGTTCTAAAGCTAAGTATTTATTACTGGTTAAACTTAATGAATTGTCAACTAGATATTGACCTATTCTTTGCTTTAATCCTCTAGTCCTTCTGGTAGCTTCTAGTTCAATAGATAATGCTTCAGTTGCAATGGTAAATAACCCGACAATTTGAGGACGAAAAATTTGAATTTTCTCTGGTAAGTGACCTTTTCCTGCTTGACGTAATTGTTCAATCAGCCAGGAAGAAGTTGCTTCAGTCTGAAGACACTTTGCTGTGTATATCTCGTTTCCCTCTGGGTCAGATATAATTAGCAACCATGATGGCTTTTCTGTTGCCTGAGATACAGGGATATGATAAAAATCACATTGCCAAATCACCATAAATTTTTCATTAATTTAGTATAAAGTTTGGTAAATTTATTTATAGCAATTCTTGGTTGAATGTTTTTTTAAGTTTCACCAACCAATTTTGAGCCATATTAGTAATTTTTGCACGATCTATTTTTCCCTGTGGGTTACGGGATAAAGAGTTTGTCCGAATCCAGTATTTAGGATGTTTATAAGAACTTAAACACGATCGCAGTTTATCCCGAATTAACTCAGAAGTCGTATCAGGTTCAATCGGAACAAATATTGCCGTAACTGCTTGTCCCCATTTCTCATCAGGAATGCCAATTATACAGACATCTCTTACTAAACCCGTAGCCAGGATAGCAGATTCTACCTCTGAGGGAAAGACATTTTCTCCCCCCGTAATTATCTTATGACTGTTTCTCCCTACTAAATGCAAGTATCCCTTTTCATCAAAGAAACCCAGATCGTCAGTAATAAAATAACCTTCAGCAGACAACTCAGGATAGTAACCAAGACAAAGGGATTCACTTTCGATTTTAATAGTTCCTATGTTTTGAGTTAGTAGTATGTTTCTTTCGGGATTAATAATCTGAACTTTAGCATGGGGTAAAACTTTTCCGTTGCTAATATTTCCTAGAAGAAAATCTTGAGGTTGAAGAGTAACTACTCCCGAAGCTGTTTCCGTCATCCCGTAGGTAAGGGATAGAGGGATGTTATAGTTTCTAGCTTTTTCTAAAAGCGATCGCCAAGCTGGTGCGCCTCCTAATAGTACAGTCTGAAACTGAGATAACCATTGAGGATCGGTTTCTAACAAAAATTGTAATTGAGTGGGAACAAGAGAAATAAAAAATTCTTGAGGATTAATATCTGGTTTTTTGCCTTGTTTTAAATCACTATAAGAAAAATCAACAAATTCACCTTCGGTCAAAAAAGAGCGTAAAAACTGCATTAAACCACTTACATGATACAAAGGTAAAATACAGCAAGAGTTAATATTATTTATCGCAAAATAGTTAGTAAATCCTGTAACAGATGCAGCTAAAGTAGTAATTGTATGAATTGTAAAGCGTATTTTACCTGAAGTCCCCCCTGTAGGAATCCCAATAATAGGATAAGGTATTTTATTTTCTATTGTTGCTTGATTTTTAAGCTTATGTTTCTTGATGTCTCCCAAAATTAAATCAGGTTTAACTAGCTCAAATACTTGCTGCCATTCTTGTTGTTGCCAACGAGGATTACAGAGAAAAAGATTGACTTCTGCTGATATTCCAGCTATAAAAGAAGCTATAAACTTTTCTGTTGTAACTTCCGCTAGTAAAATATTGGGAATATTTGGGGTTTTACTTTTTAGTATCTCTAGTTCTGCTAATTTTTGTTGATATAGTTTCTTGAAGTTTTGATTATCTTTTCGTTGTATAAATTTATTTATTGCTAATTGTAAATCTAGACTTTTTTTTTAGACATTTTAATTTAGTTTGTGAATTATCAAAATCTTTTTATAATTACTGTCTATTAACTAATACCAATTATCTATTAATTTGCAATTTGCACTTAATTTTTTATAGATAGGGCGTATGCCATACGCCCCTACAAAATATATATTAAATGCATTGTTAAAGAGAAATAGTATAATATTAAATCCTGTTGTGAAACCCCACTTATAACCTACAGGTTAAAACCTGTTGCTATACATACAAAGTCTGCCTACGCAGACTAGAAAAATAAAGGGAGTATGAGAATCGGATTTGGTATAACTACTGTACGGACGTGACCTGGTACGCCCCTACGAACTCCTATAGCCCTATAAATTTAGGTTAGGACAAATCAAATTCTGTAAGGGCTTTTCGCGAAAAGCCCCTACTTTAAATCCTATGTCCTAACCTTCTGACGTATTGCTATAACTCCTAACTCACAGGAAAAGAAACTTGTCTAGAACCTTGGACTAGAGGTAATAATGCCCCTATTTGTTCTGTCCCATTAACTCCTAGATCACTGTGACAAAGGATAACTTTTTTTGTTACCCGACCCAATAAATCCCGAATAATTCTTTGCAAACGCTGCTGATCCATTTCATATTCATCTTCAGCCATCCAAGTTCTTCCTGACCATTCTTTAAGGAATAATGGTGCAGCAAAAAGGGTTGCAGCTCCTCCTTTTTCCCAGAGATGAGAGCCAGCATCTAGCCAAAATTGCCAGGGATGAGAAGTCTTAAGAGAACGATACTGAAAGATAGTAGCTAGGGATATTGCACCTTTTCTGGGGGGAAACTGACGGTGAGGGCGAGGGTTAGCGGTAATCGTACCACGGCGTAATAACTGGATAAATTGAGCAACAGTAACGGCTTGAGTTTGAAAACTAGGTTGGGTTTGTTTGAGTCTGCGATCTACTTCCCAGTAGTGTTGGGCGGTTTCCATAAGTTCTCGTAAAGCAGATAGCCTATCATAGCCGTAGTAATTATTCTTGCCTAAAAAATGCTCGATCGCCTGATGCAGGAAAATAGTAGGAGTAATAAAACATTGTTTGTGTTGTTGCAATCGGATATTGTTAATCCATTCCATTATTTGTTGGTAAGCAGTGGTGGCTTGATGTCCTAATCTATCCCAACGAGGAAAAGACTCTACTGGTAATAGATCGGGTTGCTCTGGATCGACATGATAACAGTAGTCAGCTAATAACCCTGCTCTAACAGGATCGATTTGAGGTACTAATTTTCCTGCTATGGGTTTTTGGCTCAAAATAGTTAGCATTTCTGCAATGGAATCTCTGTCTAATAACCGCCCAATACCTGGATAAACTAAAGCCATGAGAGTTAGCAAGGCTCTTACTAGAGGGGAGCTTATGAGGGGGCGTTGTTCATTGACTGGTTCGATGGGAATACCACTAGCAGATAAAATTTCGATTAGGGTATAACGGGCAATTTCATCTAAACCAGGAGCGATAATAGCGATATCTTCCGGTGCAACTTCTTGATTTTTTACGATGTGAATAATGTATGCTGTGGTTTGACGCAATAATTCGGCACGGGAGATAGTTTGAATAGACTCAATAAAGTCAGGAATCTCTATACCATAAGCAGTTGCGGTGACTAACTCTACTATATTTGTGGCTAATTCTGCTGTTATTAAAGTGTTTGGTGGTACAGATAAGGCTTCTACTATACAGCGACTTTGTAACTCTTCCCAGTAGTTAGGATCGGCATTTAACCCCAATCTGACTTTTCCCTCTGAATTATAAGTAAAAATACCTTCTGCACCTCCATCTAATAACACCTCTATTAGATTTCTAGCGATCGCAGGATAGTCATCGGTGTCATCAGCAAAAACCGCAGGATAGCGATGGATTAAATGATATCGATATTGGGAATTAGGCAGTAAGTAACGCCAGTAGAGTTCATAAATAATTCCATAACTCAATAATCCTCGTTTTAAAGCCCAATTGCGCCATTGTAAAATTAGCTTGCCTCTAATGTGATATAGCTTTCCTGCGTCTTCTGTCAGGTTGCCTAATCCCTGTTCTAAAATAACGGGTATCTCTTCTGCTGCAATACCACTTGTTCCAGCTAACTGCAACAAGTCTAGGGTTTCCCGTACTAAACGATATTCCTTAGTTGTCTCTGTTAAAGTTTTCCATTGAGGGTGTTCTCGCCACAATTGAGTTGCTAACTCCTGTTCAGTTTCTGGGCGCAATTTTAGGGGAAACTGGGGTTTAATCTGTAACTGTTCAAAAATCAGAGGCCAAAATAACTCTACCTCATCACTAATAAATCCTACAGGAGTCTTACAAATTACAGGATAAGTACCCTCTACGGCTGCCGAAAGGCGATCGCTAAACTCTCTGCGATTATGATTATTAGCAGCTAAAACTAATACTGTGGCAGACAAATTTTGTTGAGGGGATTTTTTACTGTGTTGAGTCAGTTGTTTTCTCACCCATTCACTAAACTCTGCTACTAAACGAGAAGTTTTTCCAGTTTTCGTTGTTCCTGTAATCCAGATTGACATATAGTTGTTTAAGAAATATTTTTAGATTAAAATCAAGCATTTTTCAGCTAATTTTAATTTAATGCCTAATTTTACCTTTATTTAACTAATTTTTTAGCTTTAGTGTCTTTAGTTGTTTTTTAGTCAAATTTTAGTCTAAACTCCAGTAATGAGTATTACTTACATTAGATATATTGAGCTTGCCAGAAAATAGTTTGGTAACATACTAGCTAGAGAAATAATATGTTCACCCCATTTAAAACCAGCTTAGGAAAAAGACTCAAGTTTCCGTAGCTGATGTCCTAAGTAAATGAAATTGCAAGATATTGTTAACAGTGGCAGAAAATGGTTATCTGATACTCCTGAAAGAGCTTTAGATGCTGCTTATCGTGCTGCGATCAAAATTAAGGCGATCGAAGATAATCATTTTAATGGGAGAAAGGTATCCAGCGAAGGAGTTAACTATTCTCAGAGTGTCATTAAAGTATTTCGAGCCGACGTTAATAATTATCTCAACACAATTAAAATTAGATTAACAGAGTTCAAAGCCAGCCGAGCCTTATTGATCTTTTCTGATACTAAGCCCCAACCTACCACTACTGTTGTAGAGTCTGCTAATGGTTTGGCTGATGACGATGACTTGACCACAATTGAAAAGCTCAATTTTATTGATGGTGTAATTACTAAATATCAAAATGAGTACCCGGAAAATACAGCAGCTAATTTTCCTGAAAAACGAAACAATGCTGAATTCAACGGGAAAATTATTGATAAAAATGATAATAAGTCTCAAAACAAACAGCTAATTATTTCCCAAAATGGGAACGAAACTAATATAGAAACTATTACTAATAAAACTAGTGTTTTACCTCGTTCTTTTATGAGAACAATTAACCGTATTAAGCAAGAAATAGATCCTAAATCGGAAACAACAGAAGAAGAAGTTTTAAGAAAATTTCGTCGCTCTCGCAATAAAACGGCAATTTCAGTCAGATTCTTACTTATTCTAATTATAGTACCTTTATTTACTCATCAATTTACTAAAACATTTTTAATCAGTCCCTTTGTTGAAAAATATTTTAGTAATCACGAATCAGTTATTTTTATTAATAAAGATCTAGAAGAAGAAGCCTTCATGGAGCTACATCATTATGAAGAAAACATCCATTTTAAAAGTCTTATTGGGTTAGCTCCTCCTATCTCGAATGAAGAGGTAGAAAAAGAACTTCGTCTTAAAGCCCAAGAATTAAAAAGAGAATATCGTCATCAAGGAATAGATGCAGTTGGGAATGTGTTTGCCGATTTTTTCTCCTTATTCGCTTTTGCTGGGATTATATTTTTCTGCAAGAAAGAAATTCTAATTATCAAATCTTTTCTCGATGAAATTATTTATGGCTTGAGTGATTCAGCTAAAGCCTTTTTGATTATTCTATTAACAGATATGTTTGTGGGTTATCACTCTCCTCATGGTTGGGAAATTATCTTAGAAGGTATCGCCCGTCATCTTGGCTTACCAGAAAATCGTGATTTTAACTTCCTCTTTATTGCTACATTTCCTGTGATTCTCGATACAGTATTAAAATATTGGATTTTCCGCTATCTCAATCGTATTTCTCCCTCTTCAGTTGCAACTTATAAAAATATGAATGAGTAAACATTTATCATTGATCATTACTCAATGTTTTTAATGTTTAAATTATTTGATTAAGAGATATCTTCAGCCATAATAGTTGTCATCATCTTTTTATTAATATCAGAAATTTTTGCTAGTCTGTTAGCTTGCTTTTCTATTGTTTTTTCAAATAAATTTCTTGCTAGCCTTCCGTTACCAAAGTTTTTATCTCTATTTTTATATAAATCTTGAAACTTATTCAATAATGCTGTTTTAGCTTCTGCATTCAATTGATAATGATTAGAATCACAAATTTTTTCAAAAATAGCTAATAATTCATCTGGTTGATAATCTTCAAAATGAAAATATCGAGTAAATCGCGATTGTAAACCAGGATTTGATTCTATAAATCGAGACATTTCATCTGGATAACCAGCAACAATTACCACTAAGCGATCGCGATAATCTTCCATTCTTTTAAGTAAAGTATCGATCGCCTCTTGTCCAAAATCTTTAGCTGAATCTAAAGGTTTAAGAGTGTAAGCTTCATCAATAAACAAGACACCATCCAAAGCTGATTCTAATAATTTTTCTACTTTAGGTGCTGTTTGTCCGATGTATTCGGCTACCATTCCAGAGCGATCAGTTTCAATACAATGTCCCTTCTTTAAGATTCCTAATTCCCGATATATTTTACCTATTAAACGAGCTACTGTAGTTTTACCAGTACCAGGAGAACCACAGAATACTAAGTGTAAAGTAATAGGAACACTGGGGAATCCTTGTTGTTGTCTTTTTTGTTGAATATTGAGAAAGTTAATTAAACTATTAATTTCTTCTTTAAGTTGTTTAAGTCCAATTAGGTTATTTAATTCTTCTAAAATTGTATCTACGGTATCTATATCATTATTACTTTGAATGCCTGTTTTGAAATTGTGGTTTTTAAATATTTCTTTTTTTAACTCTTTTAATTCTCGATCAATTTCTAATTGAAGCCATTTTGAATAACTCATGAGTAATATAACGGAACTTTCCGATTGAAAAATTAACGAAAGCCTTATTCAGAGGGACTTTAAGCCAAATCCCTTTTACTGGTTTTATAAGCTTAATATTCCCAAAATTTAGCTAAAAATAACAATAGTAGAGGTTAGATTTTAAGTAGGTAAACATAATTAATTACACACCATCCTGACGTGGAATCGTTGAAAAATATAGCGTATAGACAATCGGTATGTGTAAATAATTTTGTGTAAGTACTTATCAACATTTTTTTCTTGAATTTAAGACTTTCTATACCTCTTACCACATAATACCAATTCTCAAAAATAGCTAAATATATAGAGAGTTATTTGTTAGTATGAAACAGTTTTTAAACTTATATGCCTTCTGACTTCTGACTTCTGACTTCTGATTTTTATCTTGTACGAAGTCTCTTATTACTTTTGAGAAACGGTATAAGCTCTTACCTCAACAGGACCAAGGTTTATGGGACTTATGCAAGAGTGCAACCCGTTTCAGTTTAACTACAAGTAGTAACATACTTGAGCAACGCTGAGGGTATTCTTCAAGAACCTTGAAAATACAATAACTCTAGCAATTATGCAGGTTAAATTCCTGCCGACGAGTGAGACGGAGCGAATACAACTGGATAAGAGGTAAAATCTGCTCCGTAAATAAAGGTGAGAGTCCAGGTTACGGATGGCACCGCAACTGAATTTATTTCAGGTGCTTATAACCTCCCCTAATATCTAAATAATGATCTAAGCCAGCACAGGAATTTAATTCTGCAAGAGTTCTAATAGATACATCCTTCCAGTCTTAAAACTATTTTGTACAACTTTTAAAGATTCTCCGACCAGATGCTTTAATTGCCAGTTAGCTCTAGCTAAAATGCTAATCTTGCTAAGATTTTCCTTAACTTGAAGATAAGAATCGTGATTTCCTTCAGCGATAAATAAGTCTCTTGCAATTTGTAAATCTTCGATCGCAGGTCCAGTTTCTTTGCTATCCCGATAAGCCATACCTCGACCATAATAGGCTGGGGCATAATGGGGTTTTTGACGAATTACTTCACTGTAGGACTCAATTGCCCCTTGGACATAACCCAAACTATAACGGGCTATTCCTTGATAATAAAAAGCCTCGGCAAGAGAGGGATTAATTTTAAGTATCTGAGCACAATCATCTAAAATTCCTTGGTAATTTCCCAGCCTATAGTACATTTCACAACGCTTGAGATAGGCATTAATAAATCGAGGCTCGATATTGATGGCTTTGGTATATTGAGCGATCGCTTTTTGATATTGTTGATTTTGGGATTTTTTTAATCCTTGATTGTAAAATCTTTCGGCTCGACGATTAAAACTATATTGAGGCTGATTTTTAACAACAGTTTTTTGACTTCCATTCTGGCTGTGATTGTAGCGAGGGTTATAACGAGCCAGATCGTAACTACGACGTTGTTCTTCGTCTGATAATACTTCGTAAGCTTGAGAGATTTGTTGAAATTTTTCTGTAGTTTCAGTCTTATTCAGATTCAGATCGGGATGATATTTACGAGCTAAACTCCGAAATGCGGTTTTAATATCCTCTAAAGTTGCATCTGGCGATAATTGTAAAATAGAGTAGTAATCCTGAGACTGTCCCATCATTGTTTTATAGTTTACCCCCATTTTAATTTAAAAGAGCCTTAAGAATGTTAGTGCTTTAGTTACAATATTTTAAGATTACTAACAATTCTAAGTAAAAATACTCAGAAGAGTCAATTGTTCCCTCTAAATAAAGTTGACTTGATTTACTGATGGAAGTTTCACGACTGCTGATTATTTCGTGAAGTAAAGAGACCTCTTGCATAAGTCCCATAAAGCTAGCATCGAATTTTTACTTGACAACTCATAGTCGTTATGAGTATGATTTAGTTAATGAACTCGAAATGAGTACAACTTGGATAAAATAAACAACAAATAATTATGAGAGACAGAGTACCTGACGTAGTATTTAAAACGAGAGTCCGCGATGAATCTGTAGAAGGGCCCAACCCTTTCCGTTGGCAAGACCGCACCACCAAAGAAATTTTTGGCGGAAAAAGAATCGTCCTATTTGCCCTTCCTGGTGCATTTACCCCTACTTGTTCTTCCACTCATCTACCCCGTTACGAAGAACTTTACGATGAAATTAAAGCTCAAGGTGTCGATGAAGTCATCTGTCTTTCGGTGAATGATGCCTTTGTGATGTTCCAGTGGGGTAAACACCAAGGAGCAAAAAATGTGTTCTTGCTCCCTGATGGTAGCGGAGAATTTACTCGCAAGATGGGAATGCTAGTAGATAAGTCTAATCTAGGTTTTGGGATGCGTTCCTGGCGCTACTCAATGGTTGTCGATGACATGAAAATCGAGAAAATGTTTATCGAACCAGACTATGGTGATAACTGTCCTACCGATCCTTTTGAAGTATCTGATGCTGATACCATGCTGGCTTACTTAAAAGGAAGTAAATAAAACTAAACTATTCCCTAATTTACATAACCGCAGAGAACGAACATTTTACCCGTAAAATCATAACAATACTTCGTTCTCTAGCTAAAGGTTAAATAATTATGTGGAAACGTAGCGCCTTAATTGCGATCGCTATTGTGGGTTTTTTAGCCTGTTCTAATATTGCTTCATCAGAAAGCTTAACTGTAACTATCAACTTAACTGATGCTAAGGGAACGGGAGAGACAATAGGCAACATTACCTTAGAAGACACCAAATATGGTTTGTTGCTTACTCCTGATTTATCCCAACTCAATCCAGGAATCCACGGCTTCCACATACACCAAAATCCTGATTGCGGCGCAGCAAAACAAGAAGATAAAATCGTCCCTGGATTAGCAGCAGGGGGTCATTACGACCCGACGAACACAGGAAGTCATCAAGGACCTTATAGAGATGATGGTCATTTAGGAGATTTACCCCCATTGTTTGTTACCAAAGACGGGACAGCAACTACCCCTGTACTAGCACCAAGACTTAAACAAGCTGATGTGATAGGACATTCTATTATCGTACATCTGATGGGAGATAACTTTTCTGATGAACCTAAACCTCTTGGTGGTGGTGGTGCGCGATTAGCCTGTGGCGTAATTTAAGAATTCTGGCTGAAATGCTGTCTGTTTAAATACTATTTATTACGTTTTAGGCCGATATATAGCTACTAGATTGCTAGACAGAGAAAGTGTAACTCAGGAAGGAACATTAGGAATTATGTCAGGGTTTGTAACGATGATGTTTTGGGATATAGCTTTTGGTTAATAGTTGATGGTTAGTTGTTAATTGTTTGTAAAATAATCAAATTTACATTATTTAGGGAGAACATAGATTATGGTTGCTATACCTAGTAAACAAAAATTATACGATACTCGCATTGATATCGCCGAAGATATTCGCGTCAAAGTAATTAATATTTTGAATCAAACTTTGGCTGCAACTTTAGACCTGAAAACTCAGGCTAAACAAGCCCACTGGAATGTTAAAGGTACTGATTTTTACCAGTTACATGAACTATTTGATGAAATGGCTGGGGAATTAGAAGAATATGTTGATATGGTGGCAGAAAGGGTTACAGCTTTAGGCGGTACAGCTTTAGGAACAGCCCGTATTGCAGCAGCAGAGTCTATTTTACCTGAATATCCTTTGGATGCAGTGGGTGGTATCCAACATATTACAGCTTTAGCTGATCGTTATGGCGTTTATGGTAAGCACGTTAGAGAAGCTATTGATACTACCGATGAACTGGGGGATGCTGATACAGCAGATATGTACACTGAAATCTCTCGTACTATTGATAAGCGTCTTTGGTTCTTAGAAGCTCATTTAGTTAATGGATAATTGATAATGGATAATTGACAATTGGTAGTGAACAATCCTTTAATTACCAATTGTTAGTTGTCTGATGAATGAGTGCCAATAAAAGTAGGGTGGGCAACATTAGTTTTCAGGTACCCTATTGAGTTGACAGTTAGGTTAGCCCACCCTATACCAATTCACTTTAAGTTTGCTAAGAATAAATCATCTCAACTAGAAG
>JAAUYH010225825.1_pt1 | contig 15552 bp, 14 predicted proteins | sample 7278061 | NCBI WGS metagenome assembly JAAUYH01 (sample SAMN14350203, study PRJNA611818) | marine sediment metagenome | isolation source: surface marine sediment (0.6m) | place: French Polynesia: Moorea | collected 2018-08
CATCAAATCTAAAATCTAAAATCCTCCGACCAATGACCAAAATCTAAAATCTGAAATTCCCTAAGAGATACTGATTCAGTCAGAGTTGTGGCTCATCATCCCCATTCTAGATAGGCAATTAGGCTTACCCAGAGTAGGGCCCCAACGCTAAATACGGTGTCTCCTAAACGCCATCTTATGGGTTTGCTATTGCTGCGAGGTTCTGTAGGGGAATAACCTCGGGTCTGCAAGCCAACCGTTACGTCGTCGGCGTAAGCGACCATTTGGAAGACCAAAGGCGTGATCAGGCCAGAAAACCATTTTTCTGGCCGACGACTGAGAGCAATTCCCCGCAATTGATTGGCCTCCCAAATCCGCTGCATTTCTTGCTGAATCAAGGGGAAAAACCGCCAAATTAACATCAAGCTGAGGGTCAAAAAACTGGGGAGTCGGGTGGCTTGTAATGCCCGAATCAAATCGGTGGGCGGGGTCGTGAGGGCCAACACTGGAGCGGGCAGCACAATCGCTAAGAGACGCAAGGCGCTCAATCCAGCTTTGGCCCAATCCCCTAAGAACAAACCGGAGAAAACAAAAAAGACAGTTAATGTAACTACCCCATAGAGCAACAAAATTGGGCGCACTCGGATCTGAGTCATCAGTAGGAAGAGGACACCCACCAAAGCCGCCATAGCGGGAAGGGATTCAAGGAAAAGGGCTAGGCTGATTAAGCCGAAACTAATCCCTATTTTAAGGAAGGGGTTAATTTGATGTAGAAAACCTGGACGAGCCTGAGATCGCTTAAAGATCGGCATCTAGCTTGCCTGCTCGTTTCAATTGACGCACAATCGACTCCCCCAGCCACCAGCCGATCGACCCTGTAATTCCACCTGCGATCGCCAGCCCTCCGATTAGCCAAGGTTTGATTAAGAGTTCCGCATATTCTTCGCCTGCTATAAACCCTGCGATAACCAGTCCAATTACCACAGCGCTGACAAAGAACACCACTGCTCCCAGCAATCGATTGGCTTTAGAGCGATAATTGCCACGCAAAAATACAACACCTTCTGTCAGCAAGGTGGTCAGAAAAAGGTAGAGGGTAATAATTGAAGAAACGGGCGTCATCAAAATTGCGAAAGGCATAATCATCAGGGCGACACTGCCTCGTTTTTGCAGTCTGGCCATGCCTAAGGTGAGGAAGATACCCCCAACGGGAGCCCAGAAGACCAGTTCTGTAAAGGTTGGAACTAAAGGGCCGATCACAAAAGCAGACACCAACATGCCAATAGTCATGAAGGCGGCAAATACATAGTCGCGTAAGCGCCAGGGGGATTTCATAGCGGGTCAGACTCCAAGCCACTTCCAGTAATGTATCAATTGGTTGACCAGGTTTGAAAAAAAGTAACAATTTGCGTGGATGGATTTTCAACTCGCTTCGGAGAGGACGCTTACCTTCATTCCCTTAAGGCTGCCACCCGAAGGCAAAGGATTAGAAATAATTATCTTAAGCGTTATTCAAAGTCTTTGCAGCTTATAACTTAGAGTAGGCAATTTTTCCTAGGGCTGACTGCAGGAGGCGGCAACCAGAATGTAAATCCTGACTGGCTTTTGCCTCCTGTATCCTGTGCGTCTACCCCACCGAATTTTCCCGGCTGAAACAATACGTCGTCTCTGCTAGATTAAAAATAAGGATCGAAGGAAAGAGTAGAGTCAGTTGGAACCGCTCCAATCCTATCAACCCTTCCGCTTACCTGCCGCATATATGCAAAATCGTCAGTAACCCCGGGCCAAAAGGCTTTCGGGTAGGCCAAACGGCTGATGACAGATGTCATAACAATTCATAAAATAGACATAATTTACGTCTTAATGGCGTCAGGGCATAAGCGATTAGTGTCCCATCTTCGTATAGCCTTCAGGAGGCCCTCCCTCATGCCGCAAATTCTCATCGTCGAAGATAATCAACGCTTGTCAGCGGTGATGAAAAAGGGGCTAGCTAAGCATGGTATGGCGTCGGTAGTCGCTCATGACGGAGATGAAGCGTTGCATCAGGTCCAGCAGGAAGACTTTGACCTGATTCTCTTAGACTTGGGTCTACCGGGTAAAGATGGCTGGACAGTGGTTAAAGAACTGAGTGAACAAGGCAAACGTCCGCCCATCCTGGTGGTCAGCGCTCGCGCTGATGTGGATGAGACGATTCAAGAAGGGCGGTATGACGTAAATGGCTTTATTCCCAAGCCCTTCAAATTCTCGCATCTGATTGCAAAAGTCCAGGAACAACTCCGCAACCAAGGGCTCTGCAACACACCCATCAATCCTTTGCCAGCCTGAAAACTGTCTGAATTAATGGCGTTATAAGCTACTTTCGAAAATGGCCATTATTCGATTTGCACAATCTCTTTGAGGTTGAACCAATTGTAGCGGTGCATCGCCCAAGGCAAACCAATCAGGACAGTTACAAATAAACCTGACAAGACAAGCCCCGCACCCGCACTCAGAGTAAGGGTCGACCCCATATAAGTGAGGAGAAAAGTTGACGGAGCCATACCAAAGAAGGTGGCGCTGGCGTAAGTGGGTAAAGATAATCCTGTCACACCCGCGCCATAGCTGATCAGGTCAAACGAGAAAATCGGCAGTAGGCGGGTAATAAAGATGAGCCAACCCAGGTATCCTTCTCCACGCTGTTTAGAAAAGTAAATCACTTTTCCAGTCACCGCTTTGATGGCCGAGCGACCTAATGTTTTTCCTAAAGAATAAGCGATGAGACTCCCGATAAACCCTCCAATCACGCTGTAGACACCGGCTACCGTGGGTCCCCAAACAGCCCCTGCAGCGATCGCTAGGGGCAATCCAGGAATTTGGCTAATCACAACAGACACCGCCAATAGTGCGATGTAAATAAACGGCCCCCATTTTCCTGAATCGCCCACCATGTTTTGCAGACTAGCAGGGCTCAACCAGTTAATCTGAGTTTGTTGAGTAACCCACCCCCAAACCCCCAAACTTACAATCAAGGCAACCAGCGCCAAAGTCAGTTGTCGGTTAAACCCAATTCGTGGAAAAGCGGCAGAAGGCCAGGAAACCTTTAATCTGAGTAAGGTGGTTAGGGCTGATGCATTCATCTTTTCAATCGCCAAGAAGAACTATCGTGTGTTAATTGTTATCTTCGCGATTGGGACTGAATGCTCTCTAATTGCTAAATGAGAGCCGCTTAAGAAACTCAGTAGAAAACTGAAAGAAGGTTATCGGAGCCAGAGATCGCTGGCTATTAAACCTGTTCAATGGTGGGAATGTATAGATGGAGAAAATTAAACGATCTTCTATCCAGGGTCCTCCACATCTCCAACCGGCTCCTCCTCGGGAATTAGGACGAGACAGCGCTTTAAGATAGCGGCATACATAGCTTTCAACGATATGGAGGGATCATATCTTTGAGTCTGAAATCGTAATTCCTTGCACCGACTACGATACCTAAATATTGGATTTCTCAAGCCGAAGGAACGCTTTTTAGACTTCCCCCAGCATCCATGAGGTATTGTGAGCACCGGAACCATTTCTTTCATCTTCTCCTCCAATAAATCGCTGCATTCGTCGTCACCTAATCAGAGAAAAATCTGTAGCTCTCATCCAAAGCTCAAGGTCGCCGTCTCGACGGCTAAAGTCCGCTTATCCTTGCCAACAACGTATATTGGTCATGCTAGGACTAAGAACACTATCTTTCTGTATTAGGTAAACCAGTAACCGCCCTTAAATTTGACGCATCTGGTTGTGTAGGAATATAGACATCACTCACATTCGCTTTTATGAAATTACTAGAACCGTCTATCAAACGATCCAAGGGGATCTACGCAATCTGCATAGGATTTTCCGACCCATACAGCGGAAATTACTGAGTTGACGGCAGGAGATATGGAGTTTTCTCTTCAGCGAGTGATTTAGTATATACACGTACGACAATAGAAATTGTATGTTATTTGCATTACTATATGCACTGAAATTTACACAACTACGTAATCCGTCAAAAGTCAAGTGTCCCCAATCCTCTCATGCGTCTCTAAGCTAACTTTCATCTGGCTAGGCTTAAATACGGCCCATGAGTTCTTATGAAAATCTAAACCAGGTTCTTGTCATCATTCCTGTTCTCAATGAAGAAGCCGCGATCGCAGGGGTGATCCGCACGCTCCAATCCTTCAACTTGAAGCAGATTCGGGTCGTGGACAACGGCAGTTGTGATCGCAGCGCCGAGAGAGCGATCGCAGCTGGGGCGGAGGTTGTTGACGAACCCATCGCAGGGTACGGACGGGCCTGCTGGCATGGATTACAGGAATTATCCCCAGAGATTGAGTGGATTCTGTTTTGCGATGGCGACGGTAGCGACGATTTGAACCAATTACCAGAGTTGCTCGCCCAGCGCCAGTATTATGACCTGATTTTGGGAAATCGTCGAGCCACCGTCAGCGGTCGACGCGCCATGACAACTGTGCAAAACTTCGGGAATATCCTAGCGACAACCCTCATCCATTGGGGCTGGGGCCATCGGTACTACGACCTGGGGCCACTCCGCCTAATTCGCCGCTCCGCCCTAGACCGGATCCAAATGCAAGATCGAGGCTTCGGCTGGACGGTAGAGATGCAAGCCAGGGCCATAGACTGTGGTTTACGCATCCGCGAATTGCCTGTGGGCTATCTTCCCCGCCAAGGCGGACAATCCAAAATCTCCGGCTCCCTTGCCAACGCTATCCGAGCCGGAACGGTGATTTTAAGCACACTAGGCCAACTATACATGCGGCGCCTCTTCTCCCCCACCCGAGACGCAATCTGTGACGTCTCAACATCATTCCCCTCTGCCCCCCCTTCCCTCCCAGACGCAAAATTTTGCGTCTCTACACATTCTTCCCCATCCTCCCCTGCTTCCCCATCCTCCCCTGCTTCCCCATCTCCCCCATCTTCCCCATCTCCCCCATCCCCCCCTGCCCTCTACCTCTACCTCAGCACCCTCCTACTCCTAGTCGGCTGCGCCTGGATCATGCCCCATGGTGATTTTCTGAGACAGGTGAACGCGGTTCCTAACTTCTGGATAGGGTCAGGCCTAATGGGAGCTGGCTTCCTTTTGAGCTGGCGCATTCGGTCGATATCAGGGCTTTGGTTTTGGGGCGTTGTTATCCTTACCCGCCTACTGCTCTTGCCCATGCATCCTGGGGATGATGTATGGCGCTACATCTGGGAAGGACATATCCAGATCTGGGGGTTTAGCCCCTATGATTTACCGCCCGATGCACCCGAATTAGAGCCGTACCGACTTGAGTGGTGGTCTCAAATCAATTTCCCCAATGTAACCGCCATTTACCCGCCCATTGCACAGCTCGGCTTTCGAGCATTGGCGGCGATATCCCCAGCTCTCTGGATCTTCAAGGTTGCAATTGTGGGGGCGGATCTGATGATCTGTGGGCTGCTGAGTCAGCGATTTGGATATCAGGCCACCTTACTTTACGCCTGGAATCCGATTGTTTTGTATTCCTTCGCTGGGGGCGCCCATTATGACAGTTGGTTCCTCCTCCCCCTGGTGGCGGCTTGGATGGTGTTTGACCCGATAAATTGGGGCAAGGCTGAGAGACAGGGACGAGATCGCAGCGCCCTCCACTGGCTAGGCGGAGCCATTCTAGTCGGCGTCAGCATCGCCGTGAAGTGGATGTCGCTGCCCGTGTTGAGCTTCCTGGTGTGGCGAGCCCTACGGCGGATGCAATTCAAATTGGCGGGCCTGACAGTGGTCGTTGGCTTACTGCCTCTGGCCCTCAGCGCTATTCCATTTTGCTATACCGGCGAGTGTCCCCTAATCCCAACCCACTCTTCTTTCGTCACCCATGGCCGCAGCGCAGAGTTAATCCCCCACATCGCGGCTCAAATTTGGGAGCCCTCTCGCTGGGAAAACTGGCTATACGCATTTCCGCTCAGTTTAGCCATCATTTGGTTACTCCTGAGGACCCGAAAATTTCATGAATTTACAGAGTGGTATCTGCTTTCTCTGGTTGCCATTTCACCAATCATCCATGCCTGGTACTTTACCTGGCTAATGCCCTTCAGCGTCGCCAGCCGCAATCTGGGGGCTAAACTCATTAGCCTCTCAGCCCTGGTTTACTTTGTCTTGCCCTATCGCAAAGCGTTAGGGGATTCTAGCTGGGAGCTGAGCCACTCGGAACACGCCTGGCTTTGGACGCCTTTTATTGTCGGTGTCATCTGGACTGTTTGGCGGCAACAAAAGAAAATAACACGCCGTTCAGTCTCTTCTCAGTAAATCTTCAGCTTGAGCGGATTTTATAAAACAGTAGCATCTGTCTAGATTATGGGGCTCAGGCCCCTTTCATCCTTTCTCGCCATCGCCGCCAACCCCATCAGGGATCTGCAGATAAATAACATCCCATCTACCCATCTACCCATCCACACATCTACCTACCCACTGCACTGGGACTTTATTTTCACGCAACTCCCTGATGGGGCCCTCCGCATTGGATCTGTATTAGGATTTTCAGAGGTTTATCATGAAAAAGTCTGCTTCCATTCTCGCTCTTCTACCCGCTCTCCTGCTGCTGCCAAGTTGTGCTGGGGCGTTATTATCCGCACAACCTGTCAATCAAGTGAATCAGACTCAAATCAGTGACGCCAGCGCTAACGCCCCCTTCAGCTATGAGCCTTACGCTGCAGTCCTGAACGCCTATGTTGATCAAAAGGGATTTGTCGATTACCCAGGATTACAGGCGAACCGTCAACAGCTTGATCAATTTAACGACTCTTTGGCAACCGTGACGTCCGCAACCTATGACAGTTGGCCAGAAGCTGAACAAATCGCCTTTTGGATCAACGCTTACAACTCTCTAACTCTGAAATCTATCGTCAATGAGTCTCCCATCAAAGAGAGCATTAAGGACATCGTCGGGGTCTGGCGGATTAAACAGCACGCCGTTTTAGCTGACGGGAAGGCGCTAACCCTCAACAACATCGAGCATGATGTTCTGCGAGTTGATTTTAATGAACCTCGCATCCACGTCGCCATTAATTGCGCCTCCTTCAGCTGCCCAGATTTGCTGAATGAACCCTACACTGCCGCCAAACTAGACGTCCAGCTAGACGAACAAACTAATCGGTTCTTGTCCAACCCCAAAGGCCTGCGCATTGACCGGGAAACAAACACCGTCTATCTCTCCAAGATTTTTGACTGGTTTGGGGAAGACTGGAAAGCTACCTATAGCGTTGAGTCAGGCTTTACAGGCAATCAAAATGAAAAAGCGGTGTTAAATTTTATCAGCGGTTATCTGAACGCAGATGACAAAGCCTATCTAGAGGCGGGTAATTACAAAGTGAAATATATGAACTATGACTGGTCCCTTAACGATCAGAGCTGATTTAGATTTTGGTCATTGGTCATTGGTCATTGGTCATTGGTCATTGGTCATTGGTTACTGGTCATTGGTCATTGGTCATTGTCATTAGTTTTTGGGGGGTGAGAGTAAACATACTCCGTACTATCACTGATTTGCTTACCCGTTTGGACAAGTTGCTATACCTTCAGTAAGGCAAAGAAACAGGATAGAATCTGTTTAGCTTATTTGGATAGTTCTTCCCCTGCAGATCTTTTGATTAGTTAGGCGCCTGGGGCAGAGCCCTGGAGATAATCCATCTGTCTTCTAAATTCACTACTCAAAGGAACTCTGAACTAATTCAGACTGCCGAGTTTTTTCCAAAGGACCGCACTAGTAACTGGTGGTTGATAACAAATGACAAATGACAAATGACAAATGACTAGCGACAAATAACAAATGACTGATGACATTTCATACAACCGCCTTATTCTGTTTACCCGACATCCTGAGCCGGGGCGCACAAAGACGCGACTGATTCCTCATCTGGGGGCTGAGGGGGCGGCGGCTCTCCAGCGTCAGATGACGGAATATGTGCTGACTCAGGTGCTGAAAACGTCTAGTCAATTCCCGCTTTCAGTGGAGGTGCGCTTTGAGGGTGGGAATTTGGCGTGTATGCAGGCTTGGTTAGGGCGAGAGCTGGCGTATCGATCTCAAGGTGAAGGCGATTTGGGAGATCGCTTAACCTGCGCCTTTCAGCAGGGATTTGAAGCCGGGATGGAGCGTATTGTAATCATTGGCTCTGATTGCCCAGGAATCACGCCGCTGCTGCTGATTCAGGCGTTTAACCATTTGCAGCAAAATGACGTCGTCCTGGGCCCAGCTGAAGATGGAGGATATTACCTGATTGGACTGCGACAGGCTCAACCGGCTTTGTTCAAGCAGATTGCTTGGAGTACAGAGGAAGTGTTTCAGCAAACGGATGCGATCGCTCAGCAGCAAGGGCTTGCCGTCGCTTATCTGGACCGGTTAAGTGATGTAGACCGGCCCGAAGATTTAAGCAATTGGGAGGCAGTGTGTTCAACTACCTCCCAATTACGGGAACCCTAACTGAGATAGGAAAATTAACCCTGTAGTCATCATCTCTGATGGGCTAGAACACTTGAAAACTGAGATTGCAAGGAATCTATCCCACAGGGCGGTTTTTTTCTTTGACTGTCCATATTGAAACTATTTCTGACTGTACTTTTTTGATCTATGGTTGTACAAATTAACCCGAAGAAGTCAACAGAACCCTGTAGTCTATCTAGCGCAGTCGCCGCCAATCGCGAGGCGTTTGTGCCCACAATGCGGGAGTTGGTTCGGGCTTATCAGGCATTTACCTCCTATTCCGATACTCATGTTAGGCAGCTTGGACTCACCCCGTCTCAATTTGATGTGATTGCGACGCTAGGCGGCACAAGTGGGATGAGCATGGGGGATGTGGCTGCCAAAACACTGGTGACCAAAGGCACCCTAACCGGCATTATTGACCGCTTGGAGCAGAAAGAATTAGTTCGACGGGAGGTGCCTGAAGGAAATCGACGCAGCTTTACCGTGGTGCTTACCCCAACAGGCGAAGAAGTGTATAAGAAAGTTTTTCCAGCCCATATCGCTCATCTCAGGCAGCGCTTTGAACAATTGGATGCGTCTGAACTAGAGTTACTGCGGGTTCTATTGCAAAAGTTAAGGGTTGTTTTTTAGACAACGAGCCCGGCCATTCATACGCCGCCTTTGGCGATGGATAACTCTAAAAAAACTTGCCATCTGTTTGAGGCAGGCGAGTTAATTCGTCTTGATTCCACCATGTCTAAAGGGTTTGATTGCTCCCGTCCAGGTCTGTATTTAGGATAATTGTCCGTAATAGACCTTTGTGTCGTATTCAAATATAACTTTCCCGTTAGATTCATACTGCTCAAAAATCTGGTTAAGGGTATTCATCATCGGCAGATATTCTGATTGATCCTGATTCGGGGCATAGGAACAAGATAGTAATCTTCCTTTTACTCCCTCGAAATCAAATGTCTGGAAATTGTCGAATGATTCTATCTGAACAGTCCCTGGTTGGTAGAATTCGCGGACGGCTTGCTCCCCAACATTCATATGGTTAACCACCTCATATTCTTTAGCGTAGGTTTTGAGCAGGTGTTCATACGCTTGCAGAAATGGGGTTGAGTCTATTTTTCTTTCATTCCATATCAACACCACCCATCCATCTGGAGATAAGATTCGAGCAAATTCGGCCCGAGCTTGGGATGGGTTGAACCAATGAAAGGCCTGACCCGCGATCACAAAATCAACAGAATGATTCGCAAGGGTTGTGTTTTCCGCTTGACCGACAATGCTTTTGAAACCCGAATAGCCAGCCAGCAGCTGTTCAGCCGCCTCCCGCATGTTGGTGTTAGGCTCCACCCCAAAGACAGCATTGCCATTATCTAAAAATAATTGAGTCAAAATACCGGTTCCAGACCCCACATCCACAATCGTAGAGGCTGGAGTTAGGCCGCAGGTGTCGGTCAGAAAAGGTGCGATCGCAGGGGGATAACCCGGACGATACTTGATGTAGTTATCCACTCGGTCTGAAAACCGCTCTGTCACTTTTTTCATCTTTTTGCTCACATTAAGCTAAGTAGTTGCACAAAATTAATTTCCACCCACCCACTGCCTTTTACTGGAACTTGCTTGTGACCCAATCCCCAACGTGTTCCAATTACTGAGATAAAGGCGCCTGCAACGGCAAGATCCAGAAAGCTGGCGCCAGCGTCTGCGTTTGCTTAGACAGATCAACAGCCGGATCAATCAATTGTTGATACGCTCTTCCATTGAGAGAAGCAAACACCTCAGCGCGCACCTCAACTGAGCCAGAGTCGCCGTTGCCATACTCCTCCGCCAAGAAGTGACTAAACTGCAAAATCATATCCGGTCGAGCCGCCATTTTGCGCGCCTGCCAATCCGTCAGAAAATCCTCTGGATCAACCCTATACCGAACCGATCCATTTCTGCCATCGACGACTATAAACTGGGCCTCAGCACGTTTAGAGCGTAATTTCATATGCCAGGCAAAGCGATGTCCTTCCTCGGTCCAACTTACATTTCCGGGATAGAGATAATGGCGCAGGGGAAAGAGCAATTGGAAACCCAGATAAAGTCCTAATATCACTAAAGTCAGAGACTGTTTCGGCTTGAGTGCTTCCAAGTGAGGGGGTTGAAATGGCCTTGGATGACTGATATATCGATTCCCTAAGCGCGGCTGAAATGGCTTTTGGCTGTTTGTCGACCGCCAACGATCCCAAAAACGATCCCAAACATGGCGCGGCCAGTCTGTCGGAAAAAACAGTGCGGTCGCCGCAATCATAAACCAGGGAAAAATGCCGATAATGAACAGTCTCGCATTCATTAGATGAAACACCACCGCTGCTGCAAATGCGAAAGGGCGAGTTCGCCGCCAAATCAGCAAGGGAACAACCAGCAAATCCAACAACAGCCCCCCATAGCTCAACAGATAAATCATCCACTCTTCTGTAAAGAAAGCGCCGATCAGGGGAAAGTCGGTGCGCGCCGCCATCCACATCCGCATGGGTTCACCCTGCAGCCAATCGCCATTCAGCTTAGCCAGTCCCCCATAGAAATAGGGAACGCCAATTTGTAGCCGCAGCAGCCAGAGCGCCCAGGCAGGCGCTGTCTTGCTTCGAAGTCTGGAATGGCGAAAAGCGTCAACAGAAAAAGCGCGATGAGCCGGGATGAAAATCAGCAGAAAACTAATCAGACCGATGAGATAGAAGTGGTTGAGATATCGCGCCTTTTCCAAGAGGAAAATATAGGAAAATCCGAGGAAGAACAAAACGGTGCTGATGCGATACCAAAAACCCAGGGCAATAAAGCAAGCCAGGATTCCCAACCCCACAAAATGGAGGTACATTCCCGGCCCCGGCCAGGGCCGAATCCAATCAAAGCCATAGTAGGTAAAGTGCACAATGGGCTCGAGCCAGTAGCGCTCGATCCAACGGTGAGCGAAATAGCGCCCCACCTCCCAGAGCATAACCGCCCCAAAAACGATGCGAAAGTAAACCAGGGAGGCAATGTCGACGGGGAAAAAAAGTGAACGCCAAGCAGGTTTTGGGAGAACAGCCAAACGATTTGCCATCGTGTCTCTATTTTCAGCAGGATGGGTTCTCACCAGTTTATGTCAATCCATCATTTCTCGAGTTATGGAATGCGCCTACGCCTCTCCCTTTAAAACCAAAAGCTCCTCAGTATTTCTGAGGAGCCTTCTGAATATTTTCTAACCAGTGTTAGGTCTGTTGAATAACGAATCAGTCAAATCCTAATTTTTGGGGAATAAATCGATTATGCAAGCGATATTAGAACTGATTGCTAGACAATGCAAGAGTTTCAGAAGGCCCTCTCCTCAAACGCTTGCATTGTCGAGTTAGGTCACTGTTTATCCTCCTTTCAGGGCTCCCGACCCCGCCCTTGTTGGCGGAAAGTCTTCGGCCCAAATATGGGGAATTGACTGTTGAATTAACATCATCCACTGAACCAACCTGCCTGCTGATTACGATATGCAGTCGCGTTCGAGCCCCTGGTCCGCGCCAAAGAAAATGACCTGGTCCAGGTACATGAACCCTAAGTCCTTGCATTTTGGATTGCTCCATTTACTAACGACTAAACTCAAGATAAAAGGTAAAAACATGGCAAACTTAAAGTATGTGACAGTTGTCGATTTGCCGATACAAAACCTTTAAACAACCTTCTGAAACAATTGATAAGCGGGCTGATCAAAAGGTTAAAAAAGTAACACCCTTTTTGAATTCACTGAACACACTGATAACATTTTCATGAATTTCTCATCTTATCCGGAAGTTTTTTAAAGTAAAAAATCATACATTAATTTAATATTTTTTCTTAGGGAAAGTGTCAGTGAGTCCGATAAAAAAACTCCGCCATCAGAAGAGAAGTTGGGCTGACAGGTTTAGCTGACCAGATTGAAAGAGGCGGCAGTTCACTAGACTTCGTTTCGAGTGTCTTACGACGGAGACTTATACTGATGACTGTGTTATCAGTTGCGGTGCGGGATGAGTCGTAAAACAGCCATCATTATCGGGTCCGGAATCGGTGGATTAGCTTTGGGCGTTCGCCTCCAGAGTTTGGGGTTTAACACTACTATCTTTGAAAAGCTGGACAGCCCGGGGGGGAGAGCCTATGTCCGTCGGGTGGATGGCTTTACTTTTGATATGGGGCCGACGGTGATAACGGTCCCTCATCTGATCGAAGAGTTATTTTCGCTGGAGCGAGATGCAGCGGCGCTGGCTGAGCCCGATTTTCCGGAACAGATCCTTGACCCCAACAATCGCATTAAGACGGGTGTGAGCGGCGGTCCCAACACCTCAAAGTATGTCAAAATCATTCCCATTTTGCCGTTTTACCGGATTTATTTTGACGACGGAACCCATTTTGACTATGACGGCGATCCCGACAATACGCGCCGACAAATTGAAGCGATCGCACCCGAAGATCTCCCTGGGTATGAACGTTTCCACGCCGCCGCCAAAGGCATTTTTGACCGAGGCTTTATTGACCTGGGCCATACCTACTTTGGCGACGCTCTATCGATGCTGAAGATTGCGCCTGACCTAGTGAAATTAGACGCGATCCGCCCCCTGTTCTCCTTCGTTAAGCGCTATTTCAAAAGTCCTAAACTACAACAGGTATTTAGCTTTGAGACATTGCTCATCGGCGGCAATCCCCTCAAAGTTCCGGCCATTTACGCCATGCTCCACTTCATCGAAAAGACTTGGGGCATCCACTTCGCGATGGGAGGCACTGGAGCACTGGTCAGTGGATTGGCGCACAAGTTTCAAGAGCTAGGCGGTGTGATTCACTACAACAGTGAAGTGAACCACATTGATGTAGTGGGAAATAGCTTTAGCCGCAGGGTTGCAAAAGGCGTCACCCTAGCGGACGGCGCTTATTATGCAGCGGATTTAGTAGCGTCTAACGGCGACTACGCCAACACTTATATGAAGTTGATTGACGCGAAATATCGGTTGATCAATCAGGACGCCCGAGTGAAGTTCGCCAAGCAATCCATGTCGATTATGGTGATCTACTTTGGATTCAAAGCGGAGGGCTTGAACCTGAATCTGCGCCATCATTGCATTATCTTAGGGCCCCGTTACGAAGGGCTGATGCGCGATATTTTTGACGCCAAAATCCTCAGTCAAGACTTTTGCCAGTATTTGCATATTCCTACCCTAACTGACCCCAGTCTGGCTCCCCCAGGCCATCACGCCGCCTATACTTTAATCCCGGTCCCCAATAACGCCAGCGGTCTTGACTGGTCAAAACTGGGGGAACCGCTGGCGGATAAGGCGCTGACCTTTCTGGAAGAACGGGGGTATATTCCAGAACTGCGTGCACGATTGGCGCACAAAAGCTTCATCACGCCGGATTATTTTGAGACCACCCTCAATAGCTATCTGGGCAACGGCTTTGGGGTTGAGCCCGTGCTCACCCAAAGCGCTTTCTTCCGGCCCCACAATCGCAGTGAAGATATTGCCAACTTATATTTAGTCGGAGCCAACACTCAACCAGGCGGCGGCACGCCAGCGGTGATGATGTCGGCGAAGATAACGGCGCGGGAAATTGCTAAGGATTTTGACGTGTCAGATGCGATCGTGAATGGGGTGGGTGGAATAAGGGTTACGGCAAGATAGTATGAAGGTTAGGCCGCATCCGCCACCGTCGTAGCTCGTTCGAAACTATGAGTGTATCGATCCGTCAATTACAAAAGCTCATCGGCGTCGGTGCGATTACGGCTCCAGGCGTCCATACGCTAACGGACATTGCTGAGTGGATCGCTGGCGGTTTCTCCACTCAGCAGCTTTGGGCAAACTATCTTGCCTTCATCGTGGCGCCGTTCCTGATGGTCGGGCTCTATGCGGTTCAGCGTTCGAAGATCGGAGCCTTAGGTCTTATAGGTTCGTTGCTATATGGCGCATCGTTCGTGTACTTCGCCCACACTACGCTCTATGCACTTACGGAACACGTTCGGGACTACGAGACGCTATGGGAGCGTCTTGGCAATCTATACACAATGCACGGACTTCTCATGATTCTTGGCGGCATCGCATTTGGCGCGGCAACGTATCGAGCGAGGGTTTTCCCAAGATGGACGCCAGTCGTGTTTCTTGCTGGGGTCGTACTCAATCTTGTGCTAACGCTTGTCGCAGCGCCCGACCTGTTTCAGACACTGGGGAGTGCGCTTCGAAATCTGGGGCTAATAGGAATGGGAGCGTATTTAGTTCGCGGTTCGATAGAACTCTCACATACCGAATAATAAGGCAATCAACTCGGACATTTTAAGCATGTATCCGCCGCACTATGAAACATCTTAAAATGCCAGTTATGGCATTGTCCACTAGGAAAGATGACATGACTAATCACGGAGAATTCAACTGGCACGAGCTGCAAACACGTGATCCACAGAAAGCAATGACTTTCTACGCAGACACTGTCGGCTGGACATTTTACCCAGAACAGACGCCATCAGGCGGCGTCTATTGGATCGCGATGGCGTCAGGCAAGCCAGTGGCAGGAATCCTGAATATGGAAGATGCTTCTGATCCCATCACGGATCGATGGATGATTTATATTCACGTTGATGGTCTGGATGACGCGATCGAGTCTGCGAGGAACAACGGCGCCGCAATACTATGCGAACCTAGGAATGTGCCTGGAGTTGGTCGCGTCGCTGTTATTCGTGAGCCGGGCGGTGCGGAAACTGGCTGGGTTACCCCGGTGTGACACGACACGGAGTGAAAGTGCTTTTTCTAGCAGTCAGTTAATCTTTGAAACAGTGTGCAGTTGAATTCTCCTTGCTTGCCTAACCCAGGCCTGCACCAGACATTCGACCAATACTATTTACTGCTGCTTTCTTTTTTCCTCTGCTCACGACGGTGAGGCCAGCCGTTGTACATTGAAAACTACGGCAAGGAAGACGAATATTTTGTATCAGAAGACATTAATAATTATCTATTCTGCTTTGTAAGAAATATCCCTAATGAGATACAGGAAGATGTAAGTTCTCAAAAACCGCTGACAAAAGTCTGTAGGGAACATAATCGACGTAGAGGTTGCTATCGGCGCCAAAATCTGGTCTAAGTGAGGATATGAGTCCTACGCTTTC
>JAAUYH010209646.1_pt1 | contig 15551 bp, 7 predicted proteins | sample 7278061 | NCBI WGS metagenome assembly JAAUYH01 (sample SAMN14350203, study PRJNA611818) | marine sediment metagenome | isolation source: surface marine sediment (0.6m) | place: French Polynesia: Moorea | collected 2018-08
ACGGATCGAGACTCTTAGTCAGAGGCACATCACTACTTGGGCAGCACTCAAACGCTCTTTCAAGACTGTTTTTACAATCATTCGTTCTGTAGTTGGTGATAGACTTGATGGCCTCCCGGCCGAATTATTCATCACTTCTTTTTTCGCTCATTTCATAACATCGAATACACCTGTTTTAGAAAGGGAAACTTGGGCAGCGATTTCTCTCTGGCTTAGTTTTACTTCGCGCAGTGCGAGCACAATTGATTTCTCTTCTTTCGATAATGCTCATCCGTGCCCCATCTTTGTGTCGCCTTACCGTGCAATATCGTCACTTAACTCAGAACTCCCGAGCCCTGACTGTTGCTGCAATCCATCTGCCTGATGCAACATCTGAATGGTGGATCGAATACAAAGAAACAGAAGAATGTAAGAAACGGACACATTGCCCAAGCTCCATGAAGCATTGATTGCGCGATTCAAAAATTGATCAAGAACAAAATTGCCGAAGACAAGCTGGCTAGGTGCAAACAAATCAAAGATGTTTCCTATTTCAATGGTGAATTTTGAAAGATCTTGCTGAATATCCCAATCGTAACTATTGAACAACAACTCGTTCGCTATGCAAGAGGATTCAACACTGAACGATACAGTTCTGTCGTTGAAGTAATGTGTGACTCGGAGAGAGTCAAGACGGTGCAGCGTAGTTTCGGTAAATCAGCTCCTAAGTTTGGAAATCATGTGAAGGATACGCCGCTCAAGGCCAGTGAACTAGCACTTATGGACAGCTGAAACCTTCATTTAGAGGAAATGACTTAAGCAGAACGTGAACAGTGCTGTAAAAAGTACGTTGTCTCCGTTGTCGTGAAAAAGGGCACCTGGCTAACAAATGGCCAAAGGACAAAGGAACTGAGCCATCCAATGTTTCAAGCTACATTTCCCACAACCACTGGGCCAAATAACCTACAGCTACACCTACTAAAATAGATATTTAAATAGAGCTACCAGAAAGCAATCATCAACTAGGAATTATGAACAAATGAAAGTCGAAGAAACTCAAGTAATCAATGCACCACAAGCAATTTCTGAAGAGAAAACTGACACATCAGAAGAACAAAAGTCATTGATTGCTTGGCATACTTGAAAGATTTGAATCAGAAAAAATCGCCGAAGTTGACCTTCACTTGGCTGCTGAGCAGCACTTGAATGCTGAATGCTATGAACCCAGATTAACTTTTCGATATGAGCCACCGCAGTGCTCAACGTATGAATTCTTTGACTGAAGAGATTATCAAAGCACTATTTCACATCCAAATAGGCCTCAGTTATCTATTCAGTACCCCAACTCCTTGTCTAGTTGCTGCAAAAGGACACGCCGATGTGTATCGAGAATGCTTATTATTCCGATACTGGATGCATAGAAAACTTTATCTCTTTTGAATTCTGTATGAATATGGGCATCAGATATTATACTAAACCTGAGTGTATGTCGATAATTGGCAATCATGCATTGCAGGAAACTGGAGAAACTACTGAATCCGTGACTCTAAGTCTCGAATTCAACACCGAGCTAATAATATTCGTAGTCTCTCTTCTGGGGTATCATGTTGTTCTCGGTAAGAACTAGAAAAACAAATAGAAGACTACGATTCACTGCTCTAACAACCTGATGAACTTCAAGCACTCAGTCAATGAATCCATTATACATGCCAACGAAAGCATCGAAGAAACATCCCTACAATTTTTCGTGAATGACTACAAGAATAGGTGCCCGATCTTCTCTGTCTTATTACGAGATGAGAATGATAATTAAGGTGGTAGTTTAAACAAGAACGCTGAAATTTCAGCATTTCTTTCATAGTATTCTGACATATTCCCTGAATAATTGCCGATGGGACTTCTTCCGAAGCAAACCAATCAAGACTTTGAAATCGAGCTAAGCCTATCGAGAAAGGTCTGTACCCAGTGTACCTCACCAAATCAGCTAAAATCAAGCAACAAGCTGGACAATTGATCAAGATGGGTTCGTACGGACTATTAAGAGCCATTTAGCTCCACCGGTACTTTTCGTAAGCAAAAAAATTAAAGCCTAACATAATGGAAGGCTATCGAGCGATGAATAACTTCCCTGTCAAGAACAGCTATCTTCTACCACAAATCGACACTCCGATCGATCAAGTTAGGTCGGCTGAAAACTTTTCAATCATTGATCTACGAAGCGAGTACAATCAAATGGGTATAGCTGAGAAGGACATACACAAGACTGCTTTCGGCACAAGGTACGGCCACTATGAATGCACCGTCGTCCTATTCCGATCGACCAATGTACCGCTGCATTGATGAGCGCTATGAATACTGTGTTCAAATACTATTCAGACTACTTTGTTATGGTGTAAATTGACGATACACTGGTAAACAGGAACTCCTGGGACAAACACGTACGTCGATTGAAACTCGTCCTAGATCGATTACGAAAACACAAGCTGTATGCAGAGCTATCAAAATGCACCTTCAGAGTCCAAAAAGTCGATTATCTCAAGTTCATGCTACGAGCAGGAAAACTGGCAATGAATCCAAAGGTGAAAAATATAATTAAAGTACGGGAACCTCCTACCAATTGGAAGGGCTCGAGTCATTTCTTAGTCTCGTGAACTACTGCCGAAGATTCAAAGCAATTTTTCGAAAATTGTTAAGCTTATTACTGAGTCAACCAAGAATTTGTCGTTGAATTGGTCATGCGCAGCCAACTGCGCGTTGGAATAAATCGAGAATTCCATCATTAAAGAACAATTACTCGCTCGATTAGACGTAAAAAAGGAGTTCTTTCTAACTGGCGATGCATACCAGCACGAAATTGGTGCAGTCATGGAACAGGATCACAATGCTGTACAAAACCTCGTTGCATTCATCCCCAGAATTTTTATCTAAAATGAGCAGAACTACGCTGCAAACGATCTAGATCTACTCAGAATCGTGTATACCATGGGAAATTGAAGATGCAAGTTGCATGGACAGAAATCGGTCATTTGCACTGACCATTACCCACTGAAGTACCTCAAATCCCAAATTTCCTCACCCAAGACAAGTCCGCCGACTGGAATATACTGAAAAATTTCTTTTTTTCTATCGTTCCAATCAGAATAAAATCGAAACAAGTTGCCGGCGGACGATTAAGACAAAAATCAGGAACCATTTGATCAAACGGATACCGCAGAAGAACTATTCAGCAGAGCAATTTCAAAAACAAATTTCATGTTGCTATGTCAAGTCTCGCACCAGGATCAGAACTCACCGAAACACTAATTACTATATACAATGCAGACTCACTATTGAACGAATTACTTCTACATCCCAAATAGCATTTGAAGTCAGAAATAGATTCTTATTCTGCGGGTCAAGACCTTTCATACATAGGGGACCAAGTAGAACAAATCTATTGCATTACAATCAATCGACACTATTTCGTGTCCACCTAGAGAAAAATAAAACTCTGACTAGACTACTTCCGCTGTACTACTGAAAGAACATCCAGAAAACCATGAAAGACTAAATGAAGAGTTTCCGCACATGTCGACAAGCTAAGGAACGAAACAATAAGCTATACAGCTTGCCTCAAACAATACAACACACTGAATCTAAGTGCAAGGTGATCACCATGGATTTCATCCATCCTCTTCCATGGACCAAGAAAGAAAACAGTAGCATTCTCAACGTTTTCTGTAAATGATCAAAGATGATTCGAATCATACCAACAAAAACAAACAGCACTGCACCTGAATAATATTCCCTGGCATGGCCACAACAAACACCTAAGGTTCGGTTCAACTGTTTGTATGGTAAGCGTACATACGAGGGGTAATCGTAGATCTTCTCGCTTTCATAGATTCTAAAAGGTGTCGATTCTTAGCTACGAAATTTGCAATCAACAATCTCTGATAGTGCCATTGTTTTCTTTGTTTCGATGCAGTGATCCTGATGCCAACAAAGTAGAAATCACTCAATTATATGAAGTTCTCCGAAACTATTGCGCCGGAGAAAAACAGAGGAATCGTTAGAAGAAACTACTGTCCATGCCTCGTGGAGTAATTTGTCGGAGAGACAATTAATCTTAAACAAAATAAACATTTTTTGTTTCGATTTTCTATTTCTCTAGGCACTTTGGCCGGAGGATCCATTACGTTTAGGTCCCAAAATTTACATCACTAATTATTCCCATGAAAGAACAGATTCAGTAAATAATATATGATACAACTGTTTATATTTATTCATTTCGCTTCCATCTTCGTGTATCAGTCCCTTTTTCGAGATGAAATCATGCAGCAGTCAAGGTGGTGTAGCTACCGTGTCAAACACGCTTTTTAATTTTGAAACCAACCGAGAATCAAGGATCCAGCAAGCTCAAGCGGAAAACGCGAACTTTCCGTTGCTCAGAAACAGATGGTAAGCCTTCTGACCATCTAACCTTCTGTGCCGCATCTTCAAGGGATTTCCATGCAACAAGCATCTTACGATGAGCCAAGCAATGTCTCTTTCCTGTGATTGAAGGTCGTCACATAATTTATTGCGTTTCGAACTATCTTCGTTCGATTGCAGATGCACTCGATTGTTCGCAAATGCACTCGACTTTATGCTCTTCCACAAGCCTGCTGCTAAAAAGGTCAGAGGCCTGTGAACATTTAGAGGTTGGCGTACATGTAGATGCAGTAATATTTGCATCCCTATAGATGTGCTATTATAGATTCGCAACGAACGCACAGCGGCGCGTTGTCAATTGAATCTCGCTACCATCTAGGACACCTTAACCAACTGGTTGTATCTAGACGATTCTTATCAAGAATAATTTCATGACCTGTGCGTGTTGCTTGCTGGGTTCAGTAAATTGAATCAGGCTGATGAACAGTTTCGTTCTGTGATCATGACTTCAAAGACAAGCATCTGGAACAGCAATCGCTCTTTCTTCTGAGGAAGAACCATATTGAAGCTTTTTAATTCGCATGCTCACCTTAGGACTAGATATTTCCATCCTGAATATTAATACGCCCCTTGGCCGATTCGTTTTCTCCGAATTGCTTCTCGGCGCTTGGCTTTATGGACGCACTTATTTCAAATATCATGCCTACGGAACAGTTGAAAGAGTCATCCATCTTTCATTTCCTACAACAAATGCACTTCTTGAATGTTCTTGCTATCTAAACGGGTTGGCTTCCCGACCCTGCGCTCGATCTTCATGCCATCATGATGCCTGGTTCTTCGTCGAATTTTGGGAAGGGTGATCGAGTTAAATGCGTGAGAATCGGCTTTTTATTGGTTCTTGTCTGGAGTTGTGAGATACACACGTGACCCATTACTATCTTCATATATTGGTACTGTTGGCTTGAAGAATATCTGCCTGCTTTTGAGTCTCACATACCGCTATGACTCTCGTACAAATCACCTTACATAAATACAATTCCTGTGCCAAACATGCTTATTCGCCGCTGAAAAAACTCGAATAATTCTCGTGCACATGGTTCTGCGTCGACACATATTCCGTGTCCCACTCTAGTGGCTTGTCTCGGCTTAGCTTTCGGACATATTAGTACTCAACTTGCTCGTCTCATATCTGAATAAGAACCTGAGATTTCTTCCTACATAACTTGGCTCTTGCTATTATACATCGTAGAACAGCTATCATGCCTTCTACGAGAATGTACCGTACTGCTGAGACACTTGAAGCATTCTTCGATTCCCTTATCTTTGTTGGAGAAGTGCGCATGAGGTTGGCATCCATCTCCCTTAAGACATCACAGCAGGAGAATTCTAGTCTATCTAACCACCCGGGTGCTGGAAACATCCTCACGTTCATTGATTCCACCTTTGACACGCGCAATGATGGCAAAGTTATTTCTGGCGACACGAGTTAAACGTTTGAAGCTCATTGTTCGACTCCTGAACTACGTTTTCTTTTTTGTGGGTCCTGGAACTCAATTTCTACACAAAACCTTTTGTCAAGGGCGTATTCAAGTAACCTGGTTTTGATCAGATTAGCAATCCATCTCTTTGCTCCCGTCTATTTTTACATCTTTTCCCAGGTATAGAAGTAGACGCATAAGGTGTACTGGTTTCCTCGGTTTGCTGTCAAGCGTGTTCCCCAACCCATAAAATATGTGCCGCACGGATGATACTTTGAAAGGATCCAGCCATAAATACTTGTATTTATGACCTTTCAATTATTTACCGCGTTCTGGAAACGCCATCGTAACACTCTGAAACCGCGCCCTCCGTTGAAAATTGCGAGATACTAAGCGTTCTGCTCCATTAATCAATCCCAGTGCCAGCTCAAAAGGTCGGGCATTAGCTGATGCTCTTTCTCCTGGGACCGCATCAGATGATTCAACCGAAACCTAGGCTTGAATCCAAACAGTATCTTGAAGGGTGTCACCCCATTCGCGGATTTCGTCTTCCGGCAGAGATCGGAGCTTTTCACGAAGCTCGCGAATTTTTGTCGCATATTGAGCGACCAGAATCGGTCCCTCACGAACGAATTAGTTGAATCAAAGTCGCAGTGTCCGACTTCACCATGTAGGCCGCTCAAAATACTTTCTCGCACTTCTAAAGGAGGTGCAAATAGGATACCTACTTAGTCCGGAGGAACAATTCGTCATTATGGACCAGGAAATTACTGGCTTTCCTCTTCTACTCCGGCATAATCAAAATTGACTCGTCCAGTACCGACAGATCATCTAAATGATGTGCGACAGCCTTAAGGTTTGCTTTGAACTGTGGGCTATCCTCAATCACCAACAATCAAAAAGTTCGGGATAAAAAGTCGGTTCAAGCGTTGCTGCATCCTGCTCGGTAACAAAGCTCGAATTCATATTCTGAGAATAGAATAAAATAGCGCCCCATTCTTTTATGTAAATCCGTCATATAGAAAAATTATTTCAGGCCCAGGCGGTAGGTGTACAATTTAAATCTGTTCGATGTTAACCAATGGCGAAATTTTTTCAATGTGACAATGAAGCCGGGTATTTTTCTTTCAAACTCTGAATAGTTCTATTTAGGCGAAGATAGAGCTTGGTTCGTATGATGCATCACATGATATCGTCAATTCCTATCAGCTTAGGCAAGAACAGCACAAACTGCTCTGCTTGAAGCATCGGTACATACCACGAATGGCTTGTCATAGATGTTGTATGGGAGAGACGGCGCTGAGCTTAGCTTCATGGTCAGTTACTCGCATTCTGTCCGCATGTCCTCTGTCGAGGCGACCCTGATCTTGCCCAACATTTTCTCATTCCTTGATTTGGCTACCATTCTGAATCCTGGCATCAACCGGCGATAGTATGAACTGATCCCTAGGAACGATCGAAGTTCCTTTCGAGTAGTTGGTGTAATCGCGTCTCTCACCTTTTCCATCTCATGTCCGTCAAGGTTGGCTAGATTTTCATCAATGATATGATCGATGAAAGACAGTTTTAGATTCTCAATCTCAGCCTATTTTTTTTCAAGATTATAAATTCACTCTTCAGTTGAATCGAATTCATCTCAGTTTTTTCGATAATATAACAAGTTTGTCAAGATAAAACCGTAGGTTAGCAGCATTCAAAAGAATTCTATCCATTATTCTTTGGAACATGGCTTGTGAGTTCATAAGACCAAATGGCATTACTTCAAATTGAAATATCCCATACCTACAAGTAAACGCTGCTTTCCTCTTGCAAGTTTCATCCATCTTAATTTGTTAATATCATAGGAAGAAATCGATGGGTGTGAAAAGGAACTGAATCCCATGTTATCAAGAATTTCATCGACTCTGGGCAAACACTATCGGTCTTCATCCATGACTGAATTCAACTTTCAATAGTTGACACAGAACCTTGAGTATCCGTCTTTTCGATGCGATAACGACTAGGGATGTCCATGACAGCTGCACTGGAGTAATAATCCCTGCCAAAAGCATGCGAAGAATCTCTTTGCGCACAGTTTCATTATTAGAAGGCGAAATAATCCTTGCCATTTGAAATATAGTATTCTCTGACGTCAAATCAAAAAAATGTGTGATTGACAACTTTGATGGTCGGAAATCTTCAAACGAATCGGTAATGACTTCAGGATGGTACCTGATGATCTTCTTGCCCACTTCTGCATCCCTCGTAATCAGGTGAGAGAGGTTCTCGTAAATCACCTGATCCGTATCACAGCTACCTGTCTTCTTTTGAAGTTGCTTGTGCAACAGGACCAGTCTTCTATGAAATCCTGTACCTCGTGTCCACTTTCGTCTGCACTATCAGATGGGAACCATCCCGTTCGTACTCATGCTTCAATATTTCGGAATCTCCTCCATAATGGATTTTTAATACCATACGGTAATAATCTAGGCGTGCTCGAAGCTGAATCAAGTTCGGTAAAGCGGTGAGTGTATTCTTCGTGTTCTACACAAGCACCCAAAAATCCATAGGCGCTACTAACTCTCTCATGCTTTCTGGAACATCGTTCAATGTTCCCTCACATTTCATCGAAGCACAGTTCGCAAATATGATTGTGCGGTATGTTGGTTTCAGAAAGAGGTGCAGTTTCTTCTCCATCACATGCGAAATAAAGTTTGGTATGGCACCTGTGCAAATAAATGCCATAGTGGATTCTGAACTTTACTCACTCGCACCACAGGATGTCGGACCATCTTTACTCCATGAAGCTTGTGCATTCGAGCGAAGTTTAAACCTGCTCTTCCGATCTTTCCGATTAGAATCTTCGGGAAGTTCATTCTGGCGAGATCAATGTTCTCAAGTGCCACCTGGATATAATTAATATCTGCTTCGCCTTTGTCCAAGTTATTCATTAGATCAAATTCTGTAATTTCTTACCTACTTCAGCAATGATTGTCTTACCAGCGGACCGACTTTCACAATTCTTGCTCTTCTTGGGAGTCATGCGAGTGAATAGGAAGTCAGGGTCTCAGCTAACAATAGCTTACAGCCTCGCATAGGCCTAATTGTAGTCGTTAATGTTGATCTGCATCCTTTGCTACTTAGTTTGAGTTTTTCCTTCAATTGATCTCTTGTACGCTGCCATGCTATTGTTTTCTTCAACAGGGTTATCGCCTTTTTCAAACATGATATTATTTTGGACAAACGTTCCTGCTCCTTTAGCTTCCGTACGTTCACCACTCTTGGCCAATCTTACATATTTCTTTCCGACGGCTCCGTTACCTCTATTGACGACACAATTCTCACCCGTGTGAACGATTCGATAGCAGTGCGTGCATGTAAGTGTCGTTTCGACCTTCGAGCGACACTCAGAAGCCCTCTGAACGTTTTACCGCACCCGCAACTTGTAGTTTCTTGCTCGATCCTACACTGTGATGCTTAATGAGATTTCTAGCTCCACCTTTAGTATACTAATTATACCAGCTTCGGAGCTTCCCTCGGCCGTCTCATAATTCTCAAGTAAAGGTATTGGACTTTCCTGCATATTTCATGAATTTTGTCTCCTCTAAGGTCCTCTTCGAACTTCTTCGTCTAACTTAACAGGGGAGTAGCCGAACTGTCAGCCATGTCGATGTTTTCGACGTATTTCAGACCTATTATCTATTCCTTCATAGTCCTTGGATCCTGTAAACAACGCAAACTAGAGGAATACCTTGTCTGATTTCATGGAATCTCGGGACCTTGTCAGTACTTCGTTAGAAAGTCAGAAGCTTCGCTAGCTATCTCGGACTCTATTTCCTGAATCGAAAACATTTCTAGCATCACTTTCTTCACTACCCCATAGTTTTTCCTTCTTCATTAGGAGCATTGTCCAGAGTGATGCGTTCGAAGTAGAAGTTAAACGACGCACTACATGTTGTGGCCTCAATTTTTTCAGCTCTCTCAATTTCCAGCAAACTCTTGGTCACGACATTCTCATGGAACTATAAGAACTTGCAGGCGTCTTCATCACCCTTGAACGTGGTCAGCTCACTTGGATTATTCGCGAAAGCTCCCTTGAGGAGCACCAATGTAGGATGTCTTTTCGAAACAAATCGAAGAGAGAACTTCTACCAACAAAAGGTTGCAGTTTTAGTCAAAATGAACTTAGCTGCCAATGTTTCAGTTCTTCTTCGTCCTGTCCATCTTATCCTCGGGCCCGCTAAGAGAGCATCTAACTCGGAATGGCCATAGGAGTCGAAATCGAAACGCTTTCGCCAGGGCAAAGTATGCCGGCATTGCTCGGACATGATGTACCTTTTGGAGAACCGACAATGTGACCGACAAACTTGTCCACCGACAAGTTCCTTTCGCTCAGGCGTGTCTCAGAGTTTTGAAGATGACTGACAAGTGACGCTTCTTCGCTACAATGATCAACTGTACGCCAAGATGGATTTCTGTCGAAATTAGACAGTTAGCATTAGATAGTCAATCAATCAGTTGTAGTCTGATGTGATTGAGCTAATTCATATATACTTAGTCGACGTCTGCATAAAAAACACAGGTTGAATATTACAGCAACTCAAAAGCTAGGCGAGACTGACCCGTACACGCGAGGGCGGCAGCCGGAGTCGGAAATACTCGTGCGGAAACTAACAATTTTATCTCTATGTTAATATTACTATCGCCTCAGCGACAGTTGTAGCAAGCGCCGCGCCACATAAGCAATATTTTACCATTTCTTAATCACAGCCAAACGAAGTCTTGGGGCCTGGACGTGGTTAGACGGCATGCTCGGACCAAAACGAAGACGGTTTCACAATTCGTATTTTCTATACCACAGCGCTGTTCTCGAAGAAGCATCAATAGTTCGCTCATCTATTAGCGGAACGGCTGTGCAACCTATTAAAGTGAGTCGGTCTTGAAGCCGAGACCAGTCAACCATGACTGACATAGAGCGAATTGTCGCACCGTCCAAGCCCGTTAGAGAATCAAGAACGCGCATTTGTGGTTCAGGGTCTCATTAAGCTACGTGAACGTACGTTTAAAGCCCAGGGTGTAGTACAATGACCGGCCACATCCCGCTGGTGGGCGACAGTTTAGAACAGGAGGACAGAGCGTTTACTTCCTACATTGCATGAGGAGCACAGATAAGAGCTTTCCCACTGGAGTTCCTTGCTGCCCCGAAGGGGGATATAAGTTTTGGACACCGATCCTATACTTTAATTTTAGTATTTTATTTGTTTTACTATTGTAGGTAGAGTATTATTTCTAGTTGGGCTACCATAAGTAATCCGGGGACTCCCATTATCAAACCAAGAGAAGTTTCGCCACAAACTATCCCGTCAGCGGTATTCGATTGTCTTGCTAACCACGGATTCAGTTGTTTGTGACTCCTACCCACGTATTTAAGGGACCTCAGATCTAGTCCCTACATCAGATCCGCCATCAAGAGAGCTTCTGAAGCGCCTGATTCTCTTGGGGTGGTCTTATTGCGGCATCAGCGGCTCCATTCTATCCCGTTCTCCCTCTTTTCCCTCCTCCGGGGCTACCATCACTCGCTAGGTCGGTGCTACACTTTTGAATAAGATTTTACAGTCTCTTTAACCCCCTTTGAGTCAGCTTTTTGTCCTGCCCTAGCTGCAGCTGTCTACCCTTGGGTTAGGAGGTGGTGTTCGTTCTCTCCTAGAAGTATTGCACCACACAGATCTTACATCGGCATGATGAACCTCGATGGCCGTCTGGTCCTTCATATCGTGGATGAAGCTACCCGTCCTTCGTTTGCAAGCTTCCTTCCTTCGGTTTTCACAGAATTATTCTAAGACGCTTTCATCCTCGCTTGCCCATGACCATACTTGAATCTTCCTAATATACTATTGTTGAAGAATATTCACGGAATGGAAAGGTTTTTGCAGAAATTTCAGCAAAGCATGGCCTCCCCATTCGTAAAAGCGTTGTACAGTCACACAACGGTCTAGTCATTGAAGAAAAGTACCAAAAACTATTGAAAGACACTTATTAGAAGCGAAAACTGAAACATCCATCTTTACAGCGTCAACTGCTAATTGTTTTGTCTGTTAAAGCAATGAACTACAAATATGGTTCTGATGGAGCAGTCCCGTGTGCGTTGGTGTTTGGAACATTTCCGGGTCTTCGCGCATTTCTAGGGCCAGTTATAATTTGACCAACACTAGCGAAACGCGCTCAGGTCGCCTTAGAAGCTCTTTGTCTCATATATAAGCATCTCGCTCAATTCAAGATCTAGTGTGCTGTCTAGCATAACATGCCAACAATATCTGACTGTTCATATGATCAGGGCGACAAGCTGCAAGTACGGCATATTAAGGTTGTTGAGAATCGCATCGGCGAGTGGACCCAGCTCAACGCATTAACAAGCTACAATGTGCAGGCAAAAATTGTTCCTCTTCAGAGAAACCCCGATGTGCCACATGAAAAATAAATGAAAGTTTAAGTTAAACCGATCCTAAATCATTAGCTCACAGCGAACCCATTCTTTGAGACGCTAAATTTTGCATAGCGCCCATCCGCATCGGAACAGTCAAGGTTAAACACTTTCGTCACAGAAGTCATTAATAAGGACGACCCCGTGCCAAGACCCCGAAATGTATGGGGGCGTAAAACGATATATGCCAGATCTACTCCGTCAAGGAAGGTTCAAGGTAATCTTGAAGGAGGAACTCCCGTACGGTGCAAATGTACTAGGCGGCCGTTTCATACTGTCAATCAAATCGAATGGAGAAATCAAAAGCAAACCACGCTACTGTATTGGCGACCGCCGCTATACCACGAAGTATTACATGGACCATGGTTTCCAGCCCTACAGGCGTCTTCTGCGGGATTGATTATCGCCTAGGCGCCTTTCTTTCAATTCAAAGTGAGTTCGGCCGATGTCAAGCTGGCTAACGAAAATTCGGGTACTTCTGGTTACTTTCGGTCTATGTTCATGAAGAGGCGTCGTTTCATATATATAACCTGGCATGCGCTTTATCATTTGGCCGCGTGCGCAAATTATAAATGAAATACTCGAAATGAACGCCAAAGGGAACATCAAGCGACTTAAAGCGGCCATACTATATGAGCCTGATTACGTCGGAGATCTAAAATGTCTGTGATCGCAACATAATAGCATCTGAATCGTCGATTGTTTTCTGGTGCCTCCTAATCGAATAACTTTTCAAGTTCCATGAAACATCCAAAGGAATACAAAGTAGTAAAAAATGGAACAAAGCCAGTTCACTACGAGTCTAAATTGAATCCCTTTAGTTGTTCTGCCAGTTTATTCTTAATTCATTTATTTTCTGATCAGCATTATTTTATCTACGATCAACATGGAAGGGTATGTCAGATACAAGGTTGAAGAAATCGAAAGGTACGTGAAGTGCAACCGTAAAAGAAATTCTTACGAATGAAACTCCCGAGCAATTGGTAGAAAAATTGCTGTATATAGTTCGAAGACAAGATATTCATTAATATCGATAGGTCGTGCGAAAACTTGAAGAGACGATATATGTGTTATTCATCTGATAAAGCATTTTGATGTAATCATGAGATTTTCTCTTGCGTCATCATATAGTCCTAGCGATACGCTAATAACTGGAGTCGAGTATTTTGGATCGCGACTATGAAAGGCATATCAATAAACTTAAGAAAATTAAATAAATTCAAGTGGCGTTGAACAAACTAATTTGAAGAAATTCTCAAAAATTAAGACGTAAAACTAATGAAAAATTTATATAATGTTAAAACGTATAGAACGTTGTAGTGTAAAAATTTTTCCATCTAAACATAAAAGATCTGCAGCTTTTAAAGGAATTATGAGAATTTTCCAACAAATCATGAGCTATCTGTTCCGGAAATCTAAAGCAAGCGACATTATCGAAGTGTTTATCGCCGTTACTATCGTGACAAACACAAATAGGTACTACAATTTTCGATGTACAGTTATTTCGAAAATTCGATTTCTCAATGCATACAGACTACTAGTACTTTCTCACGATTATCTCAGAAGACAAGAAAAATAAATGTCTATCAAACGACAGATATTTGCCTAAATTACATACCGATCAGATGTTTGGCACTCATTTACAGCCAACAGTGTTCAAGTATCGACAAAGAAGGTTAAAGCATTGCAAACGCTGTTCAAGTTAATGAAATTGAAAAAACATCCAAAAGACAAGTGGATTGAAATTTTAACCTCAATAATGTTTAAAATTATTTCTAGGACCTATTTACTATTTTTTCGGAATTCCGATGAACAGATGGCAAACCCGAAAGGTTTTGTTAACATTATAAGATCGAGGGCTGCGTTTAGGGATGCAGGAAATTCTACTAGATGAAACCGAGAGATGAAATTCTGTAAGAATATTTTGGGTAGAAATAGATTGCACGCTGACCAAAAGGAAATTGAGTTAGTAAGTGATTGCAGGAAAACTACCCGTAAGGAAATTTTATAATTCCCAAGGGTCGTATCAAATTTTTACCATTCAGACCAAGAATTACTGACCGCACTACTCAAAAAAATGAGAATTCATATAAAGTAATTAATTTCATAGGCTGCAAAGAAGATCAGATAGATTCATCAGAACTTGAAATGAAATTTAATTCTGCACGCATGAAACATAGCATGACAAAGGCATATGACTTTCCCAATAGATGTATGCTTGGATTCGCAAAAACAGCATAGGAGCAATTATATCTCAAGCAGATGAGGCATCGTATTATGTTTTAAGCATGAGCATAAGAATTATTTTATAGAACAGGTTCGGTGAGGGAACAAAAATTTGGTGTAACGAAACGTGACAACACCAAAAGGTAATTAATAGCTCAGGGTGGTGTTGCCCGAAAGACCGTGTGAGCCGATGCTCGCGACGGGTGTCGGACCGAGTAGTGGCAGAGGTTCATTCGTTTTCAAGGAACAACGTTCAGAGGTTGGACTTTAAACACTCCATGGGGGTACGTCTTGCTCAGCGCTAGCCGGCGACACAAAAGTGACGGCCTAACGCGGGGGAGAAAGTCAACCGGGGTTGGTGTTCTTGTCGCGCTCCAGGAGCGTTGGATAAGGAAACAGGTGTCGCAGTCGTGGTCCTTTAGACACTGCGACGTAACTTGCTATCGCACTTCAGGAGTGCTTCAATAACACAGAAGTCGGCGCTCGTATCTCGCTCCAGGGGTAAATCGGCACGGAACAGGTATGTTAAAGCCAGGTCTCGAAGACGCTGCACCAACGAATGCTGCCGCGCTTACTAGTTTGATCCACGATCACCAGTTGCTCGATCCAAGGTCTACTGATCTTGTATCGCTGTGCAAGGAATTCCTCCAACACGGAGGTCTTCACCGATGACGATGGGTGTAGTCTGACGAACAGGGTTACTGTACCGACTGTGTCGAGGGTCGCCTGGAAAACAAGTCCGTAGACCAGAACATATAGAATGCACGGTGCACTCAGTAGAAGATTCAGCGGGTAGATCGAACGTGGCTCTAGCTTCCTACGACGACGGTTGTCGCCTTGAGCGCGAATGAACAATTCATACGAGTCCAGGGGGTAAAAAACCTTGCTTGTTTAATCAATCATCTATTTCTAACCTATATACTATCCTAGCGACGACGACGCGGACAATTTCCGTACCGGTACGGAAACTGCCACGTAGTTACCGAAAAATGTGG
>JAAUYH010029804.1_pt1 | contig 15550 bp, 14 predicted proteins | sample 7278061 | NCBI WGS metagenome assembly JAAUYH01 (sample SAMN14350203, study PRJNA611818) | marine sediment metagenome | isolation source: surface marine sediment (0.6m) | place: French Polynesia: Moorea | collected 2018-08
ATCCCAATTACTAATAATTTTATGAGATATTAATAAACAATAATCTAGCTAAAAAAACGGCAAAGTGTATCAATAAATACTACAACAAAATTTCTAAAATAAACAACTAACTTTACAGTAATGTTATCTTAGAAGCAGTGCGCGAAAAACAAAGATATTTCCCGTATAAAACATATAGATAGGAACGATTTCAACCAATGTTAACTAGCACGGAAAAACTAGATAATCTTCTCCTAAACTTTATTAAATCCACTAGTGGTGTAGAGGGAGCTGCTCTTATTTCTCCAGATGGATTACCTTTAGCCACGAATTTGCCTCAATCGATGGATGAAGAAAGAGTTGCGGCTATATCTGCAGCAATGCTTTCCTTAGCCGAACGCATTAGTAACGAACTAGAAAGGGGAGATGTAGAAAGAGTCTTTGTTGAAGGAGACCTCGGTTATGGCATCTTAACTAATTGCGGAGAAGATGCAGTATTGTTAGTCTTAGCAAGCAAAGCTGCTAAACAAGGAATGTTATTGTTAGCAATTAAGAAAACCATTGCTGCTTTAAAACAAGTTTTAAACGGTGCAGCAGCAGAAAGTCAAAATGCAGACAACCAGAATCTACGTAGCATTATGAGACTGTAAGCAAGTAACCAAGAGCTGATTTGAAATCTTATTCTATGTAATGGCGATCTTTAATCTAGATCGCCAGTTACCTAAATAAGAAGCTATTAATAACAATTAATTAATTAAAAGGAGAAATAATGACCTATCAAATCAAACGGATAGTAGTCACGGGAACGGTAGGAGCAGGGAAAACTACATTAATTCGTACTGTAAGCGATATTGAGACAGTAAATACAGATCGTTCGGCAACAGATAAGACTAAGTCTATCAAACCGAAAACGACCGTTGGCATGGATTTTGGTCGATTTCAAACAAAAAACAATTTAATCTTACATATTTATGGAACTCCCGGGCAATCGAGATTCAATTTTATGTGGGATCTTCTAATTAGCAAAGCAGATGCTTATATTTTGTTGATACCAGCAAACCGACCCCAGGAGTTATATCGGGTTGAGGAACTAATGAATTTCATCAATAAAAGAGTTCAAATTCCGATGATTTTTGGAATAACTCATACCGATTGTCTAGGAGCATTAAATGAAGCTAAAATAGCTAATAGTATTGGTTACGGGCACAGAAAAGACAAACCTCCTTTCGTTGTAGTAGACCCGCACAAACTAATATCAATTAAAAACTTGCTCGAAACTCTCGTCAAGGAATCAGGATTGGCTGAAAAGAAAGTATCGCCCATCCAACAAAAGAAAAAATACTCTAATATTAGCTCTAATTTAAACAGAAAAACCAAAAGAAAGACAAATCTATATTCGGTAAAGTTCTAATACTGACAAAGTATAGAATATAAAGTTATAGTCGAATTACAGCAAGCTAGAAGTAATTTGTTAAAAGAAGCAGAGGTGAATTTATGTACACAGTTCTGGTTGTAGACGACAGTCAGGCATCGAGAGAAATATACTCCGGTATTCTTCAAAGTCATTCAATCAAAGTGATTGAGGCAGCTAATGGGATAGACGCGCAGCAAAAACTCAAATCTAGCACTTCGGATCTTCCCGATCTGATTATTACTGATGTGGTAATGCCAGAAATGAACGGATACGAATTTTGTCGTTGGGTTAAAAATAATCCCTCTACCCAAAAAATACCTGTTTTAGTTTGTTCTTCGAAAAACGAAGAGTTCGATCGCTATTGGGGCATGAAGCAAGGAGCGGATGCTTATATGACCAAGCCTTTTGCTCCACCAGACTTGCTAAAAACGATTAAAGATTTATTTGCAAATAGTAAAGCTAATGCATGAAGAGAATCTCATTAGGTCGGTAAGATTTTAATTACAATCTTTACTCAATAGTTAGAAATTAAAAAACAAAAACTAGCTAAAGAGTTAAGGGGAGTAATTTTAATGCAATAGTACAAAATAAGATTGTGTTGGCTTTAAACAAAATTAATTGCATCCCGGCAATAGGTGAGTGTTTCGGCAAAATTATTGCAAGGATGCAATAGTTTTTCGATCGAGTTAAAAGCCAGATACAATATTTCTCTATTATTCTAGATTGCTATTCTACTAGAATTGAATGCAAACAAAGAAACAGAAACAGTAGTGAAATATTACGAAGTCATATTACTTTTAGAAGCAAACTATTCGATCCATTACCTCTGCTGGTTTAATAGTCGATCTAAAATTATCAAACGACCGATTTGAGGCGATCGATTTTTTGAATTGAAAATAATAACTTTCCAGGGATCGATTTAATCGCGATCGAGGTTGATAAGCGCGTTGCGTCGTAACATTTCAGGCTTTATTCTTCGCAATGCAGATGCAGGAAATCGGCGATCCCATTCAGCTCGAGATATTTCTGCTAAATCTTTTAATAAAGGTTTAACATTACCCGAGTAGGGTTGAAATTCTTGAACGTCGGTTTCTCGAGCAAAACGCTGATTCCAGGGACAAACATCTTGACAAATATCGCATCCTGCAACCCAGTTATTTAAATTAGCACCAATTTCTTCTGGTAATTGTTCGGCGCGATTCTCGATGGTATGATAAGCAATACAGCGATTTGCATCAACAACAAAAGGTTTCGTTATGGCTTGAGTCGGACAAGCATCAATACAACGAGTGCAAGTACCGCAGTGTTGGGTATGTGGTTTATCTGGAGTTAAATCTAAATTAGTGAGTATTTCTCCTAAAAAAACCCAACTACCAAATTCTCTAGTTATTAGATTACTATTTTTAGCAATCCAACCAATACCAGCCCTTTGCGCCCAAACTTTATCTTGTATTGGCCCCGTATCTGCATAATATCGAGTTAAGACCCCTTCTTGTTGGGATACTAACCAGTTATTTAAAGACTTAAGTTTTTTTCCGATGACTTTATGATAGTCTCGACCCCAACCATAACGGGAAATTTTGCCATATTTACGATCGCGATCGTGTTGGTGAGGAGTATAGTAATTGAGAGCGAGGCAGATAATAGATTTAACTTCTGGCATGCATTGGCGAATATCCGCTTTTTTGGGATTTGCCATCCAGGTCATATCGGCGTGATACCCTGAAGCTAACCATGTTTTAAGATGGTCAACTAAATTGTCTTGTTCTTGTGCTTTTACCGAAGCAATTCCTATTTTATGAAAACCTAAAGATAGAGCTTTTGCTTCAATTTCAGATCTGGTAATTGACATCTTTAACTGTCATTGGCGTAAATAATAGTTTAGCTGTTTGTCCGCAAGCATTTACATAAAAACTATCCATACCCGCGCCAACTGCACCACCAACTAATGGAACTATTTTTGTTAAATTAATAATACTTTTTTCGCTGGTTTTAGAAAGTAATTTAATGCCTACTTTGCGATTTATTTCTAATAAAACTTTACTGGGTATTTGAGAAATAATATTTTTAGCAATTTTCGTACTTGCATTTGCGCCAACGGTTTTAATAAAAACTTCTACGCCAGCTTCACCTAAGATTGATAGTAAAATAAAAGTCCGCACTGCATCCTCTTTTAGTTCGTATCCTCTCAACACGGCGATCGCACCAGCAGTATTTGCACCTAAAGCATAACAAGAAAGTAAACTAGCGGGGATAGATATGGGTAAAGTAACTACACTACCTAAACCAGTCAAAAAGCCAGTAATACCGGCATAACCAGATCTCCAAGCAATTACGGAGTCGATCGCCGCTTCGGTATTAGAAGAGTTTGCTGCGTGAATTTCAGCAACTTTTTCAGCACTAGGAAGCACTCCAAAACCTTGAATACCCGTATTGACGATCGCATCGAGAAATTCAGTAACCGGAGAGTTGTCAGGCATTTTACCACTCATTAATTAACAATAGCTTGCTTCTATAATAACTAGCTCGAAAACTGCGATCGGTCAAATAAAATACTTGTATTCAGTTTAAATTGTAGGCAATAGGCAATAGATTGGGAAAATCGATCTGTAGCATTATTTTAGGGAATTGATATAATTCGATCTCAATGTTGCCCGATCGCAGTTTAAGCTCTATTTTAATAAAAGTATCTGAAATAAACATTATGACAATTTGGATAAACGAACAAATCGATCCGTCCGGTTTAGTATATGCTTGTATTGCTTGTTGCGATCTGAAAATGGCGGAAGCTTGCCATCAAAATTGGCAAGATAATTTAACTGACAAACAAAAACAAGAGGGTTGGGTGGCTAATTTGCGATCGGTTGATTCTTGGGATGAAGTTCCCGTAAATGCTCTTAAGTTAAGTTGAATGCAGCTAAATAATTAATAATAAATCAAATTTATAGCTATCAATATTAAAGGGAATAGGGAATAGGGAATAGGCAATAGAGAGGGAACAGGGAAAAGGCAAGAGGGAAGAGGCAATAGGCAAGGATTATTTGGGAAAATTGGTATTGGTATAGTTTATGGAACTTTGAGAAGAAATTTTAGCGATCGAGAATTTAGATTGCGAAATTCTAGCTAATTGGCTTTAAATATTGCTGGATTGCTATTCAAAGTATAGTTAGCAATCCGCAATTGATTTTAATTATTAGCTAATTCCGGCTAATGTAGCTTGTTTTGCTTCGCGAACTCTTTTTCCTTTTAAGATCGTTTTTACGCCATTAGCAGGAGCGAGAGTTAGACCTCGACGTTGCGGTTTTTCTGGCTTATTATTTGCTAAAGTTAGCTCGTATTTAGAGATAATAGTTGCTAGAACTAGCTTTAATTCTAATTCAGCTAAAGCATAGCCAAGGCAACGACGTACACCACCACCAAAAGGCATAAATTCATAGGGAGAAAATTGCTTTTCTAAAAATCTTTCTGGTTTAAATTTTTTAGATTCGGGATAGAGATCTTCGCGGTGATGAGTAAGATATATACAATTAGTTACTACTTTACCTGGTTCTAATTGATAGCCCGATAACTCGACTGGTTCTTCTACTACCCTCGGAGAAGTTAACATTGCAACAGGATAAATGCGGAGAGTTTCTTTACAAACAGCAGTCAGATATGGCAGGTTAGCTATTTCCATCGGCTCTGGATTTTCACTAAGACGATCTATTTCTTGAAGTAGTTTATTTTTTACTTCTGGTAAGCTATGAATCCAATATAATGCCCAAGCCGAGCTAGTAGCTGTGGTTTCATGTCCGGCAATTAAAAGAGTAAGTAACTCATCACGCAATTCTTTATCTGTCATGGGTTGGCCATCTTCATCGCGAGCCAACATCAATAAAGAAAGAATATCAGTGCGATCGCTTAAGTCTTGTTCCCGTCGTTCGGCTATTTCTTGATATAGTAATCGATCGATTTCTTCGCGATCGCGTACAAATTTCCCCCAAGGACTCCAAGCACCTAAATCTTTTTGCAACCAAGGTAATAAGAAAAATGCGGATGTAAAAGGAGACTCGAAAATCTCAGAAAATTCAGATATTTTTTGCTTTAATTTTTCGCTACGATCTCCTTCATGCAAGCCAAAAACAGTTTCTAAAATAACTTGTAACGTTATTTCTTGCATTACATCACGAGCAGAAAAGATTCGATCTATTGGCAAATTATTAATTACTTTTTCGGTCAATTGACAGATAAGTTCGCTATAGACTTTAATTCTATCGCCGTGAAAAGGTGGCATGAGTAGTTTCCGCTCTCTTTTGTGACGATCGCCGTTTAATAAAAATAAGGAACTAGATCCCACTATAGGAATTAAAGTCTTATTTTGATCTCCAGATGCTTTAAATATCTTGCGATCGTTGGTTAAAATCTTTTGATTGGCTTGGGGATCTTGTACGAAAATAAGATTGTCACCAAAACCGAGAATTTCGGCATCAAATATGTCAGGAAATTGCTTAGCTGCACTTTCCATATATCCGACTGGGTCGAAAATCCAGCGCAATCTTTGCAAAAATTTGGGGTAATTGAGGCTTGGAATAAGTGTTTTATTGTTAGTCATTGACTGTGCTACTTGATTAATGAATATTGCTATTTGCCAAGATCGAGCAAATAGGGTCTTTTTTACATTTTTACGAATTTTAAATTTAATTACTCTTGCCAGCGACCAGATCTGCTTTTTTAGTTTCCCGCACACCCGTCATCACTAGGGGGACTCCATTAGATGGGGTCATAGTCGCACCGCGACGCATGGGTTTGATGGGTTTATTATCGGCTAATTGTAAATTGTATTGAGATACTATTGTTGCGATCGCTAATTTCATTTCTAACATTGCTAAAGCGTAGCCCAAACACATCCTGACACCGCCGCCAAAAGGCAAAAATTCGTAAGGGCTGTATTGTCTTTCTAAAAATCTCTCTGGTTTGAATTCTTTGGAATTGGGATATAAATCTTCGCGGTGATGAGTGGAATAAATATTTGCAACGACAGTAGTTTCTGCTGCAAATTTAAGACCCATTATTTCGATATCTTCTTTGGCAACTCGAGCAAAAGCGGTAATCGCGATCGGATAAAGTCGCAATGTTTCTTGACAAACTGCTGTTAAATATGGCAGACGAGATAGGGCGATCGGATCGGGATGTTCCCCTAAACTATCTATTTCGTGTAGTAGTTTTTCTTTGACTTGGGGGTTTTTTTCGAGCCAATAAAAAGCCCAAGCTAAAGCTGTAGCTGTGGTGTCGTGTCCGGCAATTAAAAGAGTAATTAATTCATCTTTTAACTGGTCGTCACTGATGGGTTGACCGGCTTCATCTGTTGCAGACATCATTAAACTGAGGATATCATCCCCTAGTTTTTCTGGATGAGCGCGTCGATCTTCAATTTCAGCTTGAAGCAGATCGTAAATTTTTCTTCTGTTGCGAATGTAGTTACCCCAAGGACTCCAAGCACCGAGATCTAATTGTAGAAATTTAAAAAAAATAAAGCTCGATTTAATTGGAGAAGCCATCACTTTTAACATATCAACCAGAAGCGGCTTAATTTGTCGGTATTTTTCCCCAGAATTTAAACCAAATACTGTTTGCATAATTACCTTGATGGTAATTGCTTGGCTGACATCTCTAGCAATAAAAGGTTTATTTACTTGCCACTCAGAAGCTACTTCTTCGGTTATTTTTGCGATCGCCTCAGCATAAGATTTTACTTTTTCGCCGTGAAAAGGTGGCATCAGTAATTTACGCTCTTGTTTGTGAGCCGATCCGTCCATTAATGTTAAGGAATTATCTCCAACTAGAGGACGAGCTGGCCCGTTGGTACGTCCGGCATCAAAATATTTAGCATCAGCAGTGAAAATCTGCTTAATTCCTTGAGGATCGGCAATAAATACTAAGGGGGGAAAGCCAAACAGCCTCAAAGTAAAAATATCTCCGTATTTTGCAGCGCATTCTTCTAAATATTCAAAAGGTCTGGCGATCCAATTAATTAATTGAAATACAGGATGAAGTTTCGGCCCGTCTGGTAATTTCATAGTTAATTTTGAAATCAGTTTAAAATCATTCTAGTATTTTTAATTCAAAGTAAGGATTTTTTTAGATTCTCGCAGTCCTTTCATAACTAAAGGTATGCCGTTTGATGGTGCGAGGCTAAGACCAGTTTGCATTTAAATAGTTGCCTACTGTCACCACCACAAATTATCTAACTTTGCTTAAATTTTTGCGATTGCAAAAAACTTATTAATTAGGAGATCGATTTCTAATTAAAATAAAAATAAAAGAGCGATCGCTTTTCGTGCCTAAATAAGATTTCACTAAGGTAAAAGAAAATGTTTCCTGTCGATTTAACTTTTTTATTTTTAGTTGGAACGGTCGCCTTACTGCCAATTGCTCTGCTAATGGCAGAATCAGTCTGGCCTGCAGATCGAGATTCAAATTCAAGCTGAACCAACTAGAAAAAAATTAGATTAAAAATAAAAATATCTTTTTTGCAGAGAGAATCAATTGCATTGTTCGCAGCAGGAGTTGGCAATTGATTTTCTGAGGATATATTTTCAATCTAAAATCGATCGCAGGGCAAAAAAAATATGCAATTTAGATCCAAAGTTACTGTTACGCTCATCTTGATAGGGATAATAGGTTTGACTCTGATGTCGAGTCTAATCCATCTACTGACTGAATCGTGGTGGTTTGAGGCTGTCGGCTTTGAGGAGGTTTTTTGGACGAGAATTAGTTGGCAAATCGGGATCTGGATTGTTACCTTTGCTATTTACAGTTCCTTTCTTTGGTTCAACTACTGGTTAGCTACGAGTTTAACCAGAGATCGCTCTTTTCGCTTGTTTGAAGGCAGCGAATTAGAACCTTACAGCAAAACTATCTCAAAATTGGCGGCTTTAGTGCTTATTTTTCTAGTTGCCTTCAGCGCAGCAACTGCCAGTTCGGCTGTTTGGCAAACTATTTTAAAATTCTTTAATGCCACCGATTTCAACCGTAGCGATCCAATTTTCGGCAAAGATATCGGATTTTATCTATTTCAGCTGCCTTTGTACGAAGGTTTACAAAATTGGTTATTTAATTTGCTAGTAACGGGATTAGTGGTCGCGATCGCAGTTTATCTGTTGAAAGGCATAATTAGATTCAATCTTTCACAAGAAAAAGTCAAGTTAAAACAGCAATGGCAAAATTATCTCCAAAGCAAACAGAAAATTCACATTAGCCTCTTATTAGCAGCGATCGCCGCCACTATTGCCCTCGATTTTTGGCTGAAACGTTACGACTTGCTGTATTCTACTCGAGGGGTAGTTTGGGGTGCGGGCTATACCGATAGCCACGCCCAACTATTTGCCTATTGGGTAATGGCGATCGCGGCTTTAATGTTGGGGATTTCTTTGGTGTTGCCAGTTTGGTCGCAGAAAACGATGCTGCCGCTTTACGGAATTGGCATTTACACGATCGCTTTAGTTCTGGTTAGTGGTATTTATCCCGATTTCCAACAGCGATTTATTGTCGAACCTAACGAACTAGATAAAGAATTGCCTTATATCGAACACAATCTAGAATTTACAAGACTTGCTTACAATTTACACGATATAGAACGAGAAAAATATTCAGTCTCTTCTCAATTAACTGCTGAGACGTTGGCGCAAGCTCGAGGTACGATCGAGAATATTCGCTTGTGGGACTATCGACCGCTTCTGAATACCTATCGTCAACTCCAAGAAATTCGCCCCTACTACCAATTTAACGATGTCGATATCGATCGCTACACCCTCGATGGCAAATATCGTCAAGTTATGCTGTCGCCGCGAGAATTATCTTATCAACGAGTTCCGCAACCAGCCCAAACTTGGGTCAACAAACGCCTCAAATACACTCACGGTTACGGCTTAGTCATGAGTCCGGTTAATCTAATTACTCCCGATGGTTTGCCAGTTTTCTTGATTAAAGATATTCCTCCGGTTTCTCAAGTAGATTTAGAAGTTAAAGAACCAGCGATCTATTATGGCGAAGAAAACGAGCGTTACATTTTTACCGGGACTGCTACTTCAGAGTTCGACTACCCCAGAGGCGGTGCTAATGCCTTTACTAAATACCAGGGAACTGGTGGTGTAGCAATTCCCAGTCTTTGGCACAGATTGGCTTATGCCTACGATCTCAGCAGTTTAAAGATTTTAATTTCTAACTATTTTACGAACAATTCTCGCATCCATTACTATCGCCAAATTAGAAAACGGGTCGCTCATGTCGCTCCCTTTTTACAATTCGATCGCGATCCTTATATTGCCGTCATTAATGGCAGGTTGCAGTGGATCGTCGATGCTTACACTACCAGTAATCGCTTTCCCTATTCCGAACCGTTTTTCTCTCAAACTCAAGCAGAAGTCTTCGGAAGCGACAAAATCAACTACATTCGCAATTCAGTTAAAGTCCTCGTCGATGCCAAAGACGGGACAATGCAGTTTTTTGTAATTGAAGATAACGAACCAGTTCTTGCTACCTACCGCAAAATCTTTCCCAATCTCTTTCAAGGCCCAGATACCATTCCCCCTGAAGTAAAAGACCATTTTCGTTATCCCCTCGATCTTTTCAAAATTCAGGCTCAGATGTATTTGTCCTATCATATGAACGATCCCCAAGTCTTTTACAATCGCGAAGACCTCTGGCGTTTGGCGACGGAAAACTACGATGGCAATCAACAGCCCATCGAACCTTACTACCAAATTATGAACTTGCCAGGGTCTTCCCCAGAAGAATTTGTTCTCATTCTCCCCTTCACTCCAGTCAATAAAGATAATATGATTGCCTGGATGGCAGGCCGTTGCGATCGAGAACACTATGGCAAACTCTTGTTGTACGAATTTCCCAAACAGGAACTAATTTACGGCCCGTTTCAAATCGAAGCCAGAATCGACCAAAATCCCGAAATTTCCCAACAGTTAACCCTTTGGAGTCAAAAAGGATCGAGGGTAATTCGCGGCGATCTTTTAGTGATTCCGATCGACGGTTCTTTGCTGTATGTCGAACCGATCTATTTACGTGCCGAACAAGGAGAATTGCCGGAGTTAAGAAGGGTGATTGTTGCTTACGATAAAGAAATAGTAATGCGTTCTAGTTTGGAACAATCTTTAATTGCTATCTTTAATAAAGAGGGTTCGCCGCCAGTTTCCCAGCCATCCCAGCCGATCGAAGCTGATTCTGATTTAATTAAAAAGGCAGCCACTATCTTTCAAAAGTCAGAATCGGCAAGGCGCGAAGGGAATTGGGCAGAATACGGCCGCTATCAAGAACAGCTCAAAGAGATTTTTCAACAGTTAGAGCAGAATTAGGGAGGAAAATAATCTTATGGTAACTCCTAAAGATCCGATCGCTAGCTTCGCTGCACTTCGTGTACGCGGTGTGCTGAGCTTACTTTCACGAGCAATTAGCTAAACTTAAGACATGAGAACTGCTTGTTCGTTTTCAAGGAGAACTAAATCGATGAACCAAATTGATTACGATAAAATGAGCGATTCGGAACTAAGAGCTTATTGTCTTTCTCATGCCGACGATAAAGCGGCAATGGCTGCTTATGTAGATCGCCTCCATCATATCCCCGACGAACTATTGACACCAGAAGGCAAAATCAATCATCTCACTATTTCTCAAAAAATAGAGATTATTGCCGATAGATTGTCTCAACCCCTCAAAAATAAATAAATTCTTCTCAAACTGTTGTCACCCGTTATGTTTCTTCAATCCAAGCTACTCTCTGGCAAATGGGTTTGAGTATCCCCATTTTTTGGCTAGCAACATGGATATTAGAGCCACCCTTAACAATGTCTTTTCTGTGCTGAAAATACCTCTTAATTTTCGAGGAGACAAGCGATGACGAATTTAAATATTTCAGGAAATATTGTCGATGTTCTTAAAAAAACTATTTATCCTGGAACTGTCTGCGTTAAAAAGGGAAGGATTGATTCTATAATCGGCGAAGAGGGAAAAAGATACGATCGATACATACTCCCAGGATTTATAGATGCTCACGTCCATATCGAAAGCTCGATGCTGCCACCTTCGGAATTTGCGCGTTTAGCGACCGTAAATGGCACGGTCGCCTCAGTTTCCGACCCCCACGAAATTGCTAATGTGATGGGAATTGCTGGGATTCGTTTCATGCTTGAGGATGCTAGAAAAACACCCTTTGAGATTGCTTTCGGCGCGCCTTCGTGCGTTCCAGCTACTTGTTTTGAGACAGCAGGTACTGAACTATCTGCTAAAGAAATTTACCAACTTTTCTTTGAAAACAAGATTACTTACCTCAGCGAAGTGATGAACGTTCCCGGAGTCCTTGCTAGAGAAAAGCAAATAATGCACAAAATTGGCATCGCCCGCCAATTAGGACTTCCAGTTGACGGACATTGTCCGGGTTTGTACGGTTCTGAAGCTAAATGCTATGCTAGTGCGGGGATTACTACCGATCACGAGTGCTGTAGCCTCACGGAGGCATTAGATAAAATTGCAGCAGGAATGAAAATTATTATTAGAGAAGGTTCGGCGGCCAAAAATTACGATGCTCTCCACCCTCTAATCGATTCTCATTGCGATCGCTGTATGTTTTGTAGCGACGACAAACACCCCGACGATTTGGTTAAAGGTCAGATCGACGATTTAGTAAGGCGTTCGGTAGCTTTGGGTTACGACTTGATGAAGGTTTTACAAATTGCCTGTATCAATCCCGTGCTTCACTATCATCTCAATGTGGGACTATTGAGAGTTGGAGATCCGGCTGATTTTATCGCAGTCAACAATCTTCATGACTTTGAAATTCGACGTACTTACTGTAAGGGAATTTTAGCTGCTTGCGATGGCAAAGCAATGCTACGGTCAGCAGCGATCGAGCCAATTAATAATTTTGCAACTTCTTTTAAGAAAATAGAAGACTTCTCTTTAAAATCAAATGATGCTTCAACTTTGAGAGTCATTTGCGCACTTGACGGACAGTTAATCACCAAAGAAAAGATTATCCAAGCTCCGGTCAAAAATGGCGAAATTGTTAGCGATTTAGAGCAGGACATTCTTAAAATAGCAGTAGTTAACCGTTATGCCGATGCCTTACCTGCTGTGGCACTAATCCATAATTTTGGACTGAAGCGGGGCGCGATCGCTTCAAGCGTGGCTCACGATTCTCATAATATTGTTGCCGTAGGTACGAGCGATCGCGAAATTTGCGCGGTTGTCAATGCTGTAATTCAGAATCAGGGTGGAATATCCTTAAGCCAAGGAAACTTGCTCTCCATTCTTCCCTTACCTCTAGCTGGTTTGATGAGTCAACAAGAAGGATACAAGGTTGCTAGGGCTTACTCTCGCCTCGACAGTTTAGCCAAACAACTCGGTTCGACACTATCAGCACCGTTTATGACTCTTTCGTTTATGGCACTGCTGGTCATTCCCGAATTGAAACTGAGCGATCTGGGTTTGTTTAGTAGTAAGGATTTTCAATTCGTGCCTTTGCAAGTCGATTGACTTTAGATGTGGCGATCGCTAAAAATGGATATAATTAGACTTAATATATGCAGTCTTCTTGCCACCTTTAGGAGTATTTCTACAAGTGGGATTAAGTTGACAATTTTGGATTAATATTGTTGAAATAACGCGCGGTTATATACCAGCTTTCGGATGGACAAATAATTGAATATTATCTTCGATCTGAGGCTAAAAAAATGGTTTTTCAGTCAGCAAAAGCCGGAGGGGCATCTTCCCTGTTCGCAGCTACTTTTTCAGCTAAATCTAAGTATCTAGCTATTTTCGCAAGTTGGTATGAGATCGCCTTATCTTAGCTTTTTTTTGCGATTGTTAAGACAGATTTGACAAGCTTTAAGGATTCGATCGGCTTGGCTAAATGGAGGTCAAAACCAACCTTTTTTACCTTTTGTCGATCTGCGGCACTGGCATAAGCAGTTAAAGCGATCGCAGGTATGTCAGATTTTTCGCGCCGAAGTTTTTGAATTAGAGAGTAACCATCTGTCGATGGCATGGCCAGATCGCTAATTAAAATATCGGGGTTAGATCGCTGGTATTCGATTAAAGCTGCTTCTACAGAAGAAACGGCAATTACTTTAGCACCGCACTGCTGTAAAATTAAAGCAATAATTTCGCGGGTATCTGCTTCATCTTCTACTACTAGCAAAGTCAAACCAGATAAAGAAGGAAGAGAATTAGAATCAGAATCGGAGGATAATTCTGGCTCGGTAATATTAGCCACTAAAAGGGGTAACTCGACGGTAAAAGTAGCTCCTTTACCAATTCCATCGCTAGCTGCGGTAACTTTACCGCCATGAAGGTCTACTAAATTACGCACGATCGCCAAACCCAATCCCAAACCAGCATAAGTACGAGTTGAGGGTTTAGTTTCTGCTTGACGGAAGCGATCGAAAATATAAGGCAAAATGTGGCTGGCAATACCCCGGCCCGTATCTGTTAGTCTAACTTTAACTTTAGTCCTTTCAACGTCCCAATCTAAGAAAATTTTCCCGTTAGTGGAAGTAAATTTAACAGCATTAATTAATAAATTCCAAAAAACTTGCTGTAGTCTTTCCTTATCTGCATTGACTAATATGGTTTGAGAATCTAATTGAGTAAATATTTCAATATTTTTCGCTTCAGCTCCAGGTCGCACCGTATCCAAAGAAGCCATCACTACATCTTTGAGATTAACAGGCTCGAGTTTTAACTTCATAGTGCCGCGAATAATCGAAGAGACATCTAAGAGGTCGTCAATAAGTTGATTTTGGGCTTTAGCGTTGCGTTCGATTACTTCTAAACCCTTATTGAAATCAAACTCGGTTAATTTTCCAGTACGCAAAAGTGAAATCCAACCAATAATAGCAGCGAGAGGGGTTCTCAGTTCGTGGGAAAGAGTTGCCAGAAAATCGTCTTTAATGCGATTTAGTCTTTCGGCTTCTTCTTTAGCTTGACGTTCCCTTTTTAATAGTTCGATGCGATCGCGTTCGGTTTGTTTGCTGGTAGTAATATCTGCGATCGCCCCTTCTATACAAACTAAATTGCGATTGCGATCGTAAATTGCGATCGCATTGTGACGTACCCAAATAGATTCCCCATCTTGGCGACAAACTCGGGCAACAAATTCTTTAATTGGTTCGGCTCGATCGAGCTGTTGCTGCCATTTGAGATAAGATTCTGGTTCGAGATGATAATCGAGCATATTTTTACCTAATAAATCTCCGCTTTGGGAACAAGCGAACATTTTTACTAAGCTCGAGTTAGCCTGTAGAATTTCTCCTGTGGGTTTGAGGCGATAAAGTCCTAAAGGTACTCGCTCGAAAAAGCGATCGTAACTTGCTTTAATTTCTTCTAGAGCTTTTTGTTGTTGCGATCGCTGCCAAGCCGATCGTACTGCTGCTGCCAAACGAACGTAATGTTTGGGAGATTTAACCACATAATCGTCTAATCCGGCTTTCATTGCTTTTACGGCAACTTCTTCGTTACCAGTCCCAGTAAACATAATTACGGGAGATTCTGGTCTTTTTTCTTTGATGCGTTCTAAGATATCCAATCCGGTCGTCCAGCGCAATTGATAGTCGGTAATCACCAGATTAAATTTATTTGCTTGTAAAGCTTCTGTAAAACTAGTTTCGTCGATAATTTCCCAATATTCAAGGCGATCGAAGATTTTTTTTAGCTCTCGCAAAGCCAAAGCGCGATCGCTCGGATTATCATCTATTATTAACGCTTTAGGACTGACCATTTTTAAAAAACATTTTAAATATTTAAACTTTGTGGCATTTGATTTAACTTCAACCAATAGGCATCTATTAACTGAATTAAACTAACAAAATCCTGAAAATCGACGGGTTTTACTAAATAAGAATTGATACCTATATCGTAGGCTCGCTCGAGGTCGGAATTTTCGGCAGAAGAAGTTAAAATAACCACCAACAAGCGTTTTAATTTTGGCTGTTGGCGTATCCAGGATAATACTTCTAATCCCGAACGACGAGGCAACTTCAAATCCAATAATATCAAAAGAGGAAAAGGATAAGTTTCCGAATCTGCGTATTTACCTTCTCTGCTTAAATAAGCGATCGCTTCCTCGCCATCGGATACTATCGACATTGGCGGATTGATTTGTGCTTTACG
>JAAUYH010240005.1_pt1 | contig 15547 bp, 10 predicted proteins | sample 7278061 | NCBI WGS metagenome assembly JAAUYH01 (sample SAMN14350203, study PRJNA611818) | marine sediment metagenome | isolation source: surface marine sediment (0.6m) | place: French Polynesia: Moorea | collected 2018-08
AACCTCTGCGACGCGGCGCACGCGGTTTAGGGTGGCGTCTCTACTGCGCCGCCTCCGGCCTCGCCTTGCGCGCGGCGAGCGCGTCGGCGACGACGCAGAGGATCTCGAACATCAGGGTGGCGCCGACCAGGGCGGTGTTGCCGCTGGGGTCGAAGGGCGGGGCGACCTCGACCACGTCGCCGCCCACCAGGTTCAGGCCTTGCAGGCCGCGCAGCATGAGCTGCGCCTCCAGCGTGGTGATGCCGCCGACCTCGGGCGTGCCGGTGCCGGGCGCGTAGACCGGGTCGAGGCCGTCGACGTCGAAGGAGATGTAGGTCGGCCCGTCGCCGGCTACGCGGCGGGCCTCCTCGATCACCGCCTTCACGCCCATCTCGTAGAACTCTTCCATGTAGATGACGCGCATGCCGGTGTCGTGGCTGAACTTCCAGATGTCACGGTCGTTGAGCGCGCCGCGGATGCCGATCTGGATCGTGCGCTTGGGGTCGAGTAGGCCTTCCTCGACCGCGCGGCGGAACGGCGCGCCGTGGTGGAACTTGGAGCCGAGGTAGTCGTCGCCGGTGTCGCAGTGGGCGTCGAAGTGGACCATGCCGACCGGGCGCTGGCGCGCGATGCCGCGGAAGATCGGCAGGGTGATCGAATGGTCGCCGCCGGCCGAGATCGGCACGATGCCGGCGGCGTGCACCTTCTCGAAGAAGGCGGCGATCTCGTCGAGCGCGCCTTCCAGCTCGAAGGGCTTCTCGACCCAGGCGTCGCCCAGGTCGGCGCAGCGACAGAGGTCGAAGGGCGAGATGCCGCTGGCCTGGTTGATCTTGCGCATCAGGCTCGACTGGTTGCGGATCTCGCGCGGGCCGTGGCGCGCGCCGGTGCGGTTGGTGACGCCGCCGTCGAAGGGCACGCCGATCAGGCCGATGTCGACGCCCCCGATCTCCTCCTGGTAGGGGCAGCGCATGAAGGTCGGCAAGCCGGTGTAGCGCGGCCGGACCTGAGGATCGGCGAACTCCGGATAGTCGGACATGGCAGGCCTCCCAGATGACTGCGCGCGCCCCCGTCTCTCTTATCGCCTCGGCCCCATTTTGGCGAGATTTTCATCGCCAGGTGGCGGGCTGAGCCTGCGGCGGAGAGGCCGGAACGGGTCGGTCCTCGCCGCAAGGGCGCCTGGCTGGCGGAGGGCGGAACTCGCCCCGGCATGGGGTGAGGAAGTTGGTGACTTGGGCGCATTTTAGGTTGAGAATTAGGGCATTGATGACGCGGGGGTGTAGAATTGTCCCCAGAGGAATTGCGCCAAGTCCTTGATGCCCATCACAAGTGGTTGCGATCGAATCGCAGTGAGGGCGGACAGGCCGACCTTCGCAAGGCCGAGCTCCAGGGCGCCGATCTGGAAGGCGCGGACCTGAAGGATGCGAGTCTGCGCAAGGCGAACCTGAAGGACGCCCGGCTCTTCGGCGCCGACCTCGAAGGGGCCAACCTGCAGAAGGCCGATCTGCGGAACGCCGTGCTCACCGACGCGCGGCTCGTGGCCGCCAACTTGAAGAAGGCCGATCTCCGCAATGCCGACCTGAGCAGCGTCGATCTGAGCGGGGCCGACTTGACCGGCGCAAATCTCACGGGTGCCGACCTGAGCCGCGTCGAGGGCTTGGAGACCGCCAAGCTCAACAACATCAACCTGACGGACACCACCGGTCTTCTGGGCAACGAGTTCGCCGGGACCGACATCACCGGTGCCAGGCTGCCGCAGGACATCGCCCGCTTCGATGCGCTCAAGTACGTGGAGACGGCTTCGCGGCAGGCCCGCAACGTTTTCCTGGCCATGGTCGCAAGCTGCATCTATGCATGGCTGACCATCTGGACGACGACTGATGCGGAGCTGATCACAAACGACGCCACGACGGTATTGCCGATCATTCAGACGAAGGTTCCCATCGTCGGCTTCTATTGGGCGGCTCCCCTGATCCTGCTCGGCCTTTACCTCTACTTGCACCTCTACCTTCAGGGCCTGTGGGAGGCGCTGGCCCGCCTGCCCGCCATCTTTCCCGACGGCAGTGCCGTGGATCAGATTTCCTACCCCTGGCTCCTCATGAGCCTCGCGCGTCGGCATGTTCCTCGGCTCGAGCGCGATCAACCGCCCCTGTGGCGTGTCAGGGTGGGTTTGTCGCTTTTTGCCGCGTGGGGACTCGTTCCCTTCACGCTGGTCCTGTTGTGGCTGCGTTACCTTCCCCGTCACGATGCCGTCGGCATCGTCATCCTGATCGCCAGTCTCTTGATCGCCATATGGTCCGGGATCTTCTTCTACGGATTCATGCGAGCGGCGCTGAAGCGCAGCGTCATGAGGTTCAGCGGCCGCTTTTGGGCGACCGAGCTTGCCGCGGGGGTCGCAGCCGCCGGCCTCACCATCACCGTCTCCTACGCTGCAATCCGCAGCGGCGAGCCGCTCGAGTTTCTGGGCTACGGCCTCTATGCCGAGCTGACCAAGGAGGAAATTGAGGAAGCCCAAATAGAGAAGATGGACCTGCGCTTTGCCGAGGCGATCACCACCAAGCTGGTCGGCGCCGACCTCGAAGGCAGCAATTTGGAAAGGGCCAACCTACAGGAGGCGGACCTCACCGACGTCAACCTCAAGAGCTCTCATCTGCACCGTGCCAAGCTGAAGCGAGCCAAACTCAATAAGGCGAACCTGAAATGGGCCGACTTGAGGCGTGCCAACCTCAGCGCCGCGGACCTTACCGAAGCCAAGCTTCGGGGCGCGAATCTCCAAGGGGCCAACCTTTCCGGCGCCGATTTGACCGGAGCCCAACTCAAGGGCGTCAATCTCGAAGACGCGAATCTTCGTCATGCCGATTTGACCGGTGCCAGCCTCGGCGGATCGAATCTGGAGAGTGCCAACTTCACCAAGGCCACGCTCACCGACGCGAAGTTCGAAGAGGACGTGCCGTCGTGGAAGTATCCTCCGGACGAAGCGGACTCCGGTGACGCCGCGGAACAAGGCGTCAACATGCTGGGGACCATACTGACGGACGCCAATCTGACGGGTGTCGATCTCAGCGATGTTCAGAACTTGACACCCCAACAGCTAGAAGATGCCTGTGGTGTCGGTAAGGTCAGCGCGCCGAAAGCCTTCGATCCCTCCGGGAAACTGGAGACCGGTGTTCCTGTTTGGCTGAGGCACTGTCCGCAGGTGCGGGTCGCCGAGGCGGCCACAACCGAGTTGACCGGGGTCGACCTCGAAGGTGCCGACCTTGAAGGCGCCAAGCTACAAGCCGCCATTCTGAACGAAGCCAACCTCAGATCCTCCGTGCTCAGGCGCGCCATCCTGAAACGAGCCGAACTCGAGCGCGCGGATCTTCAAGGGGCCGACCTGACGGATGCCAACCTCACGGATGCCGACCTTATGGACGCAAACCTCACAGGCGCCATTCTCACGAATGCCAAGCTCACGGATGCCAACCTCAGCGGTGCGGTTCTGTCTGCGGCTGAAGTCACGCGCTCCGTGCTCAAAGGGGCCGATCTTTCGGGCGCCGATCTGAGAGAGGTGCGGGGCCTGACGGCGGAGCAACTCGAGGCTGCCTGTGTCGACAGCCTGACCAAGTTGCCGGAAGGCTTTAGGCTCCCCGTGCGGGGCTCGGACTGCCCGCCCTTGCGGTCTGGGACCTGAGCGACGCGTTTCGTCGGCCACTGAAGCCAGGCCTACCTCCCGACGCCGGCTGCTCCGAAGCATTCCGCTGCCAGTGGCCAAGCCGTCCTGCCGCGCGGCATGGAAGGGCAAGAGCGCGCGCAACCGGTTCGAATAGCTTTACACGCGCCGCCTCACGAAGTTCCCTGAACCTCACTCCGTCCACGCACCCGGGAGACCGCCATGACCTCGAGCTATCCGGACTTGGTCAAACAGATCAACGCCGACGCCACCAGCCTGGCCAAGGCCCATCCGCAGGCCATGAAGGCCTTCCGCGAGCTGGGCGCCACGACCTATCCCGATGGCGTCTTGGAACGCAAGACCAAGGAGCTGATTGCGCTCGCCATCTCCATCGCGGTGCGCTGCGACGGCTGTATCGCCTACCACAGCAAGGGCGCCTTGAGCGCCGGAGCTAGCCGGGAGGAGGTGGCCGAGACCATCGGGGTGGCGGTCCAGATGGGCGGCGGCCCTTCGATGATCTACGGCTCCCAGGCGCTGCGCGCCTACGACGAGTTCGCGGCCGGCGGCGGTTAGGAGTTCGCCAGCTCCACGAGGGCGGCCGCCAGCACGCGGGTGCCGGCGGCCAGATCGGCCGGGGTCGCGGCCTCGGCCTCGTTGTGGCTGACGCCGCCGGCGCAGGGCACGAAGATCATGCCCGTCGGGCAGAGCGCAACCAGGTTCATGGCGTCGTGCCCGGCGCCGGACATGATGTCCCTATGCGGCAGCTCCAGCGCCTGCGCGGCGCCGCGCACCGTGTCGACCACCGGCGCGTGGAACAGGGCCGGCGCCTCGTCCGAGGTCTGCGTCACCCGCACCTCGCAGCCCCGCGCATTGGCCTGGCAGACCGGCTCGACCCGGCCGCAGAGCGCGTCGATCACCGCCTGCTCGGGATGGCGGAAGTCGATGGTGAAGAGGACCCGCGCCGGCACGGTGTTGGGCGAGTTCGGCGCAACCTCGAAGCGGCCCACGGTGAAGCGCACCCGGTCGCTCTCGTCGGCCATGGCCGCTTCCAGGGCGCCGACCATCTGCGCGGCGGCCTTGAGCGCGTCGCGCCGCTCGGCGAGCGGCGTGGTGCCGGCGTGCGCCGCCTCGCCGATCACCTCGATGGCGAACCAGCGCAGGCCCTGGACGCCCTGGACCACGCCGATGGTCTTGCCGTCGCGCTCGAGCAGCGGTCCCTGCTCGATGTGCGCCTCGATGTAGGCCGCCGGCGCCGCGGTGGCGTCGCGCGCCGCCACCTCGGGCGTCGCGGCAAGGAAACTCTCAAGGGCGTCGCGGACGTTCTTCCCTTGGCCGTCGGTGACGTCGAGCATCGCATCGAGCTTCATGTGCCCGGAGAACACGCCCGAGCCCATCACGCCGGGCTGGAAGCGGCTGCCTTCCTCGTTGGTCCAGGCCACCACCTCGAGCGGCCGGCGGGTCTCGATGCCGGCCGCGGCGATCGCCTCGAGGGCCTCGAGTCCGGCGAGCACGCCGTAGGCGCCGTCGAACTTGCCGCCGGTCGGCTGGCTGTCCAGGTGGCTGCCGGTCAGGACCGCCGCCGCCGCCTCCCGCCCGGGCCGGCGCAGGAACAGGTTGCCGATCGCGTCGGTCGAGGCCTGGAGCCCGAGCTCGGCGGCCCAGGTCGCCATCAGCCGGCGGGCCGCCGCGTCCTCCGCCGACAGGGCCTGGCGGTTGACGCCGCCCTTGGCCGTCGCGCCGATCTCCGCCATGTCCATGAGGCGCCGCCATAGCCGCGGCTCGTCGACGGCGCGCGCCGCGGCCAGGGCCGGGTCCGAAAGGCTCATCGCTTGGCCGACCTCGCCATTCCCAGGTACTACCCGCCGGACCATGAATTGCCCATTCGGGCATGTCCAGGCTCCGGCCGCCGGGCTCTCCGGAAATTGACTTGAGTCAAAGGCGTGGCCCCCGACCGCACGCTAGGCTGCGGCCTTGAACCCGTGATCGATTCGGTGCGGCCAGGGGCCCGGCAGTGACCTCAGCGGTGCAGACCATAAGGCTCGAGCATTTCAACATCGCCAGCGTGCTCACCTGTCTCGACTACCTCCTGCGGGAGATCGAACAGGGACGTTGGGAGGCGGATTTCGAGCTGCTGTCGAGCGTCGTCGAGTACCTGGAGAGCTACCCCGAGGTCTACCATCATCCGAAGGAAGAGGATTACCTCTTCAAGGCGCTGCTCCGGCGCCGGCCCGAATCGAAGTACATGCTCGAAAAGGTGCATGACGAGCACGTCGAGGGCGCGCAGATGCTCGCGCGCCTGCGCGGCGGGCTCGAGGCCTACCGCCGCGACGGCGGCAGCTTCGCGCGCTTCAAGCAGGCCGCGACGGAGTACATCGGCTTCGAACGGCGGCACATGGTGCGCGAGGAGCGCGAGCTGCTGCCGCTCGCGCTCAAGGTCCTCCACGACGAGGACTGGGCCGAGATCGACGAGGCCTTCGCGCGCAATGACGACCCGCTGTTCGGCCGCTCGCGTCGGCGCGAGTTCCAACGGCTGGTCGATCACATCCTCGAGCTGGCGCCGAGCCCGCTCGGCTTCCAGGAGCGTGAGGCGGCGGCCTCCGAGACTTGATCAGGTATCGGCGAGGCCGAGCGATCCCGCTATCCTTCGCCCGACCCGGCTCACCCCCGCAAGCGGTTCCGGTTGGCGCTGTAGGCGCCGTAGAGCGCGACGCAGAAGGGCACGCAATAGGTCAGCGCGAGCTTGAGCCACTGCACCTCGGCGCCCATGAACATCGCGTCGCCCTGGTTGATCAGGTTCAGCAGGCTGCCGACCACCACGGCCACGACGAGGGCGGCGCGCAGGTTCGGCCAGCGCAGCGTCTGGGCGAGGGCGGAGCCCTCCGAAGCGTCGTCCATGTCGCCGTCTCCCGCGTCAGCTCGCCTGTCTCTGGCCGATCTCGTCGAGCCGCCGCTCGGCGACCGCCTCAATCTTCTCCTTGAGCCCGGGATCGCTGCGCATGAGACGCGCGAAGTCGCGCGCCTCCAGGACCAGGAGGTGGCAATAGCCGAGCGCGCGCACGTCGGCCGTGCGCGGCTTCGCGGTCAGCAGCGCGAGCTCGCCGAAGAACTCGCCGGCGCCGAGCACCACGGCATGCTCCGGCAGCTGGACCTCGACCTTGCCGGAGGCGATGAAGTACATCGCCGTGCCGCGCCGCCCCTCCTGCAGGATGGTCTCGCCCGGCGGCACCAGCCGCGGCTTGAGCAGCCGGGCGATGTAGGTCAGGCGCTCCTGCTCCAGCCCTTCGAAGGCCTTGACGCGCTGGATCATGTCGGTGAGCCCGAGGCCGAGGTCGAGCGGCGGCCGGCGCTCGATCTTGCGCCAGCGCGCCGCCAGGTCGTTCTGCAGGTCGTTGAAGACCTCGCGGCTGATCAGCGACTCCTCGAGCTGGCGGGTGTACTCGGCGTCCTCGAAGCGCAGCTCGGCGCGCGCCAGGTACTGCGTGCGCAGGCTCTCGGCGAAGGCGGGGTATTGCAGCTCGATGGCCGCAAGCGCGTCCTCGACCATCTCGAGCCGGCGGCCGAGCAGCTCGCTGATGGTGGCGCTGGTCGAGACGCCGAGCAGCGGGCGGAGCGAGCGCCGGTTGAATCGGCGCAGCTCGCGAATCACAAGCTCGGTCGCGAGCAGGGTCTCGAAGCGCGTCGCGATGCTCTGCTCCAGCAGCTTGGCGTAGCCGGCGCGACGATGCATCCAAAGCGCAAGCCGGAAGCCGGGGGTCAGCTTGACGTCGTCGCCGCTGCCCTCCTGATAGCCCTCCGCGCCCGCGGTCTTGACCCGGTCGATCAGGCGGTCGGCGGCGGTGGCGCGCAAGGCCACGGCCTGGCGGCTCATGGTGCCTTCGCTGAAGTGCTCGATGTAGAGCTCCTTCTCCCGGTTGGCGAGCGCGAGCAGCCCGACGCGCAGCCGGGCCTCCTCGGCCAGGCCGGCGTGGGGGAGTTCCTCGTTCGGCTGTTCCTCCTCGGCAGGGGCCGGGGTCACCTTGCCGACCAGCTCCGGCGCGAAGCCGTAGTCCCGGGCCACGTCGGAGACCTGCTCGCGGATCAGGGCGCGCGACAGCTCCATCACCCGGTTGCGCGAGGCCAGTTCGGTCGCGCTCAGCTTGTCCAGGCCGAGGAGCTTGAGCAGCGGGCGCAGCGTGGGCGCGCCGATGAACAATGTGAAGAGCACGTAGCCGATCGCCAGCACCGCCACGAATTCCTGCATCGCCGGCGGCACAAAGGCGTTCTGGCTCACCGACAGGGCCAGCACCATGGTGACCGCGCCGCGCAGGCCACCCCAGAGAATCACGGTCTTGTAGGGCGTCTCCACCGGCTCGGTCAGATTGAGCGCCGAGAGCCAGGGCAGCAGGCCGTAGAGCACCACGGCGCGCGCGGCGAGCGCGGTGATCACGAGCAGCGCCAGCAGCGCCAACTCGGCCAGCGTCGCCTGCGGCACGACGCGCGTCGCCAGCACTGCGGTCAGCAGGAAGATCAGCGAGTTGGCCCAGAACTCCAGCTGGTGCCAGGTGTGCACCAGCGGCTCCCAGGTGCCGCCGCGCAGCCGGGTGCGACCATAGACCGCGAAGGTCAGAGAGGCGGCGACCACGGCGATGACGCCGGAGACATGCAAATAGCTGTCGGCCACGATGTAGGTCAGGTAGGCCAGACTCACGGTCACCGTGATTTCGGCCACCGGCGTGTTGCGCAGACGGTGCAGCAGGCCGCAAGCCGCGCGGCACAGCACATAGCCGACCGCGACGCCGCCGGCGAAGTCCTCCAGGAAGGCGAGCGCGCCGCTCCAGACCTCGAGCTCGTGCGCGCCGACCAGCACCTCGAGCAGCAGGGTGAAGATGGCGATCGCGGCGGCGTCGTTGAACAGGCTCTCGCCCGCCACCAGGGTGGTCAGCCGGCGCGGCGCGCCCAGGTCGCGGAAGATCGAGATCACGGCCGCCGGGTCCGTCGTCGCGACGATGGCGCCGAGCAGGAGGCAGGCGATCAGGCCGATGTCGGTGACCGCGTTGAGCGCGTAGCCCACGGCCGCGGTCGAGACGATGACGGCGACGACGGCCAGCAGCAGGACGGCTGCGAGCTCGTCGAACAGCAGGCGCACGTCGATCGTCAGCCCGGCCGTGAACAAGAGCGGCGGCAGGAACAGCAGCAGGAAGGCGTCGGCCGAGAGGCCGAAGCGCGAGAGCCCGGTCAGCACGTCGCCCAGGATGCCCAGCTCCGGGATGTGGCCGAATCCCACCGCGACGAAGCCGAGACCGAGGCCTAGCGCGGCCAAGAGCGTGGTGTAGGGCAGCGAGAAGCGGTCCGCCAAGGGCACGATCACGCTGACCAGCGCCAGCAGGACGGCGATGACGAGGATGACGGCGACGACGTCGGACATGGCGGTGCGGCCGGGCCCAAGAAAAAGAGCGCCAAGCTAGCGCGCCGGGAGGGGCGAGGCCAGGGGCGGGGTTGTGTGAAACTCGGCGCGCCATTGCAAGGTACAGCAAGAGCGCACGATCCTCATACTTCGACAGGCCCAGCATGAGGATTGCTTGTCATCGCTGCAGGCTCCTAATCCCCTCGACTCCTTCGCAGCGCATGCCCATGTTAACCACGCGTTCCGCCGGCGTGCCGGCACCGCACGTCTGCGAACGATGGGGCTTCCGCCGACCATGGGACTGCCGCGCCGCCACCTCGCCGCCGCCTCGATCCTCGTCCTGTCGTTCGCGGTGGGCGGACAGACGGTGCAGGCCCAGCAGGCGCCGCTGCCCTCGGTGACCGTCGCCCCCGTCCAGAAGCTCGCGATCGCGCCGACGGTGGATCGGGTCGGCCAGACTCGCGCCGTCGAGGACGTGTCCTTGCGCGCCCGGGTCCAGGGCTTCCTGGTCGAGCGGCTGTTCGAGGAGGGCAGCGACGTCAAGCGCGGCGACCTGCTCTTTGTGATCGAACGCGAGCCCTACGAGGCCGAGGTGCAGCGCCGCGAGGCCGAACTGGCCCGTTCCCAGGCGGCGTTGGAGAACGCGCAGCTGGCGCTCGAGCGCGCAGAGGAGCTGCGCAAGCGCGGCAACGTCAGCCAGCAACGGCTGGACGATGCCATCGCCGCGCAGCGCCAGGCCAACGCCGACGTCCTGACCGACCGCGCCGAGCTCAGGATCGCCAGGATCAACCTTGGCTACACCGAGATCCGCGCTCCGGTCGACGGCCGCGTCGGGCGTTCGCAGTATTCGATCGGCGATCTGGTCGGGCCGGACAGCGACGTGTTGACCACCCTGGTGACGCTCGATCCGATCTACGTCTACTGGGGGGTGAGCGAGGAGATTTTGCTTCGGGTGCGCAAGGAGATCCGCGAGCGCGAAGCGCGCGGCGAGGCCCAGCAAATCGTGGTGCCGCGCATTCAGTTCCGCGACGGCGGCCTCTACCAACACGACGGTCTGATCGACTTCCTGGACAATCGGGTCGATCGCTCGACCGGCACCCAGACCGTGCGCGCGGTCTTCGCCAATCCCGACAAGCTGCTGCTGCCCGGTCAGTACGTCTCGATCGTGCTGCAGCTCGGCGAGGAGCAGGACCGCCTGGTGGTGCCGCAGGTGGCTGTGCAAGACGACCAAGGCGGCCGCTACGTGCTCGTGATCAACGATGAGAACCAGGTGACGGTGCGTCGCGTCACACTTGGCGTCCGCGAGGGCGTCTACTGGGTCGTCGAATCCGGACTGGCGGAGGGCGAGCTGGTCGTCTGGCAGGGCGTCCAGAAAGTCCGGCCCGGCACAAAGGTCGAGACCATCGTCGCGACGCCGGATCCGACTGTCACCGAGTAAAATCCTTGTTCAGCCGCTTCTTCATCGACCGGCCGAAGTTCGCCTTCGTGGTCTCGATCCTGATCGTGCTGGCCGGCCTGCTGTCGATCGTCGGCATGCCGGTGGCGCAGTTCCCCGAGATCACGCCGCCCGTCGTGCAGGTCAGTGCGAACTATCCGGGCGCCAACGCCGAGACCCTCGAAGCCTCCGTGACGGCGCTCGTCGAGGAAGAGGTCAATGGCGTCGACGACATGCTTTACGTCTCGTCTCAGAGCGCCAGCAACGGCGAGATGTCCCTGCAGGTGACCTTCGAGATCGGTACCGATCCGGACATCGCCCAGGTCAATGTGCAGAACCGGGTCTCGCAGGCCGAAGGGCGCCTGCCCGTCGAGGTTACGCGCCAGGGCCTGAACGTGCGCAAGCGCTCGACCAGCATTCTCATGTTTGCTCAGCTGCTCTCGCCGGAGGGGACCTACGACGCCCTGTTCCTCAGCAACTACGCCTGGATCAACCTGCGCGACGCGCTGCTGCGTCTGCCGGGCGTCGGCGACATCCGATTCTTCGGCGGCGCCGCTTACAGCATGCGCGTCTGGCTCGATCCCAGTCGCATGACCAGCCTGGGGCTCACCACCTCGGACGTCGCGGCGGCGATCCGCGAGCAGAACATCCAGGTGGCCGCCGGTCAGATCGGCCAGATGCCGACCGGCGCGGACCAGCAGTTCGCCTATACGATCGAGGCCAAGGGCCGGCTGTCGGAGGTCGCCGAGTTCGAGGCCATCATCGTGCGCGCCGACGAGGCCGGCTCGGTCGTCCGGCTGGGCGACATCGCCCGGGTCGAGCTGGGCGCGCAGACCTATGAGACCATATCGCGGCTTGATGGCGTCCCGGCGGCCACGATCGCGGTCTATCAACAGGTCGGCGCCAACGCGCTGGAGACGGCGCGCCAGGTGCACGCCGTGCTCGAGGCCGCGGCGGCGCGCTTTCCCAAGGACCTGACCTACAGGGTCTCCTACGATGCGACGCGCTTCGTCGAGGCCTCGATCATCGAGGTCCTGGTGACCCTCGCCACGGCGGTGGTCCTGGTGGTCCTGGTCGTCTACCTCTTCCTGCAGGACTGGCGCGCGACCCTGGTACCGACGGCGACGATACCCGTCTCCCTCATCGGCACGATCGCCGTCCTGAGTCTGCTCGGCTTCTCGATCAACACCATCACCCTGTTCGGCCTGATTCTGGCGATCGGCATCGTCGTGGACGACGCCATCGTGGTGATCGAGAACGTGCAGCGCCTGCTCGACGAGGGGCGCGCGCCACGCGAAGCGACGATTGAAACCATGAGACAGGTGACCGGGCCGATCGTCGCGACGACCCTGGTGCTGCTCGCGGTCTTCGTGCCGGTTGCCTTCTTGCCCGGCATCACGGGTCAGCTCTACCAGCAATTCGCCGTCACGCTCTCGGCCGCGGTGGTGCTCTCCTCGATCAACGCGCTCACCCTGAGCCCAGCGCTCTGCGCCCTGCTGCTCGGGCGTGGCAGGCCGCGGGCCTGGTTTCTGCTGCGCGGTTTCGAGCGCGCCTTCTCGGCCCTGGCCGCCGCCTACGGCCGGGCGGTCGCCGTGCTGGTGCGGCGTGTGACCGTCGTGCTCTTCGCCTTCGCCGGGCTGATGGGCGCGACCTACCTCGGCTTCGTCACCCTGCCGACCTCGTTTCTGCCCCAGGAAGACCAGGGCTACTTCTTCGTCGACGTGCAACTGCCCGACGGCGCGGCCCTGCCGCGCACCGAGCGGGTGATGGCGCGGGTGCTGGAGATCATGGCGGCAACTGACGGCATCGGCGGCATCGTGCAGAACGCCGGCTTCTCCCTCATCGCCGGCACCCGGGCCGGCAACCTGGGCTTCTCGGTCGGCGTGCTCGCCCCCTGGTCGGAGCGCGAGGCGCGGGGGCGCACCGCCGCGGCCATCATGGCCGAGCTGCAGCCGCAGTTCGCCGCGATCCGCGACGCCAACGTCTTCGCCTTCAGCCCGCCGCCGATCCGCGGCCTGGGCACCACCGGCGGCTTCGAGTTCGAGCTCCAGGACCGGGCCGGAAAATCGCCGCAGGACCTGGCGGCGGCCATGCGCGGCCTGGTCTTCGCCGCCAACCAGGCGCCCGAGCTGCAGCGCGTGTTCAGCACCTTCCAGGCCGAGGTGCCGCGCATCTTCGTCGACGTCGACCGGCGCAAGGCCAAGACCCTCGGGGTCCCGCTGGGCGAGGTCTTCGCTACCCTGCAAACCCAGCTCGGCTCGCTCTATGTCAACGACTTCAATAAGTTCGGCCGGGTCTACCAGGTCCGGCTCCAGGCCGACCGGCAATACCGGGACAAGCCGGTGGACATCGGCCGCTTCTACGTGCGCAACGAGCGCGACGAGATGATCCCCTTGGAGACCCTGCTCGACGCCGTGCCGAAGACCGGCCCGCAGAGCGTCAGCCGCTACAACCTGTTCCGATCGGCCCGCATCAACGGATCGGCCGCGCCCGGCTACAGCTCGGGCGATGCCATCGCCGCCATGGAGCGGGTCGCCGCCGAGACCCTGCCGACCGGCTTCGGCTTCGAGTGGACCGGCACCTCGCTGCAGGAGATCAAGGCCGGCAACCTGGCGCCGATCATCTTCGCGCTGGCCCTGCTCTTCGTTTACCTCTTCCTGGTTGCCCAGTACGAGAGCTGGTCGATCCCCTTCGCGATCATTCTCTCGGTGCCGGTGGCCGCCGCCGGCGCCGTAACCGCCCAGTTGCTCGCGGGCCTCGACAACAACATCTACGGCCAGATCGGACTCGCCCTGCTGATCGCGTTGGCCAGCAAGAGCGCGATCTTGATCGTCGAGTTCGCCATGCAGGAGCGCGCCGCCGGGCGGCCAGTCCGCGAAGCGGCACTGACCGCGGCGAAACTGCGCTTTCGCGCCGTGATGATGACCACCTTCTCCTTCATCCTCGGCGTCTTCCCACTGGTGATCGCGACCGGCGCCGGCGCCGCCAGCCGGCAATCGTTGGGCACGCCGGTCTTCGGCGGCATGATCGCCTCGGCCGCGCTCGGCACCCTGATCGTGCCGACCTTCTACGTCGCGATTCAGTCTCTGACAGAACGGCTGACCGGGCGCGTGAAAGACGCCGACCGCGCAGCTGCCTCCGACTGAACGCTTACAGTTTGACGATCAGCTCGCGCGGGAAGTCGCAGAAGGGCTCGGCGCCGCGCTCGGTGACGTGGATGCATTCGCTGATCTCGATGCCCCAGTCGTCGAGCCAGACGCCGGGGATCACGTGCAGGGTCATGTTGGCCTGCAGCTCGGTGCGGTCGCCGGGCCGGAGCGACAGCGTGTGCTCGCCCCAGTCGGGCGGGTAGTTGAGCCCGGTCGAATAGCCGATCCGCGAGTCCTTGACGATTCCGTGCTTGGCGATGCTCCGGCGCCAGGCCGCCTCGACCTCCTCGCAGAGGGCGCCCGGCTTGGCCGCCGCGATGGCCGCGTTCAGGCCCTCGACGATGACTTCGGCCGCATCGGCCATCTTCGCCGGCGGCGGGCCCAGGTGCAGGGTGCGCGCCATGGGGCAGTGATAACGCCGACGGCAGCCGGCGAGCTCGAGGATGGTCGCCTCGCCTTCGCGGAAGGGCGCATCGCTCCAGGTCAGGTGCGGCGTCGAGGTGCCGATGCCGGTCGGCAGCATCGGGCAGATCGAAGGGTAGTCGCCGCCGAACTCCGGCGTGCCCGTCATCTGCGCTCGGTAGATGGCGGCCGCCGCGTCGCACTGGCGCACGCCCGGCTCGATCGTGTCGATGGCCACACCCATGACCCGCTCGATGATGCGCGCGGCCTGGCGCATGACGTCGATTTCCTGCGGCGACTTGACGACGCGCACCCAGTTGACCAGCCGCCCGGCGTCGGCGAAGGAGGCATTCGGCAGGCCGCGTGTGAGCGCGTCCATGGCGGCGGCGGTGAAGTAGTAGGCGTCCATCTCGACGCCGATGCGCCCCTTGTCCCAGCCGCGCGCCTTCAACAGTTCGGCCATGAAGTCCATGGGATGCTTTTCGGTCGACTGCACGTAGTCGTCCGGATAGCCGATGATGTTGTCGTGCGCGAGAAAGGTGGTGACCTTGGCGGCGTTCGCGTCCATGCCGCGGCCGACCCAGATCGGCTGTTCGGCCTCGAGCGCCAGGATCACCGCCTGGTGCACGTAGAAGGACCAGCCGTCGTAGCCGGTGAGGTAGCACATGTTGGCCGGGTTGACCGACAGCAGCACGTCGATGGCCTGGCGCTCCATGGCGGCCTTGGTGCGGGCGATGCGCGCGAGGTATTCGGGTTCTTCGAAGGCCAGCATGGCCGGGCCGCTCCTGGGCGAGGCTGCGAGGGGGCATCCCGCTTCTATCAGCGCGCCGTTCAAGCCGTCCAGCGTGTCCTGCACCGCCCTTGAGGCAGGTCATTGTCTCTTGGGGCCGGGTGAGTGGAGAGTATGGTTGGCGCTCAACCGCCAAGGACGCTCCGCCTTGAACGAGACCGATACGGCAAGCCACGTCACCGCCGATCAGAGCGAGGCCATCGCCTTTCTGTCGGCGCCCGAGACCCACGGCGGCGCCGCGGTGCAGCGCATCGACACCCACATCGGCATGGTCTTCATCGTTGCTGCGCGCGCCTACAAGCTCAAGCGGGCCGTCAAGTTTCCCTATCTGGATTTCTCCACGCTGGCGCAGCGCCGCGCGGCCTGCAAACGGGAGGTCACGATCAACCGGCGCACGGCGCCGGAGATCTATCTCGAGGCGCGGCCCATCGTGCGCGGCGCCGACGGTCGCCTGACCTTCGGAGACGCGCGCGCGGCGCCCGAGACCGTCGTCGATTGGGTCGTCGTGATGAACGCTTTCGAGCAGGACGGGCTGTTCGACCGCCTGGCCCAGGAGGGACGGCTGAGCGACGCGTTGTTGGTCGAGCTCGCGGCCGAGATCTTCCGTTTCCACGACCGGGCCGACGTGATCGCGCGCGATTTGCCGAACCGCGGCGGCGCGAACGGCATGGCGGTGGTCGTCGAGGAGAACGCAATCGACTTCGCGGAGCGGCCCGACCTCTTCGCCCCGGACGCCTGCGCGCACTTGAACGCGCTGTCG
>JAAUYH010202265.1_pt1 | contig 15545 bp, 14 predicted proteins | sample 7278061 | NCBI WGS metagenome assembly JAAUYH01 (sample SAMN14350203, study PRJNA611818) | marine sediment metagenome | isolation source: surface marine sediment (0.6m) | place: French Polynesia: Moorea | collected 2018-08
ACCAGCAATAGAAAATATTCCCAGATATATCAACGCGATTACCGCAATGGTTGCTATATAGGCAGCCGTTTCTGGCATGACGCCAATTAACAGGTCGTAAATACTCTCTGTGATGCCGAGCGAGATGCCCATAATTTTTGTTTGTTGTTCGTTGTTAGTATTTAGTTATTCGTTGATCGTTGTTGGTTGATCGTTGTTAGTAGTTCGCTGACAGTTATTATACTACCAAGATTATCAACCATCAACCAAAAACCATTAACCTTCAACGATATACCATCGTCTAATCCTCACCTATCAATATCCGGGATCACCAGATCTAGAGTGGCCATTGTGGCCACCAGATCGCCAATTTTACCTCCCACTGCTATGTGATTGAGCAACGATAAATTTGAAAAACCAGGTGATCTGAATTTGAGTCGGTACGGGCTTTTTGTACCCGTACTAATAATATATACACCAAACTCACCTCTGGCTGTCTCTACTTTCTGGTAGAACTCGCCTTTCGGTAGTTTTATAACTGCTTTGGTGGGTACTCTGTGATCTCCTTCAGGAATATTGTCGATGAGTTGTTCGACTATCGCTAGCGATTCCCACATTTCCTGGATACGTACGCTGTAGCGTGCAAAGGTGTCTCCTTCGGTTCTCAAGGCTTCATTAAAATTCACTTTATCCAGGGCGCTGTAAGGCTTATATTTTCTCACATCACAGGAGTAGCCAGATCCTCTGGCAACAGGGCCTGATGCACCAAATGAAATAGCATCTTCCCTGGAGAGAACTCCAACGCCTTTGGTACGCTTCTGGAAGATCACATTCCCGGTAAGCAGCCGGTCATACTCTGGGATTTTAGTTTTGAAATGAGTGATGAATTTTTTGACTCTTGGAACGAAATTCGGATGTATATCAAACATCAGCCCACCGGGAACATTATAATTCATTGTTAAGCGGGCTCCACAGGTTTCTTCAAAAATATCATTCAGCATCTCGCGGTCCCTGAATCCGTAGAAATAAGTAGTCAATGCACCTACATCCATACCCATCACGCCCCACCAAAGGCAGTGTGAGGAGATTCGTGTGAGCTCACCGATAATCGTTCGTATTACCTTTACTCTTTCTGGTATTTCAATCTCCAGAGCCTTCTCAACACAAAGACAAACGGCTTCATTGTTGATATTGGCCGAGAGATAGTCCATCCGGTCCGTCAGGTGCACGATCTGCTGATAACTGTCTCGCTCACACATCTTCTCGATAGAGCGATGGATATAACCTAGATCCGGCTCTACTTTCTTAATGATCTCACCATCAATGGTAAGCAGCAAACGCAATACTCCATGGGTAGCAGGATGCTGAGGCCCCATGTTTATAAAGTATTCCTCCGATTTAAAATTGCTATTTACTGTTTGCGTTTCCATTGAATCTATTTGATGATCATATTTATTTCATCCTGATAGTCTTTTCTCAAAGGGAATCCCACCCATTCTTCGGTTAGAAAAAGGCGTTTAAGATTGGGATGATTCAGGAATTCTATTCCAAAAAAATCAAAGACTTCTCTTTCATGGAATTCAGCAGTATACCAGATATCACTCACCGAACTGAAAGTTGGTTTATCTCTTTCTTCAGTTTTGACCCTGACCACAACGCGATGTCGAAACTCAGTGGATTCCAGGTGGTATATCACACCAAGACTTTCTTCCCAATCAACACCTGTGAGGCAGAACAGATAATCAAACTTAGTGCTCTCATCACTTTTCAGTTTTGACATCAGGGTGTGAAGATCCCGCGGTAAAACCTCGATATTCAGGAATTCGGAGCCTTCTTCCCAAAACACCAGGTCTGGAATCCAAGATGAGATCAATTGTTGTAGAGATTCGTCAGTCATTATTTTTCGTATATCCCTTCATCGAATCCCTCGATAGGATTCTTTTTATTTTTTCTGTTTTCCTGTCTGATCTTGTCCTGAAGCATAAGCATGCCTTCTAACAATGCCTCGGGTCTTGGTGGGCAACCGGGTACATAGACATCGACAGGTATTACGTGATCTGCTCCTTTCACCACGGAATAGGTGTTGTAGAAGAATGGACCACCTGATATCGCACAGGCACCCATGGCAATCACATAGCGCGGTTCTGCCATCTGTTCATACAATCGTCTCAAGACGGGAGCCATTTTATTCACAATTGTACCGGCAATAATGATAAGGTCTGCCTGCCGTGGTGAAGGTCTTGCCACTTCGAATCCGAATCTCGAATAATCATGACGGGCTGCTCCGGTCTGCATCATTTCTATAGCACAACAGCTTGTGCCGAAGTACAATGACCACAGTGAATTTGATCTCCCCCAATTAATGATCTTATCCAGGTTGGTGACCACTATATTAGCCTGGTTGCCGGCAGGGATCACCTTCCCTGGAAAATCTTCAGGCACCTTATTATTTTGATCTATTCCCATTGCAATGCTCCTTTCCTCCATGCATATAAAAGTCCCAATCCGAGTATGATCAGGAAAATGAGTACTTCTATAAATGCTACAAAGCCTATACTTTTGTAAACCACTGCCCAGGGTACGAGGAAGGCCACTTCCACATCGAATATCAGAAATAATATAGCGAAGAGGTAGTATCCTACCTTGAACTGAACCCATGTAGGGCCAATTGTGCTCATACCACTTTCATAGGGTTCTCTTTTTTGGGTGCTGTCCGATTTATGGGATATTAAATTCGATAGAAAATTTGCACCAGCAACAAGGACAATACCTGCAAGAAAGAAAACAATTATGGCCTCAGAACCCATGAGTATGCAAGTTAATTAACTTCATAGGTTTCTCCGGAGAAGAAGAGATCATCTGTCTTTCTAAAACTGGAATCAGCTTTTACCTGCTTGGTAACAGCAATCTCACTGTCTTCAAAAGTAATGTCATCAAAACTCCGTATGATACCGGTTACCAGTGGATATTCAGATCGTACCAGCATTTGATGTAGTGTAGGATCTTGTGTTTTGGCATCGTGGACCAACAAATCATCTTCTGTTATACCGTTTTCACCTATGGTAACCACCTCCAGTTTCAGTCCATTCAGAACCAGACCTTTGTCTTTTTCTTTTCCAAAAATCATGGGCTTACCGTGTTCCACAAATAACTGCTTGTCTTCACGGACATTTTTGTCTGTGTACTGGGCAAAAGCACCATCATTAAAAATAGGACAGTTCTGCAAGACCTCAATCAGTGAGGTACCCTTGAATTTGGCTGCATCTATAAATACCTGGGTCATTTCCTTAGGGGTATTGCCACCAACCCTTGCAAAAAATCGTGCCTGTGCTCCAATAGCAAGTTCGCCAGGTAAAAATGGAGGTTGTGTGTTCCCATATGGAGAAGATTTGGTTCGCTGCCCTACGGTTGAAGTAGGAGAGAACTGACCCTTGGTGAGACCGTAAATCTCATTGTTGAACAACACAATATTTAGATCTAGGTTACGCCTTAACACATGGATAAAATGGTTTCCTCCAATGGCCATGGCGTCGCCATCACCCGTAATTACCCACACCTGAAGATCAGGATTTGCGAGTTTTACACCTGATGCGATAGCCGGAGCCCTTCCATGAATGCCGTGCATTCCATATGTATCCATGTAGTACGGGAAACGTGATGAACACCCGATACCGGAAATAAATACTACATCCTCTCTATTTACGCCCATTTCAGGGAGTGCTTTTTGCATGGCCCTGAGGATTACGTAATCGTCACAGCCCGGACACCAACGCACCTCCTGATCGCTTGCAAAGTCTTTAAAAGTATATTCTTTAACTGCTGTTTCCATAAATTCAGAGGTATTGTTTAAATTTTTCTACCAATTCGCTGTTGCCAAATGGAAGGCCCTGTACTTTATTGAATTGATCATATTCAAAACCTGGGATCCTGGCTCGGAGTACACTGGCGAACTGACCTGAATTCAACTCACATACCAGGATATTATTAAACTTCTTGAGTACTTCCTCTGTATTGGCAGGTAGCGGATTTATATAGTTAAAATGAGCTAAGCCCACATTAGTAAAACCTTCGGTTTTTAATTGCTTGACCGCCGCATATAGAGAACCATAAGTACCACCCCAACCTATAACCAAAAGGTCACCTTCTGATGTAAATTCGGTTTTCAGTTTGGGAATATACCTTTGTACCCTATCTACTTTTTCGGCTCTTACATTGGTCATGTGCTGATGGTTTTCCGGATTGTAGGACACATTTCCAGTAGTCTTATCCTTTTCTAGTCCACCTACTCTGTGCTCCAATCCTGGAGTTCCTGGTACAGCCCAGTCTCTTGCCAGGGTTGCTTCATCCCTGTCATATGGGTGCCAGTTATTTGATACTCTTTCTACCTTTCGCAATTTGATATCCGGCATATCTGCAGTGGACTGTATTTTCCAAGGTGCCGATCCATTGGCGATATATCCATCGGTTAGTAACAGCACTGGCGTCATATGCTCCAGGGCAAGCTTGGATGCCTCATAAGCGTAATTGAAACAATTAGCCGGTGTACTGGCTGCCAAAACTATCACTGGGCTCTCTCCATTCCTGCCGTACAATGCCTGGAGCAGATCCGACTGTTCGGTTTTAGTAGGAAGACCGGTAGAAGGGCCTCCCCTTTGGATGTCGACCACCACAAGAGGTAATTCTAACATCATCGCCAGTCCAAGTGCTTCACCTTTAAGTGCAAGCCCTGGACCAGAGGTGGTTGTAATGGCAAGATCTCCTGCGAATGCTGCACCAATAGCTGCACTTATCCCAGCAATCTCATCTTCAGCCTGAAGAGCCTTTACTCCAAAATGTTTATGTTTCACCAATTCGTGTAATACATCGGAGGCAGGTGTAATTGGATAAGATCCCAGGAACAGGTCCAAACCAGATTTTTCAGCAGCTGCTAAAAAACCCCAGGCCGTAGCTGTGTTACCCATGATGATCCTATAAGTACCACTAGCCATTTTGGCCGGAGCAACCGTATATGAATTTGGAATTAATTCCAGCGTTTCCGCAAAAAAATACCCCGCATTCAACACCTTTGTATTAGCTTCAATGATGTGAGGTTTGGTTTTGAATTTCTTGTGGAAAAATTCAATTGTATGTTCTGTAGATCGATCATACATCCAATAGACCATCCCAAGCGCAAACATATTCTTACTGCGAACAATACTCTTATTATCTAATCCCTTGACATCTTTAAGCGCTTCCTTTGTCAATGAAGTCATATTTACTTCTATCACTCGGAAATTCTCCAGACTGCCATCTTCGAGGGGATTCGACTCATATTGGGCTTTTTCCAAATTCTTCTTGTTGAATGAATCTATGTCGACAATTATAGTATGGCCAGGTTTAACGGCGTGTAAATTAGTTTTAAGTCCTGCAGGATTCATTGCCACCAGAAGATCAACATTGTCACCCGGAGTACTAATCTCTACACTTCCGATATGAACCTGGAATCCTGAAACCCCGTATAGGCTGCCTTGAGGAGCCCTGATTTCGGCGGGATAATTTGGAAATGTGGCAACATCATTTCCGAACATGGCTGAGGTATCTGAAAACTGAGTTCCGGTCAGCTGCATCCCATCTCCGGAATCACCGACAAATCGAACTACAACGGCTTCCAAAACCTCATGTTGCTGTTGCTCTTTTACTGTTATCATAAACTATGGGGTTTAATGATTTTTATTTAAATTTATCAAAAATAAAGCAGATCGGATCAAAGGAGTTAAATATAATCGACCCTTTAGCGCCGATTTATGATTTTTATCATTGAACGACAGAAAATAGTATTATAATTTCACCCTATATAATTATATATAATTATGGCTATTATTATCACTGACGAATGTATCAATTGCGATGCTTGTCTTCCCGAATGCCCGAACACAGCAATTTATGAACCCGATGATGAGTGGTCTTATTCTGATGAGACTGAACTTAGCGGTATGACCGTTACCCCGGATGGAAGAGAAGTAGATGCCGATGTGGAAAACGAACCGATTTCAGACGAATTTTACTATATAGTACCCGATAAGTGTACAGAATGTAAAGGATTCCATGATGAACCTCAATGTGCAGCAGTATGTCCGGTAGACTGCTGTGTGCCTGATGAGGATCATGTAGAATCTGATGAAGAATTATTAGCGAAAAAAGCCTGGATGCACGGTGAATAAAGGTTCACGTGGTATGTAATATACGAAGTAACCTAAACCTGCCGGATACAGGATTTTATCCCACGAGACCACCCTGTAATTGTAGTATTATAGGGTGGTTTTCTATTTGTTGCCAGAGCTAGTGCCCGACGCATCTTTATCCGGGCAAAGTTGGTCGTCTCACCAACAACTGATAAATATCATATTCTAAGGCAGCTAAGCCAGCTATTTTTATGATCGTTCTAGGACCACCTTTGGCTACTTGACTACAGGTGTTAATTGAAGATATAAAAGACGAATTCCTACCGAAATAATTCTATCATGAAAAGGGACTTTCCAAAATTAATATGCGATGCCAATGAAGCAGTGGCACGTATCGCACACAAAACCAATGAAGTTTGCGCTATTTACCCTATTACCCCTGCATCTCCAATGGGAGAGCACGTTGACGTATTCAGTGCCAGGGGAGAAGAAAATATTTGGGGTAATGTACCACGAATAGTAGAGATGCAAAGTGAAGGAGGTGCTGCTGGAGCAGTCCATGGTTCTCTTCAGGCTGGCGCGCTCACCACCACATTTACTGCATCCCAGGGCTTGCTACTGATGATACCCAACATGTACAAGATTGCCGGTGAATTACTTCCCGGAGTAATTCATGTTGCTGCCAGGACCGTAGCTACGCACGCCTTGTCTATTTTTGGTGACCATTCCGACGTAATGGCCACAAGGCAAACGGGATTCTCAATGCTTATTGGCGGATCAGTGCAGGAAGCAATGGATTTTGCACTTATTTCGCAGGTGGCAGCCCTGAAGTCTCGAGTACCTTTCTTGAATGTTTTTGACGGTTTCAGAACTTCACATGAGGTTTCTAAATTAGACGAGATCCCAGATGATGTCATAAAGGCTATGATGCCAGAAAAAGAGATCATGGAACATAAAAACAGATCCATGGATCCTGATCATCCTGTGATAAGGGGAACATCACAGAACCCCGACGTATTCTTCCAGGCCCGCGAGGCATCCAATACGTATTATCAGAAAGTTCCTGGAATTGTACAAGACGTGATGGACGATTTCTACAAGCATACGGGCAGAAGGTATAGCGTATTTTATTACCTGGGTCACCCGCAAGCAGAAAGAGTGATCGTGGTCATGGGTTCCGGTCAGGGAGCAGTGCGTGAAGCAGTTGAGGAAATGGTAGACAAAGGAGAGAAAGTAGGGGTCCTCTTTGTACGTCTCTACAGGCCTTTCTCTGTTGAACACTTCATGGAGAGACTTCCGGACACAGTAAAGAAAATTGCAGTACTTGACCGCACCAAAGAACCAGGAAGTACCGGTGAGCCATTATATTTAGATGTCATTGCCGCACTTGCTGAAAGCAATATTCAAATTCCGGTAATCGGAGGTCGTTACGGTTTATCTTCCAAGGAGTTTACTCCTCAGATGGTAAAAGGGGTATTTGACGAACTGGCCAAAGAAGATCCAAAAAACCATTTCACGGTAGGTATTACTGATGATGTTACTCATACCAACCTGGATATAGACCACGATTTCCACGTAGATACACATACTATAAATTGTATGTTCTATGGTCTTGGTGCCGATGGAACGGTTGGTGCCAACAAGAATTCGATTAAGATTATAGGGGAAACCACGGATAATTTTGTCCAGGGATATTTCGTCTATGATTCCAAGAAAGCAGGTGCACAAACTATATCGCATCTCAGGTTTGGTCCAGATCCGATCTATTCTTCTTATCTGATTGATGAAGCCGACTTCGTCGCCTGCCATCAGTTTAATTTCATTGAGAAGTACGATGTGATCGATCGTCTTAAAGAAGGAGGCACATTCCTTTTGAATGCTCCGTATTCCAAAGACGAGATTTGGAATAAAATTCCACGTCGTCTGCAAAAAGGAATAATTGAGAAGAAAGCCAATTTCTATATCGTAGATGCTACCAAGGTGGCTCATGATGCGAAATTGGGAAAACGGACCAATACTGTTCTTCAGACTTGCTTCTTCGCCATATCAGGAGTGCTGCCAAGTGAAGAAGCCATTCAAAAAATTAAAGATGCCATTGTTAAGACTTATTCGCACAAAGGAGAAAAGGTGGTTCAGATGAACTTTAACGCGGTGGATACAGCGCTGGATAATCTTTATCAGGTTGACTATCCCGAATCCGTTACAAGTGAGATCACCATGCAGCCTGCTATGACTAATGCTAGAGAGGGCTTTGTGAGTGAAGTACTTGAAAAAATCCTTGGAGGTCTTGGAGATGAATTACCCGTTAGTGCCTTCCCGGTCGATGGTACCTTCCCAATGGGTACTTCACAATACGAAAAACGTGGTATAGCTAGCTTTATACCTGTTTGGGATGATGAAGTTCTCTGTACCCAGTGTAATAAATGTGTGGCCATCTGTCCACATGCTGCCATAAGGGCTAAGGTCGTGCCAAATACAATTCTTGAAGATGCTCCTTCTGGCTTGAAAACCGTTGCAGCAAAAGGCCGGCCATTCAATAAGGAAGAAGAGTCATATATCTTGCAGGTTTCACCTGAAGATTGTACAGGTTGTGACCTCTGTGTGGCCGTATGTCCTGCCGAAAGTAAAGAAATAGTGGACTTCAAGGCGATTAATATGAGGAAGAAGATGGATGTGGACGAGGTTGAAAATGAAAATTGGGATTACTTCATTCAACTTCCGGATTATGATCGTTCAGCTTTGCAGATAACAAATCTGAAGGGATCGCAATTCCTGGAACCGTTGTTTGAGTTCTCAGGCGCGTGCTCCGGTTGTGGGGAAACGCCTTATATCAAGATGTTGACCCAATTATATGGAGACAGTATCATGATCGCCAATGCAACAGGATGTTCTTCTATTTACGGTGGTAACTTGCCAACAACACCGTATAAGACTAACAAAGATGGTAGAGGACCAGCCTGGGCTAACTCCCTATTCGAAGATAACGCAGAATTTGGCTTTGGAATGAAGCTGGCTCTTACCAAAAAACAGGAAATTGCAATAAATCTGCTTAGGTCATTACAGACGCTGGTAGGTACGGAATTGGTAGAAGCCATTCTTAACAATCCGGAAGAAACTGAAGCTGATCGAAGTGAAAAATTTGCACAGATTGAAGAGTTGAAAAAGATCCTCGGTAAATTCTCAGATAATCCTGACGCTGCCAAGCTAAGGCAACTGGCAGATTATCTGCGTAGAAAAGCCGTTTGGATCCTTGGTGGAGATGGTTGGGCTTATGATATTGGTTATGGTGGTCTGGATCATGTGCTTGCTTCAGGAGAGGATATAAACATAATGGTGCTCGATACGGAAGTCTATTCCAATACGGGTGGCCAGACATCTAAGGCTACTCCGCTGGGGGCCAGCGCTAAGTTCTCTGTTTCAGGCAAGCGTACAGGGAAGAAGAACCTGGCATTACAGGCGATATCCTATGGTAATGTTTACGTAGCTCAGATAGCCATGGGGGCCAAAGATTTGCAAACTCTTAGGGCAATTGAAGAAGCTGCTTCCTACCCAGGACCGTCACTTATTGTAGCCTATTCTCACTGTGGGGAACATGGCTACGACTTGAAAGAAGGTGCTGTACATCAGCAGCGAGCAGTGGAAACAGGATACTGGCCATTGTTCAGATTTGATCCTTCTAAACCTAAAGGGAAGAAGTTTAAATTAGATTCCAAAGAACCCACCAAGCCATTAAGCGATTTCATGTATAAAGAAACGCGTTTTACAAGGGTGGTCAAGGAAGACAAGGATCTGGGCGAAGCACTATTGAAACAGGCTCAGGAAGAAGTTGATACCCAATGGGAACGTCTCGAATTATTAAAAACAACATGAGCAGATAGTTAATTGAAAAAGTAAAAATCATGGAAGAAAAGGTCCGAGAATTATTTGATTCGGCCGTCCAGAAATTGAAAGACGCCAATGACGAACTGTGCCGTCCTGAAGAGGATGTTGTGGCCTTTATGGTCTGTAAAAATTCCCAGATGGCTATTAACAATTATCTAAAGGGATATTTACTCAAAATGGTATAGAAACCTCCTCAGATGAGTCTATCAATGAACTTTACACAAAATGTAAGTCGGTCAACGAAAACTTTGGTAAAATAAACCTTGAAGGCTTTGATTGTATTGCGGATGCGTTGGAATCGCGTTATTGCAGTGGTACAGAAAAAGTTAGCCGTTGTTTTGACATAGCAGATAGCCTGGATGCCTTCCTTCGTGAAGAAAAGATAATCAACTAGTTAGCAAGCTAAATTGCTTGATAAAAAGAAGCTAAGCTTCGGACAGCCAAACCCTGCACTCGTCCTAAAGGGTTTGGCTTTACTTTTTACATGTAGTTATTTGTTTAAATAACCATGTAAAACAAATAAGATGAAGAAATTACTATTGCTCATTGCCTTGGTTTGGATAGGCAATACAGCTATCGCACAAGAAGAACAGCAACCGCTGTACTTATTATTCGAGTTCATGCACGTAGATAATGAACAAGAGGCTGCATATGCGGAAACTGAAAAATTCTGGGAAAAAGTACACGAACAAAGAGTTAAAAACGGAGATTGTATTGGATGGGATCTTTGGCGGATTATGCCAGGAGGAGAAAACCAAGGCAGTCAGTACATGACGGTTAGTTTGTACAATGATCCGGTAAAAATGATGGGCGGTGGAGATTTTAATAAAGCGTGGAATGCCGCATACCCTGATTTAACTGATGAGGAAAGCGCAGCAAAAATGGAACATACTTCTAAAAGCAGGGACCTTACCCACAGGGTTTTTGTTCAAATGATCGCAAGCACAACACCTGAATATGAGATGCCGGTTGGTATGGTAGCCAGATTAAATTTTATGAAGGTAGCACCCGGGCAAGGGTCAGCATTCGAAAAGGCAGAAACTGAAGTATTCCAACCGATGCATCAGCAGGCGGTAACGGAAGGGAGATTGGCAAATTGGGGCCTATTGCGGAATATGTTGGGATATGGCAGTGATTCATATGCAACCCATATGACGGTGGATATGTTTTCGGACTGGGATCATATGTTCAACTACGGAGGAATTGTTCAGAATCCAACAGAAGACCAACAGAAGGCTATGCAGGATGCGATGGCCACTAGAGACTTGAGATCAGTACGTATCATCCAGTTAATACGAAAAGTACGGCCCGAACCTGAACAGTAGAATAATTTGGAACCTCCCTATACCGGGAGGTTTTTTTATTTCCATGCATTTTTAAGGAATTGGATGAAGTTCTCTGAAGTAATATTTCGAATATCCTCATGTTTATAGCCTCTCTTGTCAAGTAATGGAACCAGCTTCTGAAGGTCTGCGATGGTATTTATATCAGACGGACACTGCTCTCTACCAAATCCACCGTCAAGATCAGTACCTATACCCACATGCCTGGTATTTCCGGCCAGCTGGCAAATATGATCAATATGGTAGACCATATGCTCCATTCTCAGACCTGTTGATTTGGGTGTGGATTTTCCTTTGAGCCAGCCCGGGATCATCATCCAGGCATCAAGAGCGATGCCTATAACCGCATTTCGATTGATCAATTCCTTTATCTGTTCATCGGATAATTGTCTGTTGTGGTTAACAAGGCTTCTACAATTGCTATGGCTGGCCCAGAGCGGGCCCTTATACACATCTAAAGTTTCCCAGAAACTTTCGTCACATAGATGGGTAACGTCTAATATTAAGTTCAATCTCTCTATCTCTTTTAGCAATTCTCTTCCTTTGGCACCTATGCCACCCTCAGAATTCGTTCCATGGGCATATGTCCCGGGGCCATAATGGGCTGGGCCTATGGCCCGCAATCCTTTTTCATATGCCTTTTCAAGCCAGGTAGGAGTGACAATTGAATCTGCACCTTCGAGACTTAGGATGTACCCAACTGCTCTGTTTGAACTTTGTTCTTTTTCCCAACTGATAAGATGTGACTCCAGCGATAGAAGATCATTTATCTGGGTCATCTCTCCCATGGTCTCCATCGCCTCGTACCAGGCTAGTTGTCCCTGTGTTTGAGCCCAGGCCTGGTGGGGCGAATGCCATCCGGGAAGTGGATTTTCTTTTTTAACATAACGTGCTATCTGTGTAGCTACACATAAACCAATATTTCCCTTCCTCATGGCATCGAGAGAAACCGTGGCATTACATCTGCCAGGTTTGTCTGTCTGACCTCGCTCCCTGTCATTAATATGATGCACTGGTAAACGCAAATCGCGATTCCATTCAATAGCGTTCATCGCAAGGTCCAAATGCGCATCAAAAATGAACATACTGTCTTATATGGTAATTTTATAGTTCCTGGCCGACACTTCCCAGGTGTCTGTGATCTCACCTTTTTCAACAACCATTAATCTTGGATATTTGGCTACTGTCGGACATATATGCATGGGAATGGCATAACAAGGATCTCCAACCTGCAAGCGATCCTTATCGGGGCATTTCACTACCAGGTGTTCTTCACTTTGTCCTATCTGGTCACAGTCTTCAAGACCATATAATCTAACCCGTGGAAAGTCCATTTCAGGCGCAATAGCCTTATGCCCCAGATCTAGGCAAATGAGATCTGAATTTGGTTTACTGATTACTCGGCAAAAAAGTACGGCTGCCGGTATAAAGTTCATGTCATCGAATAAACTACTGTAGCGTTCGTCCCAAAGAAGTGTTGTCCCCGGACTTGCTTCCACGTCCTCTCTTTTGGCATGAACAGGAAATGTAGGAGATCCGCCCGCGACGATCACAGGTACTTCCAATCCTTCACCGGTCAGTTTTGATTTTAAATTAAGCACTTTTTCAAAGCCCTCATCGCAAATCTGTTTTCGCTCCTTCAGATCTTCGTTACGTATATGACCATCATAGGCGTGCAGACCAGCCGCGTGTAAATTCGGTTCTTCCCATATGTTTCGATAAAGTTCAAGAGCAACAGAATCTGGCTTTATTCCGGTACGATCCATACCCGTATTCAGATCCAGGAAAAGTGATATTTGCAAATCGTTTTCACGGCCTATATCAGCGAATTGCTGTAGGATCTCTAAATCATCCACCAAAGTTGAAAATTCAGTTAGCGGAAATGCCCTGATCAGGTCTATAAATCTCTGAATATTTGCGCCGACGGGCTGGAGAGCCAGCAAAACATTTTTAGCCCCGCACATACCGAGAAGTTCTGCTTCGGCTATTGTGGCACACTTAAACTTATCAATGCCGTAATCCATTTGCATCTTAATGATCTCCGCAGTCTTATGTGTCTTAATGTGCGGGCGCAATTTTTTTGGATCTCCCACCATTTCAACCATCAGCCGGATGTTCCTTTCAATCCTGTCGGGATATACTAATAGACTTGGACTGACCAAATCTTCATGATCTTTAAGTTCATACCAACGTTCTTCCGAAACCGTCATGAATGAAGTTTAAATATTGCTTCGATCTCTACAGCCACATGTCCTGGTAATATCATGCCTACAGCACTTCGCGCACCAACGCCTTTGTCCACACCGAATACGTCTGCCATCAATTCGCTAAACCCGTTTATCACTAAAGGATGCTGGTCAAATTCAAGTGTAGAATTCACCATCCCCAGCACTTTTACCAAACGATCGATCCGATCAATATCTCCAAAATGCTCTTGAATGGTAGCCAGCATTGTGAGACCTACTTGTTCTGCTGCCAATTTACCCTGGCTAAGATCCATATCCTCTCCCAGTCGTCCTGTGATATAAGTACCGTCTTCTCGCATTGGGCCCTGACCCGATATATAGAGGTAGCCCTCTACTTCTATCACCGGTTTATACAGACCAGCAGGTGGAGGTGCTGGCGGAAGCTTTAGTCCAAGTGATTTTATTCTTTCAGAAGGTAGATTTTTCATAGAGATAAAATTACAGTAAAACACTCAAAATCATCACACCTATTAGACCCATGACACCAACTGTCGTTTCCATTACGGTCCATGTTCTCAATGTGTCTTTTACAGACAGACTAAAATATTCCTTGAACAACCAGAATCCGCTATCGTTTACATGAGAAAGCATTAGACTCCCTGAACCTACCGCGAGAACCATTAACTCAGGACTTACTCCAGTATCGGTTACCAGGGGCAGGACAATTCCGGCAGCTGTCAGACCGGCTACCGTGGCTGAACCAACACATACTCTAATAACTGTCGCAATAAGCCAGGCTAAAAACAGTGGGGATATGGAGGACCCCTTCAGCATATCAGCTATATAATCGCTTACGCCGCTATCTACCAAAACCTGTTTTAAAGCCCCTGCGCCGGCGATAATGAGCAATACCATTGTGATACCCTTAATAGAATCTGTTACAGACTCCATAACCTCGGTCATTTTCTTGCCTCTTGCCAAACCTAGTGTAAAGATGGCAACGAGCACACTTATAAGCATCGCGATCACTGGATTACCCATGAACAAGATCGCCTTTTTTAAAGGAAAATTACCGGGTATAAGTAATTCGATCGATGTGGCCAGGGCGATCAGGATTATGGGCAGTAAGGCCGTAAAAATACTAATGCTCATCCCAGGCATCTCATGATCTTCCAGTACTCTTGGGTTAACAAATTCCTTTAGTGGTTTTGCAGGAATATTTTTAAGTGTTCTCGCAAAAAATGGCCCTCCTACTATTATCGCAGGGACGGCCACAATAAGACCGTATACCAGTGTTTTACCTAAATCTGCATTGAACATGACGGTAATAGCTGTGGGCGCAGGGTGAGGAGGTAAATATCCGTGGGTTACCGAAAGCGAGGCCAGCATAGGAATTCCGACATAGAGCAAGGGAAGACCAGTTGCGGCAGCAACCGTGAAGACCAATGGCACAAGAATTACAAAGCCAACGGAATAGAACATGGGAATACCCACAATAAAACCGGTGAGGACCACAGCCCACTGAATGTTCTTCCTGCCAAACTTATCCACGAGTTTGGAAGTTATTCGTTGTGCCGCTCCGCTATCGGCCACCAATTTTCCCAGCATTGCCCCAAGGCCGAGGATCAGGATTAAAAAGCCAAGTGTATTTCCGATACCATTTTGAATTGAGTTGACAACTTTTTCCAGTTCCATACCTTCGGCTATACCTACGAGAAGTGAAACAATAATAAAGGTTATAAAGGCATTGAGTTTAAACCTGACTATGAGAAGAAATAATAAAAGAATTCCGAGAATTACAATGAGTAGCGGCATACAGTTTATGCGGGTCTTGGTTTATCAGCCTCTAAATATAGCATTTTTGTGAGCTTGGTAAGCCAATCATTTTTTATCTTGTAATTAGATTGTTAGCTAATGAACGATGGATAAAAGATCCTTTTTGAAGAGAATTGGACAAGTTGCAGCAATTACTCCATTTCTTCCTTATAATTTAC
>JAAUYH010059798.1_pt1 | contig 15542 bp, 8 predicted proteins | sample 7278061 | NCBI WGS metagenome assembly JAAUYH01 (sample SAMN14350203, study PRJNA611818) | marine sediment metagenome | isolation source: surface marine sediment (0.6m) | place: French Polynesia: Moorea | collected 2018-08
AGCCGACTGACCGACCAAGGGCGCAGAACGCGAGCGCAGAAAATTTTTCGTTTCGGGCGGGCGGGGGGGGGGGCGGGCGAGGTGAGAAACGGCGAAGCGGAGCGCATCGCAGAAAGCAGGCGAAGACAGCGCCAGCGAGCGAACGGCACGAAGAAGGAGAGGCAGGAGCACCGAGGGCGAACGCGCGAAAGCAAACTCTTTTGTGGGGGGGTGCGTACTGGCGTGCTGGCAAGGCTCGAAAAATAAGAAAAAAATAAAATCTAATGGCGAATAGAAATGCTTCTGCCACAGGATTTTTACTTCGTACTTTTAGTAGTAAGAAATCTTTACCTTACACGCTTATCGTATGCAGACAACCAACATTCAGATGTCTCGTCCTTGAAATTAAATTTCTTACGAGTACACCCGTGAAGTTTCATTACTGTTAGATATACTTGGCCGTGGACTGGAAAGGTAGATGTGGAAAATTCTTTATTCGACTGGTATATTCGTTATGCCATTGGTTTGTACGAATGCATTGCTGTGCCTAATCACCTATGATGACTGGCGGACTGCACAGGCTTTCGATATGGACACATGCACCGTTGTGACATGCGCCTGGACCTGTCTATCGAGCAATAATCCCCATTTGTATACATACCATTGAAATTCACTGAGTAAACAACAACAAGCACAGCGATCGATCAATTTACTAACATCTTCACGCTATATCTACCACAGTAGAAAGAAAAGAGAACAATGTTAACAGGAATGATAGAGAAATCAGCAGGTAAAGATTATGTTCGTACTAAAGATCGTTTCTCTAACAAGTGTTGGGATCACTTTATTTTTAGTATCAGTTGCAGAAATTATAAGTAAGCTAACAGCATTCATTGGTCGAAGTAAATTGGATAACGCTATAGTCGGCCCCCTTCTCCGAATTGACACTTAATCTGAACTGACTAATCGATTCTGGACCAATGGATGAGTCGGCATAAAATATATGAGTGATGGTGGAACGAATTGAGAATTACTGCGATGTTTAGCGTGTTGCGGACACCCTTGTTCTTCACATACACAATTCGATGAGCTAATGAACATTATTAGCTAATGCTTCTTCTGCAGAAGCAAAATTTATTCAACACCTACGGGATATCTATCATTTTCTGTGCTCGTTCGCAGTATTCTCTTAACTATCATTTCCTCAACACTTCCCATCGCTCACTACATAGTTTACGATTTTTACGATAATCGCTACATGATGACCATCCATGTCGTCGATGTCGATCTTTTTGACTCATGAATCCGTGCAAGGTCCATCCTGTTTTTCATAAAGTCTTGTAAGTCATCCTTGAACAAATTTAGAAAAATATCAAACGAACAGTTGAACTGTGAGATAGATGAACCAGTATTGAAAAGTGCTAGTGGCATACATCCTAGCCCGTGCCCATCCGCATCTCCACACACTTGTTTCAGAGCGCAGTACACAATCAGTCATTCTCTTTCCAGTATGCCTTTGTGCTCTCCCTTCTTCCTAAGATGAGGTTAAACATGCTAGCGATAAAATTCCACAATAGTTCCATATTTTCTTGGCAATTCCAAATAATTAGTCAGTTCAGATTCAATTTAGATTCAGTGTGGGGCACCGACTAAAACGTTACCGAAAACTCGATTTTCAGGTTCAGACGAAAGCCATAATGAATAGATGAGTTCGTACTGCGACAACAAAGACCAAATTTTATGGTTATGGACTCTGTTCGAGTTGTGGACCATACGCATGGTACCGCGAATCATACATCTCCGTGACAAATACAGCTGAAATAAATTTTAATTCAGCAACAATGAGTCACAAGTTAGAGTTAAGAAACAGAGCACAAACTGTCTGCGCTGAGGAGCTTTTATGAAAAATCAGTAGAGCAGTCTGTGAATGTTCATGAAGCGGACTCGCACGCACACTTCTAGACTTGTGAAACATGTTCCAGTCAGCAGTATTCTCAGAGCGAGGACAACTGTACTGTACCTATTTCGTTGTGGTCGAAAAAATCACAAAACATGTGCAGAACTCAACTAAAAATCGTTTAATTTCGTGAGCATCCTTTCGATAAAGTAGCAATCTAAAAGTAAAGTGAGCATCATTCGCAATGCAGTTCTAGTAAGCACGTTCCCCGCACACTGACTGAACTTCAAAATCATGCCCATATAGCCACAGTATACAGAGAGACTGACAAGGACGGTTGTCGTTCGGTGCATCGTATGAGGAGCAGCGTGTCGAGGGTGTACTACGGTCAGTGGTACAGGTAGGCCTTACAACAGCAGCGCTAATTGTTTCGGTGTTTAGGGAGCAGTAAAAGTTGACAATGCCACTGCACCACCAGTCATGAAACAGCCAGCATTCGAGAAAGTGGCACCAAACTCACCGTCGAATGCAACCCACTGCTCCGGAGACGACGAAGCGGACGGTGAACGGGATGAAGGGGTGCAGTGTCGTACGCGTCAAAAGACATCGCGTCAGCAGTAATTGCATCAAGTTAAGGCATGGGCGGTGCGAAAACAAGGAGAATCCACTCGTCGCTGCGAAAAGTGGCGGCAACACGATGTTCGTGGACATCGGTGCGAACGTGGGGTGGTTCATGTTGGTGATGGCGTACGGGTGTTATCGAGTGTACGCGATTGAGCCGTACGCGACAAACCTGGCAATGCTGCGACACTCCCTTTGCATCACGTCGCCGGAGGTGCGTGCTGGAGTGGCAGTGTTGCCGTACGGGCTAGCCGGAACGGACGGTGGCACTTGCGAGTTGTGGCAAGAGCAAAGTTTAACAAGGGGGGCATGTTTGTTGTGTGTCCGACCGACAATGACACGGCACACAACCTGGCTCGCAGGAGAAACACCCCAAGATGGGCAAGGTTAATCGGATCACGCTAAACACGCTCCTGGGAGACGGGAGCGTAGGCCTTCATAGAGGCGAAAAGATGGTGATGAAAATGAACACGGAGGACTTCGAACCGCACGTGATTCGCGGTGCGGCCAAGTTTTTGGCTGATATACACTCCAGCGTGGTGTACTCCGCGTATACCGAGGGAACGGTACAGCAATATGTGCTGGAGTCTGGAGAGGGCGAAAGCATTGCCGAAGGAGTTCACTGACACTACAGTATGCGGAATGCAGTGTATCGACTAACCACGCCTATCAAGCCAGAGGTTATCAATGATATCACATTTTTGGTACAATAAAGTGACAACACTGTAGCTCATGTTAACATTATTGTATCCCAGAAACTCGGGATCGAGTACAGAATTGAAATCGTTGCGCTTATCTACCAGTCAAATATATGAATGTAGGTTTTAGGTATACGAATCCTGTAAAGAGTGAAGTGGAGTGTACAGTACAATACAATACAATACAATACAATTCAGTGGTACAGTACAGTAAAACACTACAGAATACAGTATCAGCACAACATCCTGTTGGAGACTGCATGGGTAATTCTGAGAATCATTCGTCATAGGTTGCGCGGAAAGCTACGTGTACAGCGGGTGCAATCAGATAAATCACAATAATTGCACTCACTGCAGATCTGTACCACCAGCAAGATGCTCGCACAGCCGCTTATATTATAGCAAAATTTTACAAGTTGTGTGTGTTGGCTATGGGATATTGTAGGAAGGGATGACATTTGTGCTCATGTAAGGGGCACAGGATGTGCATCCGAACGAGAGAGAGAGCGATGACCACAAAGTTGCAACCTGGATGTGTTGTGAGGAATCTATTTCCAGAATGGATGGGTGCTGCCTTCCAAGGCTACAATCAGTTACGGACTGCAGAGGGGTGAGTTTGTGAAGGAGTTCGCCTATCGAAGGACGAAAACTCGGAGGGACGTGTGATATTCACGAGAGAAGCGCACGTCGCAAGTCTGTCAAATAGTGTTGTAAAATATTAGGCCACTCCCACCTGCAGGACCGCACTCGAGACCTTTATCTTGTTTCAGTATCAACGAATTACGAATGGCCACGATGAAAGAGAGATTTGCCGATCTCAGCACCATCAGCTGTGATGACTGACTCTCTATCACAATCACATTTCAACTGCAGTTCGGTAGAGTACAGTACTTTATATGGAGTATTGTAGTAGATAAATCTGGGTTCACATGACACTTCTTCAAGTTGTGCAGGGGTATTGTTAACGCTACCGAGATTGTAGATGCCAGGATAGCTCGATTACCTGACGAAAGGTGAGGGAGAGTAAGAGTCGTGAAAAAGAGGCAACGTGTTCTGTGGCGACATAAAAAATTTACATAAACTGTATTCAGTTATCGACGTCATCGGCGAACCTGTCTACATCGTCCCGGCGCTCATAGAAAGAGGAGGTCGTCGTCGTTGGCTAGAACCCCTAGGATCGTCGTTGACTTAGCAACATTACGTCGCGCGTCTTCACTTCCATCCCGCACATGTTGCTGGTCATGCACTTGTAGAGTTCGAAACCGCAAAGGTCGAACGCTCGGTTACGTCCCGCAATACACACTCTGTAGGTGCCTTTGCCCACAGTGGTAGTGGCTGGATTTTCAGGCTTCGCATACAACCATGAGATTAATTTCGGTTTCGACATTCCCTTCATTAAGCTCGTCACTGTGATGATGACCAGTGCGTCCTTGCCCGCCGTGGCCGGCGTGGTGGTGAGACGCAGATAATACATGCCGGCCATACCCACGTAGACGTCTACGCAATGACCTTTGGCGAGCTTACCGTCGGCGGTGGCGGGCGCAAGCTCGGGATGCCATCGCACGCATTTGCCGTTCCATTTCCATGCCGTCTTGGAGCCGCCTGTAGCGAGTCCCACGGATATTGCGTTACCCACGACAGCAGCGCGCGCGGTCGCAGCTAGTAGAAGTGCGAATGTGAGTGCGAGTAGTTTCATGATGATAGTGCGCGGCTTTCGTGGGTGGTTTGAGTTGGAGTTCCCGTTTGAGTTGCTTCGGGGCAGTGTGCGAGGATGATGTTGTTAAAGAGGAATGTGAAGTAGCATAACAGCAGATTGGGAGTTGCGAGGCGGCATGGTTTGCACATTGCAGGGTTTCAAATACACCAGCGATTTGAAAGCCTCCCCACTGGTCGATGTCAGCACGTGGCATCGATGAACTGCAGCATAATTTTTGGTGTTTTACAGCTGCTCCATCGCTGACGGAGAAACTCGGGTTGTGTGTCGGAGAAATCCCGTCTGTAGAACGGTTACACTGTCGCCTTCCTGTGCACCACAAGTGCTTCGACGCGAGCTCCATTGCTGATATTCCGGGGATTTTTTGATATTTCCACCCCAGCTGCTTCTTTTCCTAAGTTTACATTTAGTTGCGAGTGGCACCTAGTGCTGCGTTGGGTGCCGCCAAACTTTATTCTCGGACATTACTTCTAGAATGAGTTGCTGGGTTTCTCCGATAACGTAAGTGGTGTGTACGGTACGATTACTGCTTACAAAATATTTGTGAATTAAAGTGAATCTAATTTATCGCCTGAATTGTACGTGTGCGATTGAACGATCATGTAAGTTCCTGAATTCTACCCTGTCATAACCTGATCCGCGTCTACTGTCCAATCACTGGACACTAATCATTGTGAAACAGATCTTATTCTTACAATATGATCCTAAATCCCTTATCTTGGGTAATGCATGTTCGTTTACGTCGGGGGTTTCGGTTCAATCCAGTCAAGATGAGTGAGTGAAGGCTAGATTTAAAACGCTACGGCACTGCAATATTGAACTTTCCATCTGTTACTGTACCCTTACACAACGAAGTCAACTCTCCTCAATGCCGTTACTAATCTACAGGTACACGCAATTACAATATGTGCTCTAACCCCTCCGTCGCTGGTCGTATCGCGTACTGTAACATATACCAGCACAGTGGCGAGCTCAAGAAGACGGAATCGCAGTCAAATGATTCTGAAATTTCTGTGGCTTCTTGGCGGTAGTTTGGTTTGCGATAATATAAACTATCGCTTTTGAGATTATGGCACTTGACCGAAATTCTGGCTTCAAAAATCTTTCGTTTCTATGCTCTACAAGCTATCGTTACTAGTGACCGCTAAGGTTTTATTCAACACGTCGGACTACACACCCGAATGAATCCATGCCACTTCCGACAATGCCTCTGCCTCTAAAACTCTAAATCCATCTTGTTGATTCCAACTTACGACAAAAAACCCTCGATGAGTAGTAGCCGCACCAACATGTCCATGCTTATCCATAGCCACTACTGCCGCCTGACATTCCGTATCCACTACTACAACACGTCGAAGCACGGACATGCAGGCTTCTGTTGCCGTCATCCCACCACTCATCGCATCGACCACACGCACCGCGATGCAATGCCGAACCATTTTGTCGCCATCGCCCGTCGCCGCCGCACACCCTGCCCCGTTCTCCGCATACAACCCACACCCCATTATCGGCGTATCACCCACCCGTCCGTGAGCCTTAAATTCCGCGCCGCTCGATGCCGCGCCTACCACCAACGCACCGCTCTCGTCGCGAACTAGAATTCCTACCGTGTCTGTGTGTTTCCTGCCCTCGCTGCGTGCTCCACTCCACTGTGCATAACGCCGCGTGGCGTGCGGCGTTAGCCGCTCATTCTCGTGCACAGGTGCCAGTCCGTGTTTTGTTGCAAACGTCACCGCACCAACATCGACAAGTAGAGAATGCGGGGAATGCTCTAACACCAAGCGCGCTACATCAATAGCCGAATGCCGCCCCTCTAGTGCCATTACCGCTCCGACACGCCCACATCCCGTCATCACTGCTGCGTCCAGCGCTAAAACGCCTCGTTCGTCCGGCATCCCACCATACCCCACACTGCCTATCGTCCCATCACATTCCACTTCCCGCACTCCCTCTGTCACTGCGTCCAGCGCGCTTTTTCCATTGTTCAACGCATCCTGCGCTGCCTTCACCCCAATCCTGCTGAACTCCCAAGTGCCTACGATGCTGGCCATCGTCAACCGCGATTACGTGGATACAGAACTGAACAACCCTCAACTTGACCAAGCCATTGACGTACAGTACAGTACTTGTACAAGTACTGTATCGCCAACTGTAAATTGCCAATTCCTCACAGCTCTTCGCTCCACCTCTGCGCACATCATGCTACTGTATTGTACCTCAACGCCGTCGTAACGCGCGATGTCGCACGAATCGTCAGTTTCGAACACACACTTCCGATGACACGATGATTGCGAACACGGTCACACGCCAGCAACTGGCGGTTTACACAGCACGACACTACAACTGGACGACCTCATCCCACGCCGCCCACAACGCCGTCAAGCGGTCGCGCTCCAGCGCGGCGGCGTGTTGGAGGAAGGGCGCAAGCTCGGCCTTCCACATCTTGACGGCGTCGTAACACCTACCCACGTCCTTGTAAATCTTCGGCAACCGGACGTACTTGTCACGCGCCTTCTTCTGGCGCAGCACGTCGGGCAGCTCGCTCATCGCGAGCGCCCAGGTGGTGAGTTCGCCGTAGCCCGCGGCGCGCAGCGCACACGCGACGTACCCGTCGGTCTCCATGGTCTTCACCATGTTCTCCAGGATGGAGGTTGTGGCCGTACGCTTCGTGCCGCGCGTCTCGCGCACCGACACGCCCAGCCCGTGCTCCATCTCGTGCAGCACGTGCACGGCCTCGCACGCGTCGCTGTACGCGCGCAGCGCACCGAACGTGCGTGCGCGGGCGGCGACGTAGGCGTCGTGCTCCCGCTGCGCGCACGCTGGCACGTGCGTCGCAGCCGTGGCCAATAGCGCCGGCCGCGCGAACGTCTCGTACCACTCCGCCGCCTTGTTATGCTGCTGTCCGGCCAACGCGCGCTTCCGTGCCTCCTGCACCAGGCTGTCCTCGCTCGCGCCCACATTGTCGCGCTCCTGCAGCACCAGTCGTGTGTTCAGCGCCGCCGTTGCGTTGGGTAGCGGCACACGTCGGTTCTCGCGCAGTAGCTGGTCATTCAGTTGGCGCGCGTGGCTCAGCGTCAGGCAGGTAGGCTCCGGTGGAACAAGGCCACCGGCGCCAGTGTAGGCCACCCCGTACAGCCCGCGCTTGCCGTCCCACAGCGTGATGTCGGCACCGATTTTCTCGAGGAAGTCTAGTTGCCGTCGTGTCAACCGTTGCCGCGCGCAGAGATGGCCGTCCGGACCCACTCCCAGCTCGTGGTAATACGAATCCTCGCGTACAGCGCTGTAACGTCGCAGACGTATCTCCAGCTCGTTCTCATTGTCCTGTTCCTGCGCCATCTCCGCCTCCTCCCCTGACGGACATCGACTTCAACCGCCTACTCAATTTGTAGCGCAGGCGCGAGGCGCTAGTACTTTGCCAATTCGGGAAATTTGCTATGCGCCTATGCCAGCTGGTGCGCCCACATGTCGTGCGAAGGGTCGAACGTAACGGATTGTAGAACGGACGAGATGTCCGATGGTACGAACTATTTCGATACAAGAAGTGCATCAGTTCATGAATCAGCTCACTATTGCTATACCTTGTGAAAGTCTAACTATTATGGGCATCCTCAAGAAATTCAGCTGGTGTTGTAGCGGCGGGGGAGATGGGGAAGTCAAGGAGATCTCCTCGGTCGAGACGAAGCGACTGGAATCAGACAATGCTTGCACGGCATCGTATCTTTTGGACCGTAAAGCCCAACGTGAACTCTCGGAAAAACTAGATCGCAAGGCGGAGGAAGCTTACAATCGATTGCAACTGATTCCATACTACCCCTTTTATTCGAGCAACAGTGGTGCGACATCGCAGCAGAGAGTTCAAGTTGATGAGTTGGGAGAGCAGACAATGAACGAAGTAGTGAACGATATCGCGTACTATCGAATGGAGAAAAATCAACTCGAACAAGGCGGTGGCGAGGTGAGGATTTCTTGTTGGGAACGATCGGATACAGTGGCAAAGCACATTTTGAACGACGTACTGACGCTCCGGTGTCCGAACAAGGAGTGCCGTTTGGCTTTCATCGATTACAGCGGAACGGAAGCGGTACGGTGCGCGGGTTGCAGCAAGCGGTTTTGTGCGTGGTGTCTGGGCAACTGCGAGATGGCCGACGTCGATAATTGTCGTCAGAGAACTTGCGATGAGAATGGCACGCTACTGCCGTTCAACGAGCACCAGCGAAAACGACGTCGCCTTTTGGTCATCCGTGAATTGAGATGCCGCCCGGCACAAATCTTACGCCCTGTCTTAGTCTCTATTCAAGGCAACTTGAAAGAACTTGATATTGAAATCACGGAAGATGATGTACTTGGCAAGCAAGCACTCTGAGGTAGGATCTGACTGCAAAATAAATGGACAAAATTACGTAGATCTAGTACATGCTCGTTTCACAGATAAACAGAGGTACGTGCATCTGGTGCTCGTACCTCTGTTCATCTGTAGCAGGAACCTCGGGAAAGAGCGTTGTTTCCTTACTTATCGTTAATGACATTCTCTACTTCGCAATCTTATTTTTCACTAACACTCTGTTTTCGAGCCTTTTGTGCTCCTAGTTATGCCGTGAAACTTTTTCGAGGCACCAAGAGAGTGTGCAACGGCTTGAAATGAAATTGGTAATGTGGAAGAAGGCGAAAAGTAGAGAATTTCATTAATAATCGTATATAAATTTAGTTTCTAGTTCAGCTGACAATGGGTTACATTTCAGCTGCCTGCTGAGAGTTGGGGCGGACATTTGAAATTGGTCAATTCATTCTGTATTGGGCTGCAGTGTAGCCATGTATTAGAGCCAATTTCCCTGGTACGAACCAAACCGCATTTATCTGAGCAGCGTTTCGTGATGCATTCATTCTAACACTGTATATGGAACGAGGGTCATTCTGGAAATAAAATGCTTTTCGTGAACAGTGAACTAGGATAGCAATGAATTCACTAAGGTAGTATTCAGAATCTGCTGGGTTCGTGGCATTATAATGAAAGCCAAGGTGAAGGAGACGGTATTAGAACTTCTTCAAATTTCTTCATGAGTAAGTCGTCGACCTTCAAACTCAAATCTATGAGTTGCCGACCTTCTGAACCTTCGGCTACAGCGCGTCAATCAATACATCGTCAGTAAATCAGTCATCTGCTGCATCTCTTCTTAACAGTTAGTCCATGATAACTTTGGGCTACCCATCGAAACAAAACGAAAAACAAGATGTGCTACTTCAAAAGCAACAATATTAGGCTTGTATTCGGAAGCTTTAACGATTCTTTTAGAGGACTTCTCGATTACTTACTTCTTAGCCTCACGAGAAGGTTCTCTTCAAAGAGTTCATGATTTCTGGGCTCAATCGTCTATGGATTTCAGAGAAGTCCTGTTGAACTTCCATATCCATTCATCGACCATATTTGGAAAAATTCCGACCTATGCAGTGTGATAGACGTTCCAGACAATTTCGATCGCATTATGGTAAACACATTTTCGTGTAAATCTTTAACATTGCAGGCAAGAAACCAACGAAAGAAAAAAAGCAGACTTGTTTCTTGCACATTCCTCAGGTAGGTGCTCACTCTTCAATTTGAGCAGGAAATGTTATACTGCATGCAACACTCAAGGTTTAACCAATCTGTAAGCAGTCCCCAGTCTGTTATTAGAAATTGTACTGGGCTATATCATAATGCATCATCATGTTTAATAACACAGCCCAGTAAAAGTTCTACAGCTACGTTAACAGAATACCGCAAATACTACATTCATCCGAGCACAGCGGGATTGCAGTAAAATGAATTGAAACCAGAATAATTATCACAATTTCAAAAATTTGATATTAATACGCTTTGGATTTGCTCACAATTCACAGTAATCGATAGTCTGAAGCTGGTTTTCGTGGTAGAGCCAAGCCAAAATGTTTGAAACTTGCTACGATATTACCGTCGTCAATGGTAACGCAGGCATATAAAATAGTAAGACAATGTCCACCTGTGATATTTGCGTCTTACCTCTTTTCTGTGCCTTCCAGAAGACATCCCTAAAACTCGGCCAGGGGGGGTCCGGCGTTCACCCAAACTGTCTACGAATGAGATGGACGAGTAGGGACGTGAATACCTACAGAGACTTCGCTCGAGCCTAGCCTTCGCGGTAGAATATAGGACGAAGCCATCGTAAGTGCTTTCCGTCGAGCGACGGCTCCCGATCTGCGAAGGCTCGGATGGCAGTTGTTTACCTGATATTCAGATACTTCTTTTTTCCCTTGAAACGAGCCTGTACTACGGATGCCACTAAACGGTTTGAGCCCAAAACCGAACCTAACCGGACCGTACTCAAAATAACGCACAATTCACGGATGAAAATTTACATGCATGGGTTTTGAACAGTACGGTACCAGGTCAATAGTTTATCACAGTGCAGGACTAATCAATTTTTATGTAAAATTCAATCCTCACTGTGTGCAAATATTTAATCAAATTTTAGAAGTAGGCAGTAAGAACGATATTCATCCTACTCAACAAGGTACCATGGCAAGAAAAAAAGGCGCGAAAACTCTGTCTCCAGAAACGCGCAAGGCAATTCATGACATGACATGTATTGGTGTTAGAAACTGTGATATCGCAAAGTATTACAAAGTGCATCAATCAACTATCTCCAAAATAATAAGGCACCAAAAACTAGCATCCACTATTGTCAAGAAAAAAATGGGAAGACCACGCAAATTGAGTGAAAGAGGTATGCTTGTGTTCAAGAAGTACATACTTAGCAATTGCTTCGAGTCACTGTATGTAATTGCTGCTCGATTCAACGCAACTAGTGGGCTAGAATTGAGTGAAAGCACGGCTAAAAGGTATATGAAAAAGTTGCATCTACATTCATTTGCTGCTATTCAAAAACCGTTCTTATCTACAAAAAATATAAGTGCACGCATTACATGGGCTCACACACATTAATACTAGACAAAAGACAAGTGCATGCATGTAATGTTAACAGATGAGTCATCATTTCTTGTCCGTCCTATGAAGAATCGGATGCATGTTTGGAGAAAAATAGGACAACGCTTGCATTTGAAGCATATTTTCCCAACATTTAAGTCTGGTTACCAAAGTGTAATGGTATGGGGAGGATTTTCTGCACTAGGACGCACGCCTCTTGTTGGGGCATGTGGAAGTTTTACAAGCAATACGTATCGTGTGATTATGGACAACCAGATTCTACCATTTATGTACGACACTCGTGGTAGTACGGGTTCATTTGTGCTTCAAGAAGACAATTGCGGGCCACATAGAGCTCAATGTATTGCTACGTATTTACAAAATAAAAGTCTCGCGAATGAAGTGGCCCGCGCAGAGCCCTGAATTGAATCCAATCGAAAACGTTTGGGGGCTAATGAAATCGAGATTGAGAAAGCGTGATGTTCGTCCTAGAAATCCTACTCATCTGTTTGGTATTCTATCTGAGATTTGGAACTCGTTACCGGACTCCTACTTCCGAAATCTAGTTGCGTCGATGCCGAAGCGCATCAAGTTGGTGAAGGATAATAGAGGTAGGCCTATGAAGTACTAGTTAGTCGACTTTTATTTATTTTTGAATAAATTTTAGACGAATTTGGAGGCAGTGAATTTTATTGGGCAATGTATCACACAGACTGAGATAAACATTCGACCACCCCCTTGTACCTAAACGGAAATTTTTTTCGGAAATGGACCGAGCCGGTTTATCTTTCCTCTAATGTGATCACATACCGGGCTGAAATCGATACAGAACTGAACCCACACCATGAGTACTCCTTCGTCTAACAGAGTTCTAGACACAAGAGAAGAATCGGTGAAAATCGAATCTGATGTGTGGGAAAAGACAAACTACAATATTGAACTAATTCGTTTTAGCAAGTTCAACAAAACTGCGCGATTGTGCTTGAAATACTATCAACAGTATTTCAAGCTTTGATGTAAGGACTCAACGCGCTCCGCAGGCTTAATTTACTGTCGCTACATCCTGAATGAAGGTTGCCCTGTTGATAAATCTATCTTTTCATTCAGAACGGTCCAAGGCGGAACAAGAAATTAGAATATAATACGAAATCTCACCTGAGAACAAAGGAAACGCTACATACTTTGTGCGAAGCTTACCGCGTTCAGCGTGACAAACAATTTCAAAACCCGTAGCACTAACAGTTGCTTCAGACGTAAGACAGTTATCCTTTTGTGATTAGCATGTTGGAATGTCTCGCTTCGCACAAGATCTATTCAAATCGGGCTAAACAGTTTTAGTACACGAAAAATTTGATACTAGATCGTATCTGCCTGAAAAAACAGCGACATCCAATTCTGTTTAAGACTTGGTCCGTTCTCTATGAACTAATTTTGTTGATGAATCAAAAGATGGTGATTAGCTAACGGTGATGCTGTATCAGTCGACAGTGTGGATCTAAAAGTGAACAGTAAAATACTATAATCTTACTTGTGCGACAGAAGGAAGTACTTATGAACAACCAGTCTTCGAGATAAATAATAAGACTATTCTACTTGTAGAAGGCTCGTCCGCCTTTACCGGACTCACGTTATACATTCACTAAGCATGTAAGATAATGGGCCAATCACTGTAGATATTGCCTCTCAACCATCATATGTTTCTTCAAGCGAAAGCGTTTTACGAACCAAAACGAGAACGACAAGTAAGAGTGGAAAAAGCGTTGGTTCGTTGTACAAGATTCAGCTGATTCGGAAAAACTGCCTCCAAATTCTATGGATGAAGTGTCGGTTTACAACTCATTGAATTTTGGCCAAATCAAATGAGAAGGTAAGAAATTTATGGACGACGAATTTTCTGTCTTGAAGTTCTGTTACGATAGAAAAAGACGGCATCCTGCACCGTATTCGGTTGCCGTACGCCTACTTGCTATTCCAGTATCTTGCTCGGCTAGCGATCGTTTTTTCGGCGTTGAAACCGAAAGTATCTGACAATCGTTCTCGCCTTTCAAGCGAAATGTTTGAAGACATAATAATCATTCGTTTGTTTTCAGATAATCAAATGATTCAATACTCTTTAATTTGAATTTGAGAACCTCATGCCTTCCAAAAATGGTCCAATCGAACCACGACGGCTTGGACAGGATCATATGAAGGCGTTACGCCTAATTGCGCGTAAGAAGACCGCTCGTTAAAGGAGAAATTATCAGTAGTACTGATTTGAAAATTAGAGTTGACCATGTCTTTTATCCGAGGCCGAAGGTCGGTCGACCCCGTCGTTCCTATCCTGTTGGAACATTCTTTTGTTTTAAATTATGGTTACGGTAATTCTTTTTCTGGCCGATTAACAGAAGCGGAAAAGCATCGCCAATTCGCTGCCCGCGACACACGCAAGAAACAATTACTGGAATGGTTCTACACTGCTGGTGGACGAAAGTTACGTTGAAAGGTCGGTGGTCATAGGCATATTGAAGCATGTTGGGCTCGGTGTGCTTGATGTAATGTCAACAACAGTAATAAAAAAGGAGGAAAGAAGTCAGACAGATACTGTGAAATGTGCGACGTGCACTTGTGCACTGAGAAGAGAACCCGAGGAATAAGCTGCCATAACGTTGGACATACGAACGAGACATTAATCCAACGCGTTCGCAATCCGCGTCACAATCGTTCCAGCTAGACTGGTTGTTTCGCTACTTCGCTCATTTCGCATGTATCGTCGCTTGACACATTTTGCTTTCAACACTGCTTGGCCTCGTTAACTCCGAAAGGAGGTGCATTTGTCCTGGATTTGATTTAATGCACGATCGGTTTGCGTATGAGGAGTAAATATGCACCGTCCGGTTATGCGCTATAGAAATTGTTGTTTTGACGTCACACTCACGGATCCTATCTATACATAAATCAATAATGCTAACAGATGAGCACTCATAGAAATTTATTTATTGAACCCTACACACATTGGTTCTTATTCTAGATCTATTTTATGAAACGGTCCAATCTAATATCCGTTTCAAAGAAACCCTAACCTGTACGAAATTTTAGTGACGTCTTGCATTTACTTAACAATAAGATCCCACTTCAGAGTGCACGTTTGCCAAGCAAGTCATCTCTCGTGATTTCAATATCAATTTCTTTTAAGCTCTCTTGAATAGAGACTAAAACCGGGCGTGTGACAGTTTGCATTCGTGCTCAAGCCTGAATTGTTTTTGGGTATCCTTGGTCGAGGGGACATGACTGATTATTCCTTCTGAGGAGTCAATCTTGACTCGTTCGTCGTAATTGTAGTTTAATTTTACTCTATAAGAGTAGAAGATTTGTCGTAACACTTCCGATGTTACGAAAAACAATCTCCAATCGGGTAGAAAGTTTGATAAAGATTAGCCAACGACATAACCAGTTATCAGATACAGCCCACTGACTAGAATTCGAACAATGATCAGCCACCAACGTAACCGTACGTTACAATATCAATCAATAAAGTCCCCTAAAGAGAAGATTACAGAAGATGGGCCATCGACGCAACCGTGCTATCCAGTAAATATCCCACACAGAGTGCATGGGATCTCATCGCACTAAACCCCACGACTGGGAAGCTGATACGCTACTTTTCTCTTTTATCTACTTTTCCTTCTTTCATTTTCTTTAACTAGCTTCTTTTTC
>JAAUYH010149838.1_pt1 | contig 15540 bp, 14 predicted proteins | sample 7278061 | NCBI WGS metagenome assembly JAAUYH01 (sample SAMN14350203, study PRJNA611818) | marine sediment metagenome | isolation source: surface marine sediment (0.6m) | place: French Polynesia: Moorea | collected 2018-08
TTGATGAATATTTAAGGTTTTCAGTAGAATTGTCCAGACGAAAGCGCTCAAGGAAATGGGCTTCAAGGACTTGAAAAAAATTTTTAGCATTCACTCACCAGCTGTAAGTGACCAGTGAGAATGCTGAAGCCTGTCAATGTTAAAAATTGTGATCTATTAGATCAGAAGAATTTGCGTAAACTCAAACATCTCAGAACTCTGTTATGGAGTATTTTCTCATAGATAAATAGGTATTGCAACAAATTTTGTACCCTATCCAAAAGTTGACTTAATTATGTCCCCCTGCCGTACATCTGTGGGATTGATAACTTATTTTCGTTAAACACATACTATAAAACACAAGAAATAGTGGTTACATACCTAAATCGAGTGATTGTTGCAATAAAGATATGCATTCTCGATCCCGTAAAACATAAAATTACTTCTTTCGAAGGCCTTGAGACTACTTTCATACGCAGTACCTCCATACACTAACAATTTCGAGCGACACTGCAAAAAGATTAACTTTTGCAGATTTGTTCGTCGCCAATGTATACATGCGTAATTTTTTTGTTTCATGATGCTCAATAAATTATTTTGTTTCATGGCTTTATCGCAATCTTTTTTCAGTTTAATCAAACTTTAACCCAAGAATAAAATAAAGTTCTGTTTTGCGTATCTTCGATCAGTTCAAAAGTAATACAGCATATCAAAAAATTGATTTACTACATGGTCAATGATCAAAAGTATTAATTCATTTACGATTTACCTCATGTGCTACAACTGACATATGGATTATTTGCAATAGGTGATGGCTCATAGTCGTATCTGGCTTACTATAATGATGAGCTCGAATATCTGTACGGATAAACTTGTGCTTAGCATATAATTGAGGCAAATCTAAATTAATCAAAAAGTCGTTCTGTACGAACAGATAGATCTATCTTCATCTTAGATATGTGCATCAAGGCATTAAACTGAACTATAGTAAGAATTTCTTGGACCTGCAAAACCCCATAATAGTGATTGAAGATTCAGGGAGCAGTCGAGTTGCGGCAATGGACTCAATGCCACTTTCCACTGCTCCATGATATCTTGATATTCGCGATCGAGTTTGGGAACTAGGATTGCCAAATTGAGCTTCAGATTCAATCTCTCGACTGTCTCGTTTCGGGACGAGGCAGCAAAAAAATTTGCGAGCTGGTTACTAGTTTCCTACTACTATTCCCATATTGTATTTTCTTCACCGACGGCGTCGTTATTTCCAGACAACGAGAAACGTTCCAGCCTACTACGCTATTCTTTGATTACACTAGGAAATGAGTTTGTTCACTTACATAAACAACACCAGCACTCGGGAACTCATAAGTGATCTGCATATAATTCTACATTTTTATCGATCTATCATGGTAGATATTTAAATATACTGAATGAGCTACACCCTTCTATTCCGCTCCAGAATCGAACGAAGCCAACGCCAGCGAGAAATAGTACTGACGCTAGCTGATGCGGAAAGGCCCACAATGGCTAGCTAGAAATGTCAGTTGCTTACAGAGCGTACCGACTGAACGTTTGTGTCCGATTTAAAACTAGTACGTTATAAAGATATGCACACTTTCTATTTCATTAATTGCAATCAATCATTCGGTCCGACTTTCCAGGCTGATTTCAAGCCAGTCGACCAAATCTGAGTGGTAGCCATATGCAGTAGTTTCCAACCATGTCATAGAAAACATAACTACGAATTTGCCTACCGAACATGATGCTGTTGCCAGTGATACAATCTGAGTAACAATTACGCCACAGTGAATTGTCGTCCATGTATCCGTGTGGTTCACCTCAAACAAAAGTAAAAAATCTAAAAAATGAATTGTTTTTATGATTCAATTCACTTTTAATTTCAAGCAGTACAGCGAACTTCCGAAAGATCTCAATTTATTTCTAAAAATTTATCAATCCACTCTCCAAGAAATTTTCTTTCGAATCATGCCGGAAAACTGTGTTTGAAGTGATTGGTTTCCTGTAAGGATTACTTAAGGCATTAATACTTGCGATTAACTAGATAAAATCTCTATTCCCTCGCAAGATCAGGTAGAGGTAATACCTTTCAATTAAAAATTCTACTAGTTGAGAACTCTCAATAATCCAATGGACTGTAGCTGTATTTCCATACAGTAACGCACTCGATTTGTCCCTAATTTTGTATAAATATGCATCCACAATAGTGAAGAGTACGAACGGTGCGGACATCGCAGTGCTTCCGGTAATCGATTATGCCGATGCCTCAGTGACATGATTTCCAGGGTAGTAGGTAGGATTAACGCTCTTTAATTAATTTTTGCCTATGCAGAGGGTAAGTACAATACACTATTTTTCTGATATTAATACTTGAGCTTAGTATTATCCACTGCGTAATTTCCGAGGTCGTCTCAGACATATATAAAAATTCCAAACTATTTGCGGTATTTAACCTGCAAAAAAAATAACGGACAACCATGTTACTGCTCTATATTTGACATGTGGATTATGGCAGAGCTCTGTTTGAGCATCTAATGTGAGATAATCAGCCTCAATTCAAGTAAATGGCCAAAAAATAGCTATTGTGACTCTATAAGCCGTTTCGAGCGGGTAACTTGTACTCATTTGATAATGACATGGTAAAAATGAGAAGCATAAAAGCAAATCATACTGTTCTATTTTGAATTTGTTGGGTGACAAAATGTTGTACAATCCATAAGTACTTTCAAGATGAGAATCTGAAATCATTCTCCTAATTTCGTCATTTGCATACAAATTTTTCCATGGCTTATTTGTCGTGAACACTCACCATGTTTAAAGTAGATGTGGAATACAAATTCCGCAGTTACAGTACGGTTTGCATCACGCAGTGTGCGTATAAGAGTTTAATGTAATACATTAGGCATGCCTTGCTGGCGAGTCCTGTTCTTAGTTTAGGAATAGTGCATAAGTATTTTTAGTGCACAAGCTTTTTTAGCGCACTGATATTCTTATTGCACTTACCGTTACGCACCGCTCGCTGAGCCATTCTACTTAAATAAACCCATCCAACGTACTGTCGGATGGGACAGAACACATCACAACCCGTGTTCATCCCCAATGTAGTCACTCTCTCACTCGTCGTGAAGAAGACGACTTGCGCCGACGCGTTACAACCCAGTGTGACACGTGTGACACGTAGCAACATAACCTACCGAACGTCCGGGAGGTTCTTGGAACTGCCAAATATTGCCATTCGCGCTACCTTCTCACCCATCGAGAACTATCGAACATCCCGGAGATTTTTCGAGAGTACCGACTTCTGAGTTCGGTCACTTACTTGGTATTCACAATCTTGCCGGACATCCGGGAGGTTCTCTGGAACGGGCCGACATCTGAGTTTGGTCACTTATCCGGAGTTGGAAAACTTATCGAACATCCGGGAGGTTTCTCGAAAGTGCCAACATCTGAGTTGTCGCATCTTTCTGAAATTGGTAAACCTGCCGAACATCCGAGAAGTTTTAGCATTGGTACTATTGTCACAGGTACCACATTGTGTACTCATTCTTCCCATCGTTTTGCTGAACTTCGTGGATCGACACGCAACAAAGAGGGTTGGATGTTGGGGAGTGATGGCCAGCTTCCATAGACCAGATGCCGATATGGCTGAGATAGGGTACAAACAGTTCTGTATTCACTTCTTAGTACTTATATCACTGCAGAAAATTTTAAACTATCGTAATCAAGGATTCAGGCCACAAGCAATAAGAAACAGTACTGCTAAAAAGCATGGCATTACACATGTGGACTAATACATCAGTTACCATAGTAGATGTAATCATTAAAACGATAGAGAAACACTAATAAAAGCAGAACAGTACGGTCGTAAACCATCCTGACACTACTGCCAACAGAGTCTAGAAACAGTATTCGGTCTATTGCGATTCGATTAGGCTGTTGTCAATTTGTATATGATAGAAAATCTCAAAGAGAATGTGCATTCATAGAAGACGAAATGTGACTGTTTATACATCGGAGAAACACGAAGTTCTTTTTTGCGTGATGATTTCAAGATTTCATACTCAATTTTCAGTTATGTTACTGACGACAAGTCTAAGTGCTAAAGTCAAGCTGAGCAAAATTTTGAGTTTCTCCACATGTGAGCTTCTTTGTGTGCTATCCATCGCAACTGATACAAAGCTTCTGTTGTTCGTAATTTTCGCTCTGGAACCATCATTCCAGTTACTCGCAAGTTGTTTTGAGAACATGTCAAACTCACGACTCTATAGCAAGTAATAAAATATCAAATGTTGTCCTAAAGCGGAACAATCTATATTTTCGTATGCATTTCAACGCTCCAAGAGAATCAGCTCTACCTATGAGCCATTGCGATAGAACAGAGAAATAACAGCAAAATCTTTCCTGAAACTCTTGTGGTAAAATTAGCAATCCGAATGGATCGAAGACGCAGGCATTTCTTTTTTTCTCAAAACTCCAGAACTTTGATCGCTGCCGAACTTTAGAAAGATATAGAGTTCATCAGTATCTTTCTATGTATCCACGATGATGGTTCTCATGAAGTTCGTGTTGGTTACATTATCTACTCAAGCAAACGTGGATTCTTTTAAGAAAAATCGATTATTCATTTTGTTGAATTATTGTTACAGAAAAACCGTGATGCGTGGATGGAATGATAGATCTCAGAAGTATGTCAGTGGTTATTTTATTGAAATCTGCAAGGCAAAGTGTTGATTTTTGCGCATAGTAAACAAGTGATGTAGCAGTGAAACTTACGTTTAACTACCTGGATTATAATAGAACTATTGTTTCAGCGGTCTACCTCAAAATAGCAAACTTCCTCACTGATGTATGCTAGCATTACACACTTTTCTGCCATATCAAATAGTTTAAATGATATCAAATTTTATGGAGTCCTGACAGAAATACTCCACTAATGAGAAGCAGGGATCTTTCAATAGTCTCTGATTCTTGATGCTATCACTTTTACAAAAATACTATCGATAGTCCCAATAAAATGTAGTTTGCTTTCTCGCAGAAACAGTTAAAACGGAAATGGATGATTTTGCAGAACAAGAATTTGCTGGTTTACTAGTAGTATACTGGAAGTAGGCGTGGTAATGGAAGGGAACAGCGAAAGGATTGATTTGCGAGTAGATTGTATGGAAAAAGAGAATTGACATGCCATTGCAGCTGATTCTGCTGCGTTTCATTAAAGTTTAGTTTCAAGAGTGTCGAGATGAGTACTGCTGGTTAGATAAGATTCGTCTATTTTGTTTTGCACGAATTCGTTGCATGCGAATGGAACCGAACCACTTGAGAATCGAAAAACGTTATTGCTGAACACTGTCAAAGTAGAAATGAATCATTGAATTCTTGGTGTTATACATGAACACAGTGTGGATTGTGACATGTTTTTCTGCAACCCCAATTCTGATTCAGCATTTCGATCACTCCTGCTACGCCAATAATTTCAGTGTATATTTCGAGGTTTTATTGTTTATTTCCTTCGTTAACTTTCATATTCCTAACGTTTAATTGAGTAAACTGTAAATTAAATGAAGAGTGATGCGAGTAGGATTTTGATTGTTATTTTAAATTCGAAAGTTTCGATCTCTCTACTACTGTACAATAATCCGCTGCTATGGCCTTCGTGATGTCTGCTGCAATTCCAGCCGCTTTACGCACTGTGCGCGCAGTCAATGTTTGCCGCTATCTATCCCCATCAAGACCTGGTTCTGCATTGGTTGGTTTGCTGAACCAAGATGAGCAGTGTGTTTGGCCGCTTGCAGAGTGCTTGACTTCGACAACCGATTCAGCCACCGCTGCAATGGCTACTGCAGCGAATAGCGGTGATATGCTGGGAGTGATCCGAACATGGCCGGAAGTATGCAAACTCGACGAGAACAGATTCGCGGTTGGTGATAATAGCGAATCGCTGGACGATGTGAAACTTCTTGCGCCCCTTAAGCCGCCTCGAAACGTAATGTGTGTGGGAAAAAACTACGCTCCCCATGTGAACGAAGTTGCGAGTTTCATTGGAAGTACACAAAAATCGGGTAATCCCAAAGCACCCATAATCTTCACAAAAGCACCTGAATGTGTGATCGGACCTGGAGACGCGATTCGCATTCCGAAGATTAGCAATGATATCGACTACGAGGGCGAGGTGGCACTTGTTGTAGGCGAATCGGGATCAGTGTTTGGCGTCACATGTCTGAACGATGTAACTGCTCGAGACATTCAACGCAAGCACCAGCAGTGGTTCCTTGGAAAGAGCTGCGATACATTCTGTCCAATGGGTCCGTGGATCACACTAGCCGGTGCTGTTGATTGGGAATCAGGACTGCAAGTGAGCACACGGGTGAATGGAGAAGAACGGCAGCGAGGGGACGGAAAACAGCTGCTCTTTCCCCCGAAAGTGTTGCTCGAGACGATTGCTGCGGGCACCACGCTGATTGCTGGTGATGTGATCGCGACAGGCACACCTGCTGGCGTCGGCGCTGGATTCGATCCACCACGTTGGCTGAAGGCAGGTGACGTGGTCGAGATCGAAGTGGATGGAGTAGGTGTTTTGAGGAACACTGTAGAATAGAAGTGAACTAAATCTGTTGACTATGAAGTAATTCTGGGCACAGGCGTTTCTTCGCCATTGTTCTACACCCAGCTGCTGTTTCGAAGCTGTGCGTACTAAGCCTTTGCGGTAGGGCCATCATTTGTAGACCTTGCACGAATGAATTATTCCGGATTAGTAAAACTACCAATCGTGATTTCGTGCTCTAGAATCCTTCAGTTTTGATTCGTTCTCAATCTTGCCTCTTCTGCCACAGCTGTGAGTTGTTCTGGTTGTATGCAATCAATGGATATGCCGAGTTCTTGCACAGAGAAACTCGTTCTCGAATCACTGTGCCGTTTTGCTAACTACAGTATGGAATCCGTAACAGTTTTAGACGCATAGTAAAACGAAATCTGTTACAGTATCCTAGACTCGAATGCTGTTGCTGACACCTCCGTCATCAACGTTGATCACCGTTCGGTTTCATCGCACCTCAGCAAATTGCGTGATTGCCGTTCAATATCGTGAACGGAAAATGGGAATACGGAAGCAAACGTGACAGATGCTGTTTGCAAGTGTCGAAAATTGAGAAGGATGATGCTCTGTTTCCAGTTCTTTGCTTGCCTCCTGAATAAAGATCAATTGATTGATGAGCTCGACTGCATCTTTGCGAATCGAGTGTATCGAGGTACACTGTAGTAATCGCAGCGTGAGGTTCAAGATCGACAGGGAAGGGCATGGAAGCGGCACAACGGCTGCGGCATTTAAGTTACAGCACGAAAGAAATCACGAACCACCTCACTGCACACATGTTGACATACGGGGTACAGCAATCAAAAAATCGTGGGATGTGGTACGGTGGCAAGGCGACGTGTAGAATGGTCGGTTCTCGACGGAGACAAGGAAGCGAGATGGACTCATCGACAACCCACCACATGGCGGTCATCGTCCGCGGTTGTAAGATGCCATGAAATAGTAAAAACAATAAGTCAATCAGTGCATTGCCTCATTTAGAAGGACGCAGATTTATGGCACCCGTGCATCGGGTAGACGAATGGAGTTCGACGGCGGCGACGCTTCGAGGAGACCGGGCGCCAATCGCTGTATTCCACACGGGAGAAGTGGCACGGACGGGAGGACAGAGACGTGTCGATAGTGGCGGCAGCGGCATGGCAGCACGGTTTCAGTGACCTTGCGAGACGGATGGCTGCGACCTGAGACACTAGGGAATACCAGAAGAGCGAGACTCAATTTGCAGGTCAGGAAATGAAGGCCTGAGCACTCAAGGTTACAGAGAGGAAATGAGTATGGGATGGCATAGAACCACAGCTCAACATAATTCACATTGTGCTCGTGTCGGATCACATATTCAGCGGTATGGACGTTCGTTCGGTGTCGGAAGCCGAGAGTTCGTGACATTGTTTCATAAAGTGTATTCCGCGAACGTCAGGCTCGATGTCAGTGGTGTTAGTCACAAACCACTGTACATCTGTACACGTGCTGCTGCGCTTCAGATTCACAGTTGAACAAAACAATCTACCAACTGCTCGGAAAACGCGCTACTCGCACCAGATTACCATAATGAAGATATGGTCTCTTTCCACTCACTCTCCCTGAACGCGTGCAAGACTCACATCGTTGTCAACGGTATCATCAGTGAATACGTGCACTAGGTGATATAAATTGCAGGCTAGCCTATAATCAAATTTACTCCACAAGAACTGTACATGTTGAATGTTACAGGCATGAATTTGATAGAGAATCCCACAAAGTTCGACAAGGCCGAATGCACTGGCACTGATCACAAACGCTGATCTCCCCGGGGCTCCTTGATATAATGAAATTGTGAATCATCTCGCGGAACATTGTCGAAGAGAAGCAGCGCAAGTGCAAGTGCGCGTTCACTAGCCACCAAGCAGTTTGAAATGCATGCTCAATCGTGAAGTACACAATGCATCGCCTCAAAGCCGCACCGGCGGGTCAATGGTCCTTCTCCCAAAAATATGTGAAAAAGTGCGAATGGCAAGACACACCCTAGCGAAATCTGTGGCTCGTGTACGTATGACTGATGTAAGTAGAGCAGATATTTCGCGTGACAGGGTGACAGAAAACAAGTACGTATCAATGCGCCTATCTTCGTGGCGTCACTACGTAGGTACTTGAAATAGCTGCGGGCCCTACGTAGACCCGTGCATGCGACTCTCACCTTCTCCCTCCCGTACTGGTGCCACCCTGCGACAATGGCCGCTAGAAGAAGAACGACCCACAATGTTGCCTGGGGATTAGACGACGCGCACACGAGCAACTTGCGCCGCCACCAAAGTCTCGACACAGACCGCCCCATCATGCAGTACTCGCGCCGCATGTCCATCGCGGGCGGGCGTCGCTCCCTAACGTTGGCGAGGTCGCAGCGACGCATGTCCGCCCGACGTGCTGGCGTGCCCGAGCCCGCGAACACCCCGCTATACCTCTACCGTGCGCCGACCCACCAAATGCGCATCGGATTGCGCACCGACCGACTTGCCCCCGGTGAGGAAGTCGAGGGTACTGTGGTGCTGTATCGCGACAATGCCGCTGGTGAACGTGTAGCCGATATCGTTGACGTCCAGGTCACGTTGCACTGCGAGGTGGCCAGACGCAAGGAAAATTTGAGCTATTGCGCCGGCCAGCAGTTCCGCCCGCAGGATATCTCGCCACACACAATGAAGCGGTATGCATACACGCGCACCCTCGTGCCGCACAGTCAGAGTTGGCAGACGGGGCCCCTGGAGGCGCGATACCATCACGATGCCACCCCGTTCTTTCCGGTTGTCTATGCCGACATGCTGCCTCAAAGCGGGGACAATAGAAGCAATCACGGCCGTGTACAGTGTCACTCCTTTTCCGTGCGGGTGCCCAGTGACGCCCCGCCTAGCCGTACCTGGAACGACGACAAACCCAGCGCTTTTGTCGATCTGCGCTACCGTGTCGTCGCCGAGGCGCGACTGGCCCACCCCGACGGTGTCCTCATGGCCGAGGCAGTATTCATCGTCGCGCCGCACAGAAGTGCCGTGCCGAAGCAATCGCTGTACGGCGTGCCGGGAGTTACTGCCCGAGGCAAGACCCCGTTCTCTAGACGCGCACTAACATTAACTGTAGAACAACGCTCGGTGGACGTGGGGTCTGCCACAACGGCGAGCGTGCAGCTGCGTATGCCGAAGCACCTGCGACCGAAAGTGTACCTGGCGGAGCGCGTGCTGTATAATGGCAGGCTACGCACGGAGCGACGGGTGTCATGCGCGACACAAGATGATACACAATGGCGCGTGGACACGCGTGGAATGTGCGAGGACATCGTTCTGGGCCCGCTAACTGTCACTCACGAGGTGCTCGCCATGGCGGGCGAGCTGTGTGCTACCGCGCGGATACGTCTATGCCCTGGGTACAGCGGCGATGAAGAGGTGCGTGCGGCGACTCGAAAGCTCAGAAGGCAGCCACCCATTTACTACTACTTCGAAGACGAACTCCCATTGTTCGGTAACCTTGAGTATCGTGCTGCGCGCTCGGGCGGCGCAGCCAACCCCACGCTGTGCGCGGCCGCCCTGGCGGCGAGGCTTCCCCGCCTCACACACGCTATTTCGGCGCCTGGGGAGGACGTGTGTTGTCTGTGTCTGGACGAGTTGGACAAGGGCATGGTCACACGGCTGAACCCTTGTGGACATATAATGCATCTGGAGTGCGCGCAGCGCTGGTTGAGGCACGCGGCGAGAGAACGGCGGCCGAACGTGTGCTGTCCGATGTGCAAGCAGTTGTTGCAGTGAGCAATCAATAGTAAATCAATGTGTTTTACAACTCGGTGCTTCGGTGCTGTGGGTTTTGCGGATGAGCCAGAAATAAGGCGAGTGGCGTTTCACCGAACTCTCGGTCGCAGCCAAACGGCGCTGGGCACGAAACTACTATCGCGCGCTCTTGCCACGTTGAATCGCCGTCGAACAGCCGCACGCACGTCGAACTCTGGCGCTGTCGTCGAGTCGTGTCGGGTCACGACAGGCCGGCACCTCTCTTGACTGTGACGATGATAACTATTTGTGTGCCGCCCGGTTCGATAGCTGCGCGTGCGATGCAGTGGGGATTCGGTATGCATTGCACGCGCAGGTGCGACGGGCGGTTCCAGAAATACCGTACTGTGGCGGTTCTACGGTAGAGCGGTGCAGTGCCGGTGAACAATATCGACGTTTTATTTCTTGTCGCCTTGGCCCGGCCCATTCCCTGCAGTTGCATGTTTTGCCGCGAGGCCCGTTTGTTTTCCATCCTGTTTTTGCCCGTGTGCAGCTGTCGTGCAGCGTGTGCGCTGAGCGGCGCGGCGCTAACAACAAGTGACAACCTCAGGTCGTCACGGCTGCAGCTCACCACACATGTGCCAACGTCAGCTCAACGCTCTATCATGGCACCGACTAGCATTGCGACTATGACGGCCAACGTAGATTCGCGTATCTAATTTTACCGTTCATATTGTATTTTTCATTTGGCAAGATGGCACCTTTCGTCGTGTTGCTGTTGTTCAATGCTCGTGCTATCCTACTAGGAGGATCGCATCACCTCGATCTTCTCGACGCTTGATTGTTGGGACGTCAGATGAGTAGAAGGGCAGCCCCTTCGATTCGAACCTTCTTTCAGCAATACATCTCCCACTAATGTAGCGTGCGCCGAGTTTAACGAAATCCCTCACCCTCACCTCCTCTTCCTCGGGGTACAGGTCGGTACGAGGACTGTACCGTACTACCGATAGCTTTGAACCTAACCGTAAATAAATTATTGTCGTCAGTATCATTGGTAGGCTAGATGTTTTGTTCTTCCACTTCAATATCCCTTGCTTTCTACGTCACTCCTGTACTGTACCGACAGTTCTGGCATTGTTCTTGCACGGGAAGAAACGGGCGTTACCAAGGGGAAATTTGAATGAGCTCGTTGCCTGTACAGTATTCATTGTTCGTACTACAGCAATCCTTGTAGGGTATTTGCGATTAATGTGTAGCGGCGGATCCTTTGTCACAACTACATCACGGTACACGTCCCAACCAGCACTAGCCAATGCTATTGTGCACGCTCCCCAGATTGGATCTATGACAGCCTGATATTCGTTCTGTGCGCTCGGTTTCACCACTCAAGAAGAAACAGGTAATTATTGGTTTCTCTCGGTCGAATTACAGATGTGGGATTATCAATCTATATTCGAAGAAATAGGGCTAAATAGTATTGTCTGCCAACGGATTCAATACTTCATGTTTATGAGTGTGTCTAACGGTGATGGGAGCGATATCCCTCTCTAGACATCGAGATCAATCAATTCAACTGATTTTGAAATTCCCCTGTCTCATCGAAATGCTCGGGAGCCCAGGGAATGGCGTGCTTTGACTAACATGCCGCAGCCGTTGAGCCGTATTGGCGACATTGCCAGCAGATCTTGCACCTCAAATTCTCTACTTACAGCAAAATTATTCGATACCGCACGGATGAGACCAGCTCGCTCGAGTTGACGAATTTATCTGTAGTTTAATTCAAGGTAAAAAAATCACGAGCGACGAATTTGCAACTGCGCATTCATCTCGATTTCAGTGCGTCCCAATATCGGTAGAGTTCAACTGTCACGGCTGCTTGCCAGTTTTCCGTTTGCCTTTGTTAACGGCAATCATGCAAGTTGCTGGGGTGCTCAACAAGTTGAACAGCGACGTCATCAGCGTTCGAATCAATTAGAGTTGTGATTTTGTCTTGCTCTGTTTCGGTTTCAGGTTTGCGGTCAATCAAAATATGGATTGTTTACGTCTATGCAGTCTACGGTGTTGCTGTAGTCGTTGCGCACTCAACACTCATATGATTGATGTCGATCATGAAAATTGTTTTCCCTTGCATAAGCACCGGTAGCGTGCGAAACCTCAGCGGTTGCGCATGTCTAAAATTTAGTCCGCGTTTTCTTCAACGCACTTTTCGCAAGAATGTTTCGGAATGTTGAAGAATTAGCAATGATTGTGAAACCCTTCAGGATTGCCAAACAAATTTAAGTCTGACTTACACCACACTGTTTTTCAAATTTCCGCGCTCTACTTGGCTGAATCTGTCGAAGTAGCCTGTTTCGTCGAAAGGGTACGAAAACCGAGAAAAGCATAAAAAAATTTGGTGACTCGAGTTCGTCCATACAATTTAGGAAGTCTGATGAGCTTGATAGCTTAGCCGGATAATGTTTTCGGTACTCTCGGTACAAATGTAATTTCGCATCTATGGATAAGCTACTTCCAGCCTCTTCGAATTACAGCACAACCTGAACTCAATTCACTTTGTGGAGAATTTGTTCATTTGACTGGCATGTTCGTAGAGCCATTGATATGTACTGCTGTGCCTCGCCACCTATGATGGCTGGCTAGCTGCACAGGCCGTCGATATAGACTCATGCGCCATTGTGACATGCGACTGTATCTGGCTATCGAACACTCGTCACTGTGTCTATATATATATCGTAGCAATTCACTGAGTAAACAACAATAAAAACAAGAACAACAACAGATAATGATTTATCAATTTACCAACCCGTTCGCGCTATATCTACTGCACCATGGTCTGTATATTGAAACGAAAGAAATGCCGAACAAGTCTCGATTCCTTGCAACTTATTCTAGACAGTAAACAAATCCAACGCAAAGACAATTGGGTAGTAATTATCTCCTGACGCCAAATTTTTGATTAATACACTCATTCGTCAGTCACAGTCTTCAGGCTGTCAATATACAAGCAAGCACTGCTGTGCTATGCAGCCTGAAATAGCTGGCGATCACACTACACGAACAGTACAAATAGAGTACCGAATCGTGAAGTAAAGAACTGTCACGACTTATCCATTTATTGAGCTATTATCACGCCATATCTACCGCAACAATAGAACTTTTCTGAACTTCATTGAATAAATCAAAATGGAGATTCCGCACACCATTTTGGATCAGAAGAACGGGAATGTAATGAACGCAGATGCAGTTGATTTTTGTGATCAGCCTTTGTGGATGTGTGCACTGGGCTTTTACAATAACGAAAGTCAGCTAAATAATCTATAAGTTTAAAAGTACATTGGAAGAATGGTAATCTCGATCTGCCACTGCTTGTCTCTGGAGTGAACAAACATAGAGCATTGACGTGATTGAAAAATTGCGATTGGTTCCTCCAAAATAGTGGAAATCAGCTTTCAAAAAATAGAAAGCGTAGGAGTAAAGCACTTAGTTCTTGGCATAATGATTAAACTAGTTGCGCGCAAGGTTAAAACCTCAAGTTTCGCGGGTATGTTCAGAGTCATAAACTTACAGAGCAGTGTAAAGATCACGAATTGTAATAAGTATGACGCTGCTTTCTGATATACATTCGATAACAAGCGCACTTTTGAAATAATACCCACACCAACTTACAGAATAATATACCATGCGAAGAACAACAAACTTGAACTAACTGATGCTACGGATACCCAGGTAGTGCACTTAGTGATTTATTAGCGACCAGACCGGGCTGGATAGACTTGTGATCCTTAGTCGCTTTGTGCGTTGCCTTATGGCTGTAAGAGTTGAAAGAAGTATAGTTTCCGTTCTTACGCTTAGAGAAGACAGTACAGCACTCAGAGAATGAGCGGACCACCGCAGTATTTCTCTTATGAGTCCTACCGTTGGTGTGCTCGATCCACTGTCGACTGTGGTCAATTGAAGTGCCAGCAAGGAGTGCGATAAAGATATTGCACTTTACAACACGTTTGCTGATGGTAGTGTCTCGCTCCGCCTGCTTACGTTTAGCTAGCGCGGTTGTTCCCGTAAACTCAACGGTATACTATTTCTTGCAATTGTGTTCGCGAATTTTCTATCCGCTCTCGACATACGGTGCATAATACTGCTGCGCAACAAAGTACGAGCCCCTTGGCGTGGTGGTCTTCGTCCTCTCGACGGTTCGTCACCGCTTACAGGGCTTGCTGGCGTGGCAGGTGTACCTGTGCTAACATCTCGACCCTGATTGGACATCAAAATGTAGAAAAGGTAGGCTAAGTTCAATACGAAGATAGAAATTTTTCAAACCCTTAGGAATCCTAAACTTCTAAACCAGATAATGAACAATCTATTCCCTTGCTTACACAAGCACTTAAGAAGAATCTAATAGACAAGCTGTTCTACAGTCGATCTCTAAGGCTGTTTGATGAAAATAAAGTATCTAAAGTCTATCTATTGAATTGAAAACCCTACACTTGTCGCTAGTCCTCCTCATTTCTTTCCATCCCAGATATTGACTTAAATGCGGAACGCGGCAAGCTGAGATAGATAGAAACGAGACAATAGTGGAATAGTATCTATCAAATAAACAATAGTAGGAGAAGCGAAAAAGAAATAGTACTTACTGATAGGATAATGTACAACTGTAGTGACAAACATGACCGCGCTACGCACTGATAGGACACCGATCACAAACGCGATGTAGGAACACGCACGACCGCGCGCAAGACAGACGTAGAAAACGCAAGCGCAAGCACACGAAACCATCGAGAGCAGCAAGGCACAAAAAATCCGGACGCTACTAAAAACGAGAAGCAGAAGGCGCGGGAAGCAACGCACAGCAGGCGACGTGACAGCAACGCACAGCAGGCGGCACGACAACGACACAAATGAAGCGACGCGACAGCGGTGCGGAGCAGGAAACACAACAGCAACGCGGAATAGGAGGCGAATGGGGGCAAAATGGTTGCTAGATCAGTCCTGGCTTCAAACAGGAGGCCTGTAGGTTAGTTATCAGCTTAGTCTAGCATTCAAAAAATGATTAAATTTTTTAAATGTAACTCCTATCGCAATACTACTACCGCAGCACACCATTATTGCGCAATATTCGTGAGGGAAGTAGTGGTCAGTAGCTAGGGAAATCATGCAATAAAAATGAACTATACTGAAATATCGTAATTTAGTTGACAGATGCCACCGCAGTCCCGGTGGTGTGCAACAAAC
>JAAUYH010071409.1_pt1 | contig 15536 bp, 10 predicted proteins | sample 7278061 | NCBI WGS metagenome assembly JAAUYH01 (sample SAMN14350203, study PRJNA611818) | marine sediment metagenome | isolation source: surface marine sediment (0.6m) | place: French Polynesia: Moorea | collected 2018-08
GGTCGTTCTCGAAGTCGACATTGCGCCGGTCGTCGAGTGTCGTCCAGAACAGCGCCGCATATCCGTCGAATCGATCGTAATTGAACTTGACGCCAGCCTCGATCGTATCGATGATCTCGCCTTCGTACGACGCCAGGTTGCCGAAGTCGTCGAAAGGCACGCTGCGAATCTGCGGGAAGAAGAAGCCGCGCGAGAAGTTACCGAACAGGTTGATTTCGTCGTTCAGGCGGTACAGCGCACCGCCAGAAAACGCCCATTCCGTCGTGCTAACGCTTCCCGTGGTCAGCGAGCCGTCCGTGAAACTCACGGTCTCGAGGTCGTCGTTTACGAGTGGATCGTTGGCCATCGTGAAATCACCCGTGTTGAACTGCTTGACGTCGCCGTCCAGGCGTTCGACACGGGCGCCCACGTCGAAAGACCACCGGTCCATCTCGATCTGGTCGGCAATATAGAACGCCGTTCGACTGGCACTACGATCACGGTTGCCCACCAGGCCATTGGCTTTCTGTAGTCCGTTGACGGTCCACTGGTAGGTCGAGCCCGGGCTTGCGACCAGGTTGCCGGACGCATCTTCTGCAACGTCCGCGAGCGTCACGTCAACGAGCAACGGTGCATTTCGGAAGTCGGCCAGGTAGGTCGTTATGTAGTTGAGATCGTCGGCCTGTGAGTGCGAAAAGAAACCGCCGATCGTGATCGCGTGTTCGGAATCGCCGAAGGTCCTGTTGGTGCCGACGCTGAACTCGGCAGAAAAGTCCGTCGCATCGCGCCAGCGATCGAGCGTGCGATTGCCGAACACGAGGTCACCGGAATCCAGCTCCAGTCCCGACCGCGAGTACGTGAACGTCGCACCGCCGTGGAACGCCGGGTCGATGAGACGCCGGGTCAGGAACTCGGTCTGTGTCTCGGGTTGGCTACCCAGCGATTCCTCCTCAGGTACGCCGTTCACGAGCACGATCTCGCGCGCCAGCGCATCGCCGTCGAGGAACAGGTTGAACTGGTGATCGTAGGCCGCGTAACGGATCTTCGCGTTGAGCGTCCAGTCGGACGTCAGGTCCTTGTTGATGACTGCAGCGACAGACTGACCCTTGGTAACGACACCGTCACCGATCGGGGTTGTGAATCTGCCGTCAGGCGTATCGTACGACAGGCCAATTGCGTCAACCGTGTTCATCGTGAACACCTCGCGACCATCGTTGCCGGTGAGGCGCTCCCTGCTCCTGCCGTCGACCGGCAGCGGCAGGAAGAACTGCACGCTGTCGTCGATGGCCTGGCCGTAAATCGTGATATCGCCGCTGCCGTCGCTGAACTCGTGCTTGATGTTGCCGCGAATCTGGAAGCCCCTGGTGTCCAGCCCGGACTCTACAGGTCCTTCGTCGAAACGATAGAAGCCCGACAAGGCATAGAACGTATCGGAATCGGCGCCGCCCAGCGGACCACTGAAGAAATAGTCGCCACGGAAGCGTCCTTCCTCGGCGGCTTCGAGCTGCAGCGTACCGGTCGGGTCCGAATCACCCGTCCTGCTGATGTAGTTGGCGATACCCGCAACGGAGCCAGGTCCGAACAGGTTGGAAACGCCTCCGCTGACGAACTCGAATCGTGAAATGCCGAGGTCGGGACGATAGAAAACGTCAAATGCAGACGAATTGAGGCCGAACGTCGTAAACGCCGGCATGCCGTCGAAGAGCAGTGGCGTAAACGAGAACTGGCCACCTGACGGTAGTGCTCGATGGAAGACATTGGTAGCGACTTCGCCACCGCCGCCTTCCGCACTGACGCCCGGCAGCTGGGTCATGATGTCGGCCTGGCTCGATGAGCTGAACGACCGCAGGTCCTCATCCGAGAACTGCGTGACGGACTGCGGCGTCTCGAACTGGGTGCGGGCCGTGCTCGCGCCGGTACCCGTGACGACGATCTCCTCGATCTCGTCCATGTCCGGCATCTCGTCGTCCGCCTGCGAAAACGCCAGCGCAGGCAGCGAACACGCCAGCGCAGTTGCAACCGCTCTGAGTACAAATGTGTCGTGTGACATTAAAAATCCCCCCTGATTCTGTGGTTTAGGGCCGAATTGCCGGCGGAAACAGATGCAACCGGCAGAATTTCGAACTTGAAGGACGCTTTATGACACAATACAACGCGCAATACAACCCATTGTGAGTTATATTATGAGTTAATAATATTGGCGTTTCGACGTCAGAGTGAAAGATCGTGCTGAACTACGAACACGGCTCCAGCGAACCTTTATTTTTCGACGCAAACGATCTCAGGAAGCCATCGAGGTCGGAGCGACGCGTGCTCGGCACAATCGTGCGTGGCGGCAACGTCGGCCAGCCGACGCTGGCGAAAAAAACAGGGCTCGCACAACAGAGCATCTCGCGCCTCGTCAAGGGACTCGTTTCCATGGGCGCGCTGGTCGAAGGCAACCGTGTTCACAGCGGCAGGCGGGGCCAGCCGGGCGTGCCGGTGAGAGTCGCGCCCGGATTCGCCTACTCCGTCGGCATCGGGATGCTGACAGATGCGATATCCGTGGCCCTCCTCGACTTCTCGGGCTCGGTCGTCGACGAACGCCACGAAGTGCTCCCGGCCGTGACGCGGAACGCCGTGCTCGACAAAGCCGAAGAAATCGTCGCAATGATGATTGCGCGCCACGGAATTCCCGCGGGACGAATACTCGGGATGGGCGTGAGCATCTCGGGGCGGCACATCGGTCCCGGAGCGATCTACAACACGCCGAGCCCTCTCGATGACTGGGCGCTGGTCGCCATCGATCGCTTCTTCGAAGAGCGCTTCGAGATGCCGATCTGGGTAGAAAACGACGGCAATGCCGCCGCCGTGGGTGAGAGCCTCGTCGGCGTGGGACGAAACTACGACAACTTCGCGTACCTGTTCATCGACACGATGCTGGGCGGCGGCATCATTATCGACCATGAGCTGATGCGCGGCTGTAACGGCAATGGCGGCGAAATCGGCTTGCTGTTGCCAAAGAACATCTACCAGCACCCGTCGCTCGAATCGTTGCGACAGACCCTGGGCGAATACGGAGTCGAGCACGCGGGCGTATCGGAGATGATCGCTGAGTTTGACTCGGAATGGCCGGGCATCGATGAATGGATCACCAAGACGCGAAGCTCGTTCTCGCTGCTGGCGTCGGCGCTCGCAGCCATCCTCGATCCCGAGGCCATCGTCCTGGGCGGACGAATGCCGGCCTCGCTCGCCCGACGCGTCATTCCGTACATCGACATTTACAACGACTCGCGACGCGGCAAGCCGAGAGCCCTTCCCAGGCTGCTGGTATCCAAGGCCGGGGGCGACGCCAGCGCCATCGGGGCAGCGTCGTTGCCGTTCAAGGAACACTTCTTCTCTGCCGCCGTGGCAGAATAGGCGCGGCCCGTTCGCGGCGCGGTAGAGTAGACTGGCTGCTCGTGAAATTTGGACTAAACTCCGACCACATCTGGAAAATCGCGAAGGAGAGCGCGCTGACATGTACAATCTGACGCAGCCCTTGCATACCGCGGCGACGACCACGCCGAACATGACGGCACTCGTCGGACGCCACGGCCCGGTGAGCTGGTCCGAACTCCGGGATCGGGCCTCGAAACTCGCGGGGGCGATCCGCTCGCTCGGCATCGGCCCGGGCGACAAGGTCGCGATCCTTGCGCTGAACTCGGAACGTTATCTCGAGTTCTACTTCGGCGCGCTCTGGGCGGGATCGGTCATCGTGCCGATGAATACGCGCTGGTCAGCGACCGAGAACGCTTACTCGCTCAACGATTCGGGTACCGCGGTCGTGTTCATTGACAGCGCGTTTCTGCCCATGGTCGGTGACATTCGGGCTGAAACCAACCACGAACTCAGGTTCGTGTTCGTCGATGACGGCGACACGCCGGGCGGCATGCTAGCCTACGAGGACTTCCTGCGGGGCGGCGAGCCCGTCGAGGATGCGCGCCGCGGCGGCTCGGATCTCGCGGGCATCTACTATACGGGCGGTACGACCGGATTCCCGAAGGGCGTAATGCTGAGCCACCAGGCACTCTGGTACAACGGCATGGCCGGCGCCAAGCACTTTGACATACACCCGGGCGATCGCTACCTGCACGTTGCGCCGATGTTCCACCTGGCCGACACGGCCGGCAGCCTGGGTACCACGATGAGCGGCGGCTCGCATTACTTCATGGCTGCGTTCGCGCCCGACGCGGCAATCAATCAGATCGCCGAACAGGAAATCACACACACGCTTCTGGTACCCACAATGATCGGCATGATGATGCAGCATCCGGACTTCGATGCCGCAAAATTCGAGAAACTCAGGTACCTGATGTACGGCGCCTCACCCATGCCCGAGGGCCTGTTGCTCCAGGTCATGGAAGCGCTGCCGAACGTCAAGCTGATCCAGGGATACGGTCAGACAGAGATGGCGCCGCTCGTAACGGCGCTGCCGCCCGAATTCCACGTGACGGACGGGCCCAGGGCCGGCAAATTGCGCTCGGCGGGACGCCCGGTCGTCGGCTGCGAGGTGGAGATCCGTGACGAAGACGGCAACAGGCTCGAGGCCGGCGAGGTCGGCGAAGTGTATGCGCGCAGCCCCGGATCGATGCTGGGCTACCTGAACCTGCCCGAGCAAACCGCCGACACGCTCAATGACGGCTGGGTCAGGACCGGCGATGGGGCGTACATGGACGAGGACGGCTTCGTCTTCATCGTCGATCGCGTCAAGGACATGATCGTGACGGGTGGCGAAAACGTCTTCTCGGCCGAAGTTGAGAGCCTCGTCTCTACGCACCCGGCCGTGGCCGCTGTTGCCGTTATCGGTATTCCCAGCGAGGAATGGGGCGAAGCCGTACACGCGATCGTCGTCACGGCTCCCGGCGTCGAAGTCACTGAGCAGGAGATCATCGAACACTGCAAGGGCAAAATTGCCAATTACAAGTGCCCGAAAAGCGTGACGCTGCGCGAGGACCCGCTGCCGCTTTCCGGTGCCGGCAAAGTGCTCAAGCGCGAGCTTCGTGCGCCGTTCTGGGAGGGCGTCGATCGCCAGGTGGGCTGAGCCGCGATCGCCATCCTGGTGACAGAGAATCAGCGACCTGGCTAAAGATTCTCGCTGAATAGCCGATAACCCCGATACGTGCCGCCCTGCCCCGCAGGGCGCGCACCGTCGTATTGGGAGGCACGCAACGATGGGAACTCGAAGCACTCCCGCCCCCCGGGGGTGTCGGACGGCCGCGATCGCCATGCTGGCCGTCTTGCTCGTGCAGATCGCTGGCGCCGCCGAAATCAGCGACTCGGCCGAACCGGCCCGGACGGCGGCAACCGTGACCAGGATCGCGAAGTTTGTAAGCTGGCCGCACGGTGCGCTCGGCTCCAATGGCGCAGCGATTCGAGTCTGTGTCGCCGAGAACCGCGCCCTTCTGGAAGCGCTGCGCGAATTCGACGACGTGCGGATCCACGGCAGGCCGATGAGCCTGCTTCTCGTGTCTACGGCGGCACAGGCGGCGATCGATTGCGACATCCTCTATGTCGGCAAAGTCAGCATTGACGATCGCGACAGCTGGTTCGAAATCATCGGGCCGCTCCCGATCCTGACCTTCGACGAGTCCGGCTCTCGCGGCATTGTCTCGATCAGAATTCGGCGCAACAAAGTCCTATTTTCAATCGACACCGACGCGAGTGACGCGGCAGGTCTCGGGATCGGAGCGCAGCTTCTGCACCTCGCTTCCCTGATGAGCCGACGGAGCCGATGAGTATGTTCCCGCATCTCGCCCGCAACCTGCCGATCACAAGAAAGCTCATCCTGGTCATGGTGCTGGCATCGACGATCTCTGTGCTGTTCGCGTCAATCCTGTTCAGCCTGACCGAGGTCATCAGCAAACGAAACAGTGTCGCCGAAAACCTCGCGACGCTCGCGGATGTGATCGCCACAAACAGCACCGCGGCAATCATCTTCGAGGAAGAGGATCTCGCGAACGACGTATTGATGTCGCTATCTGCCAATCCAGACATCGTTCGCGGCCAGATGTTCACGCGCGAAGGTGAACTCGTCGCGAGCTATCGCCGGGACGGGGAGATGCCGGAATCCGGGGTCCGGGAGGAACTTGCTCAGAACATGATCCGGAGCTTTGCCGAGAATGGCGAACCACAGCAACACTTCTTCGGTATGCGCCACCTCGAGACCATCTATCCGATCCGTTTCGATGACGAACTCATCGGCTTTCTGTACCTGCGGAGCTCGCTCGAAGAACTCGTCGCGACCATGAACCGTATCGTCATGCTCGCGTTGGGCACGGTGCTGATTGCCATCGTCGTCGCGGTCGCCGTATCGATCCCAATGCAATCGGTCATCTCGCGACCGGTCGTGTCATTGTCGGCCCTGATGAAGCGCGTCACGCACGAGAAGGATTACAGTCTGCGCACTAACCCGACGAGCGGCGACGAGATTGGCGACCTGATGCACGGCTTCAACGCGATGCTTGAGCAGATCAGTACGCGCGATGAGCAGCTGGCCGACGCCAACGTCCGTCTCAAGCGCGCGGTCAAGGGAACGTTGGAAGCGAGGGACGCCGCCGTCTCTGCGTCGCGCGCGAAGAGTGAGTTCCTTGCGCGCATGAGCCATGAGATTCGCACGCCGATGAACGGCGTGCTCGGCATGACCGATTTGCTGCTCTCGGCCAATCTCGGGCAGACGGAACGCAAATTTGCCGAGACGATCCAGCAATCGGGCGAAGCCCTGCTGGCCGTTATCAACGATATTCTCGATTTTTCAAAGATCGAAGCAGGCAAACTCGAGCTCGACCACAGAGAGTTCGATCTGGCCGAGGTTGTCGAAAGCGTCGTTGGCCTGCTGTTCAATACGGCACACGGCCGCGGCGTAGAAGTCATCGCCGATATCAGCCCGACTGCCAGGACGTGCGTCATCGGCGACCCGGTTCGCTTGCGCCAGATTCTCATGAACCTCGTCGGAAATGCGATCAAATTCACTCACAAAGGTGAAATCGTGATCAGGCTTCATGCGTACGCCGATACTGCTGACGTCAGCGGGTTCCGCATCGAAGTCGAGGACACCGGCATCGGCGTCGATCCGGAGAAGCAGAAGGCCATATTCGGCAGATTCGCTCAGGCCGACGTCTCCACAACGCGTGAGTACGGTGGCACCGGCCTCGGGCTCGCGATTTCGCGCCAGCTCGTCGAGCTGATGGGCGGCGAAATCGGCGTTGACAGCTCGCCGGGGCACGGTTCCACGTTCTGGTTTACTGTCATGTTGCCACTCGCCGAGCGGCAGGTGTCCAGCTCGGAGATTCTGACCGAGTCGTTGGAGGGGCTGCGCGTGCTGATCGTCGACGACAACGACACCAATCGCGAGATCCTCGCACGGCAACTCGATGCCTGGGCCGCAGACGTCGATGTCGCATCCGGCGCGGCCCAAGCCGTCGCGATACTTCAGGACGGCAGGAGCGGGACGTTCAATGTCGTCCTGCTCGACTACTTCATGCCCGGGACCGACGGCCTCGAACTGGCAAAGGCGATTCGCTCGAGGCCGGACTTCGGCGACCCGGCGTTGCTGATGCTGAGCTCGGCCGGCCCGGATTTCGATTGCTCGGTGATCGACGATGCCGGTATCGACCTGTACGTCGCCAAGCCGGTGCGACGCGTTGACCTCCATGTCGCGATCATCCGGGCGCTCGAGGGTCGAGAAGAGGCTGTGTCTGCTACCCGCGCATCTCGCAACCTAGCACCCCTGCCGGACGCCACGTTCAACCTGAACGTGCTGCTTGTCGAGGACACTCGGGTGAACCTGCAGGTCGCCGAACAGATGCTGGGGTCGATCGGCTGCCATACCGCGACGGCCCGCAACGGTCAGGAAGCACTCGATGCCATCAACGAGCGGGGCTTCGATCTCGTGTTGATGGACTGCCAGATGCCGGTCATGGACGGCTTTACGGCAACGCGCAAGCTGCGCGAGCGTGAAGCCGGTACCGGCAACCGGTTACCGATCATAGCGCTTACGGCAAACGCACTCGATGAAGACAGGGAGCGATGCCTCGCCGCCGGTATGGACGACTTCATCAGCAAACCGTTCAACAGGAAGACGCTGATCGAGACGATCGCGAAATGGGAGCCGGCCGACAATGCGATCGCCGACCCGGTGCACACCGGGGCGATAGAGGCATCGACGCTCGAACAGGTCGCTGCCCTCGATCCGGAAAACGGCAATGCACTCGTCGGGGAGATCATCGAAACCTATTTGAAAGACTCGAGACCCCTGTTCGATCAACTGCGACGTGCGGCGACGAATGGCAATGCTGCGGAAGCGGCACGAGTCGCGCACGCCCTGAAGTCCTCGAGCGCGAACGTCGGCGCCAACACGCTGTCCGGCCTTTGCCACTGCATCGAATTTGACGCCCGTGACGGCCGGCTCGACGAGCTTGGCGACAACGTCAGCCAGGTTGCCGTGGAATACGAAGCTGTCGTCACCGAGCTCCGCGCCACGGTGCGCGAGATGGTCGCGTGACTATTCGGCGAGTGTGCAGCTCGCCTGCATCCAGCGCAGGTTCAGGGCAAGGCGCGTAGCCGTCGGGTCACCCCAGGCGTAGGACACCGCCTTGTCCTCATCCTTGCGATACGCATACAGCACCAGCGAATCGCGGTTGTTACCCGTGGGCCAGCGCACGTTGCGCATCTTGATGCCGACCGTTTGCGGCTCGTTCTCGTCAGTGTCGATCCAGACACGACCGCCCTGGTCCCAAATTTCGAGGCCTTGTCTGAAAGTCCACTCTTCATCGTCCTTGTGACGCGCCGCGATCCAGCACTCGAATTGCCGCGCCTTGACGTTCTTGTGCGGAATCCCCGCCTTGTTGCCGAAAACGTAGTTGCCATCTTCATCCTCGGCACGATCGCTGATCCAGAGTTCGTCCTGGCTCAGTACCAGGTCGTCGTCGATGATGATGCGCTTGCCGCTGCGCTGCGATACGAAGGAGCAGGCGCGTTCTTTCATCTGCCCGTCGAATTCGGCCGCGCGCTTCTTCCAGAACACGTCGCAACCCGGCATGTTGCGCGCCTCGTCCGGCGTCAGGCCCTCGAGCTTCGAAGGGTCGAGGTGCGCATCCACCAGCGATGCGACGTCACCCGGAGTGTAGATCTGCAGGCGAATCGCGTTCTCCTCGTAGTCGGGCGAAAACACGTAGATCCGCTGGCGGTATATTTTCTCGGGATCGTCGTCGAGGTATTGCTGCACGTAGAAAACGTGCTCGCCGAATGCTGGCAGATCGACGCGCGCAAAGGTGTGGTGTATGCGTTCGTGCCTTTCCTCTTCGGGGACACCGAGCTCTTCCTCGAAGTACACCTGCTCCTGGTTGTCGTAGACGCCCGGAAACCACTCGAGGAACGTACGAAAATCGCGGTCGAGCACAGCGTTCTGATCGGCAATGGCGATGTTGCTGCAACAGAGCGTCGCGACGGCGGCGACGCCGGCCAGGAATACTCTCATGTTCAGGCCCTCAATGACTTATAAGTATAACAATATAGCTTAAGTCATTCGGGTTCCGGGGACAATGTCGAGTCCTCGTCGACCGGCTCGACGTCCGCCGTTCTTTCGGAGGGCCAACCGGAGCGCAGGTGCAGATCGCGCTGTGGGAACGGAATCTCGATACCGTACTCGGAAAGCTTCGTTTCCAGCGCCCAGAGATAAGCGGCGCGCGTCCTCGTCGGCCGCCGCGCGCCCTGGCGGTTCACCCAGACCAACAACAGGAAGTTGAGGCTGTTGTCGCCGTACTCGACAAGCCAGACGTCGGGTTCCCTTCCCTTCATGTGCGTCAGCGTATAGGGCACTTCGTCGGCGGCCTCGATCGCCGCTTTCTTGACGAGATCCTTGTCGCTGCCATACGCGACACCAAACGGAATCCGCACGCGCAGAATGCGTTCGCCGAGCGTCCAGTTCGTCAGCCGGGTGGTCACGAATTCGGAGTTGGGAACGACGATGTCGATGTTGTCGTTGGTGTTAATCAAGGTGCTGCGTACGTTGATTGACTTGACGGTGCCCGTCAGCCCGGTGTCCAGCTCGATGTAGTCACCAACACGCAACGTGTGTTCGAACAGGATGATGAGCCCCGAAACGAAGTTACTGACGATCGATTGCAGACCGAAGCCGATGCCGACACTGAGCGCGCCGGCAACGAGAGCCAGGTTGCTGAAGTCGAGACCGATCGACGACAATGCGATGAACACGGCGAGAATGATGATCGTGTAGTGCGTCAGCCGGCCGACCGTGTACATCGACGCCTGCATGCTCGGCGATTCGCGCAAGCTCATGCGACGGAAAGCAAGTCTTACGCCGCGCGACAACAGCCACGCAATGAACAGAATCAACAATACGCGCATGACGTCATTGCCGGTAACGGGCGTCTCGCCGACCGAGAACAGCGACACGTCCGCAAGACCGCTGACGCGAAGATAGGTGGACTGGACCTTGCGCTTCAGTCCGCCCCACCAGGAGCTGACCGGCCCGGTTGCATCGGCAACCGCATCGTCGACGACGGTCGCGAGCAACTGCAGGTCCCCAACCGAAGCCGACAGGTCGGAGAGATGGCCGAGCGTCTCCTGTGCCGTACCGACGCGCTGGTCGAGCAGGCGCCGCGATGCACGATTGAGGCCGTCGCGGTCGACTGTCTGCACGGCGATGAGCTCCTCGCGAGACTCCTGCTGCCACGTGGGCAGACTTTGTTCGACGCGACGTGCGAGTTCGGACCACTCGAGCGCCTCGGCCTGCAGCAAGTCGAGGTCGTTGACCGAACCCAGTTGCAGGGCGGTCCACCAGCGTCGCGCCTGCACCTGGCCGCGGACGACCTCTGACTGCGCCAGTTCGACGTCGGCGTCGATCGTCCGCTGTTGCTGCAGTCGCTGCTGGGAGCGACCGCCGGGAGTGTCGAGATCCAGGCCGATCGCGGCGACCTCCGCTTCGCGAAGCGTCTCCTGCGCGTCGGACACGGCCTGCTCGGCTTCAACCAGCAAGTCGAGGAGCGCCACGTATTCAGTGTCCGCGTCTGTCGCCTCGAGCCGGTCACGCGCCTCGTTGACGCGCTCGGTCGCCGACCGCGAATAGGCTTCTGCCTGCTCGTAGCTCTGCGTCAGCAACTCGAGCCGCCTCGACGCAATGGCCTGAGCGGCGCGCACCTGGACCAGGCGCAATCCCGCCAGCCAGCGCTCGTCCCCGGCGGTCGTCGCAACGTAGTCCTTGAATGCCTGGTCGCGGCGTCGCGTCGCGCCGTCCAGAATGCGCTGCTCTCGTTCTACCTCGATCTGCTCCTGCTCGGCGCCGGCACGCGCGTCCCGCGCCCGAGACGCATGCTCGAGCAAATCATCGAGCGAATAACTGAGGGCCGGAGGCGGCAGCTCTTCGAGCCCGAGCACGGTATCGTCCAGCAGCGCGACGTAGGCATCGAGATTATCGGTGAGCGCAGCAAGTACAGAGAGCGCGATCTCCTGGTTCGCGGCACCGAGGTCGGGCACTTGCAGCGACAAGGTCTCGACAAAGCCCTCCGCGCGCTGCTTGACTTCTTCGGGCGTGCCGGCAAAGTAAGTCCACCAGTTGCTGCCGAGCGTCTCGAGGACGGGCGTCTCAGGGGCAGCAGGCTCCTCGGCCTCCTGGGCCGTGACATCGTGTATGCCGAACGCCAACAGGACGACGATCGGCAGGCAAAACTTTCTCGGTATCTTCATCTTCGTGAACTATAACCGGATTTGACTCGGAACGATGACACGCATTTTCTCAACTCTTCTCGTGGTCGCGGTACTCACCGGCTGCGGACAAAAACCGGCGCAGACGCCCTCGGCAGAGGTCCCGTCCACGGCAAAGAACGTGATCCTTTTCGTGGGCGACGGTATGGGTGTTTCCACGGTCACCGCGACGCGTATCTTCGACGGCCAGTCGAAAGGTCTGCAGGGAGAAGAAAACGTCTTGCCGTTCGAGAAATTTCCGAACGTCGCGATGGTGAAAGTCTACAACACGAATCAGCAGGTCCCGGATTCGGCCGGCACAGCAACGGCCATGATGACAGGTACCAAGACGCGCGCAGGGATGATCAACGTCGGACCTGACGCCAATCGCCGTGACTGCGAAGCCGCAGGCGACAATGAGTTGACATCGCTCGGTACCATCGCCAAACAGCATGGCAAGGCCGTCGGCTTCGTAACGACGACCCGTGTCACGCACGCCACGCCGGCAACCGTGTATGCGCTGACGCCGGAGCGCGACTGGGAATTCGACACGCTGACGCCCTCCCCCGTACTCGACGCCGGCTGCCGCGATATCGCCTGGCAGCTTGTCAATTTCGGTCACGGGGGACTCGACGTCGCGATGGGCGGTTCCAGCAAGGCGTTCTTCGGCAGCAACCGCGGCGGCGCGCGGCGGGAACCGGACGTCGACCTCGTGCGCGACTGGCTGGGCGGCGGCGCCAATCGCCGCTACGTCGCATCGGCCGGGCAACTCGACTCGCTGAAGCCAGGGGACCAGGTGCTGGGCCTGTTCGCATCGTCCCACATGACCTACATCGCGGAACGCGAGGATGATTCGACGGAGCCGATGCTCACCGACATGACGTTGGCGGCAATCGACGTATTGTCCGGGAATGATGGCGGCTACTTCCTGATGGTCGAAGGCGGCCGCATCGACCATGCCCACCATGATGGCAGGCCCGGCTGGGCACTGCTCGAGGCACAGGAATTCGCACGCGCGGTCCAGGCCGCTGTCGATAAAGTCGACCTGTCGGACACGCTCGTTCTGGTCACCGCCGATCACTCACACGTGTTCACGATGGGTGGCTACGCCACACGCGGCAACCCGATTCTCGGCTACGTCCACAAAAACGACATGCGCGGCGAACCGTTGAGCGAGCCCGACCTGGCGGCGGACGGACAACCCTACACAACGCTCGCCTATGCCAACGGCCCGGGCGCCGTGCGAGAAATGCCGCGACCTCGTCCTGAGACCGGTATCGACACGCTGGCGCAATCGCTCGTGCCGCTCGAGGTTCGCAATTCCGACGGCACGATCGATCGGGACGAAACACACGGCGGTGAGGACGTCACGATCTACGGCATCGGGCCCGGATCGGACGCCGTCCGCGGTGTCATGGAGCAGAACCGCGTCTTCGCGATCATGATGGACGCGCTGGGTTTTTCGGACTAGTCAGTCGTCGATCAAGGTGTACGCGGGCGGCGTCAGTCCGTCGTCGAGCTCTGCCGGCGGCGACAGGTCGGCTTCGACAGGCTGCGCCGGCTTGCGCTTGCGCGCGCGGAACAGGCCCATGACGAGGTCGCGCTTCATGAGCTGAATCGCTTTGGCCGGGTCGACTCCCCGCGGACAGACGCGCGAGCACTCGCCGGCGTAGTGGCAGTGCGGCAACGAGTCATGTTGTTCCAGCAGCTCCCTGCGTTGCTCGAAACCATCGTCCCGGGAGTCGGCGCTGTATCGATAAGCCGCCGCGAGCGGCATGGGACCCGGAAACGTCTCGGACATCGCTACAGTCGGGCAAGCGGCGACGCAGGCGCAACACTTCATGCAGTACGAGAACTGCATGTAGTCGAGATGTTCGGCCGATGACTGTTCGAGCTCGGCAGCGATTGCGGCGAGTTGTTTTTCGTCGTCGCGGATGATGTAGGGCTTTAGGCTCGCATGATGCTCGAGCGCAGGATGGATGTCCGCAACGAGGTCCTTGACCACCTCGAAGTTCCAGAGCGGTTCGAGCCTGATCGAATGCTCGTCGACGTCGTGAACACGTGTATTGCAGGCGAGCTTCGGCTCGCCGTTGATGACCATGGCGCAGGAACCGCATACGCCCATCCGGCACGACGAGCGCCAGGACAGCGTGGCGTCCCGGGTCTCGCGAATCGCATTCAGCGCCTGCAGGATCGTTGTGCTCGTATCCGTGTCGACGTCGTAGCTCTGCCACCGCGGGGATTCGCCGTTTGCGGGGTGGAAGCGCTTGATTGTAAACGTCGTCACGCCGGGACCACCTTCGAGTGGTAAGCCAGCGCCGCTGCCAGGCCGATCGCGAACAGTCCGAGACCCAGGACCCAGCAGGCCGTGCGGATGAGCCGGCCGGCCCGGTCGCTCGCCCAGACTTCCGTCAGTACCGTGCGCAGGCCGTAGAAGCCGTGAAACAGTGCCGTGCCCAGCAGCACGATGTAGAAACCCGTGTACAGTGCGCTGGCGCCACGAGCGCTGACTGCATCCCAACCGAGCGGCTCGGTGTTGACGCTGAAGAACACGGCAAGTACATCGTCGAGATGCATCGTGAACATGTGCATCGTCAGCAATACCAGCACGATGAGCCCGCAGATAGCATTGAGGAACCAGTACCGCATCGCCCTACCCCGAGAATCTCAGTATTTCGAATCCGCCCGCTGCTACGAAGATCGCAATGACGATCATCGACGCGATTGTCAGTGCGCGTTGTGCATCGATCGACGTACGGTACGGGTACACGGGCCGGATAGGCTTGCCCACCGCTATGCCGAGCTCGATGAGAATCAGGCGGAAGCCGTTGACTGCATGGAAAACGAATGCTGCAAAAACGAGGTATTCGGCAAACGCCATCAACGGATGGTGCGTAACCGCCATGACAGCATCCCAGGTTTCCTGGCCCAGCAGCCGTGTACTCGACATGAAGACATGCGCCATGAGAAACAACAGTAGAGCCAGTCCGCTGATGCGGTGCAGGATGTACAGGTAGCCCTCGAAGCCGTGCCGTCCGCCGGCAAGCCAGCCAAGGGTACCTATGCGCTGCTTTTCGGCTTTCATCAGTAAGTCCGCTCCACGGGTTTCCAGTGCGTCATTGCGACGGGCTTGTAGGAGAGTTTGACGCCGTCGTCGCTGCGACGCGCAATCGTATGGCGCAGCCAGTTGTCGTCGTCGCGGTCCGGGAAGTCGGTACGCGAATGCGCGCCGCGCGATTCCTGCCGCGCATGCGCCGAGAGGATAGCGACCTCGGCGAGATCCAGAAGATTCTCGAGCTCGAGCACGTTGACGAGATCGGTGTTGTAGACGCGCCGCTTGTCCTTGACGTGCACGTTGGCGAAGCGCTCGCGCAGATCGAGAACCTTGTCGAGACCGGCCGACATCGTCGCGCCATCGCGATACACACTCATGTGGCGATCCATCGTCGCACGCAGCTCGCGCCGCAACGCATAGGGGCACTCGTCGCCGTCTGAACCGAGGACCTGTTCGAATACCTTGCTTTCTTCAGCTCTGACGCGGTCCTCGGGGAACGGCGGCAGACGCGCGCCCTTCTTCAGGAATTCTGCGATCTCCGCGCCGCAAATCTCGCCCCAGACCAGGCATTCGGCCGTCGAGTTGGTGCCTAGCCGGTTCGCACCGTGCAGCGATACGCAAGCGGCCTCACCTGCGGCCCAGACGCCACCGGCGTTCGTCAACCCGTCGATGTCGGTCTCGATACCGCCCATCGAGTAGTGCGCGGCCGGCCTGACCGGCACCGAACCCTCGATCGGGTCGATGCCGACGAACTTGATCGCCAGCTCGCGGATCAGCGGCA
>JAAUYH010034041.1_pt1 | contig 15533 bp, 17 predicted proteins | sample 7278061 | NCBI WGS metagenome assembly JAAUYH01 (sample SAMN14350203, study PRJNA611818) | marine sediment metagenome | isolation source: surface marine sediment (0.6m) | place: French Polynesia: Moorea | collected 2018-08
AATGCTGAAAATAATAGAGATTATTTTTATCCATAAATTTATTGCAGAGATTACTATTGCCTAAATAGTACCAGACAGAATTTGTATATAGTGCATTCGTTTAATGTGAGGTTAAAACATTCAGAAAAGAATAAATCCGAGGCACTATTGTCGATTAGGCACGTAAATTATGACATAGCTGATTATTATATTCGTCACCGATGACTTCAGATTCATTAGAATTTGTGGCACAGAGCCAGGCCTGTACTAAATTTCTATGTCACAGTTGATATATCAGATTTTCTTATTACTGAACTGCGGTCGTTTTCACGAAAGTTTTTCAATCACAAGTGAAACAGAGCAGCATTGCCCTACAAAATCGAACTCTCGGTTGAGTTTGCGAATGTTTTGTGAGCATGTTGTGCATAAACTGCCTATCCTTACTCTGATACTGCTATCTACAAAAACCAACAGAAATAAATTCTACTCCTCTGTTTCAAAACAATTGATCACTTTTGTGTTCGCACTATTTCTTCACTGCACCGCTCTTTCTGCAGCTTCTACAGCGCGGTTGTATGTAGCTTCGTTGCAATAAACGTCACGAATCGGTGTTCAGCCAACCGGTGTTGATGCTTCCTCATGTGAGGTAATTTGTAGCCGTTCCCACCATCAACATCCATCGCAAACTTCCATACATTTCATTAGTGTTAGGAAATTGTCGTCGACAAGCTGTGTTTCGTACTCTTTGTACGCTTTCTTCATCGCTTCGATTAGCTCTTCGACGTTGCGTGGAGCAGCTTGATACTGTAGAGATTTTATCCCTGCGAATAGCCTCAGGCCCAGAATGTTAAAGTCTGGGCTGTTTGGAGGCTGTTCGCTTACTCCTGTAACCAGTTGGAACAACGTCCGCATCATTCGTTGCCACATGAGCTGGAGCGTTGTCATGTTTCCTTCTAATGTTCTATAGTGTTCGCTGCGGCCACTTTGCAAGAATCTCAGAATAGAATGCTGCAACAGCATGTCCTTATAGGCTTTTCGGTCGATGTTCCTTGGCTTCAGTTCCAACACGCCGTTTCCGCGATTTTTAGAACTTCTATTCGCAAGAACTTCTTTGACAAAAGGCCACAAGCCAATTTTTTCATCAAACAGAACATCTCCGTCTTTTCAAACCGCGGAAGTGCTGTCGCAACGAGAAACATCGTTTGTTGCGGTCTTGCCTGAATCATAAGACCTCGTCATTCGCAAGTAAATATCGCTGCTTGTCTTTCGTGAGGAAGAACCACCTTTCGTCTAAGTGAACGTAGTGGTACATATCATGAAACAGCATAGGGGGTTCGTACACAAACTTTAGACACCACTTTAACCGCTTTGTTTTGTGCTCATCGGTCAAAATAGGTTTTAGAGAATTACTTTCTTTGCGGATGTCGCCACGCCGTAAAGCACGCTAAATCGTATTTGACGAACATTTCGTGGCACTTGCAGCATTTCTGGAATTCCGTCGCATTCTTAGCGGCGTCATCTTCAACTTTGCACCAAGTGCGTGCGCATCAATCCGAGGGCGGCCTTCGTGTCTCTTTTTGCTTTGCAACGCCTGCGCTATCAGTTCTTGCTTATCTCATTCCTTGCGTTTGTCCCATATTCTGCGTATAGTACGGTTCGAAACGCTATATTTTTGGTATAGTTTGGCATAAGTACCCCGCGGCAGTTTAATGTTCACTAATACCGCGAGGAGTTCGTTGTAAACAGCTAAACGTTTGTCATGAGTCAATATCTCATAGGTATGGAATTCATCCATGACAAGTGCAGAAAGAGATGTGGCAGACGAAGCTGATGAAGAAGGTACGCACCGCCGTCGTTGAGAAAGGCTAATTTTTAATGTCCATTTTCTACACCCTCAAGGCGACTGTAATGTGAGTATTACTAGTACTCGATGAGGGAACTTGTGAACAATCCGTACTTGAAGTATCGAAGCGAAACACTTCAAGAAGGCAATAATCCTGACCAAAATATGAAAGTGGTCAATTGTTTTGAAACAGAGGGAGTACAAAATTTAAAAAATCGTGATATGGGATGCTAATTATCAAAATAATATATATAAAGAGCCACCGAATTATTCAAATCCGAGATTAGCTAAACCATTGGAACCGCATGGACGCCACAAGGTAGTGAAGAGCAGCATGAAAGCATTTACTGTTTTAATATTTTTATTTCGACACAAAAATGAGTTGGATGAGGTTTTCTTTATGCTGTCTGTGACATACACTACCCTTTTATTAAAAAAGTTTTGTTAATTGTTTGAATCTCGCGCCTCCTACACTGAAATTGTTCATTTGCTAGCTTTCGGTTATCGTCTACTCGTGCAGTCCTAATGTTGGTACTGCTCATCACGGACGGATGCGCGAAATTGCGCGGGTTCGGAGAAACTGGTGAGTGGGATGTGTGATACCTGGAGTCATCATGTTACTTCGTTCGATTACAAGTAGTGATTAAATAGCACTACCTGCAAATTTCCGCAGCCTCTGCAAGAATTGCGTCAGGAATCATCAACTGAAAATAAATAGGTTATGGGCTGTTGTGTATTTGAATAAGTTAGAATACTTTGATACACCGAGAGAGAATAATTCACTGATATAACCTTTTCTTAAATTACATAAATCCAACTACCTACTAGAAGAGAGGAATGTTGAATATATTTTTCCACACCCTTCCTGCTATGGCCCATCGGAAAGTTTTAGGCTCTTTAAATTTACACCCAATATCAGCAACGGCGAGAAGGAGCATTAAACATGTTCTGACCATCACAGATTCATTCTGTTTAATGTATATCTGACTGCTCTCAGATCCGTTAATTTTAAAAGCTTTAATCTGTATTGGTGAAAGGATAGAGCCTGTTCTGAAATCTTTACTGTAATCGAATGGAATGTTTGAAGAAAAGCACAGCGAGTACTGTCAATGCATCAAATGCACATTGATTTTGACATTCATCAGTGTCCATCATTTCTGCCGTGATTTGCTCGAGTTACATTGCTCTCAGTGAGATCATGGCATGCAACTCGCATTTTGTAGCAACTAATTCGCCAAGGCGCATAACCTATCAAATCTCCCGCGTCAATATCTCAAAATAACTGCTCTCAACGTGGATAAATTGACCTCAGCACTGACTGCACTGGAGCAAGTCAATGTAATGGAGTTATACTTCCATTCGATGACAAAGAACCTAATGTAACAGCTCTGAGTAATTCAAGTTTTCTTACTGGAATGCATCAAGCGATGAAGCATCATTACTATATACTATCACCGAGAGCTGTGTAAGATGGTACAATATATATAGTTCCGAGTGGTCACCGCTGTTGTGAACGGAGAACCGCACCCTTCATCCCCTAACAGAGTCATGAAGATACAAGCACTAGTGGGTTTCACGCTTCTAGCCACGGCATTCGCATGCTCCTGTATACGCATAAAACCAATCAAGGAGGCAGTGGAAGCGGAAAAAGATGGTCCAACACCCTATTACGCGGCGAAAGTGTTGAGTGAAGACTTGCCTAGTGATATCAATGGCGATGTTGTGTACAAGGTATCAGTTTCAACAGGGTGCGGCACTACACGCATTCAAGAGGTGGTGACCTGCGGCAACAGCGCTTGCTGTGGAGTTCGTCTCAGAGTCGGAGCGAAATGGGCGCTCCCATTGAAGAGGTCCGGCGAACGAACAAGGCTCATTTCTTGCCAATCGTTCGCTTTGTTCGATGAGCTCACGGAGGAAGTGCAGAACCTCGTGTCGATGTGCAAGCAAGCACCACCAGTTAAATGCTTGCCAACCTGCAATTGCATTCGTGCACCTTGCAACTGCCCACCTCCTTGCAAGCCAGGAGAAACGTGTATCAACGGCATCTGCGTGAATGCTTGCGCATTGGTCAGGTGCGTTCCTGGCTACAAATGCGTCGACGGGAAATGCGTGCCCATCACAATCAAGTGCAAGCCGGTCTGTCGGTGTTACAAATGTCCTTGCTATTACGCACCTGTTTGTCCGTGGGGTTACGTCTGCAGAGGACTGTACTGTGAAAAGCTATGGCGTTGAGTTTGAAACGTGACAAATCAGACAATGCTGTCTACTACGCGATGTTGAAACAAGCACATGCTGCCCTCAAAGCAGGCAATAAAGTAGAGCTGTTAGATAGAACTATCGGATTAGTCTGTGAAGCATCGACACTGTGGCCAAGGTCCCTTCTATAGACCGCCCTTGTTTGTAGAATTGCAACCTTTCAAGCTCATGCTGCGATAAAGCCGACTCGTCGTCATCTACAATATCAACAGACTTGAACCAATGCGAACGCTCCTTCTCGAATTCACACACACGTGTGCAACGTTTAATTGACTGAACTCAATATGCTTCACGCACAATCTCGCAGATACAATTTGCAGCACCTCCTGCCTTTTATCGACCCACCTATCACAGTCGTCATGGCCTTCCTGTCTCCGATCGCTGTGATTCCTCGCACTGCGAAGAAACTGAGCGATAGTCGCAGTCCCTTCATCGGTCGCCATGTTACCTCACGCCCCCGCACGATGCAGGCGCGATGGACCGCGACTGCGACTGCGGGGCCACCAGGAGCGGCGGCGATAGACTACGAGCCAGGCACTCTTCGCGATGTGAAAGGCATGCTAAGTTTCAGCGACGGCGACGGCACATACGAACAGCGCTCACGCCCGCGACGTAATCGAAAGACACATGTCATGCGTCGCACGGTACGCGAGATATCACTGACCGCTGCGAATCTCGTTCTTCCCCTGTTCGTTCACGATGGCCCGAACGATGAACCGATTCCGAGTATGTCCGGCTGTTCGCGTCTTTGCGAAAGCTCGGTAATCGCGACGGTTGGGAAAGCGGCCTCGCTCGGTGTCGGCCATGTGATATTGTTCCCGAAAATCGCGGAATCATTGAAATCCAACACTGCCGACGAGTGCTTCAATGATTCGGGACTTATTCCACGCCTGGTTCGCGCAATCAAGGCGGCGTACCCGAGAGTTCTCGTGTGGACCGATATCGCGTTAGACCCGTATAGCGAACATGGCCATGACGGCGTGGTATCTTCTGATTCTAAAGGCGACGGTGGACGTGCCAGAATTTTGAATGATGCGACGGTTGCGCAGTTGTGCAATCAGGCGGTATGTCATGCGCGAGCAGGCGCCGATGTTGTAGCGCCCAGTGATATGATGGATGGCCGAGTAGGTGCAATTCGTGATGCCTTGGATTATCACGGTTTTACAGATGTGTCGATTGTGAGCTATACGGCCAAGTATGCGAGCGCGTATTACGGGCCATTCCGCGACGCCCTCGACTCGGCACCGAAGGAAGGCGGTAATGCGCCGGTGAACAAGAGAACGTATCAAATGGACCCCGCAAACATTCGTGAAGCGGAGCGGGAGGCCGCACTTGACGAAGAGGAGGGCGCCGACATGCTCATGGTTAAACCAGGCTTGCCATATTTGGACGTGATCAAGACATTGAAGGAGGTGAGCGACCTGCCGATTGCGGCGTACATGGTGTCGGGCGAATACGCGATGATTAAGGGTGCGGTCGAGAAGGGCTGGCTGGATGAGAAGGACACCGTTTTAGAGAGCCTGATGTGCCTCCGCCGCGCGGGTGCCGACGCTATTCTTACATACCACGCAATTCCGGCTGCGCAATGGCTGCGGGACGAGGACGACTTGGTATAACTGCTCGTTACAAACCGTCACTATTTGTTCGTTTTTCTATCTCAACGGCACCACCCTGCACTGCACTTCGTACAGGTGCAGCAGTTCTACCCGGCTGTAAGCTGGATTTAGTAAAGTAACGGAATCTCATTGGTGCACAGTACGACTGCGAAAAACTGGTACTTTTAATTCTGAGTTTGAAAAGACCACCCACACACCCCAGCGCAGCGAGGTCCCTACCTCCCCGTGCGCCGCTCTGAACACCTTGTGTTCCACCTCGATTTCTTGTTATCGACTGTGTGTTGTCCCGCTATCGCGGGTGGGTGAAGGATCTATCATGATGTCGCGCGTGCGACGTCGCGGGTTTGTGCTGGGGTTAGTGGCCGTTGTGCTACTGGTGTCGACGACGGCGGCGCAGAAAATAGAGAAACCAGTGAATTTTAAACAGGCTGAAGGCCGTGTCGCCGACCTCATCTCGAAGCTCGACGCCGTGAGCAATCATGCGGCGCGCGCGAACGATGAGATTCAGACCACGTTGCGCGAGTTGTGGCAAATCGTCGATTTGTTGGGGCGTGATCGCTGCGGCGATGTGGTGGAGCGTGTGCGTACTTTGCAGAGGAAGGCCACTGCGCGAGTGGAGAAGCTGGAGGGGCAGTTGGCGGGTCGCCAGGACATTGAAGAACAACTGCGTAGGGAGGTGCATACTCGCACCGCGGAACGTGACACGGCGAAGGAGAAGGCCGAGTCTGCGCAAAGAGAAGTGGATCTCGCAAAGGAAGAGATTCTGCAGTTGAAGGATGAAGTGCGCAAGGCGAAAAGAACTTGTGTGCTCGATGGCTCGTACAAGATTGTTGCGGAACGCTTGACGGAGCTTCGTGGAATTGCGAGGACCAGGATGCAAAGCTTGGACAAAGTGCTGCACTTGTTTGAGGAGGAGCGATCGATGGGTACCGAATCGATAACGAAACTGGAGGGTGCGTTGGAAGGACTGCGGGCGGCGGCGAGTGAGGGTGGCGAGACAGCGGGTGAGGCGCGAATGAAGAAAGAGTTGTCGATTGTTACGTCGCAGCTGAGGGCAGTGAAAATGGAGCGTGACGACATGTCGGCTGAGATTACCAAGCTGCGCCGAGATTTGGAGCGCGTGAAGAAGAGCAAGGCTGGTGCGGAAACCGTCGTGTTCCAGGATGTGGCCGAGGGATCGAGTTGGACGGGAACGCTGGCGTTGTTGGTCATCACCGCGGGTTCCTTCGGATTCTTGATTTATCTCATGTACGGCCTTACTAACTCGCGCAGCCCGCCTCCGGCGATGCCTCCGTCCCAACCTGCGAATGGCGCGGCCCCTGGCGCGTCGCCGAGTGAGAAATATGGAAGTTACACGCCGAATCAGCGCACGCCGGAAGGGTTCCCGCAAAACAGAAGTTCGCCGCTTACTTATCTCGACAATTCGAACAAATCTACGCCGCGTGGTAACACAACAACCCCAAGACTTTATTAGGTTAGGCAATACGGTCTTGTGCATTCGGACGCAAACGCTTGAGTAGAGTTTTTCATTCTTCGTAAACTTCTTCATCTTGACTTACATCGGTAGCCGGCGCGTAGGTCTAGGTGGCGTCACCCACATCCAAGTTAAATATTTAACGCGTTTACCGGTAGGACTAGTTCTACAGTGTAGGTACAAGTATACGAATCAGGGAAGAATGTCAATGCCGCGCACACTACCAAGAGAGCGATAAGGTACACAAAGAAGGCTGTCAAGCTAGGAAGAAATAACTGCTAGCGTTTACATCACGCGAATCGAATTACGGAGAGGCGCTTTGGTTGCCAAATCCGTCGGGACGACTGGGAGGCGGGCGATTGCTCCTCTTGTAGTCACCAAGTCCATGAGTTTTACGCGGGACTTTGGCGAGGATGTCCTCGAGTATCCCGCGGCTGGAAGTGGCGTTGCCAAGCCCGCCAATTTCGTAGTCGCGACGCTTGTCGCCCGCCAAGGGACGGCTCGGAACGCGGCCGAAATAATCGGGAACGTCGGACGACACGCCTGGGTTCGGCACGCCCGCGGCGCGTTGACGCGCATTGCGCTCGGCGTCGCCAGACGGCCCGACCGGCCCCAGGCCTTGGCGCGCCAGCGCGTCAGACATCAGCACACGGTGCCCCTCGCCGAACGCCTTCATTGCGACGGGCAGCAGGTGTACGCCGGCAGCGGCGCCAACGAAGGGGAGTGCGAACATGGTGAGTGGTGTGTCGAACTGGATAGGGATGCCGCTCCGAGATAAAAATGGACCTGCTGGGGTGCAAAGATATTGTACGATGATAGCTTATTTTTGCGATATTTTTGGGCCGACCTCGATCCGCATGAGGCGGCAATGATATCGTGAAACAAAGATTGCAGGTTTATTCGTTCTTGCGGATGTAGCACGCGCGTCTGCGTTGAAAATCGACGCACGTTTCCTTGCGCTTGCAAAATTGCGCTCATGATCGTCTTGGCTCTAGTCGGTATTCGATGGTGTCGGAAACACAAATAACGGCGGCGGTGGATTGAGTGGTGCGATATCATCGACTAGCACATCGAGAAGTGCACGCAGCTGCTCGTGCAGCTTGAGCGCTCGTTTCGCGGCCGCCTCGCACTTTTGCGTTTGTTGCTTGTGCTTCGCCCGTGAACGATGCGCGGCCTCCCGATTTCGCTGTGCTCGTCGCTCTCGCGCTGCGTCGCCGCTGCTGTTACCGCCGCCACCAGTACCGCCGCCGCCGCCGCTCCCGCTGCCATCGGTTTGCTGCTCCATGGCGCGCGCGGCGCGCGACGCATCAAAATTGACCACACTCCATCGCTCGCTCGCGAGTGCGCGGGGGTAGGCCGGCTCTGCAGTGTCAGTCAATCACTCATTATTACGTCCTTTCCTTAACTGGATTAACGTCCCTCGATCGATAGAACGTCGACTACACGAACGTGGTTGACCGTCAGCATAGTGCGGAACATCGGAACAGCAGTGCACATTGCTGGAAAGTGATGAGTGCGTTCAGTAGCTGCATTGCAAGTTAGCATGTGTATAACAATGTCGACGCAGGTCGACGGTCGGCGATCCAGGAAAATGTGGTTGTGCTTGCTCGACTGACAAACCAGAAAAAGGCAACGAGAAATGATTGGTTGACGACTGTAACACCGCGAGTCAGATCTAGTTCAGAGATCTGAACAAATCAAGAGGCCGGAATGGAGTTGAAAACGTGTAAACGAATCGCCAACTTCCCGTTACGGAAATTAATTGGTAAAAGTAATTGAATTTAAAGTGGTAGCACACCGATCCTCCCTCGAAGCTACGTGGAGTGTTGTCAAACATTGTTTTTCTCCGCTGCACTGGCGCGACCCCTGGTAGATAGTGTTATCGAGTTGACGCCGAAGACCCACCGAGCGTGTCGCCCTGGATTTGGCGTTGTATGCGAATACGCGAAGGAGTGGTATTCCGCACTTGAGGACGATGGCGGTAGTGGTGTTGCGGGGCTTGTTGCTGGTGTTGTTGCTCGAGAATGCGGTCGCAGAAATATGCAAGGGCCTTGAGAACTACAAGTTGGAGATCCAGATGAAGTGGTCGAAAGCCCTTGACTCGGACTTTGACAAATCCATGGCCGTTGGTGGAGTTGTAAGCGTCGTGCATAACAAGAATTTCGACTTGTTCACCCCCAACAAAAACCTCACCAAGGATTTGAGACATCTCATGCAAACTAACAAAATCGGACCTGCGCTGGACCGATTAGAGAAACTGCAAAGGAATGCGCAGCAACGCGTGCATTCGTTTGATTATGTCACTGGTGCGAAGGCGCAAGACATCATCAAATTGAACGTGAAAATGGACGGCGATAAAGGCGCGACGATCGTTTCGTTCATGGGCGTGTTGTTGGGCACGCCCGACTATTTCTTTGGATATCGAAATATTAACATGTGCGAACCCACTGAGGTTAATGGACGTCAAGTACATAATTTCACCAAACGATATCCTGCACCTAAAACAGAATCGTGGGTTCTTGGTTTCGATGCCGGTTACGATGCGAGACCCAAGGTTGCGCCCGGCTCGTCGATTATTCCTGAAAATAAGGGCGTGCGCCCCGATAAGCGGCAGGCGTTACCACAGGTGAAGAGGTATGCCACGTTCACAATGACACCAGGCTTGTATGACGGGTACTTTGCGTTTTGGAAGATTCTCGTCATTGTAGGCGTGCTTTCCACGGCGGCACTTGTGGCGTTCATTTGTTTGTACCCCGTGTGTTGTAAGAAACAAATGCTTGACGTTCCAGTACCTCTTCAAGATGAATCACAGTGGGCAACATAACAGGTGCTCATCTGCTCCCGCTGCACCAAGGAAATCTCTCACCACTCGTGTTTATTCGTCCTCTTTCTTACTTTCGCTTCTTGTCCGCTTTTCGCGCATACGAGTCACGGTTGTAAATTATACCTATTTTCCGAACTTATTCGTCGTTTTGGTTTGGCTCGGTTTGATCAACATCATTTCTGTGCTAGGATGCGAAAGTCTGTGCTGAATTTGGATCTTGTCTGTCAAGTACATGTTGTGCAATGCGAGAAGGTTTTAGTTGAACTGCATGTTTGTTTCGGCGCTCTCACCATGAACGGGACCTACGCTACAATTTGGTTATCTGCGAACACCTTGGCGCAGACAGTAAGCTACATTCCCTTTTTTTCATGTTTATGCCCTATCTGATGTCAATAGCACACGCAACGATCCGCTTAGCTGATACCTACGAGAGACAAGGATTACGCAATTCCAGCCCAACATGTTAATTCCGCTACTGTTCGATACTTAACACGCCAGTGTATTTATATCTAACAGCTTTTTTCTAACTCGTTCGATGAAAACGGCGTTCAGTCAGAAGTCGTCATTGTACTGCCGTCCTCTACAGCACTGTAGGACGATGCCGCGTTCATTGTCATGTTCGAGTTTCAATCCATTTATTGTTTGCTGATGGGTCGATTCGAATTCCTACAGTGGTTTTGTACAGCACACTAGATTGTACAGAACCTTCTTTTCTCTACTTTCATAACATTTTCTCTTTCATCGGTGTTCTGTATTGATACCGCAAGATAGCAAGGCGAGAGCTATTTTTTGCGTTTTCTTTGAGTAACTCACCAGTTTCACTGTTAGCGAATAATTTCGGTAAACTGAAATAGGTGACCCAATTAATCCCAATTGTTGAATCGGTAAGCATCGAGAATTATTAGGTCCTATCGTCAACTTGGTCTAGTTGGTGTAGTAGCGTAGAGAACAGTATTGATGATTTTTTCAGCTGTGGAAAAAGTAACAAATTCAAGTCAACGGGCGTGATCGTGAAAGGGCTATTCTGAAACGGGCAAATGAGATATTGTACAATAATTCCTGATTATGAACAATCTTCATTTTTTCTCGTTCAAAGGCCTATTAATCTCGTACTTAAATCTATGACCACAGAGTCTTTTTAATTCCATTAAGCAATATACCGAAATTTTATCCCCTTTGCAAAGGACAAACACAATAAGGTGTAGAAATTTTCATCTACGTTAAATTCTTTCGTTAATAAACGAATCTAATTTTAGTTCAATTTAAGCATCAACTTTTCCGCACCAGTGAATCAAAAATTCCGATTCATTATGACCGATAACTCATCTCGACCAACACCTCCACTTACTGCTCCATCCGAAGGTTCAGATTCCCCTCCAGCAGCTGAAACTATTCCCGAAGGCTGGACCGTTCATTCGTTCGAAATCAATGGAGTAGATCGATATTACCTTTACAATGCCGCTGAGAAAAAGGCTACTTGGAAATTCCCAGTTGAAAATAATAATGAAACCATAGCAGAAAGCGGGGGATTATCACCATGGCAGCGTAACCAGAATGCATTCATTAAAAAGTACTATGACAAGGCTACCGGAGGGTTTGGGCCGCAGAAATTAGAGGATGATCATAGGTACAAAGATTTAGCAAAAGAAAAGTAGAGTATGCTTCAAGATACAATCTTTTGTTGTACGACAAAGCCTGAATACTAACATAAGCATTAGTATATTGCGAAAAATCATTTCGACATCAGTCGAAAGAGTATAAAGATTTTTTTATTAATTTTAATTTGTGAAAAGTTTTTCCATGATGATAGCTAGCTGTATTTTATAGTACAATAAATGAAATATAAAAAGCTAAAAACTTTATAAATAATATTTTTCTGTCCTTGAAAGATAGGAGTAATTAGGAAAGGAGACAGAAAGTTAAATCTAATAAAGATGGAAGAAACAACAAATAAATCCTCGTAATATTGCTTTAAACAAAATACTGTAAAAGAAGGCTTGAATTTCTATCACACATCCTAAACTGGAAATCATTGGTGAGGGAATAGTGGTGATAAGCTATTTAGTTTTCTGAAGTGTCTCCTTCTGCATTTCATGCAAAAATGACGGAGTATAGTATAGACAGAAACGAGAATAATTACCGGTCACGTTTTACCTACGAAATACGCATCCACGGTTCGGATGTGTAGCGGAAACGGTAACGGTCCGGTCCGGTCAATTACGATTTCGTGAATGGTCCTAACAAACTGCTGTTCCCCAAACGTCTTCGAATTTCGTGAGACCCTATCCAACAGATCGATCGAGATGGTTTCTTCAAGATTTAGAAGATTACTAGAGTTCAGGGAAGAAGCAGTTTCTGTTGTCCAAGCAATATTGAAAAAGCAAGAAAGCGTCTACGAACTTGTGGACTTTGAAACCTTCAACAAAACAGCTCGTCTTCGCTCGAAACATTATCGCCCGTATTTCGTACTCTGCTTCAAGAACACCAGAAGATCATCGGTATGGTTGGTCTGTCGCTATTTGATGAATGGAAAATGGCATCCTAATAAGTCGGTATTCTCATTTAGTATTATTCAAGGCGGTACTTCCAAATTGGACCGTCATACTAGACTACGCTCGCAAACAAGAGCTACGCCTTCATGCTTCGTTCGAACTTTACCTGAGGCCGCTAAGCAAACCATCGCAAAATCGGCTGCTTACACTGTAGCGCTTGATTCGCGTCCACTATCGTTTTGCGATGGACATCCTGGCATTATTTAGTTCGTGAAGGCACTCTTTGAATTGGATCAAACCGTTCCAGTACACGAAAATGTTGAACCTATGTCTTATTTGCCGGGTTCGTACTGCAGTGACGACAACAGTCAAAGAATCGGCCCATTCTATGGGAAAACACTTTTTGAAGGAAATGACAGACGGACGTCTTAAACACGGTGGTGCGGTTTCCGTTGATCGCGTTCATTTGAAAGCAAATGCGAATCACTATTTAGACTTTACGGTGCATTTCATGTGCATCAAACGCGACAATGCGCAGGATGAGCCAACTTTTCCAATCGCAAATAAGTGGTTGATGTTGGTCGAAGGGCCAGCAGTTCCAACAGCAAGGAACATTCGCCAGAAACTAGAAGTCGCTCTACTTCGAAAGTAACTAACTCCACTGGACCATTTGCTGAAAACATCACAATAGTAACGGATAGTGGCACTTTCATGTCAAAAGTGGCAAATGGATCCGTTAGCGCAGAGATACATAGTCCAGATGAAACTTGGATGGGTTGTATGTCACATTTTTTGAACAATGTTATGAAGCATTCCATTTCCACGTGCAATCGAGACAGTACGCTCCAAATTGATTCCGCAGATTTCAGGTCGATGAAGAGAATTGTCGAAGATGCCAATAGGAATGGCTGGAATCAGTGTCTGCCGGATGTATTTACTTTAATACTAGAAGTTGAAACACGGTTGCGAATGCACTTCTCATTAGCGGAGATGCTTTTAAAATCATGTTCGAATGTGCGATCAGTACTTGCAACTCGCAATCGTCCTCAGGCGTACATGGCTTTTCAAAGCATAAAAAAGAAAACAGACTCGAATAGCAATATCGTTGGGTATCCAGCGGTAGAGGCCATTTGCTATGCTTTTGGCATCGTCATGGAATGCATAGACCGTTTTAGAAACGTCAACGAAGCCTATAATGCACATCGCTTTATCAATGATATACAAAGCAATGCGACAACTAGAATTGGTTGCCAGCGGTTGAGATGTTTGGCGGGACAATGGAATGGGAATTGTCCAACCTTGAATTCACCCGAAACTGTTACGCCGCAACTTTAGACAATATTTGAGAATGCAACTCAAGCACCACCCGTTGCTATTAGTCGATTGTTATCTAAATCCTCTATTTCGAGCAATGGAATTCGTACCAGACCCGATTGCGCGTCGTAATCTGCGCATGAAAGCCGAAGAAATGGCCCGAAAACTAGTTCAGGGTCAGTTCGCGTGTGCACCTCATACACACGTGCACTTTCAGTCCCAGTCCATTGATGTAGATGTGTTGACTCCTATATCACAAGACAATAGAAGTGGAAATGGTCCAAAGCCGAACCCACCTCTTCTGTGTATCAGCAGTCGGAAACGAGCATTTAATTATCTTGACTTTGCAGACACCGAATCAAGTACACAGGTCGATCTGGATGAAATATCTGTTTACAATGAGATCAATGTCGGGACCATCAAATAGAAAGGAGATGATGTTTCCGCAGGACGACTTTTCGGTCATGAAATTTGGGTACAATCGGAAAAGAAAACATCCCGCTATGTATGGAATCGCAATGCATCTTCTGGCGACACCTGTTTCCTCTTCCGCAAACGAGAAAGCATTTTCCGCACGCAAACTTGTTGTTTCCGACACGTGTTCGCGTTTGTCGAATGATACTGTAGAAGATATCATCATGATAAGGTTATTAACTCAGTAAATTGGCCCTTTATTCAATGAAGAATCAATTTGATATGGCTCGCCGCACCAGTCGAAAATATCTCCTAAACTACGCTTCTTCTAGGACTTTACTACATCTTTCTCAGTAGTCTTAACCACAAGACATTCCGCATGGTACCGTTTTGTGTTGTCAGCTGTAAAATTTGCAGGTTCTCTGCAAAACTCACTCGTATACGAAAAGAAAGCTATAAGGGACCCTTCAGTAGTATGGTAAAAATTCAATTCAGGTGCAGTTGTTCCGAAATTATTGTGTCACACTATGTCTTCCATTCGCCCACACAGGTCAGTGGGCTCAATAACCCCCATACTGAAAGAACGCTCACCTCCTCCGCTACCGACGCATACAAATTCGAGAATGGACCGTTTGTTTGAGGCACGCGACAATCGGTAGGTACAAAGCTTAAAATGATTTAATGAAGACGAAAGAATGAGAATAAGACTGGTCAAAGGAGAACAAAAATCAAAAGCACTATCGTTTTACGGACGCTGCGCACTCTGCAATGTAGACAATAAGAAAAACCGCAAAGGTATCAAGGCTAAGGACTAGTGTGGTGTGTGTGATATGTTCTTATGCACAAAGAAGAGAAGTGGAAAGTCAAGTTGTTGCAGTGAGTGGCATCGACACCGCACCGTGCGACAGAGAGCGAACACGCCTCGTAAACGCGTTGGGCTGTCTAATTCTTAACGTGTGTTCGTTGACCGTTGCGCGTGAATAAACTGGAAGAGTTCGCTTTCGCTAGACCGTTGCTCTCTTCGTTTCGGTGTTTGCCAAGGACAGGGTGGGAGACAATGTAGGTCGAATGCACGACCGGTTCACAACCGGTCCGCACAGCACTAGAATTGAGAAGCAAATGGGAACGGCCGAGTATCGCACTTTGGAACGTTTTTATTGAGCTGTAATCCAAGGTTCGCACGTAGAAATATTAACAGGCGGTTCGGATACGGTCCAATACTGCATTAAATATTACGAATACAGTTACATTTTGGTTTCCGTAAGTACTGAAGACTATGAACCGGTTCAATCTAATGCCTCTTTCTACGTACCACTAGTTC
>JAAUYH010098426.1_pt1 | contig 15531 bp, 16 predicted proteins | sample 7278061 | NCBI WGS metagenome assembly JAAUYH01 (sample SAMN14350203, study PRJNA611818) | marine sediment metagenome | isolation source: surface marine sediment (0.6m) | place: French Polynesia: Moorea | collected 2018-08
CATCATACTTGAGCTGATATGCTTCTGGCGAGAATCCACTATAATCGTAATACATTCCAGGTTTCTCAGCTGTCATCACACCCACAGGAGAGTCTCGGTAATGTGCACTCACCACAATGATCGCTTCCGGTTTCGGTAACAATTCGGCGATCTTCTTCAAGCTCTGCGCAACACCTGGCTGCTGTCCGAGAACGGGGATTGGGCCACCGCCGTGATTCACGAACACCGTAGGAACACGCATAGTGAGGTTGCGAGCGGTGGTTGCAGCGAGACGACGTACACTCCTGAACACAGGTAGAGCGGATTGAATGAAGCTGGTGATCTTCGATCTGCTCATGGCCGGATGTTGTGTTGATCAATGATAGCCGAGTTTTATAGACGATTTCGGGCAGCAAGTTGGCCTGTTGACGATGGGCCGAACATAACGATGTGGTTGATTGGTCGAGTGAGTGCACCCAGAAAATTCGGAAGTGGTCAGTTTCCGCCACAGTCAATGGCCATCCACTTTTGGTGTACTGTATAGTACAGTATTTGTAGTGACCATTAACACAACTACGTTGTACTGTACGTGATGTGCACAGTACAGTATGGCCATACAGTGGGTGCGACACTCGTGCGGGAATGAAATATGAAGCACTATGGACGAGTTATACTCAAGAGGAAGACTGAAATCCCGCTCGTGGCATGTTATGCCGTTGTTGTTCTTGACCCTACCTCACCCCAGAATAATGAAAGTAGTTCATTCCACAATGTAACATATAAACGGTTCTCGTTCCGTTCCGTCAATAGACAGCACAATGGAGTGGCTTTCCGAGTGGGGCACGTAGAGTGTTAGCGACATCTCGACACTGCGCCTCCCAGCGCTGGTGACGGTGCTCTTCTACGGCTTGAATAGACGTTCAGGGCTCGCGGTATGGAATGCACGACGCAAGTACAAAATCGAGCCACCGGGGGTGACTGGGCCAGCCGAGTTCGAGCGCGCGTTTCAAGCGCACAATAACAATGCCGAGCAATATTCACAATTCCTCGCACTGATGTGGGTGACGGCAGTGCTAGTGAACGGGTTATTCGCGGTGTTGGTCGGGCTGTGCTGGGTGACTGAGAGGCATTTGTACGTTTCCAGATATCATCGTACTGCGGAGGGTTTGACAATCCACACTTGTTACGCTTACCCATGGAATGGGACACTGTAACAGCAGCATACACTCGGGAATGAAATTGTTTATGCAAACTACCATCAGGTTGCAACTCCTCCATCGACGATAGTAAACACAATTCACTGACATTCTAGTACTGTATCCATCGCGTATAGTTCCGCCTTGCTAAAGTACCAAGCGCAGGGAGTGACCAATTTCCATTGGATTCAGGCAACCCATCACACAGGCACGCACATCAAGCAAATGCGAGAATATGGAAGTCGGGCTCCAATCCACATCTTCGATTCGTCAACAATCTGTACGCACCGTAAGGAAGCTGAAAGACTCTTTGAGTAACATGGAAAAATCAGGTGTTGCGCGCCGTCAAAAACCGATCCCCCCATACCACCCAACTTCAGCGTGCGACCAAAACTGCCTATTCAACGTCAAACCACCGCACTGCCATTCTAAGGCACAATTGTCCTTCACACAACCCGCACTTCTATACCAACATTCATCTCACCGCATTACGCTGCACTTCACATGTCATTAGCGGCTCGCAAATCATCGCCGTCATGACACCGGCTCCCATCCAACTGGACAGACTCGCGCCACCGATGCCAGCCACGGCCGCGGGAATCATCTCCGCGGTGGCAATAAACGTGATAATGCCCGCTACGCTCGCGTGCGCGCCACCCACCACGGCGGGCGACAACACCGCCGGCAGGCACAACGCCACGGCGAGCGCGGCAATCGGCTCGAGCATGCCCACAATGAGCGCAATTCTCGCACCCGCCCAGCGCCGCCTCGTCACCACGTACACGGGGATGGCAATCGCCACGCCCTCGGGCAAATGCTCCAACAGTAACGCAGTCGCCGCGACCGCGCGCGGCTGCTGCCCCGCGTGTCGCACCATCAGCCCTTCCAGTACGTTGTGCACGGCGAGCGCGCAGGCGGTGATGAGCGCGCCCAGGGCGCGCTCCACGTCGGCGTCGCGCGCGCGCCCGGGCGACCCCATGCACAGCGCCTCGGCCAGGGGGGTGCGCAGCGAGGCGCGCAGGTACCTCGCCGCCAGCGCCGCCAGGATGACCGAGGCGGCGAAGTAGGCGAGCGCGCGATGCGGCGACACATGCGTCAGGGCGGCTGGCAAGGCAACGCCTACCGCCAAGGCCAGTAATCCCCCACCGCACGCGGCCTGCGCCCCCGCCAGTCGCCTAGTCGCAGGCACCATTGCCGGTATCGCACCTCCGAACCCGCACGCCAACCCGCCGCACACCGAGTGCGCCACCAACCGAGCTAGTGCCTCCATAACGCTGCAGGTGCTGTGGCTGAGGTTGCAGTTGCGTTTTCCAGACACCTTGGTGGGGCAACAGTATTGTGGATTTAGTTGTACACTCAAATTTAGTCATTTACTATCGTGCACGAATTTGTTCGTACAACATGCTACAGCTGTAGTTTCGGGATGCCACTGAGTCAGTCGTAGAAACCTATCAATTTGGTCATGAGTGCAAGCCTGTTCATCGTCACCACGGTATAGATTATGCCTTTCGTAAGTCGAAGGTACTCAACGAACGAATATGAACCAGGGTCAACTTGCAAAACATTGGCATGTACTAACCCAAGTACCCTTCCCGACACTGTCGATCCACGCAGCAAACATAGTTGTAAGTACACCCACAACAGCGCTCCCCTTTGCTACACCTGTACACCCAATCTACACGACAAGTCGTTTGTGTACCTCGCTACCAACGGCAGCTGATTCGGGCATGACAGGGGATGTCAAAAAACGGGACCTCAACTGAGCGGGCGCGCAAATAGCAGGCAGGCAAATTACAAAAGCGCTGCACTACATCCGACACCGCGACCCACTCCATGACACACGATGAGCAGGAGGCGCGCGCGCACGGAATGCGACAACGCTGAGTATGTGTCGGGCGCGAAACTCCTCGGCCTGCCGGTGGTGCACATCGTGAAGACGATATGGTCGCCGGAGACGGGGTCGATGCGGTGGGCGATGGGGTGGATAGCGGTGGGGCCGCTGGCGGTGGGGCCCCTCGCGATTGGGTACTTCTCCGCGGGGGTGCTCACGTTCGGCTGTCCTTTCTCGGTACGTATGCGCCGCGCCCGCCCGCGCTGCTCGCGACACGCGCTAACGCGGCGCGTGCAGGTGGGGCTGATATCGGTGGGCATCGTGGTGCTCGGGCTGGGCATCGCCATCGCGAACATCGCCGTTTCGTTCGGCATCGGGATAGGTAACATCGCCGTCGGCTCGTCCGTGCTCGGCCAGGTCACCGCGGTCATCGTGCCAAGTGCTAGTAAAGCGGCGCAAGCCATACAGCCGTAGGTGCGGTTGTGCGTGACGCGCTTCTCCAGCCATCACCGTGCGTGTTCCTAGGTGCGGCGTGCGTCCACACAACGGCACCGCCCCCGTATATCCATAGCTCGTTGCCGTCTCGCTCTCTTCAGAACTGTACAGTACACAATGTTACCACTGCAATCGCTAGCGAAACACCGCGATGTGTACGACGACATCGAGCAATTGCCCGACAAACCGTGGCGCGGCGTAGACGCCGACATCACCGACTACTTCAATTATGGCTTCGATGAACAATCGTGGCGTGTCTATTGCCGCAAGCAACGTCGAATGCGTGAACTTGCGAGTCGCGCCCGAAGTCAGGCTAGGAACCAACATGTTTCCTCGCTGCCACCTTCACCCCCGAAGCCCGATGATAGTCCTCCACCTCCACCGCCACGCTCTTCACCACCACCACCACCACCTGTTGAATCCCCTCGGGAACGCAAAGAGTCCTTGAAAATCCCAGAAAATCAAGGTCTATCGACACGTCCCACGACGGAACGACCCGATGATTCCCAGCAACCCCCCACACCACCAAGACCCCAACTGCCAAAAGCCTCAAATTCTCTTGATCCCCGGAAGAGTGTCGCCGCAGTCTCGCCAACCACACCAACAATGCACAAACGCGGTGGTGGAGGTTCCAAGGTCTGCCATTTCTCGCGACTCTCGCCCACATCACCGCCAGAGACGCCACCCAAGCCGGACAACAGACATTTCAAGCATCGAGCCCACAATGCATCGCACAAGCAACACTCACCGTCCCGGCATACACACTGCTCTGGGACATATCGACCTTGGAGAGCGGGGAGCGCGGAATACTCCCCAACACCCAAAACACGAGGCAGAAATAGGACAAGGCATCAGAAGGAAAGCAACATCCCACGTCAGCGTCACGCGTCCAACACCGCGCAAATTCGGCATGGTGACACCCACCATCACAACAGGAAGAAAGCGCGGGACGTGCGGAGACCACGACACGGGGGGATAGGCCCGCAATCAAGTGGAGAGACGACGGGGAATAGTCTGTCTGCAGGATGGGACAACAGCAACCCATTCACCACGCAGCCGCATACATCAGCGCCGCCAAGGGTGTATCCAGCTGAGAGACGCGCACCGAGATCGGCGCCACCGCCCGCCGCCTCACGCCACAGGCATCGAAATGCGGTTGCGCCGCGAAGTCGCGCGCACTCGACACACAGCCCCGAACGCCACGCCGCGCTATTCCCCGAGCGCGCACCGCCCAACTGGCCGGCGTTGTACCCGCACGAACAAGAGCCCCCGTCGCCGTGTGTGAAGAAAGCCCCGGCGTCGAGGCGCCATGAGCACGTGGTGAAACGCGAACCCAAGGCCGAACTGGAAGAAGCACTGCACCACACGCCACAGCCATCCCGCCACCTCAACCCCCCGCCGCATCACACAAACGCCAGGCCGAGTCGGGACTGCACGAACGTGCCAACGCCACAGGCGCCCTGGGAGATGAGTAGAAGCATGCTTCCCCCGGCATACATGTCTGGTGTGCCGCCGTACCCTCCGTTCTACATGTGTCACCAACACCAGCAGCACTACGCCGTCGACCCGAGGTTGCTTGACCCGAGGCCGCCGCGGCGTGCACCTCTACTTGCGTACCCGAACGCGCCGATTTATCAGGCGCGGGGTTGGATGATAGGGGGTGGACAATGCGAAGGGCGGTCATGTATGCGGCATGCGCGACGGGCGGGGCCGAGTTGGCGTGCGGAGGGCGAGTCGACGCGCGTTGGGCGGCGCGGTGGACGGGGCGGTGGCGAGGCCGATGCAAGTGGAACGACGCGTAGAGGGAGAGTGCGGAAGAGACAGCGCACGGAGTGAGCGGGGCGAGGTGGGTGTTGTGTGGTGTGCGAGTGTTGGAGGGGGCGACGAGAGCGGAACGTAGTGTTGTAGCAGAGTGGACGATCCGACAGCGATTTACTACGGTGGCAGCTGGTGGGGAACAAAAGGACGAGGCAGTCAGGAGCAGGTGGGTAGTGCATGGCGGTCAGGCGGTGTCGGCCGGTGTGACCGATCGGCACGGGTCGGACGGCAACGAGAGTAACGGAGGTGGTACTGTTTTCCTTGCCTCTACGGTAGTGTCTATCGTCTACGAAGATCTAACAAGGACGGGTGCGACGGTTAAAACTATATGTTTGTTGTATTGTATCGTAGACAGTGCGGAACGACAGCGTAGAACAGCAAGTTGGTTATCGCGAGGATGGAGGCACTCTTGCTGTTGGCGCGGTCTTGTAAGTGTTGGAATTGAACGCGAGACGAATGCAATATCTTTCCTTGCGCAATCGGAATCTCGGTGTCATGGCGCGCCCGGAGCACATGCAGTCGTGTGCACGATTGAAGGGAACAACCAAATTCAGGGGGTATATTGTCGTCGCGGTATCTACCACGTCGACTTGTATCGATGCAAGAATGCACGCAGAGATACAACCATGCTTCTACGCTATCAACGTGTTCAAGCTCTTACCGAAATCGTGCGCGAGATAAGCACACACATGCACACACACCGGTCGTGCGACGATCGTAGATTCATGCATGATCCTACTGTTCCTCACCACCGCATCTACGGTGCGCCACGGCCGAGAACGAATCTATCGAGATGCTAACCTATTTTTGGTGATATGACCCGAATCATCACCGTAAGGGAGTAATCGACGTGGTTCGACAGTGTCACGAAACCGTCTCTTGTGCGCGATGATGTGTTGGAGGTGTCGGAACGTGAGTGGGAGTGTTGGGCGGTTGTGGTCGATGGTGCTTGCAAACTGCGACACCGATTGGGAGGTGGAAGCGTTCGTGTGTGTAGTGTGCTCGTTTGTTTGCTGAGGTGTGTCCTCATGGTGAAGCAGGCAAGTGCAGCAGCATGAAGTGAGCACATGAAGTGAGCACATGACGTAATTCGGAAGATTTAGCGCGAAACAGCGCTCCAGAACTTGTCTGTATGGGTTGGAAGCAGTGTTAGGAGCACCGCGCGACTACAGGACGGCTCCAGACGTCGAGATAACATGAGAACTGATGATGGGAATGATCGTAGGATAGAAAAAAATTTGATATCAAAGGCAGCATGATGGGTTGTAGTCGACATCATCAAGACAACGAGGAATAAGAAGAAGACGAACATTCGCAGAGTAGGAACGGGAGGAGTAATTTACAGTACAGTCGAGCTCAACGCGGATAGAGTGGAGGAGGGAGATACGGCGGGGGTTGTACGACAAAGCAAGAGGGTATGCGAGAGGTGCGAGGAGTAAGAACAGGGGAGAAACGTAGATGCGGGTGTAAAGACGTGACACGGCCCGCGCTCCGTGTACGAGCATGAAGGTAGGCGCAGTACTGTACAGTACTCGCCGGTGAGTACGGTAGGTGGGCGCTTGAGCGCGAAAATGATAGCGTGGTACAGTGAGAGGCGCAATTCAATGGGTGTTGCTAGCTGTACATCTGTTGCACTCCTTCCATGCACCCATGTGTGGTGGTCGCAATCGTCGGCATTGAATTGTTCGACGTTGCCATTGGTTCCCCCTCGGGTAATTCGCACGATGATGTCGGATAACAACAACATACCGCCTGCATCCCAAAATGTCGACGCCCATTTTTCCCTGCGTGACACCCGACCGTTCTGTAACCATGAGAACTACAGTACAACGATGTGCTTTTCACGACCTTCTCCTTCTCTTATAAACCTTCTCTTTTCTCATCTATCGTTCGGCATCAACCGTACCACAACTCCTTCAACCCTCGTCCCATTCACTTCCGAACTTCCCCATGGCGTTCTCCGCACCTCTCTTCTCTGTCGTTTCGCTTCTAGCTCTCGCCTCTCTGGTTCACGCCTTTGCCGACCCCTCGTGCAATGTACGTGAAGACCCACTTTCTAAAACCACATTGCTACGCGCCGGTATCGGTGCGTTCGGTTACGACGATTCGAAACCCAACGGGCCATCAAACTGGGGTCTCATCAATTGCCCTGGCTACTACAAGTGTGGCACTGGCAAGTATCAATCACCTATCAATGTCAAGTCGATTCGCACATGGACTCCCAACTGTCGTCTGAACCTTGAAATCTACAAGAAGGGCAATGCACTATTCGAGTATCGATACGCACCCAATGACTTCTCCTTCCGTTGCATGGACACAGCGTTCAACAGCATCTGCGGTCGCATTACCTACCGCGGCAAGCGCTACAAAATGCTCCAGATGCACGTACACTCGCCTAGTGAGCACGAACTGGATGGGAACCGCTACCCGATGGAGATCCACTTCGTGCACCAAGCACGCAACCGCAGGCTAGCTGTACTGGGTGTGATGATTGTGGTGGGAGCACCTAATCCTGACATCCAGAGTCTCATCGATGCAGCCATGTACAGAAAGCCGCAGCGTGTGAATCTGGCCCGTATGTTGCGCTACGTGCGTCGTCGTCCGCGACCGTGCACCTGGTACGGAAGCCTGACCACACCGCCCTGCACCGAAGGCATTCAGTGGATTATGTCGAGAACTCCGCTCACGGCCTCGCGCGAACAAATCCTCGCATTCCGAATAATGTTCGGGAACAAGCCGAACAACAGGCCGATTCAGCCGTCCGTGGGCCGATCGATCCGATGCTTCGACCATTCGCCGAGGAACAAGCTATTGCCACTGTGCAACCGTGAGGACTACTAAGCTATTGTTGTTGTTGTTGTTGTTATTGTGAATGTCGATTTTCGTTGACACGAATGACGATGATGTTGTGAAGCGATTAACTTGTGATGCGAGACATCCGCGGGTGCCCCGATCGCTGTATATCCAGTTGTTAGTGTAGCTACTGTAGTTGGAGACTCAATTGTAAAACAGCGAGAACGGTGCCTCGGTTGCCTCAAAGGAACTCTTCCTCTTGGTGCACTGTCCAGTCGAATGCCGACAAACACGTGATATTTCGCCGACCGACCGACTCGACACTTCGCAGAACTGTAGCTACAGCACGGCACGCGATTGCTGCTTCCATTGCGACTGTACCCGCTACAGTATACAGTGCTGTACAGTCGTGTAGTGTTCCGTAGTGGGTACGGTACGGTGTCAGAGCCGATGTCACAGTTGCATCAATCCGAGCAAGGTGGGTGCCAGTGTTACGGAAACGGTAGCGACGGGGATGATGCATCGTTGAATCTGCCGAGATATCATATGCAACGTGCCTTGCTACTAATACTCAATTGCTTGTCATACCTTGGTCGGTGAAAACAAATCTGAATGTGCGATGCACATTGGATAAGTTACAGTGTGCTCATGTTAACTGTAGTTGATTTCGTGAAGGATGAGCTTCATCGCGTATATGGCGAATGGCCTTCATGCCGCTGCTGTGTTTTATCGGGCGCCTTGGGAATGAAGTCGTGATACTGTACTGTAGCTTACAATGTGAATTGTGCGAGAGCTGGCGAAATGGGAATTCGTGCGAGCTCGACGCCCACTAATGCACACCGTGCGCAGGGTTGTGCATACCCTGGCGCACGCGCTGGGTAGCGCGCGCGGTAAGACCCATCCGGTGCGGTAACCGTAGGGTAGTCCTTCCGAGCACGATTCAATACTGTATCTGTATGTCTCAATCGCTTTGCATGATTCGTTCCTAGGGTTGCTGTGTAAAGTATCTGTTTGTGTTAGATTGCTCGCACGTGAGTCGTTCCTAGTGGTCAGAAGAATCTCTTGCACCGTCGGCAAGTCGCTGCTTGTCACGCGGCCAAAGGTTAAGAGCACCATGGAGTCGTTACTTTCGTTCACTTCGTTCCACTACCGTACCAAGGCTGTGATCACTAGCGCAATCCTACAGATCACATGAGACCCCACAATCATCTCTGACAAATAGTCGACGTCTTCGTGAATGTTCGCATGTTCCAACATGTAGCTCGACCACGTGCCACAGTATAAGCGCATTGGCACGATGACTTGGTCGGCTGCAACCAGTACAGTGCGACGCAACATGGCTCCGAGCATTGCACCAATGTGGACTGAGGACATGGATTGTTCAACAAAAAAAACAGAATGTTCTGCCCCGTCGTCAAAACTGTACCGGCACCGCTCGGTGGCGCGCACCGGGCGTGGGAGGCTACCTGGAGCCCGGCGCCACCTCGAGTGAATATTCAACGAAAAACATACAGCGCCGGCAAGGGCACCCGGTTTTCCAGTCGAAACATATTTCTAGAAAGTGCTTTCGACTCGAAGGCACTTTCTGGAAACTTGCAGTCGAATTTCAATTTGCGTGCATTTGCCATGAACGTGCGCTGTAAAATTGGGCGTGCACCTCGATGCAGCATTTGCTTTCCTTGTGACGTGGGAGGTGCCCTTTCGACGACCATGATTGGGGCGTGAGAAATATCGGCGCTCCTCAAGTACGTTGACTGAAAATTCATTGGCGGCCAGGAGATTTGCCACGCCAATCCAACGCCACCAAGTACGCCTTTGATGCGCTTATCAACGCGCTCACCCGCGTTGCGCAGCAGTCGTGGTAAACTTACCGACTCAACCAACTACGACAACTACGACTTCTCCAACTACTAACATTATGCGTGTGGCCGTGTTTAGCGCGCAGCGCTTCGAGCGCGACTTTTTGCAAGAGTCCGGCCTGCTGCAGGAGTTTGGCAGCGTGGACATCGACTTTTTGGAGGCGCGACTGGAGGCCGACACCGCCAAATTGGCGATGGGCTACGACGCCGTGTGTGCTTTCGTGAATGACTCGATTTGTGCCGCCACTCTGAAAGGTCTTAAGGAAGGTGGCGTGCGCTGCTTGCTGTTGCGGTGTGCCGGGTTCAACAATGTGGACTTAGCCGCCGCGGCCGAGCATGGGATTTGTGTGCTAAGGGTGCCGGCGTACTCGCCCTACGCCGTGGCCGAATTTGGGGTGGCGTTGCTGCTGGCCCTGGCAAGGAAAACCCACCGCGCCTACGCGCGGGTGCGGGACGGTAACTTCGCGGCGGGCGGACTCACTGGGTTCGAGCTGCACGGACGGACCGTGGGTGTTATTGGCACCGGCAAGATCGGCCGCCTATTCGCGAGGATCTTAGCAGGCTTTGGTGCAACTGTGCTGGCGTATGATGTGCGCCAGAGTGAGGAGGCTATCAAGTTTGGCTGTGAGTATGTGCCGATGGACGAGCTGTTGAGCAGGAGTGAGATCGTGTCGCTGCATTGCCCCTTGTTGCCGAGTACCAGACACATGATCGATGCCGAGGCCATCGGAAAGATGAAGCGCGGTGCCACCCTCATCAACGTGAGCAGAGGCGAACTCATGGATACCAGAGCGGTGGTGGACGCGTTGAAGTCTGGCCAATTGGGCGCGTTAGGCGCCGATGTCTACGAGGGCGAGGCTGGCCTGTTCTTCCACGACCTGTCGGGGCAGGTGCTCAAGGACGATACCATGATGACGCTGCAGAGTTTGCCGAATGTGCTGTTGACGCCCCATGTGGCGTTCCTCACCGACACCGCGCTGGGCAACATCTGGACCACCACGTTCAACAACGTGCTGGACTTCGACAAGGCGAAGGATTCCGAGGAGCTGCTCAATCAGCTGAAGAACCAGGTCGTCGCGTAATGTGGACTGTTTCAATACTTTTGTACTAGCTAGTGTTACTGTAGCGTGATGCGCTTGTGAAGTTTTCCATCACGACCTAAACCTCGCAACTTGCTTGCTTACTTCAACTTGGCGAATGGGGTCTTCTTCTGTGTATACTGGATCTGTAATATAATTGTTGGTGGCACGTGCGCAAGAATTTGGATTAAAGCAATAGGAATGTAAGTACTGTATCTTTCTTTCCATCCTTGTCGAAGAGTTCGGTTGCAAGTAATTTACGTTCGTTCAGGTGGGGACAACGTGGGTCAACGGCAATATAGTGTGTTCCGTCAGTTGTTTATCCACACGAATGCTGTGTTGTTGTCCCTGCATGGATATGTGTTTCTGAACCGCGGTGGAAGCGGTCGCTTGCGAATTTCTCGTCTACTATCGTTTATGGAGTTGCAGAAGCGCTATGGTAGTGTAGTTTGATTCCCCGACTTTCAATATTGGATTCCGCGTGGGTGCGCTTAGATGAGCCCGAAGTCTTTGGCGAACGACAAGGCAATCTTCAGTAGAATAGCCAAGGACATGGCGCTGAGACAGTGATAAGCGGGGATGGTGTACATACCCAAACCTTCTCCGGTTTGATGATACCTTGAAACGTACAGATGTCTCATGGCCACCCAGAACAATCCGACCGCCCCCGCGAATACCCCGTTCACCAACACCGCCGTCACCCACATCAGCGCGAGAAACAATGGGTATTGTTCGGCATTGTTGTTGTGTGCTTGAAACGCGCGCTGGAACTCGGGCGGTCCCGTCGCCGTCGGCGGGTTGACGTTGTGCTTGCGTCGCGCATTCCCTACCGCGATCCCCGAACGTGCGTTCAACGCATACACCAACACCGTCACCAGCGCCGGAAGATAAAGTGTCGAGACTTCGCCGAAACTCAGCGTGCCCCAGTCGGCAAGCCAGCCCATCGTGCAGCTCGTCGACGTGCAGTATTGCGACCTGGTCCGTTTCCTAGATCACGAACATGCCCACTTTCTTACAGTAAAATTCTGGGAAACTCTGCGATGGCGCACCCCAGTGTAGCGCATATTATTACGTTTATTACTACCTCAGAGATGTTTCCCGATGCAGTGCCTGGCATTGGTGGCGCCAGTCTGTCCAGTTGCGATGGGACGGGCACCGTGACAGCAATGATTTGCGAGCCACTAATGAGGTGTGGAATTCAGCGCGATGCTGTGAGATGAATGTTGGTACAAAAGTACGGATTGCATGATAGACAATCGTGTCTTGGAACAGCACTGTGGTGGTTTGACTTTGAATAGGCAATTTTGGTTGCACCGTGAAGTTGTGGCCTGGCGGTATGGGTTTCTGGCGACGGGCAGGACCTGATTTTTTCGGTGTTGCACGGAGAATTTTTCGCGTTTTTTTGCCTTCATCATTGTAGTATGGGAGGTTGACCCATTAGACGTGTGGACTGTCGGGTTTGATTGATGTGCGGACGCGGATGATAGTTTCGTTCTGAATCTGGACTACCCAACGAAAATCGGGTCACTCGCTGCACTTGGCATTTTAAGAAGTTCAATGCTTCCGAGATAGATAAAAAGTCAGCGACAGTGGGTAATGTTTACTATATTGTCCTTGGAGATGCAACGCAATGAGTGTTCGCTTATTCACCCCAGTAAAGCGTATCAATTTCGTTTCATAACCATTGTCAATGTGACAGCATTAGTATCTCTCTCATTTCATGCGTATATGCGCCTAGTCAAATGAGGCCAAAGTCTTTGGCGAACGATAGGACAATCTTGGATAGAATCAACAACGACATGCCGCTAAGACAAAGATAAGCGGGAATAGTGTAGATTGTCAAACCCTCCGCGGTACGATGATATCTGGAAACGTACAAATGCCTCATCGCCACCCAGAACAATCCCACCGACCCCGCGAATAACCCGTTCACTAGCACCGCCGTCACCCACATAAGTGCGAGGAATTGCGGATATTGCTCGGCATTGTTATTGTGTGCTCGAAACGCGCGCTCGAACTCGGGCGGCCCTGTAACCGCCGGCGGGTCGATTTTGTACTTGCGCCGTGCATGCCCTACCGCGATCCCTGAGCGTACATTCAGCCCGTAGACAAGCACCGTCACCAGCGCTGGGAGACGCAGTGCCGAGATTTCGCTGAAACTCAGCGTGCCCCACTCGGAAAGCCACTCCATTGTGGTGCCTGTTGACACAACGCAACGTGCACCGTTTGACTGTTACATTGTCGCTCTCTTACAGTAAACTTCTACCAACCTCAGCAATGCATTACTCTCATTGTTCCGGTGCGCGAGATGGGCAACAACAATGGCGCAACATGCCACCAGCGGAAAGTCAGCCTTCGTCATGAGCTTGTCTCGACAGCAGTGCTACATGTTTCATCCCCACACGAATGTAGCACCCACTGTATGGCCATACAGTACAGACGCACCTCCAATTTGCACGCCACTCGACTGAGGGTACAGTATTTTCGTGAGCGGTTTCGCTGGTTGCGTTTTCGGAGAATGATAGATTTCGGGAATTAAGTGAACCAATTCATTTACGTCGAGTTTCCAATCCAGTTCACTTATTTCAGTTGAAAAGAATTCTCTTCAATTAAATCCAGAAAAGCAAGTGTCTTGATCATTCAATCAGAACTCGAAAAATGTTTTGGGTAAGCATTTGCCAAATCCTTCCTTCAACGGGCACTTCAATTGTAGTCCGAGATTTCTTTTCTTCCGTTCTTTGTTTCAAAATACTCCACATTACAGAGGTGTCGAGGATTTTTCACATTTGAAAATTCGTCTTCGGGCAAATCGCTACACGATCTAGACGTGACGGTTTTTCCTTTCTGCGTCCCGTTTCTGCAAATCTTCTACTCATTTACAAACTGGGGAATAGTTGAACCTTTATGTCATGCTGAAGCAGAGGTCGAGATGGTCCAAGTTTTTGGGATATCAAATTCAAAAACTAGTGCATTGATCTAGTCTTACAAACAGTGGCATGAAGGACGTTTTGCGTTCTAGTGTTTTCAAACTTCACCAGTGTGCTTTTCATTCAAGTACTTTGCATGTTAGCAGGGCCGGCTATCTTGCAACTAATCCAGCGGGGCATAAAATTGCAATAGAAAAAGTCTTCTAAAGAATTCCGACTCAAAACAAAATGTGGGGGATCCAACTTTTGGACAAGAAACGACATTGAGAAACCTAATGTAGATTGTGGTATGGGACCCGACGGCGCATAATTTAGCCATTTACCTGTTGAACGAAGACTAGATGGATGGAAAGTACCAGTAGACCTCTTCTCTTTCTGAGGTGAAGCGGGTTGATTAATAATGATCATTCAAACTCGGCAACAAGGTCAATTGATTTGGAACAGGGTAAGTACCTATTACTATTTAGATTGCATGCTAATTTCTACTTAAATACCCTAGTGTCTTCGTTTTCATTTTTTCGAAACGTATTACTTGCACTTCTAGAGGACCAAATACCGTTGTGCAAATTGGAGCTGCGTCTGTAAGTGTAAATTTACAGTACACTCCCCATACAGCATGGTTGTGTTCATGGATTGTAATGTAGAAGTGGATGGCCATTGACTGTGGCGGAAACTGACCACTTCCGAATTTTCTGGGTGCACTCACTCGACCAATCAACCACATCGTTGTGTTCGGCCCATCTCTAACAGGCCAACTCGCTGCCCGAAATCGTCTATAAAACTCGGCTTTCATCGATCAACACAACATCCGGCCATGAGCAGATCGAAGATCACCAGCTTCATTCAATCCGCTCTACCTGTGTTCAGGAGTGTACGTCGTCCCGCTGCAACCACCGCTCGCAACCTCACTATGCGTGTTCCTACAGTGTTCGTGAATCACGGCGGAGGGCCAATGCCCGTTCTCGGACAGCAGCCAGGTGTTGCGCAGAGCTTGAAGAAGATCGCCGAATCGCTACCGAAACCGGAAGCGATCATTGTGGTGAGTGCACATTACCAAGACTCTCCTGTGGGTGTGATGACAGCTGAGAAACCTGGAATGTATTACGATTATAGTGGATTCTCGCCAGAAGCATATCAGCTCAAGTATGATGCACCGGGGAATCCTCAGTTGGCGCGTCGAATCGGTGAACTGTTAAAAGAGAATGGCATCCAACACAAGGAAGACAGTGATCGTGACTACGATCATGGGATGTTCATCCCATTCATGCTTATGTACCCAGATGCATCGATACCTGTTGTCGGGATATCGGTGCCGGCTAATGATGAGTTGTTGTGGCGAATCGGGGAAACATTGAAGCCGCTACGTGAAGAAGGTTGCCTGGTGTTGGGATCTGGGGCATCATTTCATAGCTTCCCCGCTTTCTTTCGCAAGGATCCGGAAAAGAAGAAAGAGGACAGGGCAAAGGCTCGAGAGTGGGACCGCTGGCTTCGTGAAGCTGCACAGCACTCAGAACCGACGGAAAGAAAGAATCGATTGCTGCAATGGACGAAGGC
>JAAUYH010225294.1_pt1 | contig 15525 bp, 17 predicted proteins | sample 7278061 | NCBI WGS metagenome assembly JAAUYH01 (sample SAMN14350203, study PRJNA611818) | marine sediment metagenome | isolation source: surface marine sediment (0.6m) | place: French Polynesia: Moorea | collected 2018-08
CATTGCGGGAGTGATACCTGTGGCATAGAAATGGAAAAAAGTACGAGCATCGAGTAAACGAGCACCATTATCTAAGAACTCATAACTGCCTCCTACAAATGGAGTCATCCAGAATCTTTCTCCAGGATACAAAAAGGACTCATCATCACGGGGACGAGCAGCTAAGGCACGGGCTGTTACTGCTCCGACATCAGCAGCTTCGGTGAGGATTCCCTTCATCCGCTCATCTGGCTCAAAAGGTTGATCTTTTTTAATGCCAATGGCAGCAAGTAAACCCAAAATTTCTGCATCCATCCCATCGCTCGGTTCAGCTTGGATAACTTCATTAATTTCTTCCCAAATGCCATCGTCCATGCGGTGAATTGTATTATTAAGCAGACCAGAGATATTCTTAAAAGTCATTTGCGGTGGGTTATTTTGTTGTGAGAGAGGATACATCCGAAAGATATCTTTGGTTGTTGTAACCGCAGGTGTTGTATCTCCTTCTACCTGAAAACCTCGCCAAAGAACCCAGTTGCCATAGGTATTAGTTCGAGCAACATAATAGCCTTCTGGTAAATCTCCTTCATAACCAGGAGGTACAATCAAGAATTTGCCGCCCTTTCCTTCATCTGGACCAGCATTGCCAAAATCAACAACATATCTAAACCAAAAATCATTAATAAAGCCTAGGACATTAGGCGGTGTTTCAATTACCATTGGCTCATCTGTTAACTCTAGCCATGTTGCCATGTAGATAGAGGTGGTATTTGGAGTTAACCACAGGGCTCGGGAATCCATTAAGTTTTCAAATAGTAGCACTGTTGTATTGGCTGGTCCAAACTCAAGAAGTCCCTTCCGCATGGCAGACGCTGAGGCAATGGGCATACTAGCAAGATATGCCTGTACCGCATATTGAAAGTCGAGATTGTCAAAGACTTTCTGAGTTGTTTCTTTATCTGGCACACCATCTACGCAGGTCAGTGTACCGATACGGGTTTCTAATGGAGAGGCAGTAGCAATGCCTTCTGGGATTTCCGTAGTGTACTGCATTTTCAATTATCCTTTTGACTCGATAGGTTGATTGACTGCCAGTAATTTCAAAGTTAACTTACTACTAGTAGACTTCGGCATGAATAGACCTACTATGCTAGGCGTTGCTTTATTGAGAGATGTAGCGAAGTCTATTAGTTTTTAGTAGAGTCGTAAAATTAAGCAGACAACTTTTGTATAAATAAATTTACCAAATCACCTTGGCTCAGATGATCTAAAAAACGCAATTTTTAAAATTTAAGAACAAACAACCGATTTTCTTTACATTTTGTAGCTAAATGCCATTCGCCTCTACTTTTTGCACTGGAGTTTAGACTAACTTCGTGAACTACCTACGCTGACCTATCGGTACAGCGTAGGCTTCTTACCCAACAGATAGCACTTTTGAATTAATGGACGCAGTTCTAATCACCAGAAATGTCTATTCTTTTGCCGAATTATCATTATCACCAGTGTTCCGTCGAAAGTGGCCAAGTTTAAAGGAATAGATGCTGACTTTTTGATGCGTTTAACCCGGATTTCTCACAAAATCTGCGATCGCACTTTGTAAAGTCCCAAACGCACTATTCCATGAGGAACCATTACCAGTGGAACCGGATTTAACGTAAATAATAGCCATGAAAACCTCTTTTATTTCCGTGTGAATTCCCTAAAAGTTAGCCAATAATTAAGAACAACAAGTTATTGATTGAATCTTTCAATCACAAATAACTAAATAAGCTTGAGAACTATGAATTTGCTAATTAATAAATCTTTTCTCTCCTGTTTCAGATCCGAAAATCTATTGAGAGAGTCAGTAAAAAACACATTAGGGTTAGGGAAAAAGCTTATCTACTGTTTAAATACTTAGTTGATCGTCCCAGTGAGCGATCGCCACCCTCACATCTTAAAAAAATATTAAGAATAAGCAAATAGTTGACCAGATATGTTTATAGAAACCAAGCACAATCAGGCTCGCAATTAATAAGCGATGGGTTTATAATTATAGTAAGAATTAGTGTGAAATATGACGATATCTGATTCTCCTCAAACCCCTGATAATATATCCTTACCGAAACAAGGATTTCGACAACTGATTAAAATTGTTGCGGATCTCCGCTTAGCCATTGTTTTATTATTAGCGATCGCTTTATTTAGTATTAGTGGGACTGTCATTGAACAGGGAGAAAGCATCCCATTTTATCAAGAAAATTATCCCAAAGATCCTGCTTTATTTGGCTTTTTAACCTGGAAAGTGATCTTAATTTTAGGATTAAACCATGTCTATACAACTTGGTGGTTTTTGTCCCTATTAGTGCTTTTCGGCACTAGCTTAACAGCTTGTACCTTTAACCGTCAATTCCCAGCTTTAAAAGCAGCTAGAAACTGGAACTTTTACCAAAAACCTAGACAGTTTCAAAAATTGGCGTTGAGTACAGAATTAGACATTAAGGATATAAATTCTGTTAACGATATCCTAGAACAAAAAGGTTATAAAACCTTTCAAGAAAATAAGGCAATTTATGCCAGAAAAGGAATCATCGGGAAAATTGGTCCCATTGTCGTTCATGCTGCAATGTTAATCATATTATTGGGTGCTATTTGGGGTGCATTAACGGGATTTTTAGCACAAGCAATGGTTCCCAGTGGAACAGATTTTAAGGTAACTAATATTATCGAAGCAGGTCCTTTATCTCAACCACAAATCCCTAAAGATTGGGGAATTCGGGTTAATCGATTTTGGATTGATTACACCCCAGACGGAACGATTGACCAGTTTTATTCCGATCTTTCAGTGATTAATAATAATGGAGAAGAATTAAAGCATAAAACCATTTATGTTAATGAACCTTTGCGTTATCATGGTGTTACTTTTTATCAAACAAATTGGGGAATTGCAGGTGTTCAAGCACAGGTTAATAATAGCCCTATTTTTCAACTTCCCATGGCCCCTTTAAATACCAATGGAAATGGTCGAATTTGGGGAACTTGGATACCCACAAAAACCGATTTAAGCGAAGGGGTTTCTCTATTAGCAAAAGACTTACAAGGAACCATGATGGTTTACGATCAAAAAGGGGATCTTTACAGTGCAGTTAGACCTGGAATGATCTTAGATGTTAATGGAGTCAGACTAAAAATTCATCAATTAATTGGTAGTACAGGGTTACAAATTAAAGCAGATCCCGGTATTCCGTTTGTTTATACGGGTTTTGGTTTATTGATGATTGGGGTAATTATGAGTTATGTATCTCATTCTCAAATTTGGGTATTACAGAACGAAGAACATTGTTATATTGGCGGAAAAACTAATCGATCTCAAGTCACTTTTGAACGGGAGTTATTAGGAATTATTGAATCATTAGAGCCAGAAAAAGGTTAAACATTCACTATTTTTAACTTAACCAAATTAACCCACCAATAATGATAATAAATAACCCTAATGCTAACCCAATAAACCCGTTATCCCTAGTATCTATTTTACTGATATCTTCTAACTCTAGGGGAGGGGGTTGAATAGGTTTGGTAGCAGGTTTTGCTTGCACATAGCGAGGGGTTTGACTATCATCGGAGTTAGTTGTTGGAATCTTGGTCATCCATGCTTCAGGACGTTTTAATTGAGGTGCTTTGAGAATGTATAATATACGTTGACTTTGTTGACGAATCTCTAAATTGGGATGACGGGTTAATTCTTCACAAAGCGCGATCGCATCGTCCATCTTATCTATTCCTTGATAAGCAGTGACGAGAGACAGTTGAACTTCTCCTCCTAACTTTGAAGAGAGGTTAACTAATGATTTTGCATCTTCGAGGGTTTTAACACTACTACGATATTGTCCTCGATCTAATAATGCTTGTCCTTGTTGATATTTTAGTTTGACTTGTTCTAACTTAGAATCCATCGTTATAATAACATTGTTTTCTTATATTTTAACGGATATTTAGCTTATTTTCAGGGGTTTAGAAAGGCAGTCAGCGATTATTGTTAAGAGTTTACGATTTCTTACCATTTGTTCATGGATTAAAACAGGTAATTGAATCTCTTTTCCTATTCCTATTTTAGAACTTGATGCAGGGAGAATCATCAAATCGTAGGGAGTCCAAATTACGGTAACATCAATCTTATTTAAGGTTGTTACTATATCCTTATTTAAGTCTTGTAAAAATTGACTATTAGGACGCATTTGTTTAATTCCTGGTTTGGGTAATGCGTAAGCAGTAATTGTTCCGTTATTAGGTGCAGAAATATTAATATAACGTTGAACTTTTTCTACCCCTCCCAAACGTTGTAAATAATAGCGAGTGACTAATCCTCCCATACTAAAACCGATTAAATCAATGGGTTGTTCAGAGTGAAAATTATTGTTGATATAATCATCAACTTGCTCCGCTAAATGTTCTAGATGGCCATCTCCATTATTTGGTTTCAGAGAAAAACAATGAACAGACCAACCTAAATCGGTTAGATATTTTTTCATTGTATTAAATTTTGCAAATGTGTCATAAATTCCGTGGATTAATAGGACTGGATTACGATGATTGTTATTCATAGTTACTTTTTTTACTTAGTTAATCAAGGAGAGTACAATCTAGGGTTTAGTTAAAAAACCGAACCTGACAATAGCTGCAATAGTTGCGCCGATAACAGTAATAATTAAAGCCCAGATTTGAGCGTTTGCCCTTCCTTTTAAGTCTTTAACATCCTCTTTTAGTTGGGAAACTTCCGTTTCTATTTTAGGTAATATTTCTAGTTTGGTTTCGATTCCTTTGACATCTCCTTGCAAGTTTCTGACATCTTCTTTGAGTTGAGAAATTTCTGTTTCTATTTTGGGTAATACTTCTAGTTTGGTTTCTACTCGCTCTAATCTAGTATCAAGTTTAATTAGAATATCTTTTAAGTCGGTTTCAATAATAATTGGGTTACTCATGGTTTTGTTTAGTAATTTTCTTCTAATGTATCCTGAATTTGTACTAGAAGTTGTTCAAAGTTTTTAATGAAACCCTTTTCTAGTACAGTTAGGGAAAAAATCTATAAATTTCTTTTCTATGTAAAAAACGGACAAAAATAAGCTGATTTTTATCTGCTTCAATGCCAATACGATAGTCTCCTATTTTGAGTCGATAAAATGATTGATAACCTTTCAGTTTTTTGAGGTTCTTGATTTCCCTTAAGTTTTGTGCCGTTTTACACTGATTAATAGTATTTTTGATTTTCGAGAGTAGATTTTTATCTTTGATGTTTTTTAAATCCTTGGCAAATTGGGATTCAAATTGAAGATTCATTCGGGTTCACCATTAAGAATTTCTAAGATTTCTTCTTCAGAGACAAATTGGTTACTTCTACCCTCAATAATAGCATTAGCCAAACCAATTTCTTCCAAAGCTTCTAAAACAATTTCATAAAAGATTTCTCGTTTAGATTGCATCATTTCTATTAAAATTTCTTTGAGAAGTTCTTTAGTTTTTTCTTCGTTGATTAGAGATTCCATATCAGTACATTTTCAGCATTAGGATAATTTAATTATATTCAATATCAGGACTGATGGCGACATGATAATCTTGTCTATTTTCCTGAAATAAAAAAAATAATGATTAGACAGCAATTAATTCAGGTTCATTAATCAGTCGTAATAGTTTAGAATGATCAACGGTTTCCATTGCAAAGGTTTTTCCATCTGAATCGCTAAAATCGATGAGAAAGGCTTGTTCATCAAAGGACATGAGGACCGTTCCCATTTGTCCGCGACGTAATAGAATGGGCTGATGAGTGGTTTTATGGGTTGCTTTGATATCTTCGGTTAAGGCAACGAGATCATAGTCTTGAATATTGTTGATAATGAGTTAGTCAAGCGGATAGGTATTAGTCAAATGAGGAAAGTTTTCGGTGATTCGGATAATCCAATTTCTCTAGACTAACCTAAATTTCTGCAAGCAATTCCTCACAGTCTTTAACCAGGGGAATACCCAATTGTTGGGAAAATAAAATCTAGGGTTTAGTCAGAAAACCGAACTTGATAATAGCTGCAATAGTTGCGCCAATAATAGTTATAATTAAAGCCCATATTTGAGCATTTGCCCGTCCTCTTAGGTCTTTAACATCTTCTTTGAGGTTTTTGACATCTTCTTTAAGTTGGGAAACTTCAGCTTCTATTTTCGGCAATACTTCTAGTTTTGTTTCAATTCGTTCTAAGCGATGATCCAGCTTAGCAAGAATATCTTTTAAGTCGGTTTCAATAATAATTGGGTTACTCATGGCTTTATTGATTGATTTTCTTAAACTACACTACAATCTTACGGAAAATAACGATAGAATTCTCGGCGATGAAGAACACGGGCAAAAGTCATTGTGTCATCTTCGAGAAAAAAGCCAATTCTATAGTCACCGACTCGAATACGATAGGCATTATATTCTCCTTTTAATTTTTTAAGGTTGCTGATTTCTCTAAGATTCTGAATAACTAAAATATCAGTAAAGACAAGTTTTTTGATAGCTGAGTAAGAAGAGGTACTTTTTAAACCTTTTAAGATCCTTAATAAATGTAGGAAGATAATTGGTTTTCATTCTTGTTCTAATTCAATTAAGGCTTCCTCAAGGCTTAAGGGGGTTTCGTCTTTAACGTCTATCATGGCACGATAAAGTCCTGTGTCTTCATAGGCTTCTATCATTTGTTGATAATCTTCAAAGTTAATGATAACTTGCTGAATCTGGCCTTGATCATTTGTAATCAATTCTTGGGCAAAAGGATAATCTTGTACATTCATAATTGTTCCTCATTTTAATAGGGCTTTTACTCTTCTTCTAATGTATCCTGAATTTGTGATCTTATCCCCCTAAATCTCCCTTAGTAATGGGGACTTTGATGATTTCCCCCCTTTTTAAGGGGGGCTAGGGGGGATCAATTTCTGCCAGCAATTCCTCACAGTCTTTAACCAGTGGAATACCCAGTTTTTGAGAGAGAGCAAAGGCATCTGGACAATAGTTTAAAGTTGATTAGATACCATTGCTAGTTAATAGGTGTTGTCCAAGAAACGGGAACGGCTATGACATCAAGGGTTTCGTTATTATCAAACATTTCTAAGAGATAACCTGCTTCTGATTGTTGCTCATTAGGCGGTAAAAATTCAACAATCGTCCCTTGATCACCTTTTTTAAAAATGGTGTTGGGGACATCTTTACAGAGTTTAACTTGTTGAAAAAGTTGGACGGTTTGCATTATTAATACTCCTTGGTTTTATCAGGGTATAGGGTAACAAAATTTGCTTGTTGGTTTTTGTGATCAATTTGCCAAATAGTAATCACCTGAATGTTTTTTTTATTAGGGGTTTGCCAATGATTCCTCAGTTTAAGTCGTAGTCCCCACCCAGAAGGAATGAGATCAAGTATTTCGGCAGGACGAGATGAGGTTAGTATGTCTTGTTGAAGTTGTTGCCAATTGTTTTGAGTGTAACCATATTGAGCTAGAAATTGGGATTTATCATTCTTTGTTTTGGAGACTAAGAGGTATTGGGTAATCTTTCTAGAATCAACAGCAAACTGGAGCGAAAAATTCATATTATTAATCTTATCATTACTGATTTTTGGATGTTTGAATTTCTGCCAGCAATTCCTCACACTCTTTAACCAGTGGAATACCCAATTGTTGGGAAAGTTCAAGGGCTTTTTGGCAATGTTTGAGGGCAAGTTTGGGGCGATTCGTTTTGTGGGCGATTTCAGCGAGGGAATGTAAACTCTCCGCAATTGCATATTTAAAGTTAATTTCCTGGGAAATAATTAAAGATTCTTGAATTTTGGTTTCTGCTTCCCTGTAGTTTTCAAGTTTGTTTAAAGCGTCTCCTATATTGTGTAGAGAAATTGCCACGCCTCGCCGATAGCCGATTTCCTCACTAATATCATGATATTGCTGATAATAGGTCATTGCTTTTTCATACTGTCCCAAGAATATATGGCAATGGCCTAAATTTCCTAGAGAAACTGCTACCCCTTGCTGATAACCGATTTCCTTACTGATATCGTGACATTGCTGGTGATAAGCGATCGCTTCTTCATACTGCCCCAATGAATCATAACAATGGCCTAAATTCCCTAGAGAGATTGCTACCCCTTTCCGATCACCCATTTCTTTACTGATATTGTGATACTGATAGTAATAAGTGATTGCTTCTTTATACTGCCCTAACCAATCATAACAATTGCCTAAACCACATAGAGAATTTACCTTTCCTTGCCGATAACCAATTTCTTCACTGATGTCGTGATTTTGCTGATGATAGGCAATGGCTTTTTCATACTGCCCCAATGAATCATAACAAAGTCCTAAATTTCCTAGAGAATTTGCCACTCCTTGCCGATAACCAATTTCTTCACTGATGTCGTGATTTTGCTGATGATAGGCAATGGCTTTTTCATACTGCCCCAAGCAATCATAACAATTACCCAAATTTCCTAGAGAAATGGCCACCCCTTGCTGATCGCCCATTTCCTCACTGATGTCGTGACATTGCTGGTGATAGGCAATGGCTTTTTCAACTTGCCCTAGGGAGCGATAACTAAGCCCTAGACAGTTTAACGACTTACGATAACAATTTTGTTCCCGTTGACTCCCTGCAATTACCTGCTCGTATAACACCGCTTGTTGTCGATAAAAGCCCTGTAAATAGAGAAATTCTTCAACCGATTTATCTTTCCCTTCTCCTCCTCGCTCTTCATTCAAAATATCATACGCTAACTGCCACTTTCCCAATTCTCCTGCATGGTAAAACGCTTCTAAATACGCCGTCACATCCTCCAAAGATTCCCAAGGGGGTGCTGGTAAATGTGCTAAATAATAATCTAATGCTTTCTGATGTGCTGCTTGCAATACCTCAACATCTGCTTGCTGTTGTACCACCATTGAAATTAAGGGCAAAAACTGAAACCGTCGCGGTTTTTTCTTGAGGGGTTCGGGGGGAAATTCCTGTAATAAGGATAAACGGGCTAAATATCGTAACTCTTTCTCTGTTACCTCTGTGCTTATCCCCTGTGCTAACTCTAAATCAAAATTCTCTCGCAATACAGACAACTGGGTTAAACTATCTTCTAACCGTTCCAATAATCGTGCTAAACTCGCCGTTACAACTTCTCTGACACAAGTATCTGTCTCACGATGATCCCCTTCCACGTCAAACAAATCTAAGTCCAAATTTTTCGACTCAGTAACACAAACCCCTTCCCCAAACTCATCCACCATCAAACTACACACCAGTTGCATTAAAAGGGGATGTCTTCCCATTTGGTTGACAAAATGGGTTAATTCTTCGTCTGTTCCTGTTAACCCATAGTCTTCTGTAACATAACGCATTGCATCAACTTCTTTTAACCCTTTTAGAGATAACCAATAACAACGATCTCGCAAATTATGGGAAAATTTAGGTTGTTCCCGACTGGTAAGCAAAACTTTACTATTGCATCCTTTACTTAACCATTTGCTCAAAAATTGCTGATAAATAGAGTCTCCTTCTACTGTTAATACTGTTTCCAAATTATTCAATACCAATAAACAAGGTTCACCGATTAATCCCTGTATCATTTGCAGGATTAATGTATCTTCGTCCCATTTTTCGTCATAAGGTTGCTGCAACTGTTCTAATAACCAACGCCCAAATTGCGCTAAGGGATAAGGCTGATTAAAATTGACCCATAATACTCTTAAATTGACGGTTAACTGTTCCCTTACCTTCATCGCTAAGGCTGTTTTACCATAACCTCCTGCTGCGATAATTCCCATTAAGCGGATATTATTGTTATGTAATGCTGTTTGTATCTCGTTTATTTCTTCTTGTCTTCCCTGCCATTTATCCACAGGAGGGAGTGTGGTATCAATTACCGCAGTAGTGGTAATAAGGGGTTTTGATTGTTGATGATAATTCCACTCATCAGGATCAACAACATCAGTAATTTCTAAGTCTAACGCTTGACAAATAGCATAGGCAATATCCCGATCAACCGCCTTACCTTCTCGAATAAATCGCTCAACAGTTTTCTTCTCAACTGATGCTTTTTCTGCAATTCGTGGATAGGTTAATCGTTTACCATCCTTATCTCGTCCAGTATTTTTTGCTTGCAGGAGTTTTTGTTTTCCTGCTTCTGTTGCTGAAATACTGCGTGGTTTGCGTTCTTCAGACATGGCTTAAAGATGACTTATCGCGCTTTCTATCAATGTAACCTATCCTCGTGAAAAAGAGACAGAAAGAGACATTAATTCCTGTCTTATTATGATCTTGTAATTACGTTAAATTCCGATGATTATGGCAATATAAAGTTAATCGAGGCATAAATAATGACTCCTTTACAAAAATTTGTTCATTATCTCATCATCGCTGATTTTTGCATTGCTGTATTTTCCTTTGTTAATGTGAAACCGGATCTTTCTCATATTGTTGATGATCACTCAACTTTGAATGAAAAAAAAGAGATAATCTGCGGTTATTAATTTGATAAAATTATTAATTGCAATACAATTATTCTGTAGGGTGGGCAAATGTTTAAAACAGAAGATGAGGAAACTTAATGATTAATTTTGCCCACCTTCGTAATGATAATGGTGGGCAACGATTAATAAATTCTTAAATTGCCGAAAAATTGTCTCTTTTTGCCCACCTTACAAGCTGGATTTTGATTATTTTTCATCATAATAAAATAAGTTTATTCAAAAGTAACAATGATTGTTTCTGTTTCAGTTTTACCTAATCCTTCATATTCAGCTACAATAGTTTTTCGGTTTTCTACTGATATCAAAGGTGTAATACTTCCTAATGATAATAAATCACCTTTTTTCAAGGTTTTTCCTTGAGTGTTTAATTGCTCTTTAATCCAAAAAACTACATTTAAAGGATCGCCTAGCAAAGCGTTACTATTACCTTGGGCAATAATTTGTCCTGACTTATCTTTTAAGGTAACAGAAATATTTTTAAGACTCTTGTTTGTTGCTGTTTCTTGATTTAATGGTATAACATCACCGACAACACCTAATCTAGCACCTGCATTAATTGCCGTTAACATTTCACCATTAACTTTGATGTTTTTATCATAAACTAAATCTGGTAACTCTAGAAAAGGAATGACTGCATCTAAATATTGTAGCGTTTCTTGTGGTGTAGTTACTTCATTAATTTTGTTACTAGAAACCCTGACCATTAAATCCCCTTCGAGCATAGGTTTTGCACCAAAATTAGCAGGAATTTTCGTTCCTGATGGCAATAACATATTCTCTAATAATATCCCTAATAAGGGTTGACTTACGTTAAAAGTTTCTTGTGCTTTTGGATTAGTTAATGCTGCTTTATATCCGATTAATTCACCTTGGGAAGAACTTAAAATATTAATTAGTTTTTCTTGTATTATTTTTGCTTCTTCAGATGTTAAATTATAGTTGAATTCTGTAATCACTTGTTTATTTATGTAAGCATTGGCAATTTTTTGAGCAATATTTTCAAGAGTAATAGAAGATAAATTAGTTAGTAAAATAGATAAATTGTTTTTATTTTTCTCATTAAGAGGTTTGGGTTGTGCTGCAACTCTTAAAAAAGGTAATAAGATTAGAGAAAAGAGAAATAATAATTTTATTTTTTTCATAGATAATGATTAGATTCGAGAGGATTGACAAATAAAATGAATTGAGCAGAACAATGATACCTAAGCTTTCGTCTATAATTAAAGAAATTATAATCTAACAGTCTAATTATAACCATTACCTATGTTACGTAAAAAATTCTCTTTCATTCAGGGTCATAGTTGGCTAATTTTAGGGTTAATATGGTTAGGAAGTAATTTATGCGATCGCTTATGGTTAACTTTAGATCATTCTCTTCCTGCTTGGGATCAAAGTAATCATTTAACCAAGTCCCTACAGTATTATTATAGTTTAAATTCTCCTGAAATCTTTAATGGAGAATGGTGGCGTAATTTTTGGATGATATCGACAAAATACCCGCCTATAACTTACATCATTGGAGCGTTTTTCCAAAAGATTTTTGGCTTAGGAAATGATCAAGCCCTATTATCTAATTTATTATACAACGGAATTTTAATTATTTCAGTTTATATTATTGGTAAAACCTTATTTAGTCGCCAAGTTGGGTTATGGAGTGCGGGGTTAACTTTATTATTTCCTCGTTTATATCAAACTCGTTTACAGTTTCTTCTTGATACTCCTTTAATGACGTTAACTGTTGCTTGTTTTTGCTGTTTAACGGTGTGGAAAGTTGAACCCAACAGAAGAAAACAATGGTTATGGACAATTATTTTTGGTGTGTGTTGGGGACTTGCTTTATTAACCAAACAAAGTGTTATGTTTTTCCTGTTTACTCCCTTGGTTTGGTTGGGAATAACTTATTTATGGCAGAAAAAATGGGAAAGAATTTTACAGTTATGGGTAAGTTTTCTAGTTTCTAGTTTATTGTGGTTTCCTTGGTATCGAACAAACTGGATTTATCTATTTAGTACCATCGAAAATTCTAATGCTATTCCTGCAACTTATGAAGGTGATCCTCCTTTAAATACTTTAGCTGCTTGGACTTATTATTGGCAAGATTTACCCTTAGCAATTGGTTGGGTATTATTATTAGTTCCTTTGGTGGGTTTACTGTTGCATTTATTAGAAAAATTTCCCAAAGATCAAGATAAAATTGAAAATAAAAAAGTTATTCATAGCCTTAGATGGTTAGGGGTTTATTTTGCTGGATCATATTTAATCTGTTCAGCTATTTTTAATAAAGATACACGCTACATTATGTCTTATTTGCCCATTTTAGCAGTATTTTTAAGCTATGGTTTAACCCGATGGCGAGGAAAATGGAAGACCGTTCGATGGGGAACAACGATAATAGCTATTTTAGTGATGATTACCAACTTATTTCCCATTGCTGGAACCGAAAAATTATCTTTATTCTTAAGTCCTGGTGTCAGTTTTCGACCCTATTTAGGTCAAGAAGTTCCTGTTAAAGATATAATTGAAATAGCTAAAAAAACAACTCCCTATCAAATTGTCAATTTAGGGGTAATTGCTAATACTGATAGCATTAATCATAATACTATTAATTATTATGGTCAGTTAGCTGATTTTCAGGTTTATGGACGAGAACTAGGAAATAAAGAGGATTATATTGAACAAGATAGTCGCTCTTTTGATTGGTTTGTTAGCAAAACAGGAGACAATGGTTTTGCTAGAGAAAATCAATTAAAATTTGCTGAAACTTTAGATAACAATCCAAAATTCAATCTGGTAAAAACTTGGGAAATGCCCGAGCAAAGTTTAGTTAAATTATATCATCGTAACCAACCATCAGTTAAAGTTACTCCCCTTACTCAATCTGTTAATAAAATTCGTTTAGATAACATTATTATTCCTGAACAAGCTTCCCCTAACTTCCCTATTCCTATTACCTACGAATGGTCGGGAAATTGGCAAGAACTAAAACAAGGATTGGTATTATTATCTTGGTATCCCCAAGACTCCAATACTAATCAAATTTCTTGGATACATGATCATGGAATTGCAGAAGGAATGTTATGGGGAAAATTTAATGAAAGTAAAGGTTTTAAAGTAACTGAAAATATGGCAATGTTTCCTAGTAAAACTATCAAAAATGGTAATTATACTTTAAAAGCAATTTATCTAAATCGTAAAACCAATGAAAGTTATGTAATTCCTGTCCCCAATGTTACTTTAACTATTAACAATAACGTCAATCCTTTGCCGTCTCCTGAATTAGATTTAATGAGTCAATTAAGACACATTTCTGTTAATTTAGCCGAAGGAATACCAGGGTTAGATACTATCTTTAGTAAAGTAGGTCGTTTCAATCAATATGATCCTATTCAAGACTATCTTAAACAAACAGAAATTGCGCTAAACTATCGTTTAAATAATGATCCCCAAACCGAGCAATTAAATTGGACTTATGGGTTAGTATTATCTCAAGTTTTACAAGAAGATCCTCAAGGGGCGATCGCAGCTTTAGAACAACTAATTAGCATTGCTCCAGATAACCCCTATCATCATGCTTATCTAGCCTTTGTTTATCTTTATAACTGGCAACCCAAAGCAGCAGAAAAGGCGTTAAAACCCGCAGTTAAAATGCAGCCTAATCTCAAAGAATTCCACGTCTTAGAAGGTATTGCTGCACTAATGCAAGGTCATTTAATCAAAGCATGGAAACTGTTAACTTAAAAAGTATATCTATGATCAAAATTAGTTGAATACTCAGGAACAATCATGGGTTATGATGACTCTCATCAATTAATATTTAAAAATTATTGTGATGACAAAACACTTTTTAATAGCTAGTTTAGCATTTTCCTCTGTGATTATGCCTCTCGATGCTTTAGCATTGAATTTCAATAAAACCTATGTTTTTGGAAGTAGCAACTCTAGCATGGGTAATGTTTTTAATGTTACTACCGCCATCAATAATTTAGATCCTACACTTATTCCTCCAGGGTTTCCAGGACCTACACCAGCGAGTCCCCCTTATTTTCAAGGACGGTTTTCTAATGGTCCTGTGTGGGTCGAATATTTAACCGAAGATTTAGGAATAGACTTAAAAGCATCAACCACTTTATCGGTACCCTTTCCTGGAGCGACAATACCATCTCCAATTACTCAAGATCCTAACACGGGTCAACTGATTGTTAGTCCTTTCTATAATGGTGCAACAGCGACTAATAGTGTCAATTTTGCCTTTGGAGGTGCTACCAGTGGAGCAACTGGAGTTGGAGATTTTGGTCCGTTAATTCCAGGGGTACAAACTCAAGTTTCTCATCTAATTAATGATTTAGGGACTAACTCAATCGATAAAAAAGATTTAATTATTCTTTTTGCAGGTACTAATGATTTAAGAAGTAATCCTGATGTTGATCCAGAAGCCATAGTAAGCAATTTTGAAGGAGTAATCACCGAGTTATATAATAAAGGTGGTCGTCGCTTTTTAGTAGCCAATTCTCCTGATTTATCTCAAGAACCTGGAATTCCCGATAATGAAGCTTTTGTGAATAATTTAGTTGCCAATATTAATCAATTTAATTCTAGTCTTGATAGTAGTTTAAAGGGATTAGCTCAGTCTTTAAACCAGATTAATATTACTTCTTTGGATTTATATGGTTTCTTAAACGAAGTTCGTGATAATCCAGAAGAGTTTGGTTATACTAATATTGATCAAGCTTGCTTTGATGAGGTTAATCTTACCATTTGTAGTCTCCAGCAACAGAATGAATATTTTTATTGGGATAATCTTCATTGGACCAGTAAAACCCATGAATTGATCGGTGAGTTTGCACTGCAAAATTTACAACAAACCCATGAACCAGTACCAGAACCTTTAACCATTTTAGGTGCCGGTACAGCAGTAGCGTTTGGAACAAAGTTTAAACCCACATTTCGCACTTTTATTAAGTGATACGAAAAAACCGAGAAAAGTCTTTTGTTTTGGGTTGAAATTAGCGTCAATTTTACGCTAACCAAATTAGCACTGATTAAC
>JAAUYH010169422.1_pt1 | contig 15524 bp, 5 predicted proteins | sample 7278061 | NCBI WGS metagenome assembly JAAUYH01 (sample SAMN14350203, study PRJNA611818) | marine sediment metagenome | isolation source: surface marine sediment (0.6m) | place: French Polynesia: Moorea | collected 2018-08
TAGTACGGGAACATTTTTTCGTTTGTATTGCATAGTCAAGCTAGTAGCTTGTGCAATGAGGAATGCAGCCAACGACAAGGCAACGATCGGCCTGGCTTGCGTGTTGAGGAAACTTGGTCCCAGCAAAGATACATAGACTGGAGTAAACATGTTCACAGTCACTGCGATAACTGCGAAGATCGGATGTATCGCGCACACATTTTTGCCCGACTTGCGATTACGTACAATCTGAGGAATAAAGAATGCGTACAATGCTAGCGAACATAACACGATAGCACCTGGAATGGAACGCATAGCTAGATATGAGAGCCAGAACGCAGTACCTGTTGCGGCGAGCAAAATAACACTCTCTATGCTGGACACCTCGATTGATTTTTGTCTTTGTGTAACCCACACCATTACAAGCCATCCTGCATACGCACCTGCACAGATACCTGACGTAATGGCAGCAGCGAGAAATGCCCGGTTAGTAAAGTAGACAACATTAGAGAATACCGAGAATGCGGTGGTGGTGTGCATCGTTAGAAGAAGAAGCGCGACCACGGTGGGAACGGAGATGTTACACATGGTTTTCGTGCGCCAACCATAAAGAACTTGTAAACAGACTGCAACGAATTGTATGCTGTTCAAGATAGAGGCGATGATACCAAGTGAATTGGCAATACGGATGAAGCTGGTGTAGGTGTCGAAGTTACCCAATGATATCGACATCTTGGTCTCACATGTTTTGGATTCAAGGGTACCTTCACCTTGAAACCGGTTCTCGTAGTTATTGGTTTTCGGCAACTTTTTCAATTTAAGGCGCAATTCAAACAGGCAGGATGACTTACGGTCTTTGCCATAACTATAGGGAGGAAAGTAATTTCGATCATTCAGAGTATGGTATGACAAGTTGGAGAAACGCTCAAACGTCATATTACGAGGGTTGATTATCTGGTACGCTTCTTTCACAGGTGTATCTTTGTGAACTGCAACAAGTTGCCCCTTCCCAATATCAACCGTACCATAGCCAGAAAATGTAACACTTGACATCACAATATCGGGATAACCCAGGTATACACGCCAGAAACGGTCGATACTCCTTTGTTTCATCCACAAATCAGATAAACTTGCGTCATAGACAGTAACATCAAAACGAACAAGTTCAACTTTGCTGTAGCTCGATGGGAAAAATTCGACCGCACCATTTTCTCGACCAAGGCTCTTTACACCAGTGTTATGCCATTTACCTTGCATCTGGTAGGGTAGGTTGCTTGCTTCAGCATCCTCTGGACGGCAAAGGTCGGAGAAAGCGGCATGACATGAAGGTAACAGGAGAAGAAGAATAGGTAGAAGACGAAACAACATGGCGAGGCTGTGTGAGGTGGGAGAGGAAACAAGTGAGATGTGGAGTGAACAGTAGTTCAATGAGGTTGAGGTGCGCAGGGTGTGTGGGTGTTGTTCGTGTGCAGTGCTGGATAGGTGAAAAATAATGAGGCCGAACAAGACAAATTGAACGTACAGTATTTAAATACTGTATGTAGAATATTTCTCATCTGAAAGAGCCAACGCGAGCCCTAGAACAGTACACGCACCACCTGTATTATGCTGTCGGATTGACAGGCTCGCCTTTCAGAACTACAACCTATGTTTGCACTGCTGCACTTGTACCGTCCAGTACCTACCCTATCATCCTATCATCCGCCAGTAAATTAATATGATGCTTTTGCCTCGAAACATATGAGGGTACGGTACTGTAATACAGCACTCTATGAGGCATTAATCGAAAAAGTTCAGTACGAGCGAGGAGCGAAGGTTCAATTTTTTAAATTGTATGAAGTGCAAAGTTCAATTAGGCTTGGGTAGAGATTTTTTTTCTAGCTACTAAAACAAGGGACATAGCCCGATTCATACTTCCTTGCAAATTCCATGAAATAGACAGTTAAGAACCGAAGATTTTAAGTATCAGCTGGTGCGATACGCTACAATTTCGAACTATATTTTTTTGCTGTCGTACAGTGTTGTACTGTACAAATACTGTACAAGGACAGTTATGTAGGGTTGTTAACGGAAAAGAGCTATATTAATCTCGTAATGTAGGTGATTGATACGGTGCCTAGTTCTCGGTTTTTTCGAATGTCACGGACCCCAATTTTGCATGACTTTTCTACATGTAAAAAAATTCTATGGTTGATACGAAGCAAAATCGATATACAGCTGTGTTCTAAAAAATGTAGTAATTGTACCTGTACTGTCTGACGATTGTAGTCAAAACACTTTGAGAAGTAAAAGTTCTTTTCACATGGTTGTGATTTATGATCATCCTTACTACGATCCTACCACAATAGCACATATCCAAGCGTTAAAGTATTCATGGGTGTAAATTAGAGCTTGACGACAACAGATGAGAGTACTCGCGCTTTCAGTGGCATTTCGGTGCCATTTTTCGGCGTCTCCTGTATAGTTCGAAACAGAATACCAGTGTTTTGGTGGATGAGTTCCTTTCTGCCGTTAGGCGAGTCTAGGATGTGTACTATAAACTGTCGGTTCGTTCACTTCTATTATTATTCTACAGTACTGGTTGAAGTATACGATGTTCCCCCCAAATAGTCCGATACTTGTTGTACTAGTGTAGAATGGGTGTGAGCCGGTATTTGCAAATAGGAAGGAAAGCTGGTAATTCGGAACATTCTTTAGAGATTACTTCAGGCAGAATATCCTGATGTATTTAAGATGCTATTGACAGACTGATCGTCACTAATCTCCTCCATGCAATCACTTTCCCCATCAGGAAATAAGATATTATGTACTTTAATATTCAGAGCTTCGTTCGAAACTTGCTGCAATAAATTCGTCACTTTTTCTGCTTCCGTTTGTGAATAGCTTGGGACCACATTTTCTAAAACCGAGCGCCTACCTGCACTCGATTCTTGTATTCTTGTAAGATTTCAGACTTCCGCAACCAGGTCAGGCGTACTCGCCTTTGTTTCAGCAAGGTTTTAAGAAACCGACAAATTCGTAAATCGTCGTGTACTTATTTGGATCACTTTTTGCCTGAGTATTTGGAGGAGTTATTGAGATTTAATGTAATCTTGCAAAAAGAGAGGTGAATGCCTGTCGGTAGAAATACCTGACTATTCGCGGGGAACCCTGTACGGTATATGAAACTTGTTCATGCACTTAATCACAAAAGATGCATGTAACTGTATTCCAAATTGGGTTTTAGTAACTCATCCATTTAATAGCCTACCTACTAGACCGAAAACCAAACACACATTCTTATTATCATGATGGTACTAAACCGTCAAGTACCGTACAGAGCTTCAGAGACGGTACTGCAGCGTGAAGTGTTGTTTGAGCAAATTTAAACTCTGTGACCTAAGCTTCGACGTTTTCAAAAGTGTACAGTGCGGAACCAGAGTTATGTTTAGGTAAGTTTAAATAAATGTTTAGTCGAATGAGAAACATTGAGTTAAAAATCACCAGTAAAGAACGTACTTTTGATATAATTATATTTCTTGGAAAGATCAAAGGCTTATTGAATGCTGAAATACTGAGACCAGAGTTTTTTTGCGAATAAGAATTTACATTTTTTTGCGCGTGTTGCATTGCAGTTACACTACTTAGGAAATACCAACTTTGCAATGGTTAGACAAAAATTTTGGAATCAATACCAGTATATATACGATCCAAACCTGATTATAGATTTGTAAATTAGATTGATTAATACGTACTTTCACACTGTTATGTATTGGATTACCTTGGTTTAGAATTATTCAAGCATAGTTGAATCTTTAATAACAAATTATACATACAGTTGTAGGTACCTGATTGAGTGATCAAATGTACAGCTTGTAGTAGAAAAACTGCAACCGAAAGTCGTTCAAACCGCCAAAATGCGTGGCAAAAAAATTATTTCAACACGACCATGTAAAATTTATATAACTTCATGAATACGAAAGTGCTTTTCTACTTTTAAAATATTGGATGCATTGTGATGGTTCTAAGTCGAGAATTACAGTATTCAAATTTGGAATGCAGGATAGCGAAGGAAAATATAAACTTTATTGGAATTGATGATAGAACTACAATCAAAACAGCCGCGAACGAAACGGAAAGCATTAAGAAGGGGTCAAATCGGTAGGAAGATATTTCTCGATGATATTTGTCCAAATTAGAAATTTAGTATGTATTGCTTGTTAATTAGTTTTTTGTCTAATGTAATTGATTAGCGATTACATTAACAATTACTATATACTTAGCAGTCCTCGGTCATCGAATAAAAAAGACGAATAGATTGCACAAGCTCAAATTGTTACACCAGCCCGACGTGGAGACACTAGGGCGGTAGCAGGAGCACGCACTATTCGCACCACCATACTAACCTATCGTCATCTACTGTTTGATCTGCAGGTCTATCGCTTGGGCGTTGACCTTCGGCGTGTTTTGGATATTATTGTTCTACGTTCCTACTCGCAGCCAGGCGAGGGCTTGCGAACTTGTCGCGAGTAGAAGGAGTGTCGAACCAAAACTACGACAATATTGCGTCTTCACTCAGCCAGAATGAAATAGTTTGAATAAAATATGCTCCCGCCCATTACAAAACATAAGAATATTGAGGTAGCGGAGTCTCATCTTGAATAACAGATCTAATACTTCTGTATAAAAAGCTAAAGCATGGTAGAGGCATAAAAATCGCCACGGTAGTTGATACGCTGTCGTTCTTCGGGGTCTGTCAGTTTCCCAGTGAGATTAAATCCTTTAAGCCGTCGGCTCTTGTAGGATGCCCAACCTAAAGTTCCCCGAACTTCTTGGTAAGCACATAAAATCGAAAGAAGGGTCGTAGAAAGAATATTGCACGTCAACGGGGCCCTCCTCGATGTAAAGCAATAAGATGACGTTCACTCGAACATCAAGCAACCATCAAGAGTGGAAATGCATGAAGCGTCACGAGTGTGCTTAGAGAGACAGAAATTTACTCATTGAATCTCTGGCAATCGTCACCCATAGCGAAGCCAATACGTTAGGGCTAGAGTAGAATAGAAGCGATGCTAACTATATCGAAAATAGGATAGATCACAAATATACTACTAGAACATAGGTAGGCGGAAAAAATAACTAACTAAAAAGAGGGTAGGCACCCAAAAGACTAGTGCATCGTAAATAGGACGTACTAAAATAGAAAAAGAACATAGAGACGCTTCAGTCAATAGGGGATTCGGGTGCAGAATAGTGCAGGGGTGCCTGATTGTTGCAGTACATAATCTCCTCCCATTCATTAAGGTGGGAGTCGTCGTCGCCAAATAGATAACAACATGAAGCGCCTTCGTAGATAGTGACGTATAGCATGCGGTCACAAGTTCTCGTGATAGGTGGGCGGCATGCCTTTTAGAAAATCTTCTTACCATACTCGGCAGACGAGGTCGTTCACGTTCTCATGGTCGGAGTGAATAATCCATTTGTGCGTGGCAGCGCTGACAAACAAGGAATTGATTGTAGTATGTCGTGCGTAATTATCGCGTGAAAGCCCCCATGTCATCAGCAGTCGGTGGGCGTCGGTGGTAGAAATCAAGCATGGCGGCGCAATTGTGTCACATAATGCTGTGGCGTGAGCCAGTGGTGAGGCTAGGTGCAGCAAGCCGGACTAATTTTCAGCATCGAATAGGGCTTTTGGCTCAGCGTTGGAGTTCAGCATCGTGTCATACGAGTAGTTTCGCGTCTTCACGTAAGCGGAGGTTCTCCGAATAGATTCATCTAGATGAGAGTGGCGAGGCGTGTAACACTGAGCTGGGAGGCAGGAGCGCTTCGTTTCGTTTGTGAAACAGAGTTCCTGGCCCATAATTCTCGCAGGAACCCTATCGGCGGGCTGTGGGTAGCCGGACAAGACGTTCAAGTCGCGGCACTATATGAAGGGAATTGAAATGATTTTCAGCGCGAAGCGAAAATTTCCGGCACAATCAGTGCACGCAAGCTCCATGAAGCGCGATCGGTGGCAACCGCTTCAAATTGCCAGTACATGTCGGAACAACAGCGAGCGAGACCATTCGAGGCATCAACGGCGGGAGAGTAAGAAATGCGGACGCATTTTATTCATAACGTGGCGAGGTAGGCATCCCATACGTACAGTTCCCGCACCCACGTGAAAGGTCGAGACCGATGTAGGACCCCATGCGAATGCGCAATGAGTGTCATGGTCCACAGAACCAGATATAGAAAGCGCGATGAAGGGAAGTCTCATCCCCAAATCCGGAAGTCGTTCACGACATCAACACCAATAACTTGTGAATCCAAATGTAACCGGTGAAGGTCCGGCGCGCTGTACTCGATGGATAGAAATAATCCCTACGCAATCCTGAGTTGGTAAACGGAGGCGATGGCTCTCAGGAGCAACCCGTAATAAATGGTTTAGCTCCGTGGCGGGTGCACTCGGGTGCAAGTGATGGGGCATGCCCTACAAGACGTTAGGACCTCGTGGGATGTCGAGCATAGCGAATTTCAGATGCTTCAAGCTCCGTGGATGCAAAAAGATGCCGTAAGGGAGCCCGTGTTCCTCCAGCAGTTTCAAAATCAGGCAGATCGTCGGCCAAGAGAGGGGAAACTCACAGAAGCGTCCACCAAGATGTGGTAGCCCAAAAGCTATATCCTGCACTCTTGTTTGACTTGAAAATTTTTCTTTGCGACCAATCCGATGCCTTCGAAATGAATGAGAACAGCTGTCGATTGCTGTATCGTTGGCTCAGAGAAGGTCCCAAGCGTCATGGCGTATATTCAGTAGATGTCAGGGACCCCTGTAATCATTCATCGAGCGTGTGGTGTAACCGCTAAAACGACGAGTACCGTCACGTGCTCGCGATAGAGGAACCCTGAACCATGCTTATCAAGACTTCTCTGACTTGCACGTTCACTAGAACAGCTTGCTGGACGTGGTATCCTCCCACCTTGCTTTTTTCGGGGTTTGAGTTGCCGGCAAGTAGCGCTTCCTCCGGTTCACAGATGACCGAGCCGAGGGCGAAGAATTACTCTTCCGTCGAGTGGGGAATTCGTTTACCGCATCGATTATAACGCCAAGGAGTTCATCCACTAGCGTGAATAAGCCCGGCGCGGCAGGTATGTCAAGGCACCTCATCGGTGGAGAGGTAATGAGCCCGTGCAATACTTGTTCGGCTTGCACTACTTCTCCGACAGCTTAGTACTATTGGACGCCTCCATCGACTCACGCGCAATAGCGCTCGCCTATCCCTGTGGAAGGTCCGAGTGTCGGAACACATGACATTGCTCGCCGTGGCGTGGGTGGAGCACGTCTACCGCCGCTGTAGTGCGTGGCGTCTGATGACGCAGCAGACAAATGGTATCCGACGCCTCGGTTACGCAGGTCTGAATTCTGTGGTTTCCAACTCAAGGGATCCAGATAACTTGCTCAGTCTTCTCGACTTTCAGGACCATCTGAAATTCGCACGATTCCCACCGTTGTGGGTGCGTTCGGAGCCTAAAAACGCTGGCATGTACTCAGAGCTCAATCTATTTTCCAGGAGATTGGCAATACAAGAGACTTAACCAGCGTGCATTCCTGCCTATAGACGGGTTCATGCAAACAATGTTTCCTTAGGATGCACACGGGAAACACTTCCGAAATATCAGGCGTGTGAACCGGACGGGCATCCGCAGGGAGTTCTCCAATGCAATTGACTCGCCCCTGACACGGTGGTCGACCAGCATAACGAGGGAGTGATGCAGAGAACGCGCCGGCAGGCGGTACCCCATACAGTCTTTCGGGTTCCGCCGCTATCCCCCACTTTCGACCGACCGACAATTACGCACTCGATGGCACTCTCAAGCTGGGCGCAACACAAGGACTGATAGATGGGTGGCACGGTGATTTGCGTGAACCTGTTCTTTTTTCTGCTCCTGTGTATGCGACCGAAACTTCGGATGGTAAAGGCAGGGGCAGTGGCAAAGGTATGGGAGGCGATTATGGCAGCCCTAGTGGAAGCAATTTTTGTACCTCCGGGTAATGGTGCTGCTGACGGTGGGTGCCAAGGCGGCGGTCAGTCGGGCGGACCAGCACGTAGGCACTGTGGCAAGGTTCGCCCTCCTCCATCTCGGGGTGGTGCACCAGGTGGCTCCTGCAGCAAGAAAAAGGTGGAAAGCTGACGCCTTCGCATCTTAAAGTTGGACTAGGCGGCACGCGCGGCAGCGCCAGCAGACAACAAAAGTGCATTGCTAGTAAAGAGACTGTCACAGGTAGTCAATGCGATTACGGTGGCATGATTGTTGCACCGGCGCCTGCAGCGTCAGAATCGGAAGGTCACGGCGTAGACAGGGCCATCAACGACCAGGTCAATATCTGTTCGCCTACCTACAGTATCAGGACAGAAGAAAGACTTCTAAAACGGCAGCTGGCAGGCCATGTCGGGACCGACATGCAGCGATGGCGACGGCGGTGAGTCGGAGGATGACGATGGGACACATCCTCAAACACCTCGGTTTCCTCCTGGTGGCTCTGCGAATCGCGTCCGTGGACTCCTCGTGCTGCATCGCGCTATCTGCGTCGCACTGACCGTAAGAAGAAGCGTTGTATTAAATCTACACCAACTGCTGTCGGCGTCGAATTTCAGTTCTTTCCTCTCGAGCATCTGGCCGTACATAGCTGGATAAGCTTGTTATTCTCAGGGCACCATGGTCAGGTCGATGTCGCCTCCCATTCGATATATTTTATAGACTCTTTTCTCGAAAATTTATAACCCACACATGCGAATGTTTGAAATTCTTTGCTACAAGATAATGTTCTACTCGTCGATTCACTAAGATTATGATTCTCGTTCAGGCATTCCTCCTTAAATTTACAATCCATTATTTTCTGAAACGGGAATTCATTTTAACATAGAATCCTTCGGCGGATCTCAAATTCTGAGAAGTACTTCCGGTCATTTCCATTCTCTGGAAGACAATAGCAAGACTTTTTTTAGTTTCGCCAATGAACTTTGATGCAGAAGCTTTCGCACATCTTCTTGATCAATCATCACGCGTTGCAATATGTACGCACCCTTATGTTGCATATATAAAAGATAATTTACCGCAAATTCCCTCTACGGAAGTCACAGCTGTCATTATTCGCCTTCTGAACAAAAAGGAGCGCACCCTCCAAGACAATCTCGGATGAATTCCCTACCTGAAACTAGAAAGAAAAATATAGCGATACGAGTTAATGATTATGCTAGGTTTGCTGCAAATTACGATAACTCTTCCCGAATTGCAATCGTAGTTGCTCTATGTGAAAAATTCAGTAACGCTTGGATAGCCACGATGTTTGATTGCATTGTGGGCGCGTTAGTAGGCCGATAATGTCTGCTGAAGTTCAAGTACTAACAGCATGTTACAACTACTGCTCTATCCCACATGACTTGAAGACCATCCTTCCCTAGAAGTTCCTATCGACTTATTTCTAGAAGCAAAGTTGAATTTTGATAATGTCACGAAGCTTAGCTCAGTTTCGGAAATCCTTTGCTTATTGGCTAATCCGATCTTCCAGAAGCATACGTAGCAGGAGAGGTAAATAACTTAGGGTACATAGACCGAGCACTACATTGCTAATAGACTGGCAAAGACAATAAACCACCGAAATTTAATCGTAATTCTCACGAATAGAACAATGTTACATCACATGAACCAGTGGATCATCCATGAACCAAACAACATTGAAGGAGGCCCTAAAAATTCTAAATTTGGGTGACTATTCAAATGGTTATTGAGAAAACTAGATATTTATACATTTTTGTTTTCATTCTTGGACTTTACTAGTGTTACTGTTCGGCAGGACTGGTTTTCAACGCTATTTTAGTGCATCCTAAATGTTTTGCCTAGTGACTAGACCACTCATAAGTTCTTCGTTTACTTGCATCTACCGTAGTTTTAATAACTTACATAGTCTATGATTCCTACCGGTAGGCTAAAGTAAGAGTATGGGAGCACGCTTATTCCAACCCTATGACTACAGTGTTAGCGTTAGGTACATCAGAGCTGGTCGGAGTTCCTAATTTCGAGATAGAATCCCAACATATCACAACGCCAGCAACCTTCTTGTACGTGAACCGCAGGTGTACACCTGCCTGAAATGCGGGAGATTGTTGGTCGGTCGATGTTTTCGTAATGTTTGATGCAAAGCTCATGGTTATTACAGGAAGTGGTACCATAAGTGTACCTTCGACAGTACATGTGTGGACGACAATATCGCAGTAGTAGAATAGCAGCGTCAATTTCTGTTTGATGACTTCTCTTCATCAGTTCATATTTCATTCGCTGCAATAACGTGTTCGAAACAATTTTGCCTATTAACAGGAGTCGGAAGCTTTCTACTCTGAAAACAGGGCTTTAGCGAGCCTCATTTACTGAATTTTTAGGCAATAATAATTTAGCAATTTTACTCAATTCTCCGTCACATATTGCCATGAAAATTGAACCTCCAAAACGCAATTGCGATGGATCACAATCTCGATAATTACTGTAGTAGATTAAGGGTTGATTTTCAATTCGAAAGCAGTCCAGAGAAATTCAGAAATTAAGTTTAGATCTAAATTGCTTTGGGTAGGCTTCACGGATGGAGAAGTGATTGATTGTTACACCGTAGGAATCAATCTTGACCCGCAAGTCGTAGTAATAGTACAATTTCAATATATCTCTTAACTGTCTGGCTATAATCCAAACATAAATCGTAGTCGATTTCCGAAATTGTTTAGTTTTTGGCTTTCCTATCACTAGATTAGGCCTTAAAAAGTGTTACGAAAAAGCTTGACAGAATTGTTCAAATGCAACTTTCATGCACTACCGATAAATGAATAAATGGTGCTTCATAATTGTCAGTTTATAGAGGTCCTAACATAGTGTCTGTGCTATTAATCAGTAGGAGATGAGCGGAACAAGTCCAAAATAAAGCAAGATAGCGACACAAATGCTTCATCCAGATTGAATGACTGCTCGATAGGAAATCAGACAACCAACACATGAGTTATTGAAGACTGTACTTTCATACACGCCATTTAAATGTCATTATGGCTTCACGAGATTCTACAGTGCCGTTTAAAGTAGAAAGTCGCATGGTTGAGCTCGATTTTGAAAACTGATTGTCTCGATTGTCTCGAATAATTGCTTGAATGCGAATACTCCGCCAATCTAGGTAAATAGATTTTTGTTAACTGCAGCTGATTGGCACACGTACAGATGTCTATTCATTTCATTAGAGAAAACAGTAACGAAGTCAACGTGGTTCAAAGAATGAAAGAAAATTGGAACCGATTTCATATTCGCAAAACTGAGTTTGCTGGAATGGATATAATAAACATCATAAGACGGTTTATGAGTTGAAACCTCTATGGATTCGTTGCTTTCTGTGAGCGACAACGATGCAAAGAGCAATTTATTGTTGATTATTTCAGGTTTTTTGTAACGCCCTGCCTTAGGTTTGGCATTGGACGAAACGGTGGTTACATCAGTGCTCTCTTGCGTAGATTCGTTCGTGACGCGTCCGATATATTTTTATGGTGCCTTGGTCGACTTCTGGTGGTTGAATCTTAAGAACACTGCATCAGATACATCTTCGCTTGCGAATTATAAGACTGCATGCAAGTAGATACCTAGGTTCATCAGGCCTGTCATGACAGTCATGCATTGGAGGCCACGACCAGAGCCACAGAAATATGTTAGACGAGCAGCGGGGAATGGATACTTATCGGCTCGGGCACGTATTTCCAGGCTTACAGTCGATCAGCAACCGCGCTGACCGCCTTTCCTTATTTCGTAGTTTTGCAGGAGATCACCAGTGAGACACACCGCCTGAGTAAAGAAGTAGTTCATTGAGCTGCTCATCAGGTAGAGCAGGCCCCGTCTATTTATCGCTGTTTGCAAGCACACACTTGATGCGTGCCCAACGCCTTCCACGCAGCACGCACTTAAGTGTTCTTGCCACAACTACTTCGTTCTCCCGCCGGTCGAACGTGCAACGCATTAAATTCTCTCGTCTCGGCGCTGCTTCGAATAGCTGCGATATTTACTAGCCCGTGCCGTCTGCGTTGTTTGCATGCAGTGCCGCCCGCTTGCCTGTGCAAGCCAAACCTGGTGTAGTGCAATTTCGAGGGAGGTCTATTCCTACTTTTTATTCCCTATCTTATTTATTTATTTATCTATTTTTAGTCTGTTGTATTTTTAGGCTTACACTATATTGAGGACAGTCACCTATTTTCGGGTAGTACTTAGTGCCAGTTTCCGTTGTCACTAAAACCAACCACCGTGACTTACCTACTCTGGCATGCACTTCCCTGTGCTGGACTCGTCCCGAGTGTGTGTAGTGCTACGCTGCGGCGGTTACCCTCTTCTTGATCGTCGATCCGATCCCAACATCTAGGTTTATTCAACCGCCTGTCACCTTGTGGCGTGGTGGGTGGGTGTGCCATCTGCCCGAGGGCTATTTTGCGCCACTCCTGAGTTACACGCCTACCGCACGCGCCGCGTTAACTCTTGGCGCTCGCATCGAACGATCGCCACCATTACCATTCAACACAATACTCCTGTCTGCGTCCGCCGCGCATACTGGGTTATCTAACCGTTAACGTTCCCGTGTTGGACGACAAAGTCGACTTATTTCATCTCTATCTTCAAAAAACCAATTCAACAATTAGACAGATATATAGGAGGAGTAGTGTTCGAGATGAATGCACACCTTTCTCAAATACATACCTCGATACTACCAATTTAAATAGCTCGACATCGTCGACATCCACGTTCCCACGCTTTCCGTTAGTATTTAAAGATAGCTTGACCTCTTTTTCTGGACAAAAAGGGAGAAGTTAGTGACAGTAAATCAAATCTGTCCCATTCTATCGCCTTTCTCACCCATTTTCTACCGACAGGTGCAACACGGCAGACGGCAAGGTTGCTTCTAATACTTTAAACTGAGTCTAATGCGCTACCCATTTGTTCACGATACAGTCAATGAAATTGAAATGAACCACTTTAGTCCAACGACAGTTCCACTGTTTGCAGTCTATTTCCACTCACCGAAATAGATCAACTAGTCGCGCAACTCAGTTCACAGTAAGCCATCATTTCCAAAACGCGTGATCCGATGACGAAAACTCTGTAACGTAAGAAATAGTGCCATAGCACGTTCTTTCCATGCGAAACGAATTAGCACAGAACTAGCAGTTCACACGTCTCCAGTTCATAACAGCTCGAATCCAATACCCAAAAGCTTCAGATAGATTGCATTAACACAAATTAAAACACAACATTACCCCGACAAACGTCGAAACGGACCGCGTAAAAGCACTGGCTGAGAAGAAGAAAGAAATATCCTTCCACCGCGAAAAAATATACAACCCTTCCCAAATTGCCCGTCGATTGAATCGTTCACGGAAAGCCGCAAAAAACATTCTGCAGCAGCTAAAACCGGGTTTAAGAAGCGTAGAAGTGGCATGCTCCAGAAACAATCCCCTAAACTAACACGCCCTATTGTGCTTCGCGCACGTGCAAGACTATATACGGCGCGCAAGCTGGCGAAACACTACGACGTAGATGTAACTGCTCGTCGGGTGCAGCAAGTAATAGCTAACGCATTCGACATGGTGTGGCGAAAAATGAAGTGAGCTCCGTAGCTGACGGCAGAGGATTGGAAGGAGAGGATGGAATGGCCTCGCTACTATCTGCATCAGAATCCCCGCATGTAGAAGCAAGTCGTCTGGTGCGACGAAGAGAATTTAAACCTCGCTGGATCTGACGGCTTCTGACACTACTGGGCAGATATCCGCCTCTCATCCCGAATTTTTTTCCGCCGCCAGAGTGTCAGAGGCAGAATTATAGTTATGGATGCGCTCTCGCGGCGCGGTTGCACGTCGCTCGCCATTCTGGAAGACCAAATTGATTCTACAGTTTACAATTACGTGTTGGAAAACTTTCTGTTCCTTGTCGCTGAAGAAACGCACCAGAATGGTTTCATGTTTCAATAACATGTTGCTTCTTTACACCGTTCAAATGCCGCTCTAGAGAATTTGGCTGCCGTGGGCGTTGATTTTATTGACTGGTCGGCGTGCAGTGTAGATTTTTACCCAATCGAAAACTTGCGGGGCCTGCTGGTGCCCCGTATCTACCGTTATAATCACCTATTTGGTACTGTCTCAAATTTATGTGAAGCTATCGCTCATGAGTGGGGACGGATTTAATTTGAAGATGTGAAACCTCTCATATTATCTATGCCCAACCGTTGTTTAGACGTCATCGAGAAACAGGGTGGAGCGACGAAGTACTGATAGATGTGTCGCATGGTTATTCTCTTGATGTTCTAATTCGTTTCGCATGAAATAAACGTGCTACGGCACAATTTCTAACGTTACAGTGCTTTCGCCACGGATCACGCGGTTTGGAAATGCCGGTTTACTGGGACTGAGTTCAACGTCTAATTGATCTATTTCGGTGCGTGAAACTTGACTGGAAACAGTGGAATCGGCGTTGGACTAAAGTGGGTTATTTCAATTTCGTTGACTGTAGGAGCAGTAATTTCTGATTGTTAGAAATACTGTGTAAATTGTACAATTTAGGAATGCTGAATTCTTAAGGAGCCGATTTATCACCAGGACCTATTCTAGCGTTAAGTACCTTGCGAAATTTCGCAGATCTCGGAGGCATATCGCAGGAATGTCCATAGAATATTGATCATGAAAGCTAGAGGTGCACAGCACCTGTTTGCAAAGGTCAGTGTGCCTAGCCCAAGGAGTAGTTGCACTACAAACGGTGTTTCATTCTAACTGTTTTACGTTTCCAAATATGACTAATCAGTAGTTAAGAGGTAAGAGTAGGGGAACTATGGCTGATAGGACATGGAAGGAGGAAAAAAGAGAATAAGAACAGCAGAGAAAAGGAGGAAACTCGGGTGAAGGGCTGCATGCTTCTGTTTCGTTTGAATATCATATTGCGATACTTTTTTGGGATGCCATAAAGGTATGTACTAACTATATCGAATAAACCTATATGACTTCTCAAGAAGAACGTACTGTAGGTTCAGTCTGAACTGGTGACTTGTTGCCGTGCCGGGGAAACGAGTAACGTGTACTGTACAGGTGCTGTATTAATGAAACTTGAAGGTTTAACTTAGAACACGTGGATTATTTAGAACGAAAGAACTATTATAATTTCGGATACAAATTTGAACTAATTTACGATTTCTAATACTACTTTTGAAGACCTTACTCGGGTGACTCTGTCTTCAAGGGAAGCTTGACTCGAAAAGAAAGTAGAATTTTTAATGAAATTGTTTGATAGAGTACACATGCACAACAAGAGTATTTGATAAGCAACGAGCGACACAAGCATCATGTAGACTTGAACTGCGGGCCAGAAACAAGAAGATCAGTCTCACTAAGCTCACTGACGTCAATTGTCAAATATCCGCTTAGTACGGGAACATTTTTTCGTTTGTATTGCATAGTCAAGCTAGTAGCTTGTGCAATGAGGAATGCAGCCAACGACAAGGCAACGATCGGCCTGGCTTGCGTGTTGAGGAA
>JAAUYH010157815.1_pt1 | contig 15523 bp, 14 predicted proteins | sample 7278061 | NCBI WGS metagenome assembly JAAUYH01 (sample SAMN14350203, study PRJNA611818) | marine sediment metagenome | isolation source: surface marine sediment (0.6m) | place: French Polynesia: Moorea | collected 2018-08
CGACCCGGATTTCATCAACTCCGGCAATGCGCGGACCGGCTGGGCGCTCGTGCTGACCCTGCGCGACCTGTCGCAGGTCATCGAGGGTGAGGTCGCCGAGACCGGCGTTGCACTGCATGGCACCTGGGGCGAGCACTGGAAAGGTATTGAAAACCAGTCGGGTGTCAGTGAGGAGGCGGTCAACGAAGCGATCGCTGGGCTAAGACACGCCACGCTGGCAAAGCTCGCAGACCTCGACTGAGCATATCGGTTCCACGGATTCGCTTTTTATATTAGGTTCCCCTAATATACGCCAATCTTCGAGGGAACTTGAGACCGATGCAAAGACCAGACGTAAGCGCTTTTTTTGATCCGGCGACGTATACCGTCACGTACGTGGTCGCCGACCCGGCCACGCGGCAAGCCGCCATTATCGACCCCGTGCTCGATTACCAGGCCTCTTCGGGGCGCACCTCGACGACGTCCGCCGACAAGGTCATCGCGTTCGTTCGCGAGCACGGCCTCGAACTCGGCTGGATACTCGAGACACACGTGCACGCCGATCACCTCTCGGGAGCGCCGTATATCAAAGCGGAGCTTGGCGGAGAAATGGCCATCGGAGAGCACGTCACGGCCGTGCAGGAAGTCTTCAAAGGCATCTTCAATCTCGATGACCTGGCAACAGACGGCACCCAGTTCGACCGCCTGTTCAGGGACGAAGACACGTTCGCGGTCGGCAAGCTCGAGGGACGTGTCATGCACACGCCGGGACACACGCCGGCTTGCATCACCTACGTCATCGGCGATGCGGCGTTCGTCGGCGATACCCTGTTCATGCCCGATTTCGGCTCGGCGCGTACCGATTTTCCGGGCGGCAGTGCGGGCCAGCTGTACGACTCGATCCAGCGCATCTTCGCGTTGCCCCCCGAGACACGCATGTTCATGTGTCACGATTACAAGGCGCCTGGGCGCGACGAGTTCGCGTGGGAAACCTCGGTCGCGGAGCAGCGTGCGAAGAATATTCACATCAACGACTCGGTTTCGCGTGACGAATTCATCGAGCTCCGGGAAGGGCGCGACAGCAAGCTCGGCATGCCGGCATTGATCCTGCCCTCGATCCAGGTCAATGTGCGCGCCGGCAACCTGCCACCGGCCGAAGACAACGACGTTTGCTACCTGAAGATACCGCTCGACGCGCTGTAGCCAACGCCTGTCTCATGGGAATCTATATCCTTGCCCGCTCTTTGCCGGCCGTATTGCAGACAGGTCAGATCGCATGAAGTACCGGCAGCTCGCCTCCGACTTTGCCGTCGCATCGCAGATAGAGGTCACTGATGTTCCGAAGATCGCGGCAGCAGGTTATCGTTGCGTCATCTGCAACCGTCCGGATCACGAAGACGCCGGCCAACCCACGGTCGCCGACATACGCGAAGCCTGCACTGCAAACGGCATCGAGTTGCAACACGTGCCCATCGCGGGTAACGCGCTGAATCACGAGGCGGTCCTCGAACAGATGAACGTCATGGCGAACGTTCCGGGGCCGTATCTCGCATATTGTCGCAGCGGTACTCGATCGACCATAATCTGGAACGTCATACAGAGGATGAAAAAACATGTTTGAGCAGGGAAAAGCGGTACCGGTATCCGAGCTGCCCGGCATGGTCGGCACGCAGCTCGAACCATCCGAATGGTTCGAAGTCTCGCAGGATCGCGTCAACCAGTTTGCTGACGCCACGAACGACCACCAGTTCATCCACATCGACCCGGAGCGGGCAAAGCAAACGCCGTTCGGCGGGCCGATCGCGCACGGTTTCCTCACCTTGTCGCTGCTTTCCTACCTGAACGCGAAAACTTCCATCGTCCCGGAAGGCATGAAAGTGGTCATCAACTACGGCTCGGACAAGGTGCGATACCTGGCGCCCGTGCCGGTCGGCGCACGCATTCGCACGCAACAAAAAGTCGCCGAAGTAACCGAGAAAAAGCCGGGGCAATGGCTGGTAAAGAACGAAGTTACCGTAGAGATCGAGGGCTCGGAGACTCCTGCCCTGATCGCCGAAATCCTCTTTATGTACTTCGTCTAGTCGGACCGCGCGGACGTCGGAATGCCGTACGATTCGAGCTCCGTGCGCATCGGCTCCAGCTGATCCTCGTAGCGCCGCCAGCGCCCGATTGACCCGGTATGCGCTGGCTTCCGGACCTGTACGGCGCTTGCCGTGGTCACCGCCGTCTTCTGTTTGTGGAACTCCAGGCAGGCGTCCTCCCAGTCGAGCCCGAGATAGTCGATCAGCGCCCGTGCATTGGGCTCCAGATTGCTGGCGACGTCTTCGTAAGTGATCTCGAAAAAGCGGCCGCCGAATCGCTCGCGCCAGGTCTCCAGGAGCCTGCAATAGCGCGCATGGTGCCTGGCCATCTCGCGCTGCTCGTAGGAATGGAGGTAGGCATCGGCGAACAGTTGTTTGAAGCTCGAGAAGCAGGCATCCATCGGATTGCGACGCAGGTGAACGACCTTTGCATTCGGCAGCGCTTTGAGAATGACGGGCAGGTAGAGGAAGTTCGACGGCAGCTTGTCGACGAACCGCGGTGTGTCGCCACGCAGCTTGCGCGTGGTCTCGATATAGGCTTCGCCGAGCGTCTTTGCATCGACGTCAGCGGCTTGCTCCATGAGCTTGGCCGAATATCGCCTTGGTTCGCGGTAGTCCACGAGCCGTCGAACGGCGTTGCCGAATTGCCGCAGCTCGCCCGCGGAATGTGCCTGCGAGTGCGCTGTGATCACACGTTCGACAAGCGTCGTGCCCGTTCGAGGCTGGCCTATGACGAATATGGGTGAAGGATCGTCGCAACCGGGATCGCCTGCCTGCAGCCAGTCAGCAGTGAAGTTCCGCTCGAGCGCCTCGTACATGTCGATTTCAGCGGCTTCGTCGTAGTCGATCGTACTGCGTCGAGCTTTCGCGCCGGCGGCAAATGCTGCGAACGCCGCATCCCAGTCCTCGAGATCCTCGAGTTCCTTGCCGCACGCGTAGTGCAGAAACGCCAGCGACTGGGGCTTGTTCCTGCCGGTCTTGATGTAGCGCTCCATCTCCTCGACGTGCCTGCGGTCTTCCGCTTTGCGAAGACCTGCGAGAATCCAGTGAGCGTTCGGGTTCTCGGGCTGCATCTCGAGCACCGTGCGAAGTTCTGCCTCGGCGCCGTCGAGCTCGCCGAGGTACATGCAGCAGTTGGCGCGATTGACACGAAAAGCGACGTTCTTTGGTGCCCGTGTCACGGCCCTGTCGTACCAGACCAGCGCTTCTCGCTGCTCGCCGAGCTGCGAATGCACGACACCTATCAGGTCGTGCACGATCGGGTTGCCGTCCTCATAACGAACCGCCTTCGCCAGCGCCTTGTCGGCACGCGCAGGCTGTCCCGCAATCATGAACAGTCGTGCGAGATGCGCCCAGGCGGCACCGTGCTGCGGATCGATTTTCGTGACGGAGCCGAAGGCCTGTACGGCGGTCCAGTTCTTCTTGAGCTCGATCGCGATCAGGCCGACCAGGAAGTGCCCTTCCACGAGATCTGATTTCGCACCGAGCAGCCTCTGGCAGATCGCCGAAGCCTCGTTTAGCTTGCCGACGCTCAGGAGGGAGAAGCCCTCGCGGAGCGCATCCTGCATCCAGGGCGCGACGGATTGCGTATTCGATCTCACGGGAAGCGGTCCCTGAGCGAGTAATACAGCATACCCAGCACCATGCCCGGGTAGCGCAGCAGCGTGCCGCCGGGAAACGGCAGCGTCGGCAAAGCGCTGAGCATGTCGAAACGTTCCGCGTTCCCGGCAAGCGCCTCGGCAATCACCTTGCCCGCAAAATTTGCGGTCGAGACGCCATGTCCTGAATATCCCTGCGCGTAGTAGAGGTTCGGCTGCAACCTGCCGACATGCGGCAATCGGTTCACGGTCACCGACAGCGTTCCGCCCCAGGCGAAGTCGAGCCGCACGTCGTCGAGTTGCGGGAAGATCTTGAGCATGTGCGGGCGGACGAAAGCCGCAATGTCCTTCGGGAAGCCGGCGCGATAGTTCTCGCCGCCGCCGAACAACAAGCGATGGTCGGCCGACGTGCGAAAGTAATTGACCACGAACCTCGTGTCGTGCACGCAGTTGCGTTCGGCGATCAGCTCTCGCGCACGCTGCTCGCCCAGCGGTTCCGTCGCAACCATGAAATTGTTGATCGGCATGATCCTGCTCGCCACACGCCGCTCGAGCTTGCCCAGGTAACCGTTGCAGCCGAGCACGACAAACGTTGCCTCGACCGAGCCCATGTCCGTCTCGATGGTTGCCGGCTCCGTGCGCGTGTAATGCGTGACGCGCGAACGCTCGAATATGCGCACGCCGGCTTCGCGTGCCGCTTTCGCCAGTCCAAGCGCATAGTTCAATGGATGTAGCGACATCCCCTGCGTGTCCAGTGAGCCGCCGTGAAACGCGTCCGTCGCGATCAGCTCACGCGTCGCGTCGCGATCAAGAGCACGCACATGCGGATAGTCATAGCGTTGCGCCAGCGCATTGGCGAGGTCGTCCGACCACGACAGGTAAGACTTTTTGTGTATGCCGACGACATGCCCGTACCGGAGGTCGCAGGGAATCGAGTGTTTTTTGACACGGTCGCGAATTTCCTGCTTGGCGGCTTCAGAGAAATCCCAGAGCATACGTGACCGTTCGAACCCGAAGAGCTCCTCGGTTTCGAGGACATCCTTGCGCTGCCCGCTGCCGATCATGCCGCCGTTGCGGCCCGACGCGCCGAAGCCGATGCGCTCGGCTTCGAGCAGCACGACGTCGAAGCCGCGCTCGGCCAGGTTCAGCGCGGCCGAGAGCCCGGTGAAGCCGCCGCCGATGACGCACACGTCGGCTGTCTCGCTGCCCGCGAGCCGCGGATGGTCTTGGATGCCGATAGCGGTCGAGACGTACCAGCTGTCCGGATAGCCCGAGGTCGCCACAGGCTCAGTCCGTGTTCAGCCACCGGCTGCTGCGGTCGATGAGCTCACGCATCTCCTCGCGCGTCTGCGGCAATTCGTCGACCGGGATGTCGAGGTGGTTGAGCGGCGTCTCCTGCTGAAACTGCTCGAACACCGGCGCAACGACCTCCAGCGGGAACCTCGGGATCGTGCGCCCGGCGCGAAACTCGGCGATCGGAATCTCGGCCTCGATAATTGCTTCATCGTTGCCCGGCTCTTCCGCCAGCACCTTGCCGCGCGGGTCCACGATCAGCGAGCCGCCACCGTACTTCGCCCAGGGCCCGTCGGGCGGGAAAGTAATATTCGACATCGCCGAGTACATGTTGTTGTAGTAGGCGATGGCCTGGACATCGATTTTCGAGAATAATGTCGATGTGCGGAACATGATCTCGGTGCCGCGCATTGCAAACGCCGCGAACACCATCGGGTCTATCTGCACGGTGCTGACGGCTATGTTGCCAAACTCTGTCCGGAGCACCGGGAATTCCTCTTCGATCCCGTAGCGCTCGCGGAACCGGTCGCGCACACCTTCGATCGTCGTGGTCGGAATCTCGCCTTCGGCATCGAGGCGCTTGACGTTGCGACTCTTCCAGAACTTCGCTTTGATCTCACCATCACGCCCGATCACCGTGTTGATACTCAGGATGTGGCCCGGCCACTCGTCGTCTCGCGCGTAGCTGCCGAAAATGATGTAGGTGTCGCAGTCTTTCGCGGCCTCGCCGAGTCGATCCGTTTCTGCGCCGGGGATGGTCAGCGTAAAGCGGAGTTTCTCTTCGCGGGTGCCGGAGGAATATCCGGTCAGCGGGAACTCGTTGAACAGGATGAAGTCGGGCTGCTTGCCCTCGCTGCATGCCTTCTCCACCCACGAGAGCATGTAGTCGAGGTTGTGCCTGAGGCCGTCCCGGACGTCATCGAAATCCTGCAGGTTCCTGACTCCGTTCTGCACGACCTTGACGACGACCGTCTCTTTTTCGAGCGGCACGGTCGCATAGCTGCCGTCGCGGCGCACGAGCTGCGGCTCGGCAGCAAAAGTCGTTGTCAAAAGCAGGAGCAGCGCAAAAGCGCCTGGCGTGAATCTCGTCATGCGGCTGTTCTCCCCGAAGCCTGTCGCTATGTTGTAGCAACAGCCGCAATCGATTCAAGTTACGTCACTGTACGCTGGCCTCGAGATTGAGCAACGCAGGTACGTCGGCGGGCGCGTACAAATCGATGTGGGTAACGCTGATCGGCTCGTTGGGCTTGGCCGTAACGATGAGCGTACTCTTCTCGTCGAGGAACTTCTTGTAGGGCTCCGTCATGTACTCGTCGAAGATGATGCCGTTCTCGCGCCCCATGTAATCGAGCTTGTCCATCTGGGCGACGAGGACTTGCTCTGGCGTAAGACCCAATCGGTCGCAATACTTGTTGACGCGCTCGATGAGCGAGTCGTCCTCGAACTCGATGCGCATTTCGCGCAGTTTCGGCCGATACGCCGTACCCTTCATGAACTCGGCCGTCATATCGCCGGCCAGCGTCATGACGGCGTCCATTTTCCACATGTCCTCGACGTCGAGCGTCATTTCCATGGCATAGGACTGCTCCTGCTGCCGCAGGATGATCGACATCGAAAACTCCTGCTGATCGTATCCGAGTCCCTTCAACGCATCCGGCGAAAAGCCGTACTTGCCGACGCATTTGGCCGCAGGGTCACGGGCCTTGTCCCCGACACCCGTTGCCTCGAGCATCATGCGGTAGAGTTTCTTGAAATAATCGGCGTCGACCGGGAAGCGCACGCCCTCGGCGATGAAGCCGAAGTACTCGGGCACCTCCGGCACCGAGTTCATGCCGGTGCCGATGTCACCGAGCTCCATGAGGGTCAGAAAACTCGGGGTATCGATACCGATGCGGTCAATCTCGAGCTCGTCGCCGAATCCCGTTATGTAGGTGCTGACGCCATCGATGGTCAGCTCCCCGGTCAGCGTCGAGCTGATGCCGTCGTATTCGACCTGCGCCCACGGCGACATCATCAGCACCATCATGTCGACGCCCTCGCCGACGCGCTTGTGCATGTACCACTTGGTGCCGAAGAACGCGATCGCACCAACGATAATTGCCCAAATGATCAAATTTTTCACTACGGCCCCGGGAACTTCACATAAATCCGGCAGTATTGTCGCAGTCGCGTGTTACTGCAAATAGGGCCGCCGTCACAAAAACTGAAGGATTCTGTATATTTGCGCGCTATACCGCGCCGGAAACCCAGGTTCATCCCATGGCAGGAATACCGCTACGCAGCACCAAGATCGTTGATACAGCGAAGAAGCTGTCGCAGCGGATCGAGAACCGTTTCCCGGACTCGGGACTCTTGCAGGTGTCGAAGGAACTTATCGATATCGGGGAATCGGCGCGGCGGCAGGCGGAGATGATCGGCCGACCGATATATCCACTGCGAATCGGCGTTGGAATCCTGATTGCGGGGATTTTTGCCGTCGTCATCAGCCTCGCGTTGGGTGCGAGTGATGATCTCGACGACGTGGGCTCGGCCAGCGCAATTGATCTAATGGCGGCGATCGAATCCGGCACCAACGTGATCATCCTGATCGGCCTCGCCATCCTCTTCCTGGTCAGCCTTGAGACGCGCATAAAGCGATCGCGCACGCTTGCTGTTGTGCATGAGTTGCGCTCCCTGGCGCACGTCATCGATATGCACCAATTGAACAAAGACCCGGGTTACTATCGACCAGGATTCGAAGCAACCGACTCATCACCGCAAACGGTGTTGAGCTTGCGCGATATGGTTCGTTACCTCGAGTATTGCAGTGAGTTGCTTTCGATTACGAGCAAGGTGGCAGCGATCTATGCACAGGAGATGAACGATCGCGACGTGTTGTCAGCGGTCGGAGATGTCGAAAACCTCGTGACGGCACTCGGCCAGAAGATCTGGCAGAAAATCGACATCGCCGGTGAAATCGAACAGGGATCCGCGTAGCTCAGAACGGCAGCGGCGGTGTTGCGCTGCGGCGCTTCGGGAACCAGAAGGGTCTGTCGACAACCTTTGCGGGGGCCATGACGCGCGACCACCGCATCTCGCGCTGGTAGTAGATCTCGACCCAGACCGTGTCCCCGGTTGCACCGTGCGGCATCTCCACGGTGCCGAGCGCGATGTTCTGCTTGCATACCGGTGACCAGGCTGCGGACGTCACGTGGCCGATCGCCGCTTTGTTGCGCTTTTCTTTCGCAAAGATGTAGGCGTTGTGCGCCGGTTTGTTGCCCTCGATATCGAGACGCACGAAGCGCCACTTCGAGCCGTTGCGCATTTCCTCGGCAAGCGCGCGGCGGCCGTTGAAGACCGGTTTCTTGAAGTCGACGAGCCAGTCCAGGCCGAGCTCGAACGGCGATCGCGACCGGCCCGTGCGCACGGTCTCGTCCGCGGGCAGGAAATCCTCGTATGCCATGATGAAACCGGCTTCGATGCGAGCGAGGTCGAGTGCATTGGTGCCGATCGCGCGAATGCCGGTGATGGCACCCGCCTCGAAGATCGCGTCCCAGAGCGCCAGGGCTTTGGCCGGCTCGATCCAGAGCTCGTAGCCCAGGTCGCCCGTAAAGCCGGTGCGCGACACCATGAGCTCCGCGCCGTCGAAGTCGAGGTGAGTGAGCCCGAACGGCTTGAGGTCCACGAGGTCGAGCCCTGCACGGCTGAGGATGCTGAACGACGTCGGGCCCTGAACGGCCAGCGCCGCAACGTCTGCCGTTTCCTCGCTGACCGTCACGTCGAAACCCGTTGCGGCGTCGAGAAACCATTCACTGTGGCGTTCCTGGCAGCACAGCCGGTACTCGCCCTCACGCAGGTGGAATATCGTGCCGTCGTCGATGACCTGCCCCTGGTCGTTACACCACACCGCGTACGCCACCCTGCCCGGCGCGACCTTGTGCATGTCGCGGGTCACGAGCCGGTCGACGTAAGCGAGCGAATCGGGTCCTCCGATGCGGTACTTGGTCATCGGCGTAAGATCGAACACGCCGGTCGCATTGCGAATGGCGAAGTACTCCATGTCTTCGCAGAACAACTCGTCAGGGACCGTATAGCCTTTCCATTCGTGCCAGCGGTTGACCGAATCGAGCGCAGCGAGCCGTTTGTAGAATGGCGTTTTGAGGCGTCCCTGGTGAACCTGCCCGGGCTTCATGACGACCTCTTCCTGCGAATGATGCTGCGCGCGGCGTTGCGCCCCGCGGCTCCACTCACGCCGCCGCCTGGGTGCGCGCCGGCACCGCAAAGATACAAGCCATCGAGAGGCAGCGCGTATTGCGCAGCGCCGCCGACCGGGCGTACGAACAGGAACTGGTCGAGCGTCAGCTCGCCATGGTGCCAATGGCCGCCCGTAATGTGGAACTCGCTCTCGATGTCGACCGGCGTGAGCAGCTCTGTCGCCGTAACCCGGTCGGCAATGTCCGACACGTACGTCGAGATCGTTTGCATGACGACATCGAGAAACGCGCTCCTGGATTTCTCGTCCCAGCCCGCCTTGAGCGAGTATGGCGCGTACTGCACGATGGCCGACAGCACGTGGCTGCCCGCCGGGGCCAGCGTCTCGTCATGAACGCTCGGTATGAGCATCTCGATGACCGGCTCGGGCGAATACTCGCCGTACTTGGCGGGGTTGAATGCGCGTTCGACGTAGTGCTCATCGGGTGCAATTACGAGTCGCTGTCCAGTGTCGGCCTGCGCGAGGCCTTTGATGGTCGGCAACCCGTCGAGTGCAAGATGCAGCTTCGCTGCATCGCCTCGCGACCGAAAACGATTGATCTTGCGCACGAAGCCGGTTTCGACGTGCCTTGCTCCGGTCAGGCCCAGGACCGTCTGCCGTGGATCTGCATTCGACACGACCGTGAAGCTGTCGAAGCGTTCCCCGTCGTCGGTCTCGACGCCGGTTAGGCGGCCGTTCTCGACAACGATGCGCCCGACCTTGCGACCGGTTTCGATGTGAGCGCCGGCGCTGCGGGCCGCTTGTGCCAGCGACGCGGTGACGTTGCCCATGCCGCCTGCCGGCAGCGACAGACGCCCCCCGTTGCCCGCCAGGCGATAAAGATAGGTCAGGAAAGTATTCGGTGAGCGCGGCGCGAGGTGCGTGCCGAGCACCGCATCGACGCTGAGTGCGCCTTTTAGCAAGGGATTGTAGAAACGCTCGTTGAGCTCATCGTAGATGTTCATGCCGACGAGACGCAGGAACTCCCGCATGTGCTTGCGACCGAGCAGGCGAATATCCGCGCCCAGCTGCGCAAGTTTCAGGAATTCCGCGGAACCCTCTGCGCCCAGCCGGGGCGGCGGCCGGTTGAGAATGCGCTGCAGGAGTTTTGCATAGCGGGCCATGCGACGGTGGAACTGGCGGTATTGCTCGCGATCGTCCGCGCTGACACCTTCGATCTCGCCTCCGCAATAGCGCACGTGGTTGCCGTCCGGCCCCAGGGAGATCGTGGTGAGACTGTCGGCGGCCAGCCGCGGTTGCAGACCGAGTTCCTTTTGCACGACAGGCTGCAGCTGGCACAAGAGGTGCGAACAGGCGGATACCGAGTAGCCGTCCGCAAACTCACGCGTGATCGCGGCACCGCCGACCTGCTCGTTCGCCTCGAGCACGAGCACGCTGTTGTGAGCTTTGGCAAGCATGGCCGCGCAGACAAGCCCGTTGTGCCCTGCGCCAACGATAATAGCGTCCCAGCGTTCAGTCATCGCCGAAGTTCTCGGGCACGGTATTCGGGCGCCGCAAGTCGGCCAGGATCTCGCGCGCCGCATTGGCGCCCGGTGCCGCCATCACGCCGCCGCCCGGGTGCGCGCTCGAGCCGCACATGTACAGGCCTTTCACGGGGGATCGGTACTGCGAGTAGCCAGGCACAGGACGATTGAACAACAGCTGGTCCATCGTCAGCTCGCCGTGAAAAATATTGCCCTCGGTGATACCGATCTGTTCCTCGATGTCCTGCGGCGTACGAATCTCGACGTGCAGGATCAGGTCTTTGAAGTCCGGGCTGTAGTTCGCGATCTGGTCAATGACGGTTTCGCCGAACTGATCGCGCTCCCGATTCGTCCAGGGTCGGCCGTCGATCTCGTAGGGACAGTACTGCACGAAACAGCTCATGAAATGTTTGCCCGGGGGCGCCATCGTCGGGTCGGACAGCGTGGGGATCACCATGTCGACATAAGGGTCCTTCGACCACGTGCCCTCCTTCCAGTCGTCGTAGGCGCGCTCCATGCGCTCGGGCGAGTCGATGAAATGCATGTCGCTGTGATAGAGCGAGCTGCCCTCGGGCAACGCGGGGAAGGTCGGCATGCCGTCGAGCGCGATATTGAGCTTTCCTGACGAACCGCGAATCTTGAAGTTGTCGACGCGATGGCGGAATTCCGCGGGAATATCACCCTCGTCCATGCAGGTCAGGAACGTGCGTTTGACGTCCATCGCAGAGACTACGATCGAGCCGCTGATTTCTTCGCCATCCTCGAGAGCAACGCCGTTCACCTTACCGTTGGCGACGATGAACTTGTCGACGCCCGCTTCGGTCCTCAGCTCACCACCATACGCCTGGAAAGCGCTGGCAATCGCCGCGGACACCGCGCCCATGCCTCCGCGTGCGTAGCCCCACGACCCTACGTTACCGTCGACGTCACCCATGTAATGGTGCAACAGGACGTAAGCGGTGCCGGGCGAGTGGACGCCGAGCGCCGTTCCGATGATACCGCTGCCCGATTTCGCCGCCTTGATGACGTCGGTCTCGAAGTATTCGTCGAGATACTCGGCAACGCTCATCGTCCAGAAGCGGATCGTCTCGTACATGCGTTCTTCGCCCATCTCCAGGAACTTCTTTCCTATGGCGAAGAGTCCCATAAGGTCCCGGGGGCGGAATGAGGTCGGGTCGGGTGCAGTCGTCAGCAGGAAGTCGCGGATGAAGCGGCACTGCCGCATGGTGTCGGCCGAGTAACGCGCATAGGCATCGGCATCGCGGCGCGAAAAACGCGCCATCTCGCGGTACGAGACCTCCGGATCCACGTAGGAGCCGAAGTAATCGCCGTTTTCCATGAAAGTCACGGATCCGCCGTAAGGCGTAATCTGCAGCCCATGCCGGTGCAGCTCGAGCGCGCGGTAAATCTCGGGGCGCAACAAGCTGCAGACGTACGAGCAATTGGAGTAAATCCAGTCCTTGTAGAGACTGCGGCTGACTGCGGCGCCGCCGATGTAGTCGTTCTTCTCGACGCAAACGACATCGAGACCGGCTTTCGCAAGGAAGGCGGCCGTGGTGAGTCCGTTGTGGCCGGCGCCGACAACGATGGCGTCGTAGGTTTTGCTCATTGTTGCCGCAGCTGCTGCAGAATCCACTCCGTGTAAACGCGCTCGGCTTTCTCCATAAGCGAGAACGGCCCCGGCTCGTAGTACCGGGAGTGTACGCCTTTCGCGTTGTTGACGATGATCGCCATGTCGGCCTTGGTCGTGATGTCCCAGAGCCACGTCAGCGCGTTGCGATCATAATCTTCGTCTTCAACGGCGTCGTTGCGTACGAGCCAGTAGATCTCGCACCGCGAATTGACCATGTCGACCGGGGTGAAAACGTAGGCGACGACATGATCGCTGTAGGCCAGCAGGAAGCTGAAAGCGCCAAACGTGAAGTCGGACGCACCGCCGTCATAGTCGGTGAAATCCCCGAGCAACGGCGCAACTGGCTTGCCGTCGCGGCTACCCGTGACGTAACCGTCGAACATCGCCGTGCGGCTGTAGCCGTAGCCCATCTCTCCGGGGCGCGCCGCCGTGTCAATACGGTCAATGTCGTGTTCGTCGACGCCGCAGGCAGCCATGCGCTCCTGCATTCGGTTTTGCACGCGGACCCGCTGCCGCGGGTCGAGCATCAGCGTGTGCATTCGTGCGTACTCGGGGTGAGCCGTCGCGCAGTGATAGCACTCCTGGTAGTTCTCAATCGACAGCTTCCAGTTGGCGGGGATCTGGTAGGTCTCGCAGGCGGCAACCTTGAGGTTCTCGAAATCGAACATCGCCATGGGCCCGGCAAGCTCTTCAATGGCGCCACCCAGCCCTGGCGGGTCATCGCAAAACGCCACGAACACCAGCCCGTGAACGACGCCGACGGACACGGGCTTGAGGCTGTGGGCCGACAGGTCGAAGCCTTCGGGCATGCTCCGCACCGCCGTGAGATTGCCCTGCCGATCGTAGGTCCAGCCGTGGTAGGGGCAGGAGAACTTGTCGGCGTTACCTTGCATGTCCAGGCAAACGCGTGAGCCCCTGTGACGGCAGACGTTGGCGAAGCCGCGAATCTCGCCGTCGTCGCCGCGCACGATGATTGCCGATTCGCCTGCGACTTCATAGACCTTGAAATCACCGGCCTCGGACCACTCGGACGCGTGCCCGGCCAGGATCCAGTTGCGCATGATGATGCGCTCGACTTCCAGCGCGTAGACTTCGGGGTCGGTGTAGAACTGCTGCTCCAGTGAATAGCCGGGCCGATGCCTGTCGAGAAGCTCGCCGATCGAACTCCTGCCGGGTGAGGTATTCATAGGGCTTTCCGTGGGACGAATGGTATATCCTGCGTGCCGTGAAACAGATTAAACAACTTACCGAGTGCATTGGGAACACCCCGTTGATCCGACTCAATCGTTTGTCGGACCAGACGGGTTGCGAGATTCTCGGCAAAGCAGAATTCATGAACCCGGGCGGCTCGGTCAAGGACAGGGCGGCGCTCGGCATGGTGCTCGCGGCCCGCCAGAGTGGCGCTCTGCGCCCGGGCGGAATCATCGTCGAGGGCACCGCGGGCAACACCGGCATCGGGCTGGCCATGGTCGGCAGCGCGCTCGGGCATCGCACGGTCATCGTCATGCCCGAGAACCAGAGCAGCGGCAAGATCGAGACCCTCAGGGCCTATGGCGCCGACGTCCGGCTGATTCCGGCGGTTCCCTACAAGAACCCGGCCCATTTCGTGCACACGTCCGGGCGCATTGCCGAAGAACTCGAGGCCACAAACGAGAACGGCGCATTCTGGGCGAACCAGTTCGAGAATCTCGACAACCGCCGCTTTCACGAGTGCACGACGGGACCTGAGATCTGGGAGCAGACCGCAGGCACCGTGGACGGTTTTGTCTGTGCCGTCGGCACCGGCGGCACGCTGGGCGGTGTCGCTCGTGCGCTCAAGGCGCGCAATCCGGATGTGGCTATCGCGCTGTCCGACCCCGGAGGCTCGGGGCTGCACAACTATTTTGCGCATGGCGAAGTAAAGATCGAGGGCTCGTCGATCACCGAAGGCATCGGCAACAGTCGCGTGACGGCGAATCTCGAGGAAACCCCGGTAGACCTGAGCTGGCAGATCGATGACCAGGACGCCATACCGCTGGTATTCGACCTCATTCGCGACGAGGGCCTGGTACTCGGCGGCTCGAGTGGCATCAACGTCATGGGTGCAGTCAACCTCGCCCGGGAACTCGGGCCGGGCCATACGATCGTGACGATACTCTGCGACTCCGCATTGCGTTACACCGAACGGCTCTTCAATGCGGCCTACCTCGAAGAAAAGGGCCTCAACCTGCCCGACTGGTACGTGGGCACCGCGTGACGCTGTTACTGGCCACGCTGGCGTTGCTGGCAGCACCGTTCGTCTACGGCGTCGCACGCCGGCACCCGGTCTCGCGACAGTTCCTGGACGGCTTCATATTCATCACGATCGCCGGGATCGTGTGCGTAACGATCATCCCGGAGGCGCTGAAGTTCGGCGGCGGCGCCGCTGCGGCGTTCCTCGCGGCGGGCCTGGTGCTGCCCTTCCTGCTCGAACGCGCGGGTACCATCTCGCATCGGAATGCGCACGTCCTTGTCGTCATCCTCGCCGGCCTCGGACTGGCTATTCATGCCGCCATTGACGGGATAGCGCTGCTCGACGAGCAGCTCGCAACGGCCGTAATCGTGCACCGGCTGCCGGTCGGCATGGCGATCTGGTGGTCGGTCAGGCCGAGTTTCGGCACCGGGGCCGCCGCCGGCGTGTTCGCAATGATCGTCGCCGCAACGGCGCTGGCGTGGTTGCTCGGGCCGGAGTTTGCAGAACTCGCGGAAACGCGAGGCCTGGCCTGGTTCCAGGCGTTCGTCGCCGGGTCGCTCGTACACGTCGTGGCTTTCGGCGTCAGCCACGAACACGACTTGCAGGTGGAACCTGCGGCGAGTTTCCGTGACTGGGGTTACCGCGTCGGCATACTCGCCGGCCTGTTCGTGCTGGTCAGCGAATGATCCCGTCTTTGTGCATGCGCAGGACGATCGCAGCGCTTTCCTGCACGATGATCTCCTCGGCCGAGCTTGCATTGGCAGTCGCCGATTCGACGGTGTAGATGCGGTCGCCGGACTCGACGTCATAGACGTCGCTGACCACGACAGCGGTGAACGTCATGTCCACGCTGGGCTCGGACGTGACCTCTTCGTATTCGTGGCGGAAGAAGTCGACCAGACCACCGTTCTGCGGCCGCTCCTTGAGATCCACCCGGCGATTGCCGAACTTGACGTCGGTTTCCACGTTCTCGACCGTCGCAATGAGCACGGCGTCGGCGTCTACCTGCTCC
>JAAUYH010010475.1_pt1 | contig 15521 bp, 19 predicted proteins | sample 7278061 | NCBI WGS metagenome assembly JAAUYH01 (sample SAMN14350203, study PRJNA611818) | marine sediment metagenome | isolation source: surface marine sediment (0.6m) | place: French Polynesia: Moorea | collected 2018-08
CTTGTGAAATCCGTTCGAAATGAGATCAAAGAATTAAAGAAAGCTGAAAATCCTGACCAGGATAGGATCGCGGATTTGGGCAAGCTGGAACTCACCAATTATGATAAGCATCTTGATGAATTAGTGGACTATATTCAGCAAAATATGTCTCCAACCTTAGGACTGTATGCAACATCCATTCGCTGGAAAGGCGCTCATCAATTGGCAATTTTTGATTCCTTGGCTACAAAATTTGAAAATGCACACCCCGATTTGGCCATCTCAAAAAAAATTCGGGAAAAAGTCACGCGTCTACAACAAACATCTATAGGAGGTACTGTAAAAAATATAGAAATGCCCAATGCAGCAGGTGATTTAATTAGTCTATCATCTATAACATCAGACTATGTGCTGATTGATTTTTGGGCCAGCTGGTGCGCCCCTTGCAGGCGCGAAGCTCCACAACTTAATGAATTGATGTCTACGTATTCACGTGAACAATTTGATATTTATGGTGTGTCATTAGATGATAAGCGCGACAAATGGTTGAAAGCGCTTGAAAAAGATCAACGCGATTGGACAAATGTTTCCACACTGGAACGTTTTAAAACACCCGCGGCATATGACTATGCTGTTACTGCCCTACCCGATAATTTTTTGATCGACAGAGATGCAAAGATTCTAGCCAAGAATTTACATGGAGAAGCGCTTACTAATTTTCTTGATAATTTGATAGAGAATTAATTAGTTCTTGATGACTTCATTAAAATCAATGGAGTAAATTCTATTTAAACCTTTCGATGATTGCTCATACATTTTCAGAAAGCTATTTAAATTCAAGGCTTCTTTGTATGTTCTTTGCACGTCTGTTTTTTGACTAGTGAAGTATAATTTTCCAGAGCTTTTATCAACAAATGGACAAAAATCCAGGTATTCAGAATTGATTTTCTCCAGCAATTTTCCTTCAGACCAATTCCCATTTTCATTATAGCTGATATATAATTCACCTCTTCCTTTTCCCTCTTTCGGGCGCTGGCCGCTAAATATTATGTAGGTTTCATCCGGCGCAACGTAGGCATTGAATTCAAAGTATTTTGTATTCAACGCTCCTTTTAGAGAAGTTGGTTCCTGATAGTTACCATCTTTGAATCTACTTACAAAGATATCTTCTCTTCCGATGGCACCCTCTCGTTCTGCTGTGAAATAAATATCACCTTTATTGGTAATCGACGGATAAAATTCATGCGCCGAAGTGTTGATGGGAAATCCTATATTTCTAGGTTCTGACCAACCCTTCAGGGTCTTATCAACGTACCAGATATCATAATCCTTTGGATTGACAGAATCTTTATGAATTGGCCTATTCGATACGAAATATAGGCGTTTTCCATCTGGAGAAAAGGCGGCTTCTAAATCGCGGTATTTACCGGTAAAAGAAACTGATTCAGGTCTTGTCCAACCATCTTTTGTTTTCTTCATAAAAGAAATTAATGCAATTCTACTCTTTAAATCATCGACCGTAAAGTAGATATCCTGTCCATCTGGTGACATGGTAAAATCACGAACATTCGGGTAATTTTCAAAAACTTCCGGTAGAAAAGCCGCTGCTTTTTGTTGAGCAAAGCTCAAAAAATTTAAAAGAACAATAAGTAGTGATAGTAGAACTCTCATCATAAGGTAATTCGATTGTTTTGCCTAAAATAGCCTATTGATGAATGAATTTCTTTGAATAAAAATGAATTAACGCTTTTTTAACGTATTCTTCTCTTCGTGTACTTCTGCGAAGTCTTTAAAGTTGGTCATCCATTTTGCAATGGGTTTTCTGTATACTCCAGGGAATAAAATCGCCATAAGTCTAGGCATCACCCAATTGATTCGAGTATATTCTACTTCATTAGTATATCTGGTAGTATTTTCATCAATTGGTTCGAATGAGTTTTTCAGCGTATTGTCCATATGCTTATGGTGATAAAAAGCCTCCATTGAATTAGGTAAATTATTAGAAATGATCGTTTCCCTCAATTCCATTTTGTGGCCGGTACTTTCGTAATATAGCATTGAGACCGCTCCATCTTCGCCCTCATTTCCTTCTAAAAGGACTTTCTTTACAAAACCTTCCTGCCAATATTTAAGATTTGCAGAATCTTTGAAAAGGGTGACAACTTTTTCTAATGACTGATTGATATCAACAGATTTTTTAAATTTCATGATAACAATTATTCAGTGACAATTTTCTTTTTATACAGCCCATCAAAAACCGGAGTCCAGTTCTTACCTTCGTCAGAAGAGGATTCCATTAATTGACGAACGCTACCGTCATCATTTTTATAATAAATCATACGCAGTAGAATCGGTTTACCTTGTGGTGACTGCGCAGGAGCAATAAGTTGCATATTGCCTTCAGAATAGTTTTCTGGCTCCACATAATGTGAAGTGCTACCACCTGCAATCCATTCTTGCTTCCATCGTTTATCAGTGCTGTCATAATAGCTTATCGAATTACCTCCGGCAAACCTGAATGGTCGATAGTTTTCTAATATCCCACAATCGCCATTTGAAAGTGTGATGCTGCTCTCAGCAATTTTCGGACCCTTTCCATTGGCTATATATACCTCCCATTCCCCTATCCAAAAGTCAAATTTTCGATACTTTTCATCGAACTTACACGGATAGAAATTTGCATACATTTTTTGCTTGATACTTTTGAATCGTTCGTTTTCAAACAAGCTTTTGAAATCATCGTTTTCCAAATATCGATAGGCTGCTGAACCTGCATCTGCTGTTTCTTCTAATTCATTGAGGGCTTTATCAACCTCATTTACGTTCATATAATTTTTAGATAGATTCGCATAAAGAGCGAATGTTCTCAACCCATACTTTTTTGCCTTTAACAAACTTTCTATCGCTTTTTCATGCTTCTCTAAATGCATTTGCGACCAACCCTTATAATAATAGGCCATTGAATCTTTAGTGTTTTTCTTTAGTGCGGTATTGGCTTTTTTAAGAACTCCTTTATAATCTTTACTAGACAATTCGGGTTGATAATAATTATTTTGGGCGCTCAGATAAAAGAAGCTGGCGCAAAATAGAAAGAGAATTATTTTATTCATTTTTATAGATTTTAATTTCTAAATGAAGTTACATACACGAATTGATTATATATCAGAACTTCATAAGTCCGCACTTGAGCTAACAGATTTGACAATTATAATAATGAAAACAAGTACTGAGAATCTAATTAGATGACCATCTTGCCTATCGAGTAATTAAACCAAATACAATTGATAACATTCGCCGAGTTTAAAGCTCCATATTCAACTATTAAGAAATTCTGATTGACTTCTACTATTTATTTTTATGAGATTCATTAATATTCAATGACCATCACCATGTACTACCATCCATTGTATGCCAAACTTATCTTTGAGCATTCCAAAATCATCCTCAATTGGAAATAAGACTTTCCCTCCATTCGATAAGTTATTAAACGCTTTTACTTTTGCCTCCTCGTCAGGAAAAACAGTAAACAATGAGATATTAGTTCCTTCTCTTATAGGAAAGCCGGGCAAGTTGTCTGATGCTTTAAAAACTAAATCGCCGGCGTTCAATTCTGAATTGTAAATAAGGTCATTTGCTTCCTCAGGAACATCAACAGGTGATTCTTTAAACGTTTGCATAAACTTAATTTTTCCGTCTAATGCTTGTGCATAAAATTGCATGGCTTCTTTACAATTACCTTGAAATACTAAATAAGGAATAATCATTTTTAATAACTTGGTTTTACTACTTCAATTTCGAATGTAAACTCACGGAATTGACTAGAATTTAAATTTCGCTAAACAAAAATAAAATCTTTATGGTCTAAACTGTAAATCTTTATAAGCAATATCTTTAAATCACACCTCTTAATAGCTTATTGCTCCTTCAAACACCATATGCGCCAAAAAGTGTTCGTCGTATTTGTGTCGGGTAAAAAGATTTTCCCTTCCCAGTTGAATCCTTTCTCAGAAATATTTGAAAAGGTCAAAATGCTTTCGAATTCTCCGTTTTGTGTAGTTTGGGTTTTACGTAAAATTATGTTTTCCTCTTGCTTGCCTCCAATCCAAATCTGAGGGTTTGTCGTCATATTGGGAGTGAAAAAAGGCACGTGCCATTGCTTGGTTTCAGGATTCAAAATACGAATACTCGTGAAGTAGTTTTGGATAGAGTCATTGCCATACCAACCCTCATCTTGCACACCGTAGCCATTTAAGATATATTTCCATTTCCATTTTAGTGTTAAGGTGTCTCCGGGCTCTCCGTTTACATATTGTAGACTTTTGCAATCACAATTACCTATTAATTGGTCAAAATCCTTTACTTCTGGTGGTGCTAAAGGATTCGCTTTACCGAAATAGTGAGATTGGTCAAACTCCTGATTCGTTTTTCTTTCACTTGTTGAAGAACTTTTATCTGCACAGCTCAAAATGCATATGGACAGCAGTGCAATTACAAAATTAGATGTAGCTATTTTAACATTCATGGTTTACAAACAAGCCCCGCACATAAAGAAAAGAAACAAAATAAAAGAACTCGTAATTGCTTAACAACGTTTACAAAATTGCCGATGAAGACTTACATTTAAGAAGCCTTTTCCTGAAGTGCTTTAAATTCGGTGGGGGTTATGCCGTTGAATTTTTTGAAGGCTTTGTAAAATGAAACCCGATTGTTAAAGCCACTTGAATATAACACATCGGTTATTGTAAATTCGTCATTCTCCGAAAGCATTTTTTTAGCTTCATCAATTCTATACTTATTAATAAAATCGAAAAAACTCCTATCAAAATGTTCGTTGATAACTTGAGACATGTGATGTCTTGATAAATTTAACTTGCTTGCCAAATCATCTAGCCTTAATTCATTGTTAAGAAAAGGCTTTTCATTATGCATGAAATTCTCCAGTCTAAATTTTAATTCCTTCGAATGATTCTTTGTTAATCCTGTTTTTTTGTATTTGACAAAGGGAATAATTTTTTCAACTGGTAGCCCATTAAATATTTCTGGTTGCAAAAATCCGAAGTAAGAGACAATTCCTATAAAAAATATCATGGCATACCCAATGAAGTAATCATAACCAATTTCTATGTAGCCATAAAACTGCAAAACAAAGTACGAACTAAAAGAAAGTACGTACCCGAAATATGAGAGGGTGAGCCAATTCAACCATTTTTTTTGATTAGCACTTACCAATTTATTTCTAATTGTACTTAGAATCAAGACAAAATAAAATAGCATTATTGTTATGAACAATTTGACAAAATGAGGGGAGTAATAATATAACCTATCGCTCCATTCTTCTGTCTGTAGTAAGGTTATTTTCTCATTCACTTTGGCAAGAAAAAAAGGGGAATAATTTATCAAGTAAAGAATAAAAGGCAAAATGTGTAACCCATCTAAAAGTTTGAGCCTTTTTTGGGTAACAACTCTTTTCACATACAAGAATAATACCGGGCCATATAAAATCCAGGGGGTAATATTTGTATACATTAAAGAAATATATTCTCTCGTATATAATTTTTTAGACCAATACAAAACATTGAAAAAGATATTATAGGCGAATAGTAAAAGGTAGATGCCTAACAATACATTTGCCAACGTATCGCCCTTCTTTTTAAGAAAAAATAAAAAAGCTAGTAATGCCGCCTGAAAGCTGAAAAAAAGAAATAAAATCTCCCAAAAATTCATGTACAAAACTTTCAGCTAAAATAATTTAAAAAGGTAGTGTGAATGTAAATTCTTATAAGGAATCATAGAAAAGAAAGGCAAATAAACGTCTTTTCTTAGCCAATTATCTTATCTATTCTTCAGCAGGTTCATTTGTTGAGGTCACGGTCTCAATTAACCATTCGTCTCCATATTTTTTGTAGATGGTTGTCCAAATGAAATGGGTACTGCTGTTTTTTTCATTGCCATTTTCATCCTTAAAAGTTACCTCGACTATCTTATCGACAATGGTGTAGGCCATAGAACCATCATCAGAAAATTTTACAATCGGCTCGGCTACATCATCCCATTTAACGAAATCAACAGAAGAGAAATACTGATGCAATCTGGCGATATTTTCTTCTTTAGTAGGTCGATTTAATTTGCCCCTATTTACAGAAATGAAACTATCAGCTAATTGATTTGTAAATGCAACTGAGTCTTTATTAAAATGATACGCTCTTTGCAAGTTGTGTAATTGCAAAATTTTCTCTTTTTCTTCGGTAAAAGAACTATCATTATTTTTCTTGCAGGATAGCATTGTACAACACAGCGCTATTAAAAAAATGATGATTTTTGTTGATTTCATAATCATACTAATTGACACCACGCTTAATCTTTTTTTAACAGTGCATTCCATCCTTGCGCAGTCAGTTCCACTTTTTGATTCGCTCGAGTAACGAGATGCATCCCCTCATTTTTATCTACTATATGACCAATAACCGTGAGGTTCGGATTCCCTTTAATCTTATCAAAATCATCTAATGAAATAGTAAAAAGTAATTCGTAATCCTCTCCACCACTTAATGCTACCATCGTTGCGTCAATATTGAACTCCTCACAAGTAGCAATAACCTGCGGGTCTAAGGGAAACTTGTCTTCATACAGATTACAGCCGACCTCACTTTGTTGGCAAATATGTATTATATCTGAAGATAAGCCATCTGAAATATCGATCATAGACGTAGGTTTTACTTCCAAATCTTTTAATAGTTGTATGATGTCTTTTCGTGCTTCAGGTTTTAATTGGCGCTCTACGAGATACGTATAATTATCCAGCTCAGGCTGCGCATTAGGATTCGCCTGAAATACTTGTTTTTCACGTTCCAAGACCTGTAATCCTAGATAAGCAGCGCCCAAATCACCTGTAACAACGATCAAATCATTTGGTTTGGCCCCACTTCTGTAAACAACATCTTTTTTATTAGCTTCACCTATGGCAGTGATGCTAATAAGTAATCCTTTTGTTGATGATGTAGTATCACCACCTACAAGGTCAACACCATACATTTTGCACGCCAAGTGAATTCCAGCATACAATTCCTCAACGGCTTCCAGTGGAAAACGGTTTGACACTGCAATAGAAACAGTAATCTGAGTGGCATTCCCATTCATGGCATAAACATCAGATAAATTAACCATTACCGCCTTATAGCCTAAGTGCTTTAACGGAACATAGGAAAGATCAAAATGGACTCCCTCAACCAATAGGTCTGTTGTTACCAATAATTGCTTATCGAAATGTAAAACCGCTGCATCATCTCCAACTCCTTTTACAGAAGACTTATGCTTAAGTTTTATAGCATCTGTTAAATGTCTTATGAGCCCGAATTCCCCTAAATCTGAAAGTGATGTACTGTTTTGGTTTTTATCTTCAAGCATAGTCAAGGTTTTGCAGCAAAGAATTCATACATTTGTTTCGCTTCACAAAAATCGTTAATTCTAGGTAATATTGCACGGTTTTTGTTAGAAAACTAGCATCTTAAACTTCAATACCAATGTCTGAATTAAAAAAAGTTTGTTTTGTTCTCTTAGTAGTAATTATCCCATTTGTATTTATAAATTGTTCTTCCTCAGATGACCCAGGTACTACCATGATGACAGATGATCTGGATAATGATGGTATCGCCGATGCCAATGATAATTGTTCTGATGTTGCAAACTTTAGTCAAACAGATTCAGATGGTGATGGGATTGGGGATAGCTGTGACACAACTTTCAACTTTTCGACCCAATCTTGTACGAATGGAACTGCTGACGGATTCGCCTGTAGTGGTTATGATCTATTACTGAATATTCCCTTAGATGTAATGGAAGCAACCGACGGAAATGACTCATGGGGCTGGACAGACCCAACCACCAGTAAAGAATATGCACTCATGGGTCTAAATAATGGTGTTGCGTTTATAGATATTACCAATCCGAATGAAGCCATCTATTTAGGTAAACTACCAACTGCAACCTCTAGCAGTCTCTGGCGTGATGTGAAAGTCTATCAGGACCATGCATTTATTGTTAGCGAAGCTAATAACCATGGTATGCAGGTTTTTGATCTTACCAGATTAAGAAATGTAGCCAATCCGCCTGAAACCTTTACCGCAGATACGCATTATACCGGTTTTGGCAGCGCTCATAACATAGTAATAAATGAAGATTCTGGCTATGCCTATGCCGTTGGAACTACGCAATCAAACGGTGGGCCTTTATTTATCAATATCCAAGACCCAAAGAATCCTCAAGATGAAGGCGGTTATGGCAACGACGCTTATAGCCACGACGCGCAGGTAATAATTTATAACGGCCCAGACACAGACTACACCGGAAAAGAAATACTAATAGGCAGCAATGAAAATGAGATTGCCATTGTTGATGTAACTGATAAAGCAAACCCGCAACGGATTTCAACAATTTCATATAATGATGTAGGGTATGTACATCAGGGATGGTTTACTGACGATCATCGTTATTTTATTTTAGGGGATGAAGGTGATGAATTTAATTTCGGATATAATTCAAGAACCTTGATATTTGATTTTACTGATTTAGATAATCCTTCTTTTCAAACTCAATATTTAGGACCAACCGCCGCAATTGATCATAACGGATATATTAAAGGTAATTCATTGTTTCTCGCAAATTATACCGCCGGAATTCGGATTATTGATATTTCTCAAATTGGGAGTAGTACCCTGACAGAAACAGGATTTTTTGATACCTATCCGGAAAATAACAATACCTCATTTGATGGGGCTTGGAGCGTATACCCTTATTTTGAAAGCGGAAATATTGTAATAAGTGATATTAATCGCGGTTTATTCGTCATTAAAAAGAGTATTTAATGAAATTTCCAAAAGCGCTTATCTTAGTTTTCCTCGCTGTATTTTGTGTAAGCTGCGATTCGGAAAATATGCCTGTTGAAAATTCCTTAACCGGAGAAATCGAATGGCAAAAAACTTTTGGAGGGAGCAATGATGACATTGCCCGAGGGGTTGTTGAAACTTCTGATGGCGGTTATGCGGTCATAGGATATACAAATAGTACCGATGGAGATGTGACCGACAAATCCTTAGCAGAAAATGATTTTTGGGTTTTGAAACTTGATCAAAATGGTGCTGTTGAATGGCAAAGAACCTATGGCGGAAGTGGTGACGATAAAGGCCGTGCAATTATCCAAACCAATGATGGAGGGTATGCAATTACCGGTCCCAGTATGAGTGCTGATGGTGATGGCTCGCAAAATCAAGGCTTTCACGATCATTGGCTCGTGAAACTAGATTCTCAAGGGACTATTCAATGGGAAAAATCCTATGGGTTTTCAGGCCACGACCATAGTCATTCATTGTTTCAAACGAAAGATGGGGGTTATTTTGTTGGAGGTTATTTAGATGTAACTGCTTCAGACGGATTAGGAAATGAAACTATTATCACCAAACACGGTGTAGGGGAATTCTGGGCACAAAAACTGGATGCAAGCGGGGACCTCCAATGGCGACGTTATTTTGGCGGTTCGAATAATGACAGGATTTACAGCGTTTTGCAAGCTCATGATGGTAATTATTTATTAGTAGGCTCTTCAGAGAGTGATGATTTTGATATAAACAATACAAATGGGAGCTATGACGTTTGGGTGGTAAAAATTGATACCAAAGGCACCATGCTATGGGAAAAATCCTACGGTGGAACGGGTATAGATAACGGTTATGCGGCTGTTAGAACCAACGATGGCAACTATCTCATAGCTGCATCGGCGATTAGTGATAATGGGCAGGTTTCGAATCCAAAAGGTAATGCAGACGTTTGGGTCTTAAAAATTAATGAGAATGGCAATTTGCTTTGGGAAAAATCATTTGGGGGTTCAGGTTTTGACGCAGCTTTTGCTATCAACAAAAGCACTAGTATTTTTAGTTCGTATATACTAGCCGGTAATTCAAAGAGTAATGATGGTGACCTGACTTCCAACCATGGAGAAAATGACTTCTGGGTCTTAAAAATTGATACTAACGGAAAACTCTTATTTGAAAAATCATTAGGTGGGTCTGGCTTGGATTTCGCCTATGGTGTCGTAGAAACTTTTGACGGTAAAATCGTTGTGATTGGTGAAACCGAAAGTTCCGATAATGACATCACCTCAAACAAAGGTGGAAAAGACATTTGGATTGCCAAAATTCGGTAACTTTAGCCAGTTAGTAACGAACGATGCAATCAATTCTTGACCAAGCACTTCAAAATGCCAAGAAAGTCACAATTAATTGTGACTCGAAGCTAATTTTCTTTAGTGATCTTCACCGGGGCGATAATAGTTATGCCGATGATTTTGTTCGAAATATGCAAATTTATGCCGACGCCTTACAACATTATTATGCAGCCGGATTTACCTATTTTGAATTAGGTGATGGAGTGGAGTTATGGGAAAATGATTCTTTTGAAACCATCTACAACGCACATCAGGAATCTTTCGAACTGCTGCGAAAATTTCATTTGGAGCAGCGAGCTTACATGATTTGGGGCAATCATGATATGGTTTTTAGAGATCCCAAAGTAGTTGAAAAAATGGTACAGCAATACATTAGAACCCCCGATGAACTTCAGGAGAAGCAAAAATTATTCAATCTTCATTATTATGAAAGCATCTTATTAGAGATAGAAAATACTGAGAAAACTATTTTATTGATTCATGGCCATCAAGCTGATTGGTTCAACTATAAATTCTGGAAGGTCAGTCGTTTCTTTGTTCGCTATTTATGGATGCCCCTACAGAAATGGTTTAACGTTAAAGACCCTACGAGTCCGGCTAAAAATTACAAAAACTTGATTCGAGTGGAACGTAACATTCAAGATTGGATGCTGAGTAATAGCAATCAAATGGTCATTGCGGGCCATACGCACAGACCACGATTTCCTGAGCCTGGTGATTTGCCTTATTTTAACGATGGCAGCTGTGTACACCCAAAATCAATTATTGGTATTGAGATCAAAGACTTGGAAATTTCGTTAGTGAAATGGCACAATGGGCTGGATGAAAAAAAACAAAACAAGATTATTAAAACCGTTTTGGAGGGTCCGAAAAGTTTGGATCTCTATCTATAATCCTCGTTCTTTCTGTATCTGCTCATACGCTTTTTGAATCATTCTGAACTTTTCTTCAGCACCTTTCATATGTTCTTCTCCTAAATGTCTTACTTTATCAGGATGGTGTTTCTTAACCATTTTTCGATAGGCTTTTTTCACTTCGTCATTCGAGGCATTTTTATCGACCTCGAGTATTTTATAAGCTGCATTTACCTCATTGTAAAACATAGCCTTGATCGACTCATAATCGCGGTCATTAATGTAGAGATAACCTGCCATGCGGTGAATAGCCTGTAATTCGGCTTCGGTCACATTACCATCGGCTCTGGCAATTCCAAATAAAAAATGTAGTAACTGAAGTCTTGAGGCATGATCCATGTGCTGGCGTATCTGCATACAGACTTGACGCGTCGAAATTTTATCTTTTTTAATGATCCCGCCAAACAGTCGGAATGCCCTGTTGGCTCGAGCGTTACCATACATTTGCTTGAATTGATCTCTCACATAATCAAGTTCACGCCGGTTGATATCTCCGTCGGCTTTAATGACCACAGCGGCCAATACCAGGAGGCTCACCTCAAAATCACCAGGTTTTGTTCTGGGTCTTGCCTGTGGACGTGTACGACTCTTTCCTTCTGGTATTCGCTTGCGATATTCCTTGGTATCAAAATCAGCAAAGCCGTCAATAGCACTGCCCAGGGCAAAGCCTAAAATTGCTCCAATCGGACCTCCAAACGACCAGCCCAAACTCGCTCCTAACCATTTTGCAAAACTCATAAAACGTAGTTCTTTAAAAGAAAAATCAAATATACATTTATTGTATTTATACGTATCTTTGCAGACAAATTTGTTACTAAAAAATTTAAGAAATATGTATCCAGAAGAAATCGTAAAGCCCATGCGCGCCCAATTAGTGAAAGCAGGTTTTCAAGAATTATATACGGCTGCTGAGGTCGATTCTGTTATAAAAGAGCAAGGAACTACCTTGGTGATGGTGAATTCTGTATGTGGCTGTGCGGCAGGAACTGCTAGACCCGGAACCATTGCTTCGTTACAATCAGAGAAGAAACCCGATAATTTAACAACCGTATTCGCCGGTGTGGACCGTGAAGCTGTCAATAAGGCACGTGAGTATATGGTGCCTTTTCCTCCTTCATCTCCGGCTGTGGCCCTATTCAAGAATGGTGAATTGGTACACATGTTAGAACGTCATCACATAGAAGGCAGATCGGCTGAAATGATCGCTGAAAATTTAAGTGAAGCCTATGCAGAATTCTGTTAGACCAACAGAAAGACATTCAAATAAAGATCAAAACCACTCCGAGGAGTGGTTTTTTTTTTAAAACACTCTTGATAGATTGAATCCAAAGAAGAAATCACCGTCACCCCAATCACCGACACCCTGGGTCAAAAAACCATTGGCATTCATAGGTTGCGCATTAGTAAAATGGAGCTGGAAAACATGGCCACCCGTTTCTAAGTCAAAACCTATTGAGAGCGGGTTCCTAAATGGTGAATTGCTTACCCGGTTTAAATGCCAGCCATAGTCAAGATTTATAGACCAGCGTTTAGTGAGCTTATGACGGCCTCCAATACCCAAAGCATATTGTGTATTATCTTGACTCTCAAGCTTTGTTAAATTCTCATGTACTAATGTAGGAATAACCTGTAAAGAAAAGTTTTTATTAAATTTTCTCGATACTAATATTTGCGATACATAAGCTACCCGATGTTTAAATTCTAATCCGGTCAGCACCTCCTCATCTAAGCTAGTATTAATTGTTACACTATTATAGCCTACAAGGGTAACGGGAAAATCATTCTTTTTTTGTCTTATCAGTCGGTATTTTAAAGCACCTTCATAGGTTTTATTAAATGAACTGCGGGAAACACTTACGTTTAACCAATCGGTTAAGCCATAAATAAAATTAAGTCGTGTCACAGCCTGATCTAGCCCAAAAAAATCCTTGATCCCTGTCTTCACTGAACCGAAGCGATGTGAAACAACAAGATAAAACAACTTCTTATCAGCAATTTTAGTCGATTCGAAATTGACGATTTTCAATCCTTTAAACGCGGCATCTTCATATTGATTCGGGTCATCTCTATCAATATCCTTTAATAAATCTTCCTGTGAGAATGTCAAAATGGGAATGAATATTAAGATTATTATTTTTTTCATAGGTAGATAACTTATTCTTTTACAATGCTTGCCTGGTCAATTTTAAGCTGATCTAAAAGATCATCATAGCCTACATACCGACCTTTAATGGTCATTTGGTCCTTTAATTTTATTTCCTGGGTTAAGGAATCTTTAAAATTTATATAATTTTTGGCATCTAAGATAATGCCATTACCCTCGATTTCGGTTATACTACCATGAAGCTGCACGGTTTTATCTAAATAGTTTTTATTGAATAGCGCTTGATCTTTTTTGAAAGATACATAGAATTCGGTAGACTCAATTTCTATTACTGCATTTTCAGAATTAATATTTCTATGCCCTTTATTTAGATATCTATACCCTAAATAAGCTGAAAGAATCAAGATAAGAACGAGAAGAATCCCTTTTCTTTTCATTGCTTTTTGAATTTGAAATTCAATTCAACTTTGACCTCTTTGGCTATTTTATTACGAACTATTTTGGGTATTTTGATATTAAAATCTTGAGGTGACGTAATAAAGTTTCCTTTTAAATAAATGATTCCGTCCTCAATGGAAATAGTAAGTTTTGTGTCAACTTTCTTATCTATTCCACGTAAATTCAACACACCTGAAACAGTATAATCTTTTTCATCTCTGCTTAGTTCCTTAAAATCAAAATCTGCGATCTCACCCCTAAAGGTAGCTTTTGGGTAGGTATCAGATTCTATATAATTCTCATTAAAATGCTCTTGCATCAAAGCATTTCTGAATCGAAACTCTTTCATTAAAGCCAAGGAAGCAATCGCTCCTGTTTGAATATTGATTATAGCTGTTACGGAACTATTTTTTGCTTTTACCGGTTCAAAAGTGGCCTCTGAAGCTTCGAATAGAATATTTCCTTGTCTATCCAGATATTTTTCCTGGCCATCGATTACCCCAAAGACAGCCAAGAAAAGTATGAAAAACAATTTTTTCATACTAATTTTCTAGCAAGCCATCTTGTATCCATTGATCAACGATATCTATAGTTGCCTGCGGTAGGCGCCCGGATGGTGGCATGGCTCCTGCAGCACCCGCCTGCCTTGAAATGGCGGTTAAAATTTGTGCTGCTCTGCTACTTACTTGATCATAATTGGTAAGAGGAAATGGTGCTCCATTGACCGGAGGGTCAATATGGCAGGCCAGACAATTATTATTAATAATCGCTCGTACATTATCATCATAGGTAATAGCTCCTTGAGGTGGCGGCGTTATATCATCTTCGCTGTCACTTGAACAGCTGGCCAGGAATAATACGGTTATTAGTGAGATTAAGATTATTTTTAGTGTAGATTTCATTTGTATTCTTTATAGTTTTTACCAGTTATTCTATTCAAATCTTCAAAGATTTGATTGCATTCGCATTACTTTTGATACTGAAAATACAAAAAGGTTACATTTTTTGTAATTTTTTAAAGTGATGATCATCTAAATTAGAAACGAAGAAAAGTCATGCAAATTGCCAGAATAAATGATTATAGAGATTATACGAATACTGATTCTGAAATTGTTACAAAAATAATTGCTGGCGAAACCGGCCTTTACGAAGTCTTGTTGCGCCGAAATAATCAGTTACTGTTTCGGGTGGTGAGGAGCTATCTTACCAACCATGAAGACATCCAAGACGTTATGCAGAATACCTATCTTAAGGCCTACGTAAAACTTCATCAATTTAAGCATAAATCCAAGTTTTCTACGTGGCTGATAAGAATTGGGATTAATGAAGCATTAGCAAGATTAAAACAAAAAGGAAAATTGGTTTCATTAAAAGAAGATGGTGATCTCGATATTGACAAGCAAGTTATTAGACTATTTGACCATCAAAAACATAATCCCGAAAGAAAGGTGATACTCGAAGAAACTAAAAGGTTGCTAGAAAAAGCCATCGATAATTTGGACACTAAATATCGCAATGTATATATAATGCGCTTAGTAGAAGACATGAGTGTTGCCGAAATTGCTGAATGCTTAAAAATTACACCTTCTAATGTAAAGGTTCGTTTACATCGTGCAAAAACAAAATTGAAAGAAAATCTTTATGAAATGATCCCAAAATCAGAACTTTTTGAATTTGGAGCAAATAATTGTGACACGATAGTTACTAAAGTCTATTCGAATTTAGAATTCGTATAATTTTTTGGTATAATTTCTATTTTGAATCCTCTAATTTTTAGGGGATTTTTTATTTTGCGGTATGAACAAAGACAAGGTCATTCAAAATACGATTGCATTTGTAAAGGATACGCTTACCGGGGCGGAAGGTGGCC
>JAAUYH010185038.1_pt1 | contig 15512 bp, 13 predicted proteins | sample 7278061 | NCBI WGS metagenome assembly JAAUYH01 (sample SAMN14350203, study PRJNA611818) | marine sediment metagenome | isolation source: surface marine sediment (0.6m) | place: French Polynesia: Moorea | collected 2018-08
AAGTTAATGGGCGTAGAAACCACAACGGCCGATTCGAGTCACACGGATGAAAGTAATCATTTCGAATCCCCCGACAAATAGTTAGCTGAGATGTGTCCCTCGACTCTTCTGTTCCTCCAGCACAAGTGACAGCTTGCAGAACTAAATTTAGAGTTTCAAAAGTGAAAAAGCGAAAGGAATAGAGAAAACCGACGAATTGTGAATGAAAGAGAGAACTCCTGACGTCGTGAGGAGGCATGATGCCGCGAAATATGGGCTTTGATGCGATTCGGTAATACTCAAAGAACTAGCCATCGTTTCTGATAATGATTCTAAATGTGTTAGGAAGCATTCCGATACACTTCTTAGACTTCCTTCAGTGCAACATCGATATTGGCAGTGTGAGCAGACACTTCAAAAGTTGTAATGATTAATTCCAGTCCGGAAATGAACAACATAGGCCAATAATGTCGATTGAATAAGTAATTCTTCTAAGGCCGGAATCTACATTAAAAGAATCAGTGCCTCTATGGCACGGACGGTCTCCACGGTTTTCAAATTTTCATTTATAACTGCTGAATGCGCACGCTTGTACTGTAAATTTAATACAATACTGGAACCATTGGAAAGGATATTTCATTATTTATGACTTCTATTTAACTTTGCACATGAGTAACGAATTTTCATGCAACTTCAGACTAACCAAGGACTCTTATACTTTCTACAACGGCTTCCTACCTACAGAAATTAAGTGAGTCCACTTTCTATATACTTTTGGAGTGAAATAGCGGCTGAAAAAGCATTGCTCGTTTAGTATTTTGAAAATTGAATTACGCAATTTCGTGAAGACCGTAGTCACGAGATCGACTTCATCAATTTAGCTCAACCATTTATAGTCGTTTGTCGACTTATGTGAGTTGTAATCGATGGTATAAATAAAGTTACCTCCAGCACTTTTGGAGCACGAACTTTATTACGAACATCATCTTTACTATCTACTATCTCTACCACTTCCTCTTTCCTCTCCTATCACGCATTTCATCCTTTCTTTACCACATCAAAGGTTGCCTTACCACATTCGCGAATCCGGTTCGTAACCACTCTTGCATACTATAGAAGCCCCAAAGGCCAAGGCGATCTGATCCGTACCTGCTATCAGGAAATGCCGAAGAGCCTCGAGGAATATCGTGTTATATTGCGCGTCTCTGTTATGTTCAACCAGTTCTGCAATGAGAACAGCAATGACATTGGCCACTGCAAGTACCTCGCTGATCTCCGAAGGCAGAGTAAAATCGACTTATTCTTTAACAAGGCTTCTACTATTCATCCCAACCTGTTTCGTATGACATATGAAACTCTGAAGCATCATGGATTCGATAGACCTCCCTATCTGCCTCCGAATTCTCGCTACTCTCGAAAGGTGCCTGGATAATCTATCCTGGTGATGAATTCAAGTCAGAATGCGGATCTGCTATCGCTTTAATAACGCAATATCACTCGAAGAATTCTGTTGCACCGTTTTCTGTTGCCACTTCAACTCCGCAAGCTAGACCATCTTCAGTCGGTATCACTTCACTAGGAGCTATGAGTTACAATTCATCATTCATTCCTACACCGGTTCTTCCCGCTCCAACCGTTCAATCTCAGGCATCTGGTAATCCGAATACATATACATTGCCTGTACCTTCGCAAGATCTGTTCCAGAATAACGCTTTGAACCAGTACAACGCACCAATTCGTCAACTAATGCATGCATACTCTCAATTGCAGCTGACGAATCTTACGATGGCTGGAACCCTACCCGTGCCTCCCGTGGTCCCCGCTCCTCCTGCACTGCCCAGAAGCCTCTCAGGACCTGCTCCTCAATTCGGCATCCCTACTATGCCTCAACCACACCCTGTTCTTCCCATCAACCCATCAAGTATCCTCGAGTATGTTCGACTACAGCATAGTACAAATCATCTCACTGTTGCTTCCCAATTAGTACCTCCTCATTCACATATGCATCATCATCGCACAAGCGCACCAGCTAATTCGCACGAGACCAGGGGACATCGTGACAGCAATAGATCGCGTAACGCTATGAACATGGCAAAGCGCTTTCAGAATAATTATTCAAAGTACAGTGGAGCAGATGACAAAAACATCATAGATTTACTCGTGCAGTATGACTTAGTGTCACGGGATTATCACCTATCACATCAGGAAAAGCGCCACTATGTACACGATTTGTTTCGTGTAGTGGCGCTGCGCTACTACTATGCCGAAGTCGAGCCACTCGGAAATATATATGCTGATGTTACCACCAAAATGAAGACACGGTTTAACTCGATCAGCAAACAACAAAGTGTGAAAGCTGAGTTAAATGGGTATCATTCGAAGACATAGTTGACAAATCTGATGGCGATAGAAGAAATTCATTGCATGAATTAGTTGCTGCTATTGAAGCACGGATCTTTCTGTTCTATTGAGACTGGCGAAACGAATCAAGCAAGGTTGACTTCCTCTGAAATGCGCTACAGTAAGAAGACTAGGCTACACAGCATCTGTATAGCATTGAAACGGGTACTCATTTACGTGAGCTACAGATCCAACTTGATAGTGCCCTGCAGATACACGGAGAAGTATTGGCCAGAAGTGGAAACAGTAGCAACTCTGCTCCCTATACCTCGTCCGGATCAAAGCCCACGACATTCTTCACTGCGCCGAAGTATGCGAAGAGAGTAAAGGAGAAACTCTTTCTTCGATCAGATCAAGATCGCTCTTGTTGGAACTGCGGACGAACTGGATATCGACACGTTCGCTGCAGGAAGTCATTAAATCATGCCTTTATTTCTGATTGGTAAGCCAAATTCTTGGAAAAGAAGAATAGCAGCGGGAACGGCAGCAAGCATTTACTCTAATAATTGGTGCCAGGACTTGAAGACCCCGTCAACATCGAATCAATCGACAACGAAGCTTTCGCTTCTACTTACTTTGCTGATGTATCTGAGTATAGTTCTGATACTGACTCTGATTCTTAGGACCCCGAACCTTTCAAGGAAGTAGTGTATTTGGTGAAGATTCAGAATTGGATTGTAGATCGGGACGTTACTGTCCGGAGCGCTTGGAATACAAGACCCGCACATGCAGCTAGGATGTTGGAATAAGCACAATCGCCCTTCGACGCTGATGCTATGCCGAATTATTCATTCTTGAAAACTAAAGTGAATGTCGTGCCCGCAGACGTTCCATTACTACTCGGTCTCTATGTCTTGGACAGTGAAAAACTCGTGGCAAATAACGTTCAGAACGAGCCACAGTCAGCACATTATGGTTGGTCAATGCCTGTTACTCGTAAGCATAGACACGTGGAATTCGAAATCAATCTTACTTACTAATTCGGAAATTATCAGGCTGCATCGTCACTTGAAGCATCCTAGTTCCAGGAAATTGTACGAAGTTAAGAATCATGCACGACCGAACCAAGTTGAAGAAGCCACTCGACAACTGTTGGAAAAGATCACCAAGGCCTGTGAAACTTTCCGAATGTTCAGCGATCCTGCACAACGCTTTCGAGTCTTGATACCGCCATCCGATATTGTTTTCAACCGTGATGTGGCACTCGACCTGATGTAGATTGAAAAGAAGGCAGTGCTGCACGTTGTTGACATCAATACACAATTCAATTCCGCGACTTTCGTGTCTTATCAGACCGTAAAATCTGTACAAGATGCTTTCATAATCTTCTGGGCATCTTAGTATATTGGACTTTTCGTGATGATGCGTGTTGGTCAAGGAAGTGCGTTCACGTCAGTACGCTAGACAAATCGCGGGAAGGTAGTCGGAACTGGTGTTCAAGAATCTGTTATAGAAGCAGATGATTCGTTCGGATCGGGAGAAAGATATCATGCACCGTAGAGGCGAATCTTCCTTAAGATTCGAGAAAAGCATCCTAAGATGGAAAAATAATTTCATACAGAAGTTAGCTGCGTAGGCTAGGAATGCTAATATGGCGCCTGAAGGGCTTGCTCCATCCTACCTCATGTTTGGTTACATACACCAATTCCTCTCAACAGAGTCTACAATGTAAACGCACCAGCATAGAATGAACGCTATGCAAGCAGCTCGACGTGAAATTACCATTATCACTGCAGAATTTGGAATTCGAAAAGCCCGCTCATTACGCATTCCAAGAAACGCAGACTTCGTGATTTAAGTGAATGACTTAGTTCGAATCTTCCGCGAAACAGACAAACGCTACGTTGGACCCTACACTGTCATCCGCATTCATGGAACTCACATGGTCATCATTGACAACCATCGCAAGAACTATGTAATTGGGGGACGTAACTATTTTTTTAAGTCTGAGTAGTAGTCTAGAGTAACCTATTTCAATCAATAAAAGGGATGTGGGACAATACTGCGTGACGGGTCTGGACGGACGCGGACAGAAGTGCTCCGGACGGACATCGGACGAAAAGAACCTCAACTACCTTACGGACGGGTTCCTGCGGACTCAGTCCGTGATGAAAATGATCACGGTTGAATCGTGGCGAAAAATATCTATAATTCAATGGTGGCGGGCGAACAAATCCGTCGCACTGAATCCCTAGTACACACCATACTGTAACATTTACCTATTTCTACTATCAGTTACGTGAGAACTATTACTTAAAGCTAACTATTAGAAGAGTTCTTGTATACAATCGCACCAGTCTGTATAACAACTTCATCGTTTCTACAGCGCGCGGCGAAGGTTCCCCTATTGATCAACTTCCAGCGGAGCCGCTTATTACGGTATCTCGCCCCACAGTGGATCCCTACATCAGCTACACTGATGCCGTTGTTATGGACAAATCCAAGTGATTGGGCTGTGGAATGGAACCTGAGGGTTGCCCGCACGTCGGCGAGTTCATCTACCTACGTTGGCGGGCGGACAACAAGTGTTACCCTTGCCGCGTCGTCTGCTTTAACCCTGGAAAACATTACAGTTCTGTAATCTATTGTAAGCGCGAACAGTACGCCATCGAATTGGTAACCATACGCAACGGGGACTGGCATTACGTCGTCGATGCCCACAAGAGCAAACGCGGCGACGATCCCTACGACCCTACTGCCTAGGTGGGACGCATACTATTCTTCAACGACGTTTCTCTTGGGCTATCATCGGGTCCCAAAACTCCTAATGCGTATGTATGCGAATATTTGCCGCCTACTAACGATATTCGCCTAGATCAGAACCGCCCATGCAAGCAGAAAACCACTAACTGGCTCTAGAAGTTCATATTCTATCGCACAAGTGGCTGCGAAGAGACTGAAGTTGTCGACCGACTCAAATGCGAATTCATAATCATCGGCTAATACAGCTGCCTACAAGGCAATTTAAAAATGTGGGAGTGTGTAGACACTGATCACAAGATCGATGTTCTCAGTTTAGTTCTACCAATTAATGCTGTTTGCTTACCTCTGATTGCTGTAAGGGGTAGTGTAAATAAATTCATCCAAACATTGTTGAAAACATGAACTTTACTGAAACAATCATCTTTCTCTACTACTTATTCTAGCACCTCTACCTTCCATATAGTTATCCCTTTCGTCTCTCTCTAGCGTCCTCAAGGTTATCTCAACACAGATTCCATGGTTCTTTCCGCCAAAATGCATGTGCTCCAGCAAGTTCTTCGTGATCCGAATGACTTCCTCGAAGTGCGCTTTCCGTATCATGTAGAGCTTGTAAGAAAAAACTAAGAACCGTAGCAATCTTTGTTTTATCAAGTCGAAAAAGATAAAAACTCAAAGCTACGGATTTGACACAGGAGGATAGGAGGATAGGTTACACAGTAAATTGACAAGAAGAAACTTCTCAAAATGTTTTAAAACAAGCGCCAGTGTTTCGAAATTTCAATTCATTCACCTGATTTACAACTTGTTCCAATACATATAGAAGCTAAACGGGTCAATTCATACGTAAACTGCATATATGGAAAGCATACAATCGACTTGTGCAGTTTTGGATTGCATCAAAAAAAGCTGATGTATCTCTGTCGCTTTCTACGAGATGCTACGAAACAATTCGATTTATGAAGCTTTGAAATAATTTGTGCAAAACTCATAGTGCTCCCATTACAATGATTGAAATAAAGCAAAAGTGACTAGAAAATCGAAATGAACTCAGATTGGCATTTTTCAGATTAAGTCAACCGTAGAAAAGCATGGAAAGAAGTAAAAGAAGGGTCCTTAACCATCTGTTTAAACGTCAAAAAATTCGATACTATTTCACGCTAAAAATGTTTTGCTACAGAGACAATCGTAGTGCGGGTTAAATGTTTACGACGACTAAGTGCTTTTCGGCGTTTGCTCATCGACGCTAGAAGATGAAGCATGGAACAACCAGGTTACGCAACAACTTTGTTTAAATCAAACCCTACACTGTAGGTAACAATTCTTTCATGTCTTTTCGTGCCATAGGTCCACAAAATGATACTTAGATGCCTATCTTTGTCTGACGTCACGGCGCAGCCGCACAATTAGCCCGAGACACTCTCAACGGCGTCGAGAGTATTTCTACTTTCTTAATTTCCCAGCTTATCCATAAAATGTAGCCGCGGGTCTTCAAACTCTTGCTTACGTTTTTTGTATTTCGCGAGTCAGTCAGTTCAGGTCAGCTTTGGCCGTAAATTCTGTCTATCCGCGCCGGAAGAAGTTTGTTAGTCCATTAATCCTATTCTGACAAATGTTGTAACTACTTCTTGTCTAAGATGTCCGCTTTAGAAAATACATTGTGAACAAATTAATTATGTTGGTGTAGATAAATCACGGTCGTGGTCGGAAGGACTGTAAACTCCGAGCATCTTAAAACAGGGTGCCTTGCGAGCACCCAGAATGTAGAAGGTGAGGTGATACAACTTGCATAAGGCCAGATACGGGAAACCCGGCAGGAAACAACCCTTCGAAATAGCGAGCGGTAGACTAGGATGTCGCGTGTCCTGACCCCTAGAAGGAGGTTGAAGATCGAAGAACTTTCTCCTACATCAACCTGCAGTATGGTTCGAGTGTGCTCTTGGCACTTCCCGCCCGAATTGAATGGTATAGTGCAGCTGCGTATGTACAGGTATAGTGGGGACGAAATGTAGGTTGTTCGACGAGCAAGAAGACTATTTTAGTGCTTCAACATCAAAACCGAGAATATTTCTTAGCCATAACTAGAATTAGAAGCTTCGATATTGTCTTCTAGTAGGAATGCCGTTCAAAAGTAATGAACCTCAACAACTGTTGTTAGTACGGCATGATGAATTAATGATTCTTTCGAATAGGTTTAGACCGGACTTTTGATACCAAGAATAAACAATCAATGTCCTGACAAATCCGAAGGATCGGGCTCAAATGCAAAAGTACGCTCGCTTTCATCCGAATGAGGATTGATTGAATCCAACACCAGACCATTTGGCCATCGTATCCAACAACTGCAAATTAATGAACTCCAAGAATGTTTCCTTGAATTCCAGGTAGAACAGAATTCGCAGAATTTCGAGCTAAGTGCTGGATTCAATCAAATATTCAAATTATTAACGAACTTCGAAATGCTTAAAAAATTCTCCGATTTCATTAGCTTTCCTTTCTGTGTATTCATTTTTGAGGCTCACTCTGTTGCGTTTAATGAAATAGTTTCTTCAAAGAACATCTGCATGTTTAATTGAAATTCGCGATATGTTGGATTCATGCGTATTTTTTGAGATTCCAGGAATTCTAGGCAAGCAGACGGAAAAATCGATCTCTTTCATTTTAGCACAAGTATCAATAAGCTTCAATATCACAGGTGCAATTTTCTGCTGCTAGTATGGGTATGACGTCATTTTATAGCATAAAATCTGATTTTCTCTTCGATATTTCTCACATTGCTCTTCATTGTTGTATTGGATTAGTTCGGAAAACGAACTTGCAATCTACGCTAAACTCCGTGTCTGAATCAAGAGAAAGAAATTGAATCAGTGGAAATCAGATTTTATTAATCAATTTAGCGTACGAAGTCTTTTGGTGGCCATTTGATTACTGTCAGAACGAAGAGAATGGAATAGGAGATCACCGAAAATTTCATTAATTATTCAATGGCGAACCGTGAATTCGTTTTTAAAATTAGCGAAACTAGTCACCCCTCTCAATTCCAACAAAATCGCCCAACCTATTTATTGCTTGTCAATGTCTCATAGCTCTTTCCGCAGAGGTAGTAATTAGAAGGTCTGGTTTATACTGCTAAGAGTTTATTGATGGCAATAGCCATTTGTCATGAATGTTGAAGGGCAGAGAAAGGAGTCTGTATGAACCTCGTACTCCAGTAAGTAGCTAAAGTTGTGCTAGGCAGACAGCACTTGCGGTCACGGAAATGATGCTGCCTTAAGTGAATTCGGTGCAATTCTTTTGTATGCGCATGCAATCAATGATATGAGAGACAATAACGGAGGTAAGTATAAGAAGGAAAATAATGATAAGAGGTGGTTTTTCACTTGAATAGAATGGTGAATGGCACATTTCAAAACTTATCGATGAACAGCTTCGGAGGTAATCAACCGATAAGCTGATAGCTATGTTATAATTCTCTGATCACCGATTTATGCAATAAAAGCGTAATTGCGAACAAATTTCTTTATGAAATAATAGGGATAATCGTATGTAATATTTTACTTTTCCATCAAACTAGTTCCTCATTCAAGAATCTTGTAAGCATCCAATGATTGCCATATAATCAATTCAGTTAATCGTGCCATTGGCAAATACTCGGTTACAAGAACCGTAAGCTATGATGTTTAGTACTGCATGTGCTACATTTCTATAATATATCGCACTATTCAGAGCCTATATCCTGAATGCGTCAGATTACTCAGTACGCACGTATTTTACCAGTTATCGTAAATCGATTATGATGCAAAAATCGACGCGCTAATTGTATTCTTTACTGCATTGCTCTTTTCCTTCCATCTTATTAAAGTTCGTATTCATCGGAACCAATTTTAATAAGACTTTACCCTTCAGACTGGCTTATAAATGTTGTAGGCAATTATTTTCGTTGAATTACCCTTCGAGTCAAATTTTTTAGATTTCTGAAAGCATGAACCAAACAAGTCGGACATGGCCAGGAAATTTTATAATTTCTCGTTACTGAGGATGCACATTTTGCATATTCTCTATTAATTTTCGTAGAACTTTTAATGCTAACGCCAAAAAATTTCTTTGCATCCTAAATTAATCGCTAGAATATAAAACTATTTCTTCACTGTGAAATTAAAAGTTCTACAATAATTAAAGAAGAAAATGGACAATTCAGGTCGTTACCCATAGAGAATTGCCCATTCTTCATGAAATGCAAGTCGATTCTGGAAATTTAATTCCTGTTTACCCACTATGTAACTCGTGCCTTGTTGCAACAAGTAGCACAGTATCGAACAGATAAGACAAGAATCAGATTGTTATTCACAATTCAACTGCAGTAAAATTGGATTCTTAAAAGATAGAACGTGATTTGATGAATCATTAGCTAGATCGTCTTGAGAAAGGATTTTAAAATTATCCTTCATTCAATCAAACACTATTAGTTTGATTCGTTTTACGGCATTCTTATTCCCAAATCATTAGACTCTTCATTTGATTACAAACAAGATGAAATAATAAAATTTGTTATAAAAAACCATGAACCCTACATGAGTTTCATAAGTAGGTCTAGTGACTAAAAGATCGTTTGAAAATTCATGATTTTCTACGTGTTAAACACTGTGTTTTGATTGAAAATAGTCCTAGAAAAGAAGTTTTACACAATAATTTCTTAAACCTAGAGGAGATACATCATAATCGAGAGACGGTGCCAAAGGCGAATATGACTGATAGCGATCAGCTACATACAAGAACTCGTAGAGACATCTTGAAGAACTGTGCCGAGTCAAATCTTCAGTATTTGATCTCAAAATATAGAGAGCAGAAATAGAATTAGCGTTCTACTTTTCAATGTTAAATTCTGAAGCTCATAAAGATGAGATTAATCATCGTGAAAAATTATTATTGATGCTTTTTTAAAAATACCTACTATGAGAACGGTCGCAACGTAATTTATTAATAGCTATGTAATTTCTAATTCAAGCCAGTCGGAAAAATCTATTGAAACTTGTTGAAAACGTGGAAATAGAAATTGAAAAAGAAACGCATTCTACAAAACAACGAAAAAGTACGATGATTTGAATCATGAAGAAAGACATTGCTCGATAATGTTCACTGTCCATCTTATTTTTAACAAAATCTGGTTTATCAATTAAAAATAAAAAATAACGCATCAATCATATTTCTATGAGTCAAATGTCTGCAGACACAACAGAATATACATATTTATTTAAAAGTAGGGCTGAGTAATTTGACACTCAAAATCACCTCCAGCGTAAATCAAAACTTGAAATTTAGGGAATTAGTCTTGGCAATCCAGTGAGTTGTCATATTGCTGAAAGCGCCTCAGTTAATCGAATAATAACCTGAAATCTCCATATTCCTCATATGCAATGCTTCAATCACAAACTCATCCCCGAAGTGGAGTGAGCCGTAGAGAATGACTCAGATCTTTCATTGTTGATAGATTCAGTCAAGAACCATATACTTGATTTTAAATTAAGACTAACAACTCGAACAATCCTAAGAAATACTAAGAAATTAGGCCTTGTTACTAAAAACTAAATGCGATAGTAATAAAAATGTTTGACATAGCAGGGCAGTTTAGATTCATTGGAAAGAATGGCACAGATTGCGAATGAATCAGAAGCTATCGTGAATAAAATCCAAATCAAAGGTGAAAATACGATGATCGACTTGCTGAAATTTAGAATGTCTGTTTAGATCTTCAAACAAAAGTACGGGCATAAGTTGATTACCGAGACGCACTCGATGTTCTTATTGAAATATGGTTGTACGTATTAGTGTGGAAGGATAAATTACACGTAAATGCTAATTAGGGACTCATAATTACAGATTGAAAAATATTGAATAATTTGGATAATTCTGAAACAAAAGCTTCCGAAAAGTTTTAAACCCATCGTTGAAAAAGAAAGGTTTTATTCAAATTTATCTAAAATAATTGGATCAGAGCATATGGCAACAAGAAGAAAGCTCGAAATAGAGGTAAGGCAAGGCAAGATAAGTTAATGAATTCTAGCTTTGTATTCGGGTCAGCAGAAGCTATGTCTAGAAACGATCGGAAAAAGTAGAAGAAAAATTCATGAAATTAATAATTAAATTTATTCTTCTAGAGTGTGTTTTTTTTGAAAGGTTCTCGGGGAGCAATGATAATCCAGATTGTGGATGGGTTCAGGTATCTTTCAGTGGATTGGTGTTGCGATTGCGACTTAAACCGATCCCGAATTGCAGTCACAATAATGAACTGAAATCAGGGAAACACAAGCTCCGCAGATTCACTGAGATTATACTGCAGGTCATCATCAATCGGCATATAAGCATCCTCATTCTTGACCCCAAATCAGATACAAATCTGCAACGCCACCATGGAAATAATCAGCAACACCCAATGCCGCCCAACAAGAAACGCCCAACTCTTCAACTTGTGCTTACACAAGTATCCCGCACTGTAGTTGTGGCACGAGCAAGTCACATGTTCGCAGTTCACCAACCTTCATGCCGCAATACCTATGTGCCCACAACAACTACCAGCGGCAAGAACTTCATCACTATCAAATTGGTCATCGACGTATGCCACTCCTAATACACGAACAGGCACACCATAGTGTGCAACGCCAGCGCTAGGGAAGAGTACGGCGCCGCATGTGGCCACAGAATCAGCGTGGCGCAGCTGATGTAAAACATGATATAAAGGTCATCCACACGCCGCGGCCTCAGGTCGTTATCGAGCACCGCAAAACCAGCGAACAATAACAAACATGATAGCTTGTAGCGTGCAATAAGGATATTCAGCCACGGCATCGCTGTGCGGTGCTGCAGCTACGAAATGCGATGAAAAAGGGAGTTCACATGATGCCACGATGGGAATGTATCGAATGCGCATTTCCTCGTACCAATACAAAAGGTAGCATCAATACGACCCATGAAAATATGAAGAATAGGCGCACTAATTAGAGGGTTATTGTTGAGCTACGTTCGTTTTGGAATGGGTGGCATTCAGATCTCGGTATGACATCGACCAAATGTGGGAGATTGGGCTAGCTCGATAAAACGCGCCACATCGGCGAACGTCAAGCGTCACAGCAGCAAGAAAGAACATGACGCGCCGCACACGAGTGGAGCCAGCGTTCAGCGTGGCATGCAGCGCCCCCGCGTTTCGCACCCGTATGGCGGTGGCGCCGATGACGATGCCGAAGGCGCCGACACAAGTCGGCACAGCACGTCGTCCGCGGGTGGCGATAATCGGTGCGGGGTTGGCGGGGCTCTCCTGCGCAAAGTACCTGAGCGAGGCGGGTCTCACCACCGACGTGTACGAGGCGCGCGACGTGCTGGGCGGGAAGGTGGCGGCGTGGCGCGACGCGGACGGGGACTGGTATGAGACCGGGCTTCACATTTTCTTCGGCGCGTACCCGAACATGCTGGCGTTATTTCGGGAGCTGGGTATCGAAGACCGGTTGCAGTGGAAAGAGCACTCCATGATATTCAACGTGCCCACGACACCCGTGCCCGACGCCGACGGGCTAGTCCGCACGAAACCGGTGTACTCGCGCTTCGATTTCCCCGAATGGCTCCCAGCGCCGCTCAACGGTGTGCTAGCGATCCTGCGCAATAACGACCTGTTGACCTGGGGCGAGAAGCTCAAGTTTGCCGCGGGATTGTTGCCAGCAATTGTGCAGGGTCAAGCGTACGTGGAGCGTATGGACAAGTACTCCTGGTCGGAGTGGCTGCGAAAGCAGGGTATTCCGGAGCGTGTGAACAAGGAGGTGTTCATAGCGATGTCGAAGGCGCTCAACTTCATCGGGCCGGACAGTATATCCACTACGGTGATTCTCACCGCGCTGAACCGATTTCTACAGGAGAAGAACGGGAGTAAGATGGCATTTTTGGATGGTTCCCCAACCGAGCGATTGTGCGAACCACTGGTGGAATTTGTCGAGTCCAAGGGTGGTAGTGTTACGTTGCAAAGACCACTGAAGCGAATCGAACTCAACGAGGATGGCAGCGTGCGCCATCTGGTGCTGCGTGGCGACGGCGGCGACGTGATAGTGGAGGCCGATGCGTACGTGTCGGCGATGCCGGTGGATATCCTCAAGCTGATGCTGCCCGACCGGTGGCGTGACGTGCCGATGTTCCAGCGAATGGACAGGCTCGTGGGTGTGCCAGTGATCAACGTGCACCTGTGGTTCGACAGGAAACTGACGGATGTGGACCATCTGCTGTTCTCGCGCAGCGAGTTGCTCAGTGTTTACGCGGACATGTCGAACACCTGTCGCGAGTACGAGGACGCCGACAGGAGCATGCTGGAGTTGGTGCTGGCGCCCGCGAACGAGTACGTGGGGCGACCGGACGCCGAGATAGTGGACGCGACAATGAAGGAGTTGGAGCGACTATTTCCCCAACACATCGGCGAAAACGCGGCGGAGAAGGCGACGCTGCGCAAGTATCAGGTGGTGAAGACGCCGCGGAGTGTGTACAAAACTACCAAGGGGCTGGAGGACTACCGGCCGACGCAGAGGACGCCGATAGATAACTTTTTCCTCGCCGGCGATTTCACCAAGCAGCGCTACCTCGCTTCCATGGAGGGCGCGGTCCTCAGCGGCAAGCTGGCGGCGGCGGAAATCATCACCTCCCAGAACGTGGCCACGGGCGTGGACGAGAAGGCCGTGGTGCGGCAGCAGTAAAGAAAAGCGAGAAGAATGAAATGTTCGAGGAAGAAGCAACTGGTTTACAAAATGCCGTAACCAAGCTTAAATCAGGTATTGTGTCCATAGCGATTTCGCGCTGTTCGGTGATTTCAGCTGTGAGCGAACGTACGGCGCGCGCGTCTTCGGCCGCTCTCTCTCTGTGACTTGGCGTTGTGATGAAACATACGATTTTGTGTCGACTGGTAACACTTCCTCTCGTTCATAAAATGCACATATCGCAGAAACGTTTAACCAGAATCGACGTTGTTTGGCGTGCAGACGTGTTGGGCAAGTGGTTCTGGATGAGGTAGTGTTCGATGGTGATAGCTCATTGTGATGTACGGTACAGGGAATGGTCCCATGTCAACCTCGGGTATGGTTCGAGTAGGTCAGGGCAAGCCGTCGATGCTGCTCGTTGGCATACTCGATTTCGGTGGAGATGCGATCATGTCCGGTTCGGAGCGCCCATCAGAGAATGACCGCAGTACATTATATGATAGTTCTCCAGCAAGAGCGCGACGAAGAAACAAATCCTTGGGTTTCCACGCTTCCGCGAATTTCTTGCCGTCTTCATGACATCCTTCGGGGCGTAGTGACTTCACGCGTTCCCTCAGTTTCGTGCAATCGTCCCGTCCTCTTCCCGCTAGTCTGTCAGTCCCATTAATATAATCAGTACAAACGGCACATGTGTGGCTGTGCCTGGGTCTTTCTATAATGCGCACGCTTCACTCGTAGCCTGTAGGAGAGCTGGGAAGGCCCATGTAGCCGGAGGTCACGCGAGAGTTTATCATTTCTATCGGATTCGACTAGTGCGGAACCACTCGGAAGATTAAGTCATATGAGACCAAGCTGACCATAACTTCGGCCTTACATTAAAAGGTCCCTAGCGTTGTCCGCAGAAGCTAAAAGACGTTGAAAGGCAGCATGCCCCTCTCCTTGCTGAGTTCGAATGAGGTGGCGGCGATGGAATCTTCCAGAAATGTAGCCGAGTCGGTTGGAATGTACGGTGAACGTACGTCGGGATTTAACTCTGCGAGATGACCTGTGGCTCGTTCAGCGGATGGATATGAATGAGTCAATGCCTCGGAACACTAGGTTCTTCAGAGTTTCAGTAGCGGTGGCGCTAGACCCCACAACTAGCATGTTGGCGCGTGATAACGCCGCTTGTCCCCCCCTCCCCCCTCGTCCCGTAGTCGGATCTGCCGGTCTTATCGTTCTGGTTGTGACATCGTCAGGTCAAATATCTGAATCTACGAGAACTGTGAGCTTACAATTTGACCTTTTTATTTTCAATCGACCAAGAAAGGCGAGGCAACGATTCCGGGAAGAATATTGCACGCTTCCTGGTAGAAGCAGCAAAAGCCATAACATTAGTCAATGACCTATCGCAGGCTGGGCAAGAATGCCTGCGAGAAGTTTTCGGGTGTCTGTAAATCTCCGCTAAATTTCTTGGTCGATTGAAAGTAAAAAGGTCAAATTTTAAGCTGCCAACTCTCATAAATTCAGAAAGTATGATGTACTGTATGGAAACCAACTGGCGATAGACTTGCGTACTACAGACGCAAGTACTAAAAGCCATCGTTCAGCAAACTGCATGGCTGTTGAAGGCTGTTGAAGAGGTTGATGTCTATCAATTTTGATGCAGCTTGTGACGAACCAGACTTCGGCGAGCGTTGTTTGTTTTGTTGAATGTCCGATTGACTTTAT
>JAAUYH010003387.1_pt1 | contig 15509 bp, 16 predicted proteins | sample 7278061 | NCBI WGS metagenome assembly JAAUYH01 (sample SAMN14350203, study PRJNA611818) | marine sediment metagenome | isolation source: surface marine sediment (0.6m) | place: French Polynesia: Moorea | collected 2018-08
CTCAAATGGGAGGGGAATGCGCGAGTTTGACTTGGAGTAGAAAAACTACTAGTCAATACTTCCCCCATCCCAGCACTGCTTCATCCTTACCGGTAGGGTGCTGATAACTGATAAATGTTCAATGTTTAATGTTCAATGTTTAATGTTCAATGTTTTCAGCTTTTGCTGCCAATCTTTCCTCTGCTGTAGTCATAACTTGATCGAATTTCTCTAAGATTTCTCCTGGATACTCTTCAAATATTTTAGTTGATAAAGATAAACGATTGTTATATTCATCAACTTGAGAAATTACTACTTTAATTTCTTGTCCGACTTGGAAAATAGTATTTAACGAATCAATCCGAGTTCCACTAACTTCTTTGACATGGAGTAAACCAGTAACCCCCCCAAGATCGACAAATACACCATAGGGTTTCATATTGACTATAGTTCCAGAGACTAAAGCTCCTTCTACTAATCTGGTTAAAGCCTCAGCACGCATAGCATTCCTTTGGGATAATACCAGTTTACGTTTTTCGGGATTAACTTCAATAAAGGTAACTGTTAAAAGTTGTCCGATCAGAGATTCTAAATTATCTCTTTGTTGTAAATGCGATCGCGGAATAAAGCCTCGTAAGCCTTCAACATCTCCTGTAATTCCACCTTTATTAACCCCGGTAACTCTTATTTGGGTTGATTTTCCACTCTCAGCAATTTCTGTTACGGTATCCCAAGCAGCCTCTAGTTGCATTTGACGACGGGATAGAGTAACTTGTCCATCAGCATTTTGTTCTTGGATAATTAGAAATTCAAATTCTTCGCCTATGGGGATGATATCTGCTAGATTCTCGACAAATTGTAATGCAGCTTCTCTGGTGGGGACAAAACCAGGACATTTTCCTCCAATATCAATATATGCACCTTCAGAATCATGTTGAATGACTGTTCCTTTGACAATTTGCCCTTTAGCAAATTCATAATCATATTTTTCTAACGCTTTAGCAAAGTCATCCATAGAGAAGGATGCATTATTTGTGGAAGAAGCGGTATCGGAATTCATCTTTATTTTCGTTATGGGTGATTAAATTATTGTAGAGAAAACTTGGTTACAGAATTAGTTTTTACAACTTATAGTTCATAATTCATAATTCATAATTTTGAGCTAAACAAGTCTAGCATTTTTGACCAAGCATCCTGGGCTGCTTCTGGATTATAGCTACTACGTCGATCACATAAAAAGCCATGATCTGCACCAGGATAACGGAATATTTGGTGAGATATTTGCTGTTTGGCTAATTCTGCAGCAATTAAATCTACTTGTTCATTGGGAATCAACGGATCGGCGTTACCAAAAAAAGCATAGATTATACCTTTAATATCTTTTGTTCGGTTAATGGTTGGTTCAGTTTCCCCTGGACACGAATTAACAATTCCCGCACCATAAAAAGAAGCAGTAGCTTTAATCCGTTCTAGGGTAGCAGCTAAATAAACTACATGACCGCCAAAACAGAATCCGACTGTACCCACTCCTGTAGTTTTTACTTGGGGTAATTGGTAAAGATAATCGATCGCGGCTTCAATATCACTTAGTAATTCGGTTGCGGTCGTTTGATTTTTATATTCCCGTCCAATTTCCACATCTTCTGGTTTATATCCTGTCTCAAAACCTGGTGCTTGCCGTTGATATATCGCAGGCGCGATCGCGACATAACCTTGTTGGGCAATTCTTTCGGTAATATCGCGAATATGAGCATTGACCCCAAAGATCTCTTGAATAACTATGATTGCGGGATAAGTTCCGTCGGCTGTAGGAGTTGCCAGATAAGCATCGATTTCTAAGCCTTCATTGTTGATTTTGACTTGTCGAGTCTTAATTTCTGCGATCGCCATACTATAATTCCGTTTCTTGCTAAATATTTGATCGAAACAAAACTGATTGTAAATCTAATCTGAGTTCAGTTTAATTCCTAATTTCCTGTAGCCTGAAAATAGATACTATCTCCTCATAAATTAGTACAAAAATATCTTGCGCTATAGTTTCAAAAAATTCAGACTAGTACAAAAATACCTTACAATATAGTTTGAGATTTCCGACTACACTATGATTTATGCTGTGATTTATACTGTTAATTATGGTGTAAAAATTAGAATTATTAAAACTATATTTTATTAACATTTACTGACGCGAAAAAATTCATAAGTGGAACTGCTTGGAATTTGTTTTTAGTTATGATATTGTTTATTTCATAATGGGAATAGTGGTGGTCATCTCCAAGAGTCAACACTGCCATTATGAAAAATTAAAATTACATTACCATTAGCGATCGCCCTTTGTCAACCCCTATTTACTAAAGAAAAAGTCAAGAAAAATTAACTGTTAAGATATTTCTCTTGATCGCCAGAACATACGCCTGCTTCTGTTAAAGCCTGATCGCGAATTCGACAGGAATCACATACACCACAGGGAACTTCTTGACCTTGATAACAAGACCAAGTTTGCTCTATGGGAACTCCCAGACTTAGGGCACGTTTAACAATATCTACTTTAGAATCTTTAACTAAAGGTGCTTTCAATTCGATGGTATGACCTTCAATGGCTGCTTTAGAAGAGAGATTGGCTAATTTTTGATAGGCTGCCAGATATTCGGGGCGACAATCAGGATAACCAGAATAGTCTACGGCATTGATTCCTAAATAAACGGCTTGAGCATTTTTAGCTTCTGCTAGGGAAAGCGCGATCGCGATAAAAACCGTATTCCTTCCCGGTACATAGGTAGAAGGAATGACATTAGGTTGGACTCCATCTTGGGGAATCTCCATTGCCGTATCTGTTAGAGAAGAACCACCCCATTGAGATAGATTCACATCGACAATCAGATGTTCTTTGAGCCCTAGTATGGGAGCAATTTTTTGGGCTGCTTCTAACTCTTTTTGATGACGTTGACCATAACGAAAAGATAAAGCAATCACTTCATAGCCTTCAGCAATCGCGATCGCCGCTACTGTCGCCGAATCCAAACCCCCAGAAAGTAAAACTACTGCTTTTTTTCGAGTCATTACTTAAATACCTTTTATCTTTTACCTATCTAACTTGCAACAACTTATGGGTTTGGAGGCTAATACGCCATTGAGGATTAGCTAGCACATAATTAAAGATTAAATCCTTACTTTTAGGAGTATTCCATTCTGGTTGTAAATATTTTAAAGTTTCAGGAGACACTAAAGCTGCTTGTTGTTCCGCCCATTTCAAATCATATTCACCAGTTATAACAATTTTGATTTCGTGAGCATGTTCATAGATACTTGGGTGAGGGGATTTAAATTGTTTCGGAGAAAAGGTTACCCAATCAAAGTTACCACTATAAGGATAGGCTCCAGAAGTTTCTAAATGAACTGCTATTCCTAATTCTTTAATAGCCGTAGTTAAGGGTAACAGATCATGCATTAAGGGTTCCCCACCCGTAATAATAACGATCGCGGTTGTTACTTGATAAGCTAACTCCGCTAAATCCGCAGCAGAATGTTGAGGATGGCGTTGGGCATTCCAAGATTCTTTGGTATCGCACCAGGGACAATTAACGTCACAACCCCCAAGACGAATAAAAAAGGCATTTACCCCTGTCCAATAACCTTCTCCTTGTACCGAGTGAAAAGTTTCCACTACAGGATAAGTTATATTCCTTATGGCGATCGCATTTTGTATAGACATCTTAATTTTGGCTAAATGATCCACACCTGATTAGTTAAGAGGTAATAGGTAAGCTTAGACCACCTGAGTTGTATATTCTCTTTTGCCTATTGCCTGTCACAGAATCTGAGTTTGCAGTTGGAATGCGTCTAAGCTTATTTGATGATTTTTGACTAAGGTTAAATTTCTCACCAAGAGCGAGAACAGCTATTATTGTATCTTCGATTCTCTTATTTCTTCTTCAATTTTAAGAAATCCCTCAAACTGAAAAACTGTTAATTATTATTAATTTTAAATTATAATGAGCGATCGCGTTATTTCGTTATTTGGCTTACTTGTATTCATTGGTATTGGCTATCTTGGCTCGAATAATCGGCAAGCAGTGCGCTGGAATACAGTTCTCTGGGGTGTGGGTTTACAATTACTTTTAGGGGTGATTATTCTCAAAACCCAGATTGGTTTAGCAGTCTTTCAGTTATTGGGCAATTTCGTTAGGCAATTCCTTAATTTTTCTGATGCTGGGGCAAAATTGGTCTTTGGAGATGGTTTCGAGGAACATTTTATCGCTTTTAAGATTTTACCGACGATTGTCTTTTTCTCTTCTTTTATTTCCTTGCTTTACTACTATAATATTTTGCCTCGTATTGTCGCTGCGATGGGATGGGGAATGATGCGACTAATGAAAACCTCTGGTGCCGAATCCCTCAGTTGTGCCGCTAATATCTTTGTCGGACAGACAGAATCCCCTCTAATGATTAAACCCTATTTACCTGACCTAACAAGATCAGAACTTCATGCGGTTATGACGGGAGGATTTGCTACCATTGCTGGGGGTGTGATGGCTGCCTATATTTCCTTTGGTATCCCAGCCGAACATTTGCTCTCGGCTTCTGTGATGTCGGCACCCGCAGCTTTAGCAATTTCCAAATTATTGTATCCCGAGACCGACAAACCCCAGACTAGAGGAAAAATCCATACCCAAATAGAACAAAAATCTACCAACGCGATCGATGCTATCACTACAGGAGCCTTAGACGGTTTAAAACTTGCTCTCAATGTGGGGGCGATGTTAATTGCTTTTCTGGGATTACTGGCTTTAGTTAATGCAATCCTAGGTTGGTTAGGAGTACAAGTTGGTTTACCTGCCCTTTCTTTGGAATTTATTTTATCCTATGTGATGTTTCCCGTAGCTTGGTTGATGGGAGTTCCTCTTGCTGATTGTCAGGAAGTCGCAGTATTACTGGGAAAAAAGGTTATTATCAACGAATTTGTCGCTTATCTGGATCTTAAAGAGTTAATCGCCGGAGATATCCCTGCTATTTCCGAACGAGCAAAAATTATCGCTACCTATGCTCTTTGTGGTTTTTCTAATATTGGTTCAATTGGTATTCAAATTGGCGGCATAAGCGCGATCGCGCCTTCCCGTCAGTCTGATTTAGCCAGATTGGGAATTAGAGCTTTGATTGCTGGTTCAATCGCTTGTTTTATGACGGCTTGTATTACAGGAATTTTATTATGAAAACGAAAGCAGTTTCTCTAGCAGATCGGGATTAAGCGATTCGGGATTAAGCGATCTCTGAAAGCCTTAGTGGTTCGACTTGATACTAATTACACTTCCGCAGTTAGATAGAATCTTTGACTGGTTGGAGACTACCTAACGCGATCGCGTAAATGCAAGATTAGCGATCGCGAATTTATATATCTTAACTATAAGTTTGCTTTGAAAAATTGTAATAGCTAATCTTGTAGATTAGTTTAAGAGATTGCAGACTCCAAATCACCAAAATTTTTGTCGTTAGTAATCAAAATCCAATTTTCATCGAAAGCTTTTTTGATAATTAGATCATCAGTGATAACTCGTGCTTGCTCATCAACAGAAAATACTTCATGTATGGTAACTATATTTGCTTGGAACAATAGTAAGTATTAGTGATTAATAATGGTAGCGACACTGAACGATAATAATATAGTCATCTTTAACTTGATAAATCAGACGATGTTCTTGGTTAATGCGACGCGACCACAAACCAGACATATCAAATTTTAAAGGTTCTGGTTTCCCAATACCTTCAAAAGGAGCTCTTTGGATATCTTTGATTAGTTCATTAATCCGTTTTAGTATTTTCTTATCAATTTTCTGCCAATAGAGATAATCTTGCCAAGCATCATCCAAAAACATAATATCCATGTTGGCCTTATTCTTCGATGAGGTCGCGTTGTTGATATTGACCTTCTTTTAATTTTTCCAATGCTTTATACAAACGTTGGGCGTTAGCAGGACTTTTTAGCAAGTACATAGTTTCTTCCATTGCACTATAATCTTCAAGAGACATCATTACTACAGGACGTTCTGACTGACGAGTAATGATAATTGGTGCATGGTCATCACAGACTTGGTTCATTACTGAGGTAAAGTTTTTTCGCGCTTGGGTATAGGTAATGGCATCCATAATAATTAAGTAACAGATCATGAATTAAGTTGATTTCTCTATATTTTACTGTTTCTGTACTTAAATGGTCTATTAATAGTAATTTTTAATCGCGATCAGCAAAGCTGGCACTACAGCAATCGCGATGGACGGACTGATGAATCTATCGGGTTACGCCCAGAGCAAATTATGGTGTTACACTTTGAGCCAGCATCTTTTGACTTGAATCCTGAAATTTCTTATCAGGTCTCATGTTGTAACTTTTGTGGTAACATTAACTATATAATGGAACTTAACAGTAATTTACTCAGGAGGAGACTATGCTTTTAAACGTTAAAAAACGGGGTAATTCTCTAAGTGTCATTGTTCCGAAAGAAATGGCAGTCAACATGAATGTTGACGATGGTGATCAACTTTTTGCGACAAAAACCCCCTCTGGATACGAGATATCACCATATGATCCTAGTTTCGCGAAAAAAATTGAAGCTGCTCGTAGAGGTATGAAAAAGTATCGTAATGCTTTGATTGAGTTAGCCAAATGATAGAGCCTCTTTGGCTAGATATGCATGATGTTTGCGCCATACAGGGTGAAATTCTTGCTGAGTCAGGAGGAACCCCTGGAATATTGAACGAGGGTGCTCTTGAGTCTACCTTAAACAAGCCTAAAAACCTGTATCACTACGGTGATGATGTAACCTTATATGAATTAGCTGCCTCTTACGGCTATGGGCTGGTGAAAAATCATTGCTTTGTAGACGGGAATAAAAGGGTTGCTCTGATTGCTGTCTATACTTTTTTATCAATTAATGGAATTGAGCTTACGGCTTCTGAAGTTGATGCAGCAAGTTTTTTCCTAGGGTTGGCTGCAAGTATGACAACACAGGAAGAAGATATGAAGAAATTAGCTAATTGGTTACAAATAAATAGTGAATTAATCTCATAAAATGTCAGACATTTATTGTATTGTCAGACTAAAATTAACATATCCAACAAATACTCTACTACTCTAGCACCAGTGCATTCATCTACTAAAAAACGCATTTTATAGATTTTAAGCTGTTAGAGGCATAAAAGTTGTATTTTCAAGAGATTGAGAAGCAAACAGTAAACAGGCTCTAATGTCTTCTTCAACTAAACCTTCATATTCTTCTAAAATTTCCGCTATTGTTGCGCCATGTGCTAAAAGGTTGAGGATGTAGTTTACTGTCAGACGTGTACCTTTGATCACTGGTTTTCCTGTCATTACTTCTGAATTAGTAGTGATACGGCTTAGTAATTCTTGATCATTCATGGATTTTAATTTTAATGAGAAACGAGGTGTTTCATCTATGGTAACTATATCCTTATATAAGTTTAACATTTGAGGGGTTCGGGGAGCTATAAGTCCCGCGCTATATTCTTTGAATTAGCGTCGGGATACATGGACTCCCCGCGCCATTTTTATGGTACTCGATGTAACGAAAAATGGCTGTTTACCACAAATTAGAAATATGGTATTATAGGACTATGATACTAAACTATAGCTATCAAATTTATCCAGATGCAAAGCAGCAAGATTCTCTCAATGAGTGGCTTGATATCTGTCGCGCATCTTATAACTATGCACTCAGGCAGCTCAAAGATTGGATAGCTTCTCGCAAGTGCCAGATAGATAGGTGTAGTTTGGAATCTGAATACATCATGAGTGCTGATTATCCGTTTCCTGGATACCATCAACAGCAAAACAACTTACCCAAAGCCAAGAAAGAATTTCCCCGACTTAAAAAAGTACCTTCTCAAGTACTTCAGACCAATATTAGAAGGTTGCATGACGCTTGGGACTTTTTTCAAAAACGCGGGTATGGCTTCCCTAGGTTCAAGAAATTTGGACAGATGAAATCAATGTTATTTCCTCAGTTCAAAGCTAATCCCATTACTGGATGGCAGATTAAATTACCAAAGTTAGGACTGATTCCAATTAACTTACATAGACCAATCCCTGATGGTTTTGTAGTAAAACAGGTAAGAATTCTTAAAAAAGCCAAGGGATGGTTTGCTGTTGTCGCCATTCAGTCGGATATTAAAATATCAGAACCAATACCACACGGTCATTGCATTGGGGTTGATGTTGGGCTACTTTCTTATCTTTGTACCTCAGACAAATTTGTAGAGCAACCGAGCAAGTTTTTCAAGCGAAGCTCACGTAGGCTGAAAGTGCTGCAAAAGCGACTGTCGAAGAAAACTAAACGTTCTGCTAACTACGAAAAGGCAAGAAAGAAAGTAGAAGCAATGCACAATCATATAGCTTGGCAGCGCAAAGATTATCAATTCAAGTTGGCTCATAAACTTTGCGACATGGCAGATACAATCTTTGTTGAAGATTGTGACTTCCGAATTATGGCTAAAGGCTTTTTGGGGAAGCATACTTTAGATGCTGCTTTTGGCAAGTTCAGGCAAATACTCAAATATGTAGGTAAACGTAGAGGCGTATTTGTGGATGAAGTTGACCACAGAGGAACATCGCAAACCTGCCCTAATTGCCGTAGTGCAGTCAGAAAAAAGCTATCCGATCGATTCCATCTTTGCTATGAGTGCGGTTATGGAGTTCATGAGCCAGTAGATAGAGATATCGCCTCAGCTCAAGAAATATGCAATCGAGGAATAGAAAAACATAGTACCCAGGGACTCTGGGGGAAAGAAATTGGCTATCAAGTCGGGCTGTCGGGGGCATTATGCCTAGATAAGTGGCGCGGGGTAGCAATGCCTAACAGTGATGTTGGGAAGCCCGCGCTGTAATCTTTGATTCAGCGTCGGGAGGATGTCACTGATCGCATTCACTCCAGTTACAGAAACTACATTAACTGATACATCCCGAAAACTTGATAAGCTTTTAATAATAGTTAACTGACAAATTACAATGGAGAGTCCAAGATGAAAAAGACAATTTGGCTTTCTTACGATTTAGGGGTTAAGGGCGATTATGAAGGATTGTATGCATGGCTCGACGATCATGGCGCGATTGAATGTGGTGAAAGCGTTGCCTTTTTCAATTTCGAGATCAAAAATGAAGAAAACTTAGTTGAGTAATTAAAGGAAAATCTATCAAAAAATGTCGATTTTTCAAAAAGAGATCGAATTTATATCATGTGGAAAATTGGCAATAAAATACAAGGTAAGTTTATTTTCGGAAAACGCAAATCATCTCCTTGGGTAGGATATGGGTCTGTGGAAACGGCAGTGGATGAAGTAGAGTAATATGGCTAAAAATATACTCTTTAATACTGGTTACTGGTTTGCTTTGTATGACGAAAGAGATTCTTACCATGAAAACGCGTTGCTTCTTTTTGACTATCTTTTCCCGCACAGAATCTTAATTCCTTGGTCTTGATTATACAAGACATTAAATACCAGATTTGTAATATTCGGAATTGTCAGTTGGTGTAGATATTTCACCAAAGATGATTGAGCTAGCCAGACAAAAAGAAGCAAAAGAACCCTTGGGCATTGAGTATCTTGTCGGTGATGTAATGGAACTCGGCAAAATTGGCAGTTTCGATTTAGTGGTAGCTTCCTATCTATTGAATCATGCCCAAACACAAGAAGAATTACTAAAAATGTGTCAGACCATATACACTAACTTGAAACCTGGTAGTCGTTTCGTCACCATCAATGATAATGTACAACAGTCGCCTGATAGTTATTCTATCTGTGAAAAATACGGGTATACAAAAAGTATTTCCGAGCCACTTCAGGAAGGCTTACCCATCACCCTAACATTTAGAATACCTGGTGATAACAAAACATTTAGTTTTGATAACTATTACCTCAGCAAAGCAACCTATGAATGGGCATTCCGCACTGCTGGCTTTCAAGAAATTCGCTGGCATAAACCAATAGTATCTCCCGAAGGAATCAAGGAATTTGGTCAGGAATTTTGGCAAGATTTCCTCGACTATGCACCTATCGTTGGTATTGAATGCCTGAAGTAGCTATTGGCAACACATGGTTCAATTTGATTGTGAATAAAACTTATGTGATCGCGAATTGAATTTTCTTGGTTGAAACAGAGATCGCTATGAATCTATACATAATATCAAAAATATTATGAGATAATAAAATCAGAAGAGATTTATCTCCAAAAGATACCTCTAATCCTTGCGATTGCCTCAAAAATAGGCAAGGAGGGGAAAATGAAAGTTTCAGAAGTCAATGATGTAATTTCCGAAGTCCACTATGACACCATAGCCGAAGAGTATAAAAAATCGAGAGAATGGCCTTATCGTCTCCATATTGAAGAATATACATACTTTAATTTGCTTTCTAACTTAACCGGTAAATCGATCATCGATCTAGCCTGTGGAGAAGGACTATACACAAGAAAGATGAAGCACAAGGGGGCTGAGAGGTTAGTGGGTGTAGATATTTCACCAAAAATGATTGAACTGGCAAGACGGGAAGACGCAAAAGAACCACTGTCAATTGAGTACATTGTCTGTGATGTAATCAAAATGGGGAAAATTGGCAGTTTTGATCTAGTAGTTGCTTCCTATCTGCTCAATTATGCCCAAACTAAGGAAGAATTGCGGAAAATGTGTCAGAACATATACGCCAACCTGAAACCTGGTGGTCGTTTCGTCAGCATCAATGATAATCTCGAACAGTCCCCTAAATCCTATGCTATCTGTGAAAAATACGGGTATACAAAAAGTATTTCCGAGCCACTTCAGGAAGGCACACCCATCACCCTAACATTCAGAATACCTGGTGATAACAAAACATTTAGTTTTGACAACTATTACCTCAGCAAAGCAACTTACGAATGGGCATTACGGACTGCTGGCTTTAAAGAAATTCACTGGTATAAACCAATAGTCTCTCCTAAAGGAGTGCGGGAATTTGGCAAGGAATTCTGGCAAAATTTCCTCGACTATGCGCCTATTGTTGGTATTGAATGCCTGAAGTAGTTATTTACTAAAGATTATTCAATTTTCTTCTAAATATCATCTATGCGATCGCGAATTGAATTTTCTTGGCTGAAACAGCGATCGCTGAGAATCAGCACAGAATAGGCAAAATATTATGGAATAATGAAATAAAAAGGGACTTATCTCCAAAAGATACCTCCCAATTCCTTGTGATTCCTCAGAAATAGCCAAGGAGGAGAAAATGATGGTTTCAGAAGTCAATAATGTAATCTATACAGCCTACTATGACTTCATAGCGGAGCAACCTCTATGTGATCGCTAATGGAATTTTTTTACTTGAAACAGCGATCGCTAATCACTCGAACAAAAGCTTTTCACAATGCAAACAAAAAATCAAGGTCTTTTCTTCCTATTAACTTCAATGATTACTTAGTTACCTTTAAAAACTTATAACCAACATAGAATTAGCAATGGATATTCTCATTCACTCTCGTAAAGTACTCTCTGTAGAGTCGCAGCCCGTCGAAATTGTCGAGCGCAAGGGACTGGGACATCCAGATAGTATTTGTGATGCCCTAGCTGAACAGGTCAGCGTTGCCTTATGCCGTTCCTACTACGATCATTTTGGTTGTCTGCTGCATCACAATGTAGACAAAGCACTACTTTGGGGTGGTATGGCTCGCCCTAAATTTGGTGGCGGGCAAGTCTTAGCGCCAATAGAAATTTTTCTGGCAGGGAGAGTCACCAGAGAATTTCAGGGGATAAAGATACCTGTAGAAGAACTTGCTATTAAAAGCTGTCAGGACTGGTTTCAGCAAAACTTCCACGCCCTTGAGCCTGAACAACACGTCAAGTTCCACTGCTTGTTTCGCCCTGGTTCGGTGGATCTGGCACAATTATACAGTCGCGCCACAGAAACGGGTATTGGGCTGGCTAATGATACCTCATGCGGGGTCGGTTTCTCACCCCTAAGTTCTCTAGAACAAGTGGTTTACGAGGTAGAAAAACATCTCAACTCCCCAGAAGTAAAAAATCTCTACCCGGAAATTGGCCAAGATATCAAAGTGATGGGCATTAGACGCGGAGAATCGATCCATCTAACGATCGCTTGTGCATTTGTGGATCGCTTTGTTAGAAACACTGATGACTATTGCAGTAAAAAAAGTCGCCTACAAAAACTCGTTCAAGAATTTACTTCTTCAGTGAGCGATCGCCACATTATTTCTGTTGAGGTTAATACTGGAGATGACATAGAGCAAGGAAACATCTACTTGACTGTCACGGGAACTTCAGCAGAAGCGGGAGATGACGGTCAGGTTGGCAGAGGAAATCGAGCCAACGGTTTGATTACTCCATACCGTCCCATGACTCTTGAGGCTGTGGCGGGGAAGAATCCAGTCACCCATGTAGGCAAGCTTTACAATGTAGTTGCCCACCAAATTGCTGAAGTTATTGTTGCGGAAATTCCTCAAGTAGTTACTGCTCATTGCTATCTCGTGAGCCAGATTGGTCATTTTGTCAGGGAACCTCAACTGGTTGAGGTACAGCTCCAAACCAAGGAAGGCTATTCCCTAGAGAGTTTTCGTTCCCATGTCGAAGAAATTGTACGCGATCGCCTCAGTCAGATAGACCATCTTTGGCAAAGATTTCTCAAACAGGAAATTTCCATTTACTAAAAACTTTTCATCACAATGAATTCTTTTTGTCAGACGCTCAAGTTGTATAGATAAAGACAGGCACTCGCTTAAAAGCTGGAGTTCCACAACGAGATTCTATTGGCGCATTAAAAATTACATTAACTTCGGGATAGAACATTAAAGCAGATCCTGAACGGATTGCACCATAAATAACCTCGATATTTTCTAATTGGCTGGCATTTCCCCTTACCGTCACCCGCTGATGTTCTTGTAAACCAACATTCTCGGCATCCAAACGATTCATCAAAATGCAGTGACGATGAGACATACCTCGATATTTATCATTAACCTGATAAACCACCGTATTATGTTGAGCATAACTACGCCCTGTCATTAAGGCCAGAACTATACCACGACTGTAGTTAGAAACCCCAAACTCTTCAGGCTGAGGAAGTGTTAATTGTGGTAATGGGGTGACAAACATCTTCGCTTTGCCAGAGTCGGTAGGAAATTGAGGTTGATTAAAAATCCGTCCGCTAATGGTGAACTCTTCTTTGGTTTCATCAATGTGAGCCATCTTCTCAAACCCAGGAATGGTTTGGGAAATCAACTGTCGCACATACTTGGTATCCTGAAGTTTGCGCCAATGAATCGGATCTTCTCCATGAATGCGATGGGCTAGTTCGGTGAGAAAATCCACCTCAGCAATTAGATCGGCATTTTTTAGATGGGTTTGACCTTCATCGTTGAGACGCACAAAGTTATTACCAGACTCTACTGTGGTCTTGTGAGGATTCTCAAAACGATTGAGAACGGGAATGATAATTGTTTGTTGTTGGGCTAAACCATGAAAATGTCCTAAATTGGGCTTAGTTGCCAGATAGATGATCGTTTTTATTTTGCCTAGAGCTCGCTTGACTTTATGGGAATGGGGATTAGCTGCGTATAAGTTACCGCCGACACAAATGAGAGTATCTACTTTTCCCGCATCGGCTGCTTCGATTAAAGCCTGAGTATCGTATCCTCGTATCCGACTTAGAGAGCGACCTAAAAGTTTTTCTAAAGACTGTTGAATTTCTTTTTTAAGCTGCACTGTGACTCCCATCGAACCAAAGCCTTGAACATTGGAATGTCCCCGTACCGGCATTAATCCAGTCCCTAAACGCCCCACATTTCCCGTTAGCAGAGCAGTGTTGGCAATACTGCTGACATTATCCACACTGTTTTGCTGTTGTGTGATTCCCATCGCCCAAGCAAAAACAACTTTAGGAGCTGAAGCGATCATCCCAGCCGCCGCTTCAATTTCTGTTTGAGAAATCCCGCAAGTTTGGGTAATCGCTTCCCAGGAAGTAGAGCGGGCATGCTCAAGAACCTCTGACCAATTATCAGTATAGTTTTGTAAAAATTCCTGATTAATTTGTGACTGTTCGATGAGAGATTTTTGAATTCCCACAAAAAGGGCGACATCGCTACCAGGAATCGGCTGAAGATAGAGAGAAGCAATTTCTGAGCCAGTAAGCAAAGATTTGATGGGAAAAGCGGGAGAAGCAAATTTAACCAACCCTCTTTCCTTAACTGGATTGATAACAATCACCATGCCACCCTTTTCTCGTATCTTAATCAATTCATTCATCAGGCGGGGATGATTAGAGGAAGCGTTTGAACCTGCCAGCACAACGCAATCAGTTTCTTTCAAGCTTTTCAAACTGACCATTGAGGTACCAGTACCGAAGATCTGTTTGAGCCCAAAGGTTGAAGGAGCATGACAGAGGTCGGAACAATCGGCAAGGTTATTGGAACCCAAGGCTCGCATCATCAATTGCAGCAAAAAAGCAGCTTCATTAGAAGAACGACCGGAACTATAGGATGCTACTCGTTCTGGCTCTGTTTTGAAAGCTGTTTCGGCGAGTTGATAAATCTCTTCCCAACTGATTTTTTGGTAGTGGGTATTCCCTGGAGATAAAATAACCGGAAAACTCCATCTGCCTAATCGATCTGCTTCAAGGGATGTCAGTTGCTGAAGTTGTTCGATGCTTTGCTGGTCAAAGAAATTAGTTCTAATTGGTGGTTGAATTTCGGCAGAAATTGACTCCACACTTTTCATACAGCGTTGCCACTTTTCTCCTTCTTCGTTGGTGAATCCTCCTTTCTGTCCTCCAGTTCCCCAGGAGCAGGATAAACAAGCACTTTTGTGCAATAAGGTTTTCCAGAGTTTGAAGCCTTCTGGAGACAATGTATGTTCAGCCCAGTATTTCAGTACTGGAAAGCCTCCTCCCACTTCTGGTATGTTCTCATTCTGAGAATTAGATGCGGTCTTTGGGTGAATCTGCTGTCGGTTGTTCTCATTCACGCTGCTACCTCTTTATGTTATTCAACGCGAGTTCGACAGGATCGATGCTCAGTATGGGGAGTTAGAATTCCGAATGTCAACCCATACTTTTCTCCTTATCGAGCTAACTTAATAAAACTGATTGTACTTGAAAGATAGCAGAATTCCTCCAATTTAGCGACGCTGACTCTTTTTTTCAACATCCGCATAATTATTGAGCGGGTAAAATAGCTTTACTACTAACGTCATTAATACAACAGCAATTAAACTACAAACGATACTAACAATTACAAACCACGTAAAAGGATGAACTTGATTTGATGCTTTTGGTTGCCAAGGGAAATAGATGGGATTATCCGCGGTTACTTGCCCTAAGCTTGATGCGACTATTCCACCTACGGCAATACCGGCACCTACAGCAGCGAGAGTCATTTGTAATTGGCGATCGCTTTTTTGTTGGTCTTTTTGTTGAATGCGATCGCGATCTGCTTGGTCTATTTCTACTCTGACTCGAATCGCGTTTAAAGCTTGTTCTAATAGTTC
>JAAUYH010041688.1_pt1 | contig 15509 bp, 9 predicted proteins | sample 7278061 | NCBI WGS metagenome assembly JAAUYH01 (sample SAMN14350203, study PRJNA611818) | marine sediment metagenome | isolation source: surface marine sediment (0.6m) | place: French Polynesia: Moorea | collected 2018-08
GACAACGAGAACCCGTTTATTTGGGACGCCACTATCATGGGACCGGAGAGGACGCCATGGGAAGGTGGACTGTATTCGCTGGAGATACGATTCTCCGCGCAGCACCCGTACCGGCCTCCATTCGTTTCGTTCGTAACGAAGATGTTCCATCCCAACATCACGGCCGAGGGTGTGCCCGCTATCGACATCCTGCAATCGCGCTGGAACTCGAAGATTCGCCTCAACACCGTGCTCAACGAACTGCAGAGTCTGCTCGCGTCCCCGTCTGCGTTATATCCTGTACATCAAGAAGCTGCAGAGCTCTGGGGTAGCGACCGCAAGCAATATGACCGTCGCGTGCGTCGTCTCGCTCAAGAAGTTTAACTACCTCAGATTTTTGAGCTCCGATGTACAACCCGCCCCTACCCTGTGCGTCGTACCGATGTCGTTGTGTATACGGAGAAACCGTCGTCTGGAGGAATTGAATGTATTTGTGGTAGTTTCAGCTGGCTTCTCATCGTTCAGCGCTACGGTAGACATCGTACCAACCACATGATGTAAAAGAGTTGTATTGTAGGTAATTCTTTATGCAGTCGTATCCGTGATAAACAATTGAGTTACCGCTTTTTCTTGGAACTACCTGTTGGTCGACTTTCGTTCGGATTTCTTCGTCCGTAGCCAACCATAGTCGGGTCACGATGCGAGGCAAATTTGACACCCGCATTGTAAAACGAACTTGGGTCAAGAACGTCGACCATTTGCCTCGCCTTTTGTTTCTCGAATCGTCGCACTTTCACTGGGTCGATTTGGTCCTCGCGCAGAATCAAATCCTTGTTATGACGACCGCCTCGAGGCAACGGAATAGAATACTTGGTACCTCGCAGGCTGGGCTTGAAGTTGGGATTCACAAAAACTCGGGCAACGCCTTTCTTGTTCACTTTGAATGCCGTCTTGAGGAGTGTGGCATTACCACAAGTGCTGCAGAACTTCTTTGTAACATCTCGTTCAATTGCCGAACAAGCATGGCAGCGAAGAACGAAGCGTTTGACTTGTTTGATTACTCTCCGCCCATCAGTGGAAATAATCTTGATTCCCATTTGCAAGAGCACGTTCTGCATCGAGTAATCAGTCGTCACACACCCAATACGCTCCACGTCTGCAGCATCTGCATCCTGTTGCCCCGCGTCTTCAGCCAAGTGCGCATCCACGTTTTCGGCAGTAATCCATCCGTCTTCGTCGTCGGCAGGGACCAACTCTATTTGCTCTGCATCTACGACGGTGTCCGGAAAATCGACAGGACTGCTCGTTTCTCCCTCTAGATTACCGACGTCAGTGACATCGGAAACAACACCTGAGACATCTTCAACACAATCTGCGACAGGTGGAGCGGTCGTGTTCTCAGGGGGAGATTTTGCTTCTCTGTCCTCAGAGGCCGTCGAATTCATGAGCGCTTCGGCTTTCGCTCTCTTTCTTGCCTTCTTCTGACGTCTTTTCATGCGCTTGACTTCTTGCTTCGACATCGGTCGAGGCTTTGCAGTGACCGTAGACCATCCATCGTCTTCTTCAGCTTCATTTGCTTTCGATTCGGCTTCCAGACGTTGTGCTTCCTCTCTTTTGTCCAAGACATGAGCAGGTATGCCTCGTGGTTTGCGGATGTCGGGAATATCGGTCGGAAGCTTCAGGAATTCGGTCCCATTACGCTCATACTCTAATGTCCAAGCCAACGCGATGACGCGGATATCAGTGAGAGAAAGAGACGCGTAGTCCCCAGACTTTTTCGTAAACTCAATCACTGTTGCTAGAGCATTATCCGACGGCTTCCGCAGCTTGAGTACTCCATCGAGCAGCTTCAGTCTTCTGCGCGCATTCGGGTCTTTGACTTCCGCTATCACGTCCGCGGTTGTACATAGCAGTACGTCATCGTCGCCTTCTCTGGTCTCCAAAGGATTCCCTTTTTCGTCAATCAGACCAGTTAAAGAATACAGAGAGTCTGTTCCCGCAATAAACGCCGACGTGTCCAACACAATGACTCGCTGAGGTTTTTCTGCCATGGTCTGTCTTTCTCCTGTTGAGATAGATGCTCGAACAAGACCGCGAGGAAGACGGCGGCGATTCAAGTTGATCTTGGTGGGATTTAAAATAGGCACGGAAAAAACACAATTCCACGAGAACAATTACAGTTTGAACAAATATTACAGCAGGTGTCAGCCACGTGCAAAGTGATTGCTGGAGCAAACAATCATCATCGTACTCAAGGCGTCAGCATCAGGGTCAACGTCGAGGAAGTTTGCGGCCGGCTCGAGCGCGTGTTAGTCGAATCCTGCGGACAACTGGTTGCCTGTCTCATGTTATAGCGACTGAAACGAAATCTAATCTGAACGGCAAAACGTGGAAGTGCAAAACTCAAAATGGTACGTGCGTGCGGTTCTCAGCGCTCCGAAGCATTACGCGATTTGCTGGTGCGATCGTTTCACAACAGGAACTAATACGATTCACTGATTGTTCATTCTACAGCCGCTCCGTCTCGATATCGAGAAGAAGCTGAGTGAAAGGTCCGAACGCGTGAAATGCGTCGATATTCATCCCACCGAACCCTGGGTGCTTGCGTCACTGTACGATGGGCGAGTTTTCATCTACGATTATGAAAAGAGCTCTATTGTGAAAACCTTCGAAGTCACCGACCAGCCCGTGCGATGTGGCGCCTTCATTCCTCGCAAGCAATGGATTGTAGTCGGCGCCGACGACATGTACATTCGCTGTTACAACTACAACACGATGGAACGTGTGAAGATTTTCGAAGCGCATATCGACTACATTCGAAGCCTTGCGGTCCATCCGAGCCTGCCGATCGTTGTCAGTTGCTCCGATGACATGCTGGTGAAGGCTTGGGACTGGGAGAAAGACTGGGACTGCACAATGACCTTCGAAGGCCACTCTCACTATGTGATGCAAGTCAAATTCAACCCGAAGGACCCCAACACATTCGCCTCTGCGTCGCTTGACCATACCGTGAAAGTGTGGAACCTCAGCTCCCCTATTCCGAACTTCACTCTTGAAGGCCATGACAAGGGCGTGAACTGCGTGGACTACTACAACGGCGGCGATAAACCCTACCTGGTGACGGGTGGGGATGACAAAACTGTCAGGATTTGGGATTATCAGACGAAGGCATGTGTACAAACCCTCGAGGGCCATTCGCACAATGTTTCCTGTGTTGCGTTCCTGCCTGACCGCCCTCTAATTGTTTCGGGTTCTGAAGACGGAACAGTCTTGCTGTGGCACTCAAACACATACCGCTTGGAACAAACGCTGAACTATGGGTTCGATCGATGCTGGTCTGTATCTTACTTACGTGGTTCGAACAAGGTTGCACTTGGTTTCGATGAAGGAACAGTTCTTGTTCAGATGGGCAAGGATACGCCCGTGGCATCAATGGAATCTTCTGGCAAGGTAATTTTCGCGAAGCACAATGAGGTCTCGACTGTCAATGTCAAGATGACGCCTGCTGGCACATCGGACGGCGAGCGTATCCCGCTTTCAGCGAAGGAACTCGGATCGTGCGAAATTTACCCGCAAACATTGTCCCACAGTCCGAACGGACGATTTGTCGCGGTTTGCGGTGATGGGGAGTACATCATTTACACCGCACTCAATCTTCGGAACAAGTCGTTCGGTTCTGCGGACCAAGTCGTTTGGGACAACAGTGCCGGGGAGTACGCGACCAGGCTTGGCTCCAATGACATCCGTGTGTTCAGCAAAACGTTCAAGGAGAGGAAGGCCATGAAGTTGGCTTATCCGGCGGAATCCATCTTCGGTGGTGCGCTCCTCGGTGTATGTGGCGCTGATTTCGTTTGCTTCTATGATTGGGATGACTTGCAGTTGGTTCGACGAATCGATGTAGAAGCGAGAGGCATTTACTGGTCAGACCAAGCGCATTTACTTGCCATTGTTGGTGAATCGTCATTCTACGTTCTGCAGTACTCTGAAAAAGCTGTGAATAGCGCTCTGGATGATAATGGCGGTCGCCTTCCTGAAGACGGTGTGGAGGAGGCCTTCAATTTGGTACACGAGGTCCCCGAGACTGTTGAAACAGGTCGATGGGTCGGTGATTGTTTTGTGTACACGAACAGCAACGCGCGTCTCAACTATGCAGTTGGTGCAGAGGTTTCCACCCTGGTCCATCTTGACAGGCCGATGTACTTGTTGGGATATCTACCAAGAGAGAACAAGTTGTACTGTATCGATAAGGAGCAGAATCTTGTAGCCTTCACATTGCTTCTCGCAGTTCTAGAGTTCAAGACTGCAGTTGTCCGTGGTGCTGCCCAAATCGCAAAGAAGGAAGTTCTCTCAAGAGTACCTGTTTCTGAACATAACAAACTCGCTCGATTCCTTGAATCCCAAGGGCTTCGCGAGGATGCGCTGGACCTAGCTACGGATCCTGATTACCGTTGTGACCTGGCCGTGTCGCTTGGTCGTCTGGACCTAGCTACCTCCATTGCAAGGGAACATCCTAGCGAACTGAAATGGCGTCAATTGGCAGACCTCGCAACCATGAAAGGCGACTTCGAACTTGCAGAAGAGTGCATGGCCTCGAGTGACGACTTTAGTGGGTTGCTCACTCTTTCTTCGGCGCATTCCGATTACAACTCGATGAGCCTACTATCGAAAAATGCCGCAGACTCTCACAGAATGAACGTTGCGTTTTTGGCATCCTTTGTTGCCGGTAACCTGGAGAAGTGTTTGGACCTTCTGGTATCCAGTAACCGAATTGCTGAAGCGGCAATATTTGCCCGGACATACCTGCCAAGTCGCGCCGCGCCGATTGTTGATTTGTGGCGCAAAGACGTACGAAAGAAAGGCAATGTGCGTGTTGCGGATGCGCTCGCCGACCCTGAGTCGCATCCGCATCTGTTCCCTGGACTCGAACAAAGTATTGCTGCTGAAAAAGGAATGATGGAACACGCCGCGAAAAGAAGAACCCAACCTGCATCTGACTACGTGCAGTACAAGCATGAAATTGGGCTTGACTACACTGAGCTGTTGGGCCAGGTTGTGGCCAACGGGTTGAGCGCGACAAACTCCGCGAACGGTGGTTCTGTTGCAGGTGCGACTACCCCGGACGTGACCCCTGGAGGGCTTTCCACTGAACTGACTCCGGAACCTGTACCGGTATCCGATCCACCTGCCATTTCCTCTCCGATTCCAGTTGCAGGTGAGGAGTGAGATAAATTCCTTTAGTAAACTCAAAACCAAATGTCTATCTGTTCTTCTTTAACTTAAACGGTTGCAAGTGTTCGTTTTCATTATTAAGCGTGCCAGATGTTAAACATGATTTCCTGCGATCAATTCCTCGAAAACGTTCTGAATTTCCGTCCCTGCATTGAGCAAGAAGCCCCTGAAATTCGTTTCCACCTCAGCTCCGTGTACTTGTCGATTACGGTGTGAGCCATCAGGTGACTCACCTCGGTTTTCAGAACCGCGTTGGGAAGGCAGCTTACGCGAAAGCTTTGTAGACGTCTGTTTCTCCCCTCGATCCTTCATCGGTTCACCGTGCCCTTCTACTGCCAGAGTAGGTTTATCATCCGTACTCGCATCAACATTCATTATATCGTCAAGCAAATTCAACGGAGGCAGATTGCCACCGCGCAGCACGTTGACGGTGAGGTTGTTCGAAGCTGACCCTGCTTCCTGTACATCCAAATCGATAGCGTCCGTTGGAAGGGAAATTGCATTCTGAGGAGTTTGCGGAGTAACGGACGAATCTTTTGGAGCATGAGAGTCTTGAGGATCAACTTGAACCTTTTTCGGCTTGTCACCCGTAATATCCAAAGTCGGCACGTTCGCCGTTTTAGCTAGCGATTTCGGTGAAACCTGTTTCGAAGACTTGTCATGACCAGAGGTGGTATCCGCTTTCGGTTGGATAGATTTCAACGACACAAGCAATCCTTTCTTCTTTTTCGACGAAACGACCTGCGGCTCATTAAGTGAGCCATCTTTTTCCGCAGGTTGCCCGGCATCGAATAAGAAAGAGAACGAAAACACCGATGTAGCCTCAAGTGAAATATTCCACTCACGCTCAATATCTTTTCCACGCAGAATTCTTGCCTTCCCCGGAATTCTTTGCGACACCTTACCTTTCCGAAGTGTTTCCAGGACATCCTCACGATAAGAAATAATTCTTAAACCGCCTTTCGAATACGGCCGATGACCAATGATTAGATCGATGGGTCCAGAAGGCACCGTTCCATGCGGCCCACCTTCAATCAGAATCGACGCGCGCAGCGGCACTTCCTTCTTGCTCTTGGGCGTGATGACCGTTTTCATGTATTGCAGTATGGTGCAATCATTACCATTGACGTTATTCGCGTAGAACCCGTCATCTTCTTGAACCAACTTCAACGTCTTCCTTGCTTCCAAATCTTCCTCCTTGGTGATTACCGGCTTCTTCAGGGCATACGGTATATTGCGTCCCTTGGGTCTCTGAACGGCGTCACCCTTGGTATCTTTCTTCCTTACCTCAGGAGCTGACGTTTTCGGTTTCGGATCGGGAAGTTGCTTCTTCTCAGGAGTCGGCTGATTCTCGACATCTCGCTGTTTCTGCTGCGAGGTGTTAGTGATCTGTTTTGACGGCGATTGCACAAAATTTTTCGTTGGGACAGGCTTCGGCGCTTCGACATTATCAGTCTTGTCCATCTCGTTCTGTTTGTTCACCTTCACTACACTTTTCGGTTGGAAACTACCAAAACTCGGCCTCGTGATTGTATTGTTACGAGGTTCCTCGATACTTTGTCCGTTACTTTTGACTGATTTCGTATTCTGACCAGACCCCACAACGCCCGACTTCACAATCTTTGATGTCGGGATTGTTGCGCCGCCATAAATGGTCGAAATCTCACCTCCAGGTGACTTCTGGTACGGCTGAAAGACACGGCGGGAATTCGTTTGAACATTGTTTTTCGACTTAGCTATTGCGTTTTGGTCGTCTTCAACTGGGATGCTTTGCTTCAATGCGGCAGGTTCCGGATTGAAAGGCGCGGCTGTTTCGTCCCGTCCAGTACCTTCGTCATTCATCCTTCTTTCAGTGGTCACATGACTCTTCTCCACAACTTGCACACTTTGCGCAGGTGGTTGAGTAGCTGAATTCGATGGGCGTGATGTCTCAGGGGCAGTGTCAAGCGCTTTATCAGAATTGGACACAGGTTTCTCTGCCGATTGAAACGGGGACTTGGGAGTAGAATATGGGGAGCCAGACTTCGAGATAGGATTTTTGGAATACATATCACCAGGTGATCCATAAGGTGCGGGGTGTTCCTTAAGGCGCATACTGGGCACTGCAATACCGGACTTCCGCTCGGTGCCATCTCCCTCTTGTCCATCCACACGAGCAGAAGATGGAACCTTTCGGGCCGAACCAGAATTGACGGGTGATTTAGGGATGGCTGAGGAAATCGGGGCGGGTTTAGACCTTAAACACGGGGGAGTGAAGGATGTTGATTTCGATGCCTTTTCTCTTGGACTGGGCACACTTCGAAACGACAGTTCTTTGAACGCAGGAGTCTTGATATTTTTCTGTGCGGATGGCTCAAGAGTGGATGCCACGTTTCCAGTAGGAGAGACCTTGTCAATTCTAGGCACAGAAGGATTTGCCGAAGGTGATGCAGGAAAGGCATTTGTTTTGGGTGCAATATCGAAGTCGGGAATGACGTTCAAGGAGACCTTGCTCTTTTTCCTTGACAACTCAAGCTCGACTTCATTGTCTTCAAATTGACGTTTCGTGTTGCTCGAATCACGCTTGAGGGGAACCTTGTAGCAAACAGAAATCGTATCACCATCGCGAACGATTTCGGCGCTTTCCGATGCGGGGAGAACACCCTCGCCCATGCATAGTTCGACACTGGAAGGACTTGAGGGTAGTTCAAGTTTCTCAATGATGAACTCGGTCACGTCGAGGACGGACCGGGCGTTCGTCGGGACAAAGCACCATATGGGTTTCCGCTTCTCTTCACATGTAACGAGTATGCGTGTACGAGGCTTCGAGGTCATGGTAAGCGGGTGGATGGCATGAACACCGCCGGAGGAGGATGTCTGCCACCTTTTGGGGTGCGACCACAATCGTAGGTGGTACCTGAAGACTGGTGAAGATTCATGAGTGCAGGCCTATTGGGTCGACAAGGATTGGAATTGCGAATTTGATCTTTCATCCTGTAATGACGCGCTTTACAGAGTGGTCCGCTTATTATTCTCATATTTTACCTTCTTTTATGACAAACCAGGATTCCAATCGAAAGTGCTCTACATCGGTTCCACCAGCGCTATCTCCAGCTACTCTACAATGCCAGGAGAATTCGGTGAGCACTCACCAACAAAATCAATTGACTCAAATGCCTCAACATTGCCCCCTGACAAATTTATCGAGACTCATGAATCCACCCCCACATCAATCGTGCTTCCCCCGCAGACTAGACCACCGTCGAATCGAGAAGAACAATCGACAGTCAATGGACCCACTAATGATGAGCACGAAAAACAACTACAAGTTTTGCAAAATATTGTTAAAACTCAATCGCGAGAAATTTTGGCGTTGCACTGGGCAATATTGCAACTTGGCAGTGACGCACCCGATAGAAGTCTGCACAATATCAGGGATAATCAGGCGCCAACTAGGAAGAAAATCGTGTTGGAACAAGTAGCACAGCTCTGTGATGATGTCCGCATGTGGAGCGCTATTCCAACAAACTTGACCCTTCCAGTCGAACTTGCGCCACTACCGGCATCAACTACTGAATCCGAATCGAGACTGGGCGCTTTGTATAGTTTCATTTTCGAAACTGCTTCAAAAGGAGATGACTTTCCAGACTCTATATCGTTGCGTTCCGTTGTCGATGTCGTTATCAATGCTGTCCGGGGTGAACCGACTCCAATCGTTTGTTCCATGAGTGAAGATTTCTTCAGCAAATTCTTAGAACTTGGTTTAGAACACTGCTCTCAGTCCATTTGGTTTGGGGTTGTTGTAGAAGATATTTTCGACCCATTGCTTCGACGTGCCAAACAAGAAGGTTGGACAAGACTGTGTGACACCATGAGAAATATCTGTGCCCGTGGCATTTCGATTGCAGCAAGCAGACTCGCTTCCGACAAGTCATCTACGAATGAGAAGGTAGTGGCACTCGAGATCTCGTCAATCCTTTCCAGTGTACTTGATGCGGCTACACTCGAACGTATCCCGGAAAATGATTTGGGTATTATAGGGAGGCGAAATATTCACTTCACTGAAGCTGTTAGAGCCGCTCGGAACAACTGAAGCATGAGTGGCCAACTGTTATGTCACCTTGGTGGATGGGTTAGGGCATCGTTGCCGAAAATTACAGTTGATTCTGAGGTGGATAAAGCCAGAAGCCATTCGTGGTATCCAACTCCATGACAAGGCTATTCACGATGAACAACAGCGCTGGCTTTGTGCATCACACCACTGGTTACAACGTTCTGTCATCGAAATCCACATTTGCCCCAGTGTGCTTCAGGCCCCGTCGAGTGCTAAACGGTGCATCGGGTCGTCCCGCTCAAACATTGGTTCGTGTGCCGACAATGACTGCCACGGCACCGAAAGTAGCGGAGAGATTATCGAAGAGTAAAGAACTGCTGGACCGTATCAACATCTTCATTTTCGATTGCGATGGCGTAATCTGGCGCGGCGACTCGTTGATTGAGGACGCATCGAAAACTATCGAGTACCTGAAAGCGCAGGGGAAACGAATGTTCTTTGTGACCAACAACTCCACGAAAAGCCGAGCTGGGTACCTGAAGAAATTCCAGAAACTTGGCTTGAACGCCGAAGCGGAGGACATCTTCTCGTCCTCTTTCGCCGCTGCGGCGTACCTCGAGCAGACGAATTTCAAGGCGACAGGCAAAAAGGTTTATGTCATTGGTGAGGTTGGGATAACTGAAGAACTGGACCTGATTGACGTTCCGTACATTGGTGGCCCCGAAGATGCCGGAAGAAAAATTGTGCTACAGACCGGTTCAAAGGTCGAACAGGACCCAGACGTTGGGGCTGTTGTTGTTGGCTTTGACCGAGAAATTAACTACTACAAAATTCAATACGCCCAACTTTGTATCAACGAAAATCCGGGTTGCAAATTCATTGCGACCAACCTTGACGCGGTAACTCATCTTACGGACGCGCAAGAGTGGGCAGGAAATGGTTCGATGGTGGGCGCTATTAAGGGGTGTACAGGACGAGAGCCGATTCTGGTGGGCAAACCATCGCCATTGATGATTGACTACATCGTATCGAAGTTTGGCGTTTCGAGGGAGGAGATTTGTATGGTTGGGGATCGTCTTGATACGGATATTCTTTTTGGCAAGGACAATGGCTTATCAAGTGTACTGACTTTGTCTGGCGTCACTACGCTCGACAAGTTGCGGGGCCCCAAAAACAAGATTCAGCCTGAATATTACGTTTCTTCGATTGCAGATTTCATGCCTTGAAATGGATAGAATCATGTTGTCTTCATAAACCTATCACTACAAACGATACATGCCCAGTCCCCTGTTCTATACGAACTAAATTTTGAGAACAACGATTAAATCATGCGTACTTTTACAGTTAATACAAATATGCCTTTGTATACAGAATTGAATTACTAATTCATCGGTCCTTTTTAGTAGGTCCGAATACCACTCGAAAAAGCCTTCAATTCGAATGGAAGATAAAATAGCACTATCCCTGAAATCAAAATAGAAAAAATTAATTTACAGATTGGTCACCGTGGAAATCATACCACTTCTCGCTATTTAGCGCATGAAGTAGGATTTTTCAATGCTATTTGGACTCCAACGATTGTCTCAGATAACAAGAAATAAAATTCATTAATCTCTATAAGAAAGATGAAATCATCCAATATACGGTGTGCTCAGTGAAATTTGATCTAGTTAAATATTCGACTAGTGATGGCAGTTTAAAAGTTCTTTCATTTGTTTTGAACACAGTCAATCATGTATTATAGGTCTAGTTCCAAATATGCAAGAGACACTATTTTCAATTTACCTCTGTGGATTCCTTGCTAGCGACAAAAAATAGAGGACTAAATCAAATTAAAAATAAATATTGAAATCTCTTCATGCAACCAATAGTCCAGCACTTTGCTTATTAATTGACTCATTGGAATTTTTAATCAACTCCGAGGGAGATATTTACGAGACTTCAAGGTCTTCTTGGCAAAATTTGTTCATTCTTTACCTAACGCACTTTATATCAACCCTCAGAACCATAATTCTACAACTAGAATTTCATTTCTTGAACTTGATATGCATGCACATATTTGAGAGTTCAAACTTTTCTCTTATTCTCTGGCAGACTGCAAGCATCCGTTTACTACAATGAACTTATTTCAAGCGAAGATGAGTTGAAATATGCTGAGCTGAAATATTAAGTTTTGAAGTTGGACTAATTAATGTAGTGCAATTCAATAACTAAATATGGCATTGCAAATGGATAATATGTAGTTTTCACGACAGACAGCAGTTTTGAAGTCAATATTTTTGGGTGTTACGAAATACGACAATAATTTGTGGCTCGACCACAGCTCCGTGAAACTTAAGAAAACGCACCTCCCAGGCCACCAAAGGAGCGGGACAGTTGGCAGCTGAGAAACAATCCGTGTGACACACGAGGGTAGGAAAAAAGAACAGAAGCGTGGTCCACGAGCATAGAGGAAGCTAGCGAAGAGCAGATCGCTCAATGTTTTTCACGTGAATGAAAAATAATGCACTATATACTTATAGTTACTGTAAAGTGGAAATAAAAATCTATAAAATAGTTAAGAATAATCAAAAATTGTTAATTTCTTCTTATCCTCCTGATTTGGTAATACTCTATGGTGGACTACAAATATAACTCTAAAATAGCAGCGTGTTGTACTACAAACCTATAGGTTCACAACAAGCTCAAGGGAGCTGATGCTCGGGACGGGTGGCTGAAGAGGGGTGCTAAACTTCGAATGCGTTCCAGTAACGACGTTCAGGGGCGGGCAGCTAACAATCCTGCGGTGTGTGTCTTGCTCAGCAGTAGAAATCTACGACACAAACGTGACGGACCGAGACAGGGAGAAAGAAAACAGGGATGGTATTCTTCACGTGCTCCAAGAGCGTCGGATAATGCAACAGATGTCACGGTCGAGGTCTCTCGGACAATGCGATGTGACGTGCTGTCGTACTTCAGAAGAGCTTGGTAATACTGGGGTTTGGTATTCGTACTTGCTACAGGAGTAGGAAGACAGTGAACAGGTTTGGGTGTTGTCTCTAAGCACTTCACCAACAAATACTTCCTTGTTGTCTGAGTTGATCCACCATCACCAGGAACTCGATCCCATGTCTGGATTTTCAATCCTTCGAAAGGAATTTTAGCAGTACGGATCTGATCACTGATTACGATGTATCGGATTCGAGCCCCACCCGAAGTTTTTCCTTTTGACTTTTTTCCTTTTTTCGAGGAAAATAAACTGAGCGGAGCGTCGATCGCGGAGTATGATTCTGTTCGCCGAGCCGCGGCGCTCGCGGTCGTGTCTTTATTTTGTGCGTGCGCACGCATTCTGGACTACTTCGCTTTCTGCGCCGAGCTTCTTCTTTGTCGCCGCCGTCGGCGGCGGTGACCTTGGTGAAGTTGATTTTCCACGTGTAAGTATTTGTATACAGCCGTGGTTATATAGAGAAGTGATTTAATTGGGTCTGTATGCGTTTGCGCCGACGACGGCGGAGGGTTTAATTTTCTTTGTTTTTATCCCTCGTTCCGTATATGCGCTGCACTCTTTCGGCACTTTTCACTGACCCAAGAAATTGGTCGGTTTAGCTGTGTGCGGCCTGCGCGCCGCACGCGCACCCCCACTACTGCGAATCGCGCGCTTGCTGCGTGCGCGACTGGAATGTATGGCCCTGGTGCGGTCCTTTGGTGCCGCCTTCCGCCTTATTGCGATTATCATTTCGCGCTGTGCGCCGCCTCCAGCTGCGGCCTGTATGCACCCCCGCCACCACCCTTCAATCACTACTCCGGTTGCTGCCGCGCCATGCGCGTCTCCCTTCTCACTCGCGCCTCCTATGCTGTTCTGTGTCGGTCATCCCTGCGCCCCCGCCTGCACGCGCATGCATTCTGCGCCGGCCCTCCGCGCCGGCGCCATCCCCGCACATCGACTACTTCTATTGTGTCTGCGTCACACCGAGCGCGTGCGCCGCCACCCCATCACCGGTATCTCCGTCTGTGTGCTCTGTGCGCAACCGCTCACACCCTATCACGGAACGTCTTTCGTCGCCAGTGGTGTGCGTGCCTGAGCACGCCATCACTGCCCACCAAAACTCGTTCCGTAGCGCGCGCGGCGCGCACACGGCCCAACTACTCTTGACAACGTGTTAGGCTGAACTGCTGTGCGCTCTTGTGCAGCGACGCTGCGCTACGAATCTATTTGGTGCGGGTGTACCTGTGGCGGTTGGACAATGCGTGTCTACGGTTTTCTCGTTTGCAGTATTCTACTGTTGTGGCTGTGCCCCGGGACGCGTGTGCGACAAAATATACGACTGCGTGTGTGTAGTATGGCGTGTGCCGCCGCCACTCCCAATCAAATACTTCACCCTTGCGGGCGTCGCGCGCTGCGCGCGCGAAATTCGCGCCCCACCAACACTGCGGCTTTGTAGGTCCGCGCACTACTACCCTTGCTGACAATATCGATTCATCTTTCTGTGTGCCCCGTGCCTGCCCGCGCCTAAACATTGCCCTGCTACTAATAGGGCTAGGTACTGTATGTTGATAGATCTACTGTATCTTACTGCATGTGTCGCGTGCGCGTACGTCTCCGATCCTGCCTCGATAACAAAAGCGGAGTATCAGTATTATCTTGGACGATTTGCAGCGCGCGTTTGTCGGCGCACCGTGCCCCTTACACTACAGAGAGAGAGTCAATTGTTACGTCTGTCAACTTTGCTCTTCTTGGTGCAGGCTTGCGTGCTTGCCACTACAATCCTCCTCCGCTACAAATAGGGGAGGAATAAACTATAACGGATGTACCTGCGGCGCTTGTGCGCAAGCCCTGCCCACCCCCACTGCTAATAAAGGGTGCGGTGAGGGTTAAAATCGGCACTAGAGTACTCGCTCTGCTCACCTACGGTGACAATAGGAGTGTGGTGAACTTATTTATCGGCACTGGAGTGCTTTCCGTGCCCACTTCGGCTACTAATAGTGGAGCGGTCTACTTATTGTTGATTACTCTCGCCTGCGGTGAAGAGAAAGGCGCAGGCGGATGTATGTGGTGGTGTTCGCTGTGGTGCGCCAGGCGCGACTCATGTGCGGGTGGAGAGCGCTTGCGCTGCGCGTCTACAACTAACATAGTGAAGCGTGTGGTGCCTGCGGTTTCCCCTGGAGTTGACGCACTAGTCACTGGGGCGGCTCCAGGATCTTATAAGTCGCCTTTTTTTGTGGAACCTATCGCTGTGCGACCCCAGCATGGCCTTACCGACAGTTCCGAGGACGATCTACAATCAAGTCCATATCGGGGCCGTCGAGGCTGGGTAGCACATGTAGGTGAGTCGGTCAAGGTGCCCTGCGATCTTCCTATAGATCTAGGTGGCTGTCGCGCGTGCCGTGCGTATAGCAAAGTCGGAAGTAAGTCATCGTGGCTGTGAGTGGTAGCAAAGCTGTCTTGCTGCGCTGGTGTACCTGAAGCCTGCACTGTCTCTGATAAACAAAGGGTGGCAGTGGTCCAACGCCACGGTGATCACTGCATACCTATTATCTTGAACGTCCTTGATGCCACTGGTTCCGGCTCTGAAGGTGGTGCACTAGACGTCCCTGGCTCCTGGTTCCTGAATATCAAGACGTCAACGAAGTGGATCTCTACGCGCATGTGGTTTGGTGCGTCTGCGGTTGCGATGAGTGCAGATAGACATGTACAGGACCTTCTCAGTGGCTGTCTGGCATCCGTCGATGCTACCCTTCGTCAATGGGGTGGCTGGTTAGGAAGGTCACCGGAAGGTTACACTGACAGGTTGGAAGAAGATCTCTATCGCGGTATCTGCGTCGCTGACGGGACCAAGGGCTACTGGAAGCGCCTCTATGGTGGTGGTGATGTTCCAGATGAGAAAGAGGGCGAAGAAGAGGGCGTAGAAGGCGGCGGAGAAGAATAGGACGGTGGAACAGTCGATGATGACGATGGCGTAGATCAAGCTGTGCGGCGCTACTCACCTACTGAACCTCACATCTGGCTCTACCCCGAATCAATCATCGCGTTTAAGTCAAGACCCCTGTAATCCTCGAACTGCCTGCTAAAATGCGGTCGGCGTGGGATCGAAAGCGTGTTCGATCTCACACCACATTTTTGTGTTGTTCACGCTGACTCAAGTAACCATTATGGGGGCGAAGAAGATTCTATGTAACGCGGACCCTAAGGAACAAGAGAAATTGTAGACATACTTCTATCGTAACGGCATTTGGACTGCAAGGAGCATGGTACATTTAATAACGCGCGCTCCTGCAAGGTTTGCAAAAC